>Ga0105050_10001705_pt1 | contig 32615 bp, 29 predicted proteins | sample FRY01_FD_78088 | JGI IMG/M metagenome (GOLD analysis project Ga0105050, IMG submission 78088) | Freshwater microbial communities from Lake Fryxell liftoff mats and glacier meltwater in Antarctica - FRY-01 | ecosystem: Environmental > Aquatic > Freshwater > Ice > Glacier meltwater ...
GCCAGCGCCAGCGAGAAGCACGACCTGTTCTTCGGAGCCGCCAACCGATTCTACAGGTTGGGATTGTAAAATAGCCGAAAGGCGAAGGAAGAAGTTCTTTCTTGAAAGAAAGAACCAAAGAACTTTCATCCATTTGAAGGCATGGTATCTAATATTACGAATGGATGAAAGTCTTTTTGCTTCTTTTTCTACAGAAAAAGAAGAATCTTGCTAATTTTTGACCCCGAACCCAACCCCCCGCGCCTTTCCGGACAGGCTGTCAAACCCCATCCGCGCATACGTCAACGGATGGGCCACGCGCGGGTCCTGCTCCGCCTCCACCACCAGCCATCCGCCATACCCCGCGCCCTTCAGCGTCCGCAGCAACACCGCGAAGTCGATGCACCCATCCCCCGGCACGGTATACACGCCCTTCAACACCGCATTCATAAAACTCCAATCCCCCGCCAGCGCCGCGTCCAGGACATCGCGCCGCACGTCCTTGCAATGGACATGCACCACCCGCCCGACATTCCGCGCCAGCATCGCCGCCGGGTCCCCGCCGGCAAACAGGCAATGCCCGCTGTCGAACAGCAGCCCCGCCGCCGCGCCAGTATGCGTCATCAGCGCATCCACCTCCGCATCGGTGTGAACGATAGTGCCCATGTGGTGGTGGAACGCCATGCCCACCCCGAACGCCGCCATCCGCTCCGCCAATTCCGTCACCTTGCGCCCATAGGCCGGCCAGTCCTCCGCCGCCAGCACCGGCCGCCCCGACAACGGCCGATGGATGTCGCCGTGCCGCCCACGCGACGTATCGGCATACACAACATGCCGGCACCCCATGTCGCGCAGCAGGGTCAAGTGCGGCAGCACCGCCTCCCACTCCGCCTCCATGTCCCGCTCCAGGATGCGCCCATCGAACCAGCCCGACACCAGCTCCAGCCCATGCCCCGCCAGCACCGGCCCCAGCTCCGCCGCCGTCCGCGGAAACTTCCCCCCCATCTCCGTGCCCGCATATCCGGCGAGCTTCGTCTCCGCCAGGCACGTCTCCAGCGGAATATCTCCGCCCAGCTCCGGCATGTCGTCATTGGTCCAGGTGATCGGGTTGATCCCGATCCGCACGATCCCAGCCTGCATCCCCGTCACGCTACCAACGCCGGCGTCGCCCGCTCGGCTGCCGCCAGCGCCGCCACCGCATCTGCCGCCGTCGCCCCGCCCGTTCCCTCCGCGCCGCCCACCCGCGCCGCGAACCCCGCCGCCTGCCGCCGCAGCGCCTCGTCGATCACATCCACGCCGGCGCTCGGCTGATGCACCAGCAAATCCGCCGCATCCCGCGTGCCGAACGCCATCACCCGGATCGCATCGCCCCCCGGATACCGCCGCCCGGCCGTGGCAATCGCCGTCGTCCCGCCCGACAGAAGGAACAACGCCGAGGCACACTCCGCATCGCCTGCCACCGTCTCCTCCTCCACCCCCGACGCCAACGCCCTCACCTCGGCGAAATCCTGCCCCGACAGCCAGCGGATCTGGTCCAGTTCATGCACCATCATGTCCACATAGATGCCGCCCGACATGGCCCGGAACCCCGCCGCCGGCGGCGCCCCATCCCATTGCTGCGCATCGAGGTGATACAGCCCGCCCAACGCCCCGGAAGCGATCCGCGCCCGCAGCGCCTGCAACCCCGGCACGAACCGCCGCCAATACGCCACCTGCAGCACCACCCCCGCGGCCTGCGCGATGCCATCCGCCTCCGCCGCCAACCCCGCCCGCACCCCGCACGGCTTCTCGCACAGGATCGGCAGCCCCCGGTCGGCGATCTCCCGCACCACATCGACATGCATCGGGCTCGGCACCGCCACCAGCACCCCGTCGATCCCCCCGGCATCGAGCAGACCGCCGAGCGTGCCATGCACCGCCACCCCCGGCCCCTCCAGCATTGCCCGCGTCGCGCCGTCCGGCTCCGCGACCGCCACCACCCGCACATCCCCGCCGGCCGCCAGCGCCGCCATATGCGTGCGCCCCATCCGCCCGCCGCCGGCGAGCCCCAGCCGAAACACCGCCACTACTGCGCGACCCGGATACCCTGGATGCGGATCAACCCGTCCGGCACCGCCACGAACCCCGACATGCGCGAAGACATCGCGAACAGCCAGGTCGTGTTGTACAACGGGATCATCGGCTTGTCGGCGGTGTAGATCGCCGTCACCTCCTCATACGCCGCCGCCCGCCGCACCGGGTCCGTCTCTGCCCGCGCCCGCCCCAGCGCCGCCTCGAAGGCCGGGTTGTTGTACTTGCCCCAGTTCTGGAAGCTGTCCGCCGCGATGTAGATCGAGATGTTCAGGTCCGGGTCCGCGCGCCCCGACCAGTTGTGGATGCTGCTCTGGTAGTCCCCGCGCGTCATCGCCTGGATGTTCGACACGCTCTCGCCGCTGCGCAGCTTCACGTCGAACCCTGCCTCGGCGGCCATCGACTGGATGATCTCCGCCACCTGCACATCGCGCGGCGTCTTGGCGACCTGCAACTCCACCTCCACCCGCTCCAGCCCCGCCTCGCGCAACAGCGCCCGCGCCTTCGCCACGTCGCGGCCGGGCAGGGGCAGTTTGCGATTGAAGAACGGCGACGAAGGCAGCTCCGTCTGGTTGTTCGGCACGAACAGCCCCTCCAGCGCCACCTGGTTGATCACCGCCCGGTCGATCGCCGCCTCGAACGCCGCGCGCACCCGCGGATCGCGCCCGAACGGCGTGTCCGCCCGCGGCCCGTGGCGCGTGTTGATCCCGATCGCCGCATAGCCAAGCCCTGGTGTCGTCACCAGCCGCAGCTTACCGTCCCCGCGCACCGTCGCTGCATCCGACGGCGCCAGGTCCTGCAGCATGTCCAGCTGCCCCGCCTGCAAGTTCACCAACCGCACCGTGCTGTCCGGCATCATGCGGAACACCACCCGGTCCACATGCACCCGCCCTGCATCCCAGTAACCAGGGAACTTCTCCAGCACGATCCGGTCCTGCGCCACCCGCTCCACATACTTGAACGGCCCGGAACACACCGGCTCCTTGTAGAAATCCGCCCCCAGCCGTTGGAACACCGCCGGCGAGGCAATCATCCCCGCCCGGTCCGACAACGCCGCCAGCAGCGGCGCGAACGGCTGGGACAGCACCAGCCGAACCGTCTTCGCGTCAACCACCTCGATCGCGGTCACCGACCGAAGCTCGCCCTTGCGGTTGCTCTCCGCGGCACTGCGATACCGCTCCAGGTTCGCCCGCACCACCTCGGCTGTCATCGGCGTGCCGTCATGCAGCACCACGCCCTCGCGCAGCGTGATCGTCAGCGCCCGGTTGTCCGCCGACCAACTCCAGGCCGTCGCCAGCTGCGGCCGAAACGTCAGGTCCGGTTGCAGGTCCCACAGCTTGTCGCACATGGCGGTGAAGGCGAACCGCCCGCCGAACGTCCCGCCGCGCGCGGGGTCCAGCTGGTCCGGCTCCTCCTGCTGGCCGATGCGCAGCACCGTGCTCGGCTGCGCCCCCGCCGCCAGCGGCAGCGCCAGGAAAGACAGGGCGAGGATGGTGGTCGTGGTGCGGTTCATGGCGTTGCCCTCAATCCAGCTTCATGCCCTGGAACCGGATCAACCCGTCCGGCACCGGCACGAACCCGCTCACCCGCGTCGAATGCGCGAACAGCCAGGTCAGGTTGTAAAGCGTCAACATCGGCCGATCCTCCAGGTAGATCCGCGTCACATCCTTATAGGCCGCCGCGCGCCGCACGGGGTCGGTTTCCGCCCGCGCGCGGCCCATCGCCCCCTCGAAGCTCGGGCTATTGTATTTGCCCCAGTTCTGGAAACTGTCTGCGCCCAGGAAGATGCCGATGTTCAGGTCCGGGTCCGCGCGCCCCGACCAGTTGTTGATATGCCCCTGGTATTCTCCGCGCCCCATCGCCGCGATGTTCGAATTCACCTCGCCCGCGCGCAGCCGCACTTCGAACCCGGCCTCGGCGGCCATCGACTGCACAATCTCCGCCACCTGCACGTCGCGCGGCGTCTTCACCACCATCAGCTCGAACACCGGCTTCTCCACGCCCGCCTCGCGCAGCAGCGCGCGCGCCTTCGCCACATCCCGCGCCGGCACCGGGAACGCCGTGTCGTTATAGGGGCTGCCCGGCAACTCGGTCTGGTTGTTCGGCACAAACAGACCTTCCAGCGCCACCTGGTTGATCACGTTGCGGTCAATCGCCGCCTCGAACGCCGCGCGCACCTTCGCATTGCGCCCCATCGGGTTGTCGCTCGCCGGCCCGTTGCCCAGGTTGAACGCGATGGTGGCATAGCCAAGCCCCGGCGTCGTCACCAGCCGCAGCTTCGCATCCGCGCGCACCGCGCCCGCATCCGCCGGCGCCAGGTCCTGCAGCATGTCCAGCTGCCCCGCCTGCAAGTTCACCAGCCGCACCGTCGTATCCGGCACCATCCGGAACACGATCCGGTCGATCCTGATCGACCTCGCATCCCAATACCCCGGGAACTTCTCCGCCACGATCCGGTCCTGCGCCACCCGCTCCACGAACCGGAACGGCCCGGAACACACCGGCTCCCTGAAGAAATCTGCCCCCAGCCGCTGGAACACCGCCGGCGAGGCGATCATCCCCGCCCGGTCCGACAACGCCGCCACCAGCGGTGCGAACGGCTGGCTGAGCACCAGCCGCACCGTCTTCGCGTCAAGCACCTCGATCGCCGTCACCGAGCGCAATTCGCCCTTGCGGTTGCTCTCCGCGGCACTGCGATACCGCTCCAGGTTCGCCCGCACCACCTCCGCCGTCATCGGCGTCCCGTCGTGCAAGATCACCCCCTCGCGCAACGTCACCGTCAGCGCCCGGTTGTCGTCCGACCAGTTCCACGACGTTGCCAGCTGCGGCCTGAACGACAGGTCCGGCTGCAGATCCCACAGCTTGTCGCACAGCGCCATGAACGGAATCCGCGCCGCAAACGTCCCGCTGCGCGCCGGATCGAGCGCATCCGGCTCATCCTGCTGCCCCAGCCGCAACACGCTGGAAGACTGCGCCAGCGCCGAACCCGTCCCAAGCGCCAGCGCCACGCACGAAAAAAGCAGAAACCGATGCATGGCCGAACCCCCTGTCGCACAGGCAGGCAGCCTAGACCCGTGCGCGCGGCGGCGGCAATGGAGGCAAGGAAGGAAGCATGTTCTTTTTTGGAAAAAAGAACCAAAAAACTTCTTTCCCCTTGCATGCGGGTGGAGGCAAGCCCCAGCCTAAATGGACAAAGTCTTTTTGCTTCTTTTTCTTCAGAAAAAGAAGGCCTTCCTACCCTTTCTTCTTGCCCTTCGCAGCCGGCTCCGCCCCCTCCAGCGCCCGCAGCCGCTCCGCCCGCTCGGTCCCCGCCGTCATGATCATGCCGTGGTCCGACCCCGCCAGCACCATCAGCGCCCCGCGCTGCATGTAGTGCCCCATCCATTTGTCATCGCCCACGCCCCCGGTGCCCAGCAGCTTGCCGTTCCGCTGGCAGGCCTCCCCCACCTTCTCATACGCCGCCTGCACCTTCGCATGCCCCCACTGCCCGGGAATGCCCATCATGCTGGTCAGGTCCGATGTCCCGATCATCAGCACGTCGATCCCCTTCACCTTCGCGATCTCGTCGACATTGGCCACCGCCTCCTCCGTCTCGATCATCGCGCAGATCAGGTTCTCCTTGTTCAGGATCGCCTGCGCCTCCCCCATCGGCGGCCCGCCGTAATGGAACGCTGCCGGCGGAGCCCCCCACGACCGCTTGCCCAGCGGCGGAAACCGGAACGCCTCCGCCACGCGCTTGGCCATCGCCGGCGTATCCACATGCGGGATCACCAGCCCCATCGCCCCGTTGTCCAGCGCCCGCGTGCCCTCGTCCAGCGCATCCACGCACACCCGCACAATGGGCGTGATCCCCAGCGGCAGCGCCGCCAGGCACATCTGCGAAACCTCCTGCGTCGTGAACGCCCCATGCTCCGCATCGACGAACAGCCAGTCATACCCCATCGCCACCCCCAGCATCGCCGCCGACACGCTGCGCAGATGGAACGGGCAGAACCCCAGCGCCAGCTTCCCCTGCCGCAGCCGCTTCAGCGTCGGATTGGGGATCATCGGATAGCGAGGGGCGGTGGCCATGGCGCGCAATCTCCCATTGAACTGTGGCACCCACGCCAGCACCTGCCCTCGCGTCGTGTCAATCGCCGCCCACGCTTGCACCCGGCCCGCCGCACGCCCAGACTCACAGCGGGAGACACCAGAAGGCAACACGATGACCCAGCCAGGCCTCACCAGAAGCTACGTCAGCGGCACCTCCGCCGTGCCCCTCATCGGCGACACCATCGGCCAGCACTTCGACAAAACCGTCGCCACCTGGCCCGACCGCGACGCGCTGATCGTCCGCCAGCAGAACATCCGCTACACATGGCGCCAACTCGCCGAACAGGTGAACGCCTTCGCCGCCGGCCTCCTCGCCCTCGGCCTCCAGCCCGGCGACCGCCTCGCCATCTGGTCCCCCAATAACGCGCAATGGGTCATCACCCAGTTCGCCACCGCCAAGGCCGGCCTCGTCCTGGTCAACATCAACCCCGCCTACCGCCTCGCCGAGCTCGACTACGCCCTGAACAAGGTCGCCTGCCGCGCGCTCGTCACCGCCACCGCCTTCAAAACCAGCGACTACGCCGGAATGCTCCAAACCCTCCTGCCCGAACTCACCACCGCCACCCCCGGCGCGCTCAAGGCCGCAAAAGCCCCCCACCTCACCACCGTCATCCAGATCGGCGCCCACACCATCCCGGGCGCCTACGCCTTCGATGCCATCGCCGCCCTGGGCCGCCCCGCCGACCACACCCGCCTCGCCGAACTCGCCGCCCTGCTGCAATTCGACGACCCCATCAACATCCAGTTCACCTCCGGCACCACCGGCGCCCCCAAAGGTGCAACCCTCACCCACCACAACATCCTCAACAACGGCTTCTTCACCGCCGAAACAATGCAGCTCACCCACCAGGACCGCCTCTGCATCCCCGTCCCCCTCTACCACTGCTTCGGCATGGTCATGGGCAACCTCGGCTGCCTCACCCACGGTGCCGCCATGATCTACCCCGGCGAAGGCTTCGACCCGCTCGCCACCCTGGAGGCCATCCAGGCCGAGAAATGCACCGCCCTCTACGGCGTCCCCACCATGTTCATCGCCCAGATGGACCACCCCCGCTTCGCCGAATTCGATCTCTCCACCCTGCGCACCGGCATCATGGCCGGCTCCCCATGCCCCATCGAAGTCATGCGCCGCGCCATGAACCTCATGCACCTGCGCGACATCACCATCGCCTACGGCATGACCGAAACCAGCCCCGTCAGCTTCCAAACCGGCCTCGACGACCCCATCGAACGCCGAGTGGCCACCGTCGGCCGCATCCACCCCCACCTCGAATGCAAAATCGTCGACACCGAAGGCCGCACCGTCCCCCCCGGCACCACCGGCGAACTCTGCACCCGCGGCTACTCCGTCATGCGCGGCTACTGGGACGACGAACCCCGCACCCGCGAAGCCATCGACCCCGCCCGCTGGATGCACTCCGGCGACCTCGCCACCCTCGATGCCGAAGGCTACTGCGCCATCGTCGGCCGCATCAAAGACCTGGTCATCCGCGGCGGCGAAAACGTGTACCCCCGCGAAGTCGAGGAATTCCTCTACCGCCACCCCAAAATCGCCGAAATCCAGGTCTTCGGCGTGCCTGATCCAAAATTCGGCGAAGAACTCTGCGCCTGGGTCAAACTCCGCGAAGGCGAAACACTCACCGAGGAACAAGTCCGCGACTTCTGCCGCGGCCAAATCGCCCACTACAAAATCCCCCGCTACGTCCGCTTCGTCTCGGATTTCCCCATGACCGTCACCGGAAAAATGCAAAAATTCATCATGCGCGAAACCATGGCAAAAGAACTCGGCTAAGACCGGAGCCAAAAGCCCTCTCCCCTTGGGGGAGAGGGTTGGGTGAGGGGTAGGCGCCAAGCAAACTCGCAGGCGCAGCAGAAAAAACCTTCTTTTTGTGAACAAAAAGAAGCAAAAAAACTTCATCCATAAGCACTTCTCTCCCCCCGTGCTTTACGGGGGGAGCCGGAGGGGGGCCAAGACCCAAGTCCATACTATGGATTGACCCCGATACCGTAGGGTGCAATGCGCTTTGGCATTGCACCATCTACCGGCCGAACCGAACACGCGCGCCGGACCAACCGGTCAACTGCCGCCTCACCCCCGCGCCACACCCCACGGATCGATTACCCTCACCCCCGCCGCGGCAAACGCGCTCGCATCCCGCGACGCCACCGCGAACCCGCGCGCCACCGCAATCGCCGCGATATACCCATCCGGCGTCGGAAACCCCCGCCCCGCCGCCCGCGCCCGCACCGCCACATCGCCATACCGCAGCGCCGCCGCGACATCGAACGCCAGCACCCGCCCCTCGAACAGCTCCAATACCCCCTCCAACGCCGCCGTCAGAGCCCCCCTGCGCCGCCCCGCCGGCAACGCCCCGATCCCGAACGACAACTCCGCCACCGTCACGCTGGACAGAAACAGCGTCTCCGCCACCTGCGCATCCAGCCAGTCGCGCACCCCCGGATGCGGCTCCGGCTTCATCGCCTCCGAAATCACGTTAGTGTCGAGCAGGATCACCCCAACCGCACCGGCTCCGCCGGCCCACCCACTCGGCCAGCCTCCAGCGCCTCCACATCCCCGCGGCGCAGCCCCAACGCCCGGCTCCGATCCGCCAGCGCCGTCCCCAACCGCAGCCGCCCCTCAGATCGCACAGCCATCTCCAGAATCGCGCGAATCTCAGCCTCCGTGCTGCGGTTGTGCTGCGCCGCACGAAGCTTCAAGGCGCGATGCACCTCCTCGGAAAGATTGCGGATCGTGACGGCACTCATGGCAACGCCCTCCCAGGATGACTACGATGCTATCAATTGGCCCATTCGATATCAGACATCAAGAGCAGCCAAGCGCGGGGCTCGGCCCCGCCCCCCGCCAGGGGCCGAGCCCCTGGACCTCACTTCATTGAGAATAAGCGGTTTCCAAAGGCATGCGACCTCTGATGCGCATGGGACGGTTTGATCGAGCTACGAAATTTGCGTGTGGTTGATACGATTTAGGTTATAACGGGCATATATGATCACCTCACCTCCGCGCCACACCCCACGGATCAATCACCCGCACCCCCGAATACGTCCGCCGTCCTGGCCCGAGTTTTCAAAGCCACGCCTGCGACGATCGCGAAACCGTTACCGGAATGGTATGAAAACGGAACTATAGACCAACGCTTCCCCACCTTGCACACCCGCACCCCGTTAGGGTAGCCTCCAACAGTACGCCCACAGAAAAACAACGGAACAACCATCGGGAGTCCGCTATGAACGACGCACCACGCGCCGCCTATGCTGGCATCGACATCCTCCCTTGGACCGGCGCCACTCCCGACGAGACGCTCGCCCTCGGCGCCCGCGAATATTCAGTGGCCCAGGCCAAAGCCATCGTGCAATTCTTTGCCGAAGTCACGACGTCGCTGGACGTCGACCGCTTCGTCGCCGGCTTCACCGAAAATTCCGTCACCGCGCGCGACGAACACCCCGACATCATCGGCCAGGCCGCGCTGCGCGCCTTCATGGCCCCGCGCTTCGTCCATTTCGGCCGCCCCGGCACGAACTATCACTGCCACAAGGTGCTGCGCGCGCTCAACGGCAACCTCTTCGGCGTGATCTGGGTGGTCCACTGGCAAGAGCCCGACACCGGCCGCGCCATGCGCGGAAAGGGCCTGGAATACTGGATGATGGACGATGGTCGCATCGCCCGCTGGGACGCCGCCAGCGTCCCCTCCTGGCCAATCGCCGCCTGATCTATTCCGCCCGCCACCTCGCCCCACGCCGCCATCGACATCACCCCCTGGACCGGCGAAACCCCCGACGACATCCTCGCCCTCGGCGCCCGCGAGTATTCCGTCGCCCAGGCCCGCGCCATCGTCGCCCACTTCGCCGCCGTCTCCACGTCCTGCGACCTCGAAACCTTCCTCCAGGGCTTCACCGAGAACATCGTCACCGCCCTCGGCGAGCATGCCAGCGTCACCGGCCGCGCCGCCCTGCGCTGCCTCATGGCCCCCCGCTTCGCCTATTTCGGCGCCCCCAACACCGGCTTCCTCTGCCGCAAGGTGCTGCGCTCCCTCAGCGGCCCCGTCTTCGGCGTCGTCTGGGTCAACCACCGAGCCGACCCCGAAACCGGCGAAGCCAAGCGCTCCAAGGGCGTCGAGTTCTGGCTGATGCGCGACGACATGATCGCCCGCTGGGATGCCAGCTTCAACGCCTGGACCGTCAACCGCGGCGAGTAGGCAATGGCGAACGCCCCCCTCCCTGCCAGCCACCAGAAAAAAACCGCAAAAAACAGGAATCCGAGAAAAAATTCCTTTGCACCGGAGCGATCAGTTAGTTAAAATCAGGGAGTGTTAGTCAATCGCCCCACACCCCCGGCTCCGCCGCTCTCGGCCCTGATCGCCGAACTGCGTGCCCAGGTCCAGCACCGCGCCCACCAGGCCGGATCGCTGGCGGCGATCGACGTCCTGATTTTCGCCCTCCTCTCCCGCCTGCTCGGCATGGTCGGCGCATGGCACCCCACCCACCTCCCGCTCCCCGCCCACGGCACTCCCAGGCCCCACCACGCCCTCATCCGCACGCCGCACGCCCACACGCGCCCCTCGCGCAGCGAATGCTTCCTCGCGCGCATCCTCTACGTCCTCGGCCCCGCGCCCAACACCGGTATGCGCGCGCTCCCGGCCGAACCCCCCGCACCCCGCCACACACCCCCCATCCGCCCACCCCCATCCCGCGCCTGTTCAAACGCCCCCGTCACCCAGTCGCCAACCTGCGCCTACAAAATTACGATATCAAAACATAATCCGCCACGCTCAACGTCGACCGCCTCGCCGCCGGCTCCACCGCGAACTCCCGCCCTACCGCAATCGCCAGCGCTGGCCGCGCAGGATCGCCGCCCGCAACCCCAGCTGCGCGATCGTGGCCACCAGCGACAGCAGCATCAGCACCACTGCAAAGGCCGCCGCCTGGCCGAACCGGCTGCCCTCGGTCAGGTTCACCACCGCCACCGCCGCCACCCGCGTCTGGGCGTTGAACAGGAATATCAGCGCCGAGACCGTGGTCATCGCATTGACGAAGAAATAGCCGGCAATCTCCACCAGCGTGGGCGCCAGCACCGGCAGGAAGATCCGCCGCGCCGTACCCGCCGCACCGGCCCGCAGCGACTGCGCCGCGAAGTCAATCTCGCGGTCCAGCCGCAACAGCCCGCCCACCGCCATCAGATGCGGCACGGTATAGAAATGCGCCACCGAACACACCACCAGCAACATCATGGTGCCCTGCAGGGCATGCAGCGGGTTGGCGGGATTGTTGAAGAAAAACACATAGCCAAGCCCGAGCACCAGCCCCGGAACCGCCACCGGCACCATGGCCACGGCATGAATCGCCGTCCGCGCCCACGCCGCACCCACCTGGCGGGCCACCAGCCACCCCGTCACCGCCACCATGACGGTGCCCACCGCAGCGGTGCCGGCCGCCATGATCAGGCTATTGCCGACGGCACGAAAGTCATCGGCGTCGGCCAGCAACCGCGTGTAGTTATGCAGGCCCAGGGTCAGGTTGTACGGCCAGAACCGCACCAGCGACCCCCACACCGCCATGCCGATCACGCCCAGGATCGCTCCGGCCACCACCGCGCAGAAGGCGAACAACGCCATGTCGCGCAGCGGCGCCCGGTGCGCCACGATCGGCACCGACCGCCCCGACAGCGTCGCGCGATGGCTGCGCCGGGCCAGCCAATCCAGCCCATAGGCCAGCACCGCCGGCAGCAGCAAAAGCACGCCAACCACCGCGCCCATCTCGAAGTCGAACCGCCCGATCACCAGCTTATAGATGTCGGTCGGCAGCACGTTGGTCGAACCGCCAACCACGGTCGGGATGCCGAAATCGGTGAACACCAGAACGAACACCACCGAACTGGCACTGACCACCGCATAGCGGCTGGACGGCAGGGTCACGGTCACGAACCGCCGCCACGGCCCAGCCCGCAACGCCTGCGCCGCCTCATAGATGCGCGCATCCCCGGCGGCCAGCCCGGCGGCCAAAACCAGAACCGCGTGCGGCAGGGCATGGAACACCGAGCCCAGCACGATGCCGACCGGACCGTACAGCGGCGCGCCGAACAGCAGATCGCGCAGCACGCCCTGGTTGCCGAACAGGTAGATCAGGCCGAAGGCGGGCAGCAGCGACGGCGCCAGCAGCGGCAGCATCGCCGCGGCCCGAAACCACGACCGCCCGGGCATGGCCGATCGCGTCAAGGCATAGGCATAGGGATAGGCCAGCACGATGGTCGCCACCGTGGCGATGGCCGACAGCACGACCGAATTCTCCGCCGCCACCGCCAGCCCCGGCGCTGTCGCATAGCGGACAAAATTCGCCACCCCGGCGAAGCCGCCGCTGCTGTCCAGAAACGCGCGGCCGAGCAGGGCAGAGATCGGCAACGCCGTGGCCGCAACCAGCACCAGCAGCAGGAACCCCGGCCCCACCGCTGCCAACACCCGCGCGGTCCCCCCGCCGCCGTTAGGCATGGCCAGGCAGCACCATCAACTGGGCAGCGGGCAGCGCCACCTGCATGATCTCGCCGGCATGCGGAATGCGGCCCAGCCGCGCAAACGGCAGGTCGGCCAGCACCAGCGGGCCTTCACCCCCCTCGGGTGCCAGCGCCAGGCGCACTGCATCGCCAAAGAACGTCGCCGAAACCACCCGCGAAACAAGGCGATTTTCCCGGCTGGCCGCCTCATCGCCCACGGCCACCGCGGCCGGCCGGATGCACAATTGCGCCGATGGTGGCAGCGTGGCCGGCGCGTCGGCCACCAGCAGCCGCGCCCCGGCGATCCGCATCGCGCCGCCGTCCATCGCCTCGATCGGAAAGGCGTTGATCTCGCCCAGGAAGCGCGCGACGAACAGCGATGCCGGGCGGGTATACAGCGCCGTTGGCGTGCCGATCTGCTGGACCCGACCGGCATTCATCACGATGATCCGGTCGGCGATCGACAGCGCCTCCGACTGGTCATGGGTGACCATCAGCGTGCTCACCCCCAGCCGGCGCTGCAGCGCGCGCAACTCGTCGCGCAGATGCGCGCGCACATTCGAATCCAGCGCCGAAAGCGGCTCGTCCAGCAACAACAACCCCGGCTGGAGCGCCAGCGCACGGGCCAGCGCCACGCGCTGTTGCTGACCGCCCGACAACTGGCTGGGATACTTCTCGGCATGGTCGGACAGCCCGACCATGGCAAGCAGGGCCATCACCCGCGTGCGCCGCTCGGCCCGCGTCACACCCACCGATTCAAGCCCGAAGCCGACATTGGCGAAGACGGTCCGGTTCGGGAACAGGGCGTAGGACTGGAACACGATGCCGAAGTCGCGCGCCTCGGGCGGCATGGCGGTCACATCGGCCCCGCCCTGGCGGATGCTGCCGGCATCGGCGCGCTCGAAACCGGCGATCAGCCGCAGCAGCGTGGTCTTGCCGCAGCCCGATGGACCCAGGATGCACACGAACTCGCCCGGCGCCAGGTCGAACCCGACATCGCGCACCACGGTAGCCGCGCCATAGCGCTTGGTCAGGCCCGAAACCGCAAGAAGGGGCGGCACCTCGGGCGCCCCCCTCGCCGCGGTCCCGGTGCTGCCACCAGGCCGTTCGGCCATGCTCAGTTCCGTGCCGGCACCTTGGTGCCATAGCGGCGCTGCCACTCCGCCATCACCGCATCACGGCTGGCGGCGAGCTTGATGAAATCCATCTTCACCAGCATCTCGCGCTCGCCGGCGGGATAGTTGCGCGGCAGCGACTGGATGTCGTCATACGCGCTCATCGGCAGGAACTTCGCCGAGATCTCGGCAGCTTCGCGCGAGGAGATCCAGTCCGCCATGGCCTTTGCGTCGGCCAGGTTGCGTGCACCCTTCACGATCGCCAGCGCCTCGATCTCCCAGCCCAACCCCTCGGTCGGCAAGATGATGCTGATCGGCGCGCCGTCGTTGATCAGCTTGACACCAGGCGTGGCATAGGAAATGCCGATCAGGGTCTCGCCGGTCGCCGCCTGCCGGCAGGGGGCCGAGCCGGAATGGCCATACTGCGCCACGTTGGCATGCAGCTTGTCCATGAACTCCCAGCCGCCGGCCTCGCCGAATACGGTCAGCCAGCCGTTCACCGCCAGCAGGGCGGTGCCCGACGACAGTGGGCTGGGCATCGTGATCTGCCCCCGGTAGATCGGCTTGGTCAGGTCGGCCCAGCTGGTGGGCGCCGGCATATTGCGCTTGGCCGCCTCGGCGGTGTTGAAGCAGACCGAGGCCGCCCACGCGTCGATGCCGATCCAGACCGGCTCGGGCCGCGGGTCGCGCATCAGCGGGCTCACCTTGTCATAGTGGGCGGGCTTGTACGACAGCAACAGGCCGCGGGCATCGGCTGCCATCAGCGCCGATACCGCGTTGCCCATGATCACGTCGGCCTGTGGTGATGCGCCTTCGGCGATCACGCGGGCGATGATGGGCGCGGTGGAGCCGAGGATGGCGCTCACCTTCACCTGCGGGTGCTTCGCCTCGAAGCCGCGAATCAGCGCCTTGGCCTGGTCCTCGTCCAGTGACGAGTACACCGTCAGGCTGCGTTGCTGGGCCTGGGCGTCGATGGCCGCGAAGCCGGTGGCGATCGCGGCCGCCATCACCATGGTGCGGCCAAATTTCACGAATGACATCCGAACATTCCCCTGCAACACAAGGGTCGTTTTCTAGGCACTCTCCGTTGTGCCGCGATGACAATGCGATGAAGGATCGGTGAATAGTGGCCGCCCCTTGCGCCGGCCATGCGCCACGGCTAAGTTGGTCGTCATGCGCAACCCCGCCACATCGCCCGTCTCGCGATTTTGGTACCGCTGGTATTACACCCCGGCGGTCTAGGTCTGCGCACACCACGCACGCACCAAAGCCGCCACCCCTGGCGGCTTTCGCGTTTCTCGACCTTCCGATCAGCACGAAACCCTCGCCAGGGCACCGCGGCTCCCACAAAGGAGCAAACGCATGCCCGACGATTTCGACGTCCTGACCGGCCCGTCCGCACCCCCCGCCCAGCCGCAACCGCGACGGGTGCGACGTGTCCACGCGTAACCTCACCGCGCCGGCCCCCGCCGCCGACTGGTTCCCGGCCTCCTGGCGCGCCCACCCCGCCCAGCAACTGCCCACCTACCCCAACGCCGACGCACTGGCCGCCGCCGAAGCAAAGCTCCGCACCGCCCCCCCGCTGGTCTTCGCCGGCGAGGCCCGCACCCTCACCACCGCGCTGGCCCGTGTCGCCGACGGCAGGGCCTTCCTCCTGCAAGGTGGCGACTGCGCCGAATCCTTCAGCGAATTCCATGCCAACCTCATCCGCGACACCTTCCGCACCCTGTTGCAGATGGCCGTCGTGATGACCTACGGCGCCGGCATGCCGGTGGTGAAGCTCGGCCGCATGGCCGGCCAGTTCGCCAAGCCGCGCAGCAGCGACAGCGAAACCATCGGCACCGAAACGCTCCCCAGCTATCGCGGCGACATCATCAACGGCCCGGACTTCACCGCCGCCGACCGCGTCCCCAACCCCGCCCGCATGCGCGAGGCTTACTACCAGTCCGCCGTCACCCTGAACCTGCTGCGCGCCTTCGCCCAAGGTGGCTTCGCCGACCTGCGCCGCGTCCATCAGTGGAACCGCGAGTTCGTCGCCCGCTCGCCGCTCGGCCCGCGCTATGAGGACATCGCCCGGCGCATCGACGAAAGCCTCGCCTTCATGGCCGCCTGCGGCCTCGACCACCAGCCGCAGCTCCAGGAAACCGATTTCTGGACCAGCCATGAGGCCCTCCTCCTCCCCTACGAGGAAGCCCTGACCCGAACCGACAGCCTCACCGGCACCGCCTATGCCTGCTCCGCCCACATGCTCTGGGTCGGTGAACGCACCCGCCAGCCGGATGGCGCGCACGTGGAATTCCTCCGCGGCGTCGGCAACCCCATCGGCCTCAAGGTCGGCCCCACCATGACGCCGGATGACCTCCTCGCCCTCTGCCGCACCCTCAACCCCGCCAACACCCCCGGCCGCCTCACCCTCATCACCCGCATGGGGGCCGCCAAGCTGTCCGAAGTCCTCCCCACCCTGCTCCGCGCCGCCAAATCCGAAGGCCTCAACGTCGTGTGGTGCTGCGACCCCATGCACGGCAACACTGTGAAGGCCAGCAGCGGCTACAAGACCCGCGCCTTCGACGCCATCCTCGGCGAACTCCGCGCCTTCTTCGCCGCTCACCGCGCCGAAGGCACCCACGCCGGCGGCATCCATATCGAAATGACCGGCAAGGACGTCACCGAGTGCACCGGGGGCGCCCAAGCCATCGCGGATGCCGACCTCGGCGCCCGCTACGACACCCTCTGCGACCCAAGGCTCAACGGCGCCCAGGCGCTCGAACTCGCCTTCCTGGTCGCCGAGGAGCTGAAGGCCGCCCGCGCCTGATGCGGATTGCGCGGGGCCGGGCGCTTCCCTAGCCTGCCCCGCGCATCACCGGACGCCCCAACACCCCATGACCCTCCCTCGCCCGCACGAAGCTGTCATCCTCGACATGGACGGCACCCTGCTCGACACCGAGAGCATCTACATCCGCACCTTCCTGGAGACCTCCGCCTCCCTCGGCTATGCGCTGCCGGAAACCTTCCTGCACGGGTTCGTCGGCCTGCCGAACGCGGAGTTCCAGGCCCGACTGCGCGCCCATCTCGGCGAGGAATTTCCCTATGCCGAGCACCGCCAGATGTACCTCGCCCGTCGCACCGAACTGCTCGACCAGGGCATCCCGATCAAGCCCGGCGCGTTGGAACTGATCGCCCATCTGGAGGCCACCGGCACCCCCATGGCCATCGCCACCGCCGCCACCCGCGCCAACGCCCACGAGAACCTCACCCGCGCCGGCCTGCTGCAGCGCTTCGCCGTCGTGCTCACCCGCGACGACGTGGAGCATTCCAAGCCCCGCCCCGACCTGTTCCTGCGCGCCGCCGCAGCCCTGGGCATCGACCCCGCCGGCTGCGTGGCGGTGGAAGATTCCCACAACGGCGTCCGCGCCGCCCATGCGGCCGGAATGATGACGGTGATGGTGCCCGATATCCTCACCGCCAGCGACGAGATCCGCGCGATGTGCGTGGCCGTGGTGGAGTCCCTGCACGATGTCCGGCGGATCATCGGCGGCAGCTAGTTCCGCTGCCGGAATACTGCCAGCCACGTGAGCCCGGCCAGCAGCAAGGCCACGCACACGCCGAATGCCGCCGCGTAGCCTTCAGGCGCGTAGCCGCCCGCGTCGGTGCGCGGCCACAGGTCCAGCACCATGCCGATGCCCCATTGGACTGCGAAGACCGCGCTGAACATCAGGAAGTTCAGGCTGGTGGTGACGCGGCCAGACAACTCGAGCGGGAAGGTCCGGGTCAGCACCGGGTAGTAGACGATCACGTAGGTGCCCAGGAACGCGAAGGCGCACCACCACGGCAACGGTCCGAACGGCAGGGCGCCGCCGCCAAGCGCGAGTGCGGCCAGCACGCCCACGAACAGCACGATCGCACTGGTGGAGGTGGCGAAATGCGAGATGCCGCGCTTCACCAGCGCGCCGGCCACGATACCGGAGGAAAGGAACCCCGCCGTCATCGCCACGGCCACCACCAGCATCGAGACGCTGCGACTGGCGGCGTCCTGGCCGGCGACGTCGCGCAGCCAGGGGCCGATCCACAGCGTCTGGATGCCGATGAAGCTGGCCTGCTGGATCGAGGCCACCGGGGCCAGGCGCCAGAAGTAGCGATTGCGCAGGATCGTGCCGATCGCCGCCACCTGCGTCCGCAGCGTGCCGGATGCCTGGCTGCCCGGCCGCTCCGGCACGGTGAGCCAGATCAGGGCGGAGACCAGCAGCGTCGCCCCCGACAGCCAGAAGAACAGCGCGTGCCACGATATCACCGCCAGCGCCGCCTGCGCCGGGGCGGTCGCCACCAGCGCGCCCAGGCCGCCGGCGGCCATCAGCACGCCGTTCATCAGCGGCCAGTGCTCGGCGCGGAACCACAGGTTGATCACCTTCAGTGCCGCCATCAGCCCGGCGGCGACGCCGAGGCCGATCAGCACCCGCCCGGCCACCAACTCGGCCATCGATCCACCAAGGCCGAACACCGCCGCACCCAAGGCGGCGAACAGCAGCAGCACCGCCTGCACGCGGCGCGGCCCGTAGCGGTCGAGCGCCAGGCCGAGCGGCAGCTGCACACCGGCGAACATGATGAAATAGGCGCTGGTGAGTAGGCCCAGCTCGGCCGCGCCGAGTTGCAACTCTTCGGCAATGACCGGGCCGACGACGGAATTCACCGTGCGGTACAGGTAGGAAAGGAAGTAGGCCGCCGCGAAGGGCAGGTATACGCGGGCCAATAGCATCGGCAGCGCAAGGCTCGGCGTTGCCGTGGCGCTCATGTTTCGTGTCCCCCGAGTCCGTAGCGTGCAATGTAGCGGACCGCCGGGGCGGAGGAAATGCAAACGGATGAAAGTTTTTTGGTTCTTTTTTCAAAAAAGAACTGCTTGCTTAGTTCCGATACGACCCATCCACGCTGTCGAGCACTTCGAGCAGCCCCGGCCAGGAAAGCTCGCCGCGATCGAGCGAGAAATCCTTTTCGGACAGCAGCGAGCCGAACCATGCCGAGGTTTTCGCGGTGACCGGGTAGAGCGGCGATCCGCCGGCCAGGGCGGCGATCTGGGCCTGGCAGGCGCGTTCCAGCGTGTGCATCAGCCAAAACGCCTCGCCCACGGTGCGCCCGCAGGTGAGCAGGCCGTGGTTGCGCATGATCAGCGCGCGGTGTGGCCCCATGTCGCGGGCGAGCGCCGCGCGGCCGCCGATCTCCTCGGCCATGGCGTCGATGTCGTGGTAGCCGACATTGCCGGTGAAGAAGCAGGCGTGCTGGCTGGCCGGCAGCAGCCCCTGGGCCTGCATCGAGACGCCCATGCCGGCGGTGGTGTGGGTATGCATCACGCACAGCGCATCCGGCCGGGCCATGTGGATGGCCGAGTGGATGATGAAGCCGGCCGGGTTCACGCGGTAGGGCGACTCCATCACCTTGTTGCCGTCGCTGTCGATCTTGACCAGCGACGAGGCGGTGACGCGCTCGAACAGCACGCCGTGCGGGTTGATCAGGAAGTGCTTGTTGTCGCTGCCGGGCACCGAGAGCGAGGTGTGGGTGCCGGTGAGGTCGGCCATGTTGTAGCGGGCGAGCAGCCGATAGCAGGCGGCAAGATCGATTCGCGCCTGCCATTCCTCGGCCGAGATCTTCGCGCGCACGCGGGCGGTGATTGCGCTGTCGTTGGGCATGTGCGGGCCTCCTTGATCAGACGCGGCGGATGTTCCAGGGGATCGCGTTGGTGGCCGCGATGCGCCCCTGGATGTTGCTGCGATGGGCGGTTGTGGGGAAATACTGCCCCAGCGGCACGAACGGCACGGTCGCCCAGGCCTCGGCCTGGATCCCGTCGAAGATCCGGCTTTTTTCCGCGTCGGTGGTGGCGCGCGTCCATTCCTCGGTCAGCGTCTCGATCCTGGCGTTCTCGTACCAGCCGAACCAACCGGTCGCACCCTGGCCGCGCAGGAAGTAGTTCAGCGCCGGGTTGAAGATCGACACGCTGGTGGTCCAGGTGTGGAAGATGTTCCAGCCGCCCTGTTCAACCGCGGCGCGGCTGGTGCGGCGCTGGCCGAGCGTGCCCCAGTCCATCGACTGCAGGTCGACGTTGAAGCCGAGCTTCTTGAGCAGGTCGGCGGTGACGTCGCCGAGCGGGGCGATGGAGGGGAAGTCGGCGGGGTTCATCAGCACCACCTTTTCCCCATTATAGCCGGCCGCCTTCACCGCCTCGCGGGCGCGGGCCAGGTCGCGCGGGGAGTTGAGCAGCGAGGCTCCCATTTCCGGCGAGAACGGGATGCCGCAGGGGAACATGGAGGCGCAGCGCTGCCACTTCACGTTGTCGCCGTTGACCGCGCGCATGTAGTCGGCCTGGTCGAGCGCCATCAGCACGGCCTGGCGCAGCTTCACGTTGTTGAACGGCGGGTTGAGGTGGTTGAAGCGCAGGATCGAGATGAAGCCCATGGTGTCGACCGGACTCACGGTCACGGCGTTGCTGCGCGCCAGCGCGGGGTTGAGGTCGGGCAGGGTGAATTCCCACCAGTCGACCTCGCCGCTCTGCAGGGCGGCGGCGGCGGTGGCGGCGTCGGGGATGATCTGCCACTCGATGCGGTCGAAGTGCACGCGCTTGCCGCCCGAGAGGTAGTCGGCGGCCTCGTCGCGCGGCTGGTAGGCCTCGTTGCGCGCATAGACGACGCGGCTGCCGGCGACGAACTCGTCCTTCAGGAAGCGCATCGGGCCGGAGCCGACGACCTCCGAGACCTGGGTCATCGCGTCGGTCTTGGCCAGGCGCTCGGGCATGATGAAGGCGACCATGCTGGCCGGCTTGGCGATGGCGTCGAGCAGCGGGGCGAAGGGCTTGTTCAGGCGGATGCGGATGGTGCGGTCGTCCGGTGCCTCCCATGCCTCGACGAAGCGGGCGAGCGTTTGGCCGAAGCTGTCGCGCTTGGACCAGCGCATCAGGCTGGCGGTGCAGTCCTTCGCCAGCACCGGCTCGCCGTCGTGGAACTTCAGGCCGGGGCGCAGCTTGATCTGCCAGGTGAGCTGGTCGGCCGAGACCTCGTGGCCCTCGGCCATCTGCGGCTGCGGGCGCAATTTGCTGTCGAGCGAATACAGCACGTCGAATACCGCGTAGCCGTGCCCGGTGGTGACCGAGGCGGTGGTCCAGATCGGGTCGAGCGCGGTGAGGTTGGCCTGCGGCACCACCCGCAGCGTGCGCGCCCGCGCCGGTTGGGCGATGGCCGGCAAGGCGAGGGCCGCCCCCGATGCCGCCATGAAACCACGCCTATTCAACCTGCCAGCCATTGAAGCCTCCGAAATTGCGTGGCGCGGGCTGGCCCGTTGCCGGCCGCACGATTCAAGCATGGATGCTAGACCAGCTTTGCCCGCGCGGCCAAGCGCGCTCAGCCCCCGCGCGGCCAAGCGCGCTCAGCCCGGGTGGCGCACCGGCGGCAGCGCGTAGACCGGTGTCGGCACCCCTTCGAGCCGCGCCTTGAGCTGGAGGGCGAGGTAGCGCGAATAGTGCCGCGCCTGGGCGAGGTTGCCGCCGTGGAACCACAGGCCGGGCTGCTGCGTGGGCTTCCACATGTTGCGCAGCTCGCCCTCCCACGGGCCGGGATCGTAGGTGGTGTTGCTGCCGAGGCCCCAGCACTTGCCGACGCGGTCGGCGACTTCCTGGCTGATCAGCTGCGCCGCCCAGCCGTTCATGCTGCCGTAGCCGGTGGCGAAAACGACGAGGTCGGCGGGCAGGGTCTCGCCGCTGCCCAGCGTCACGCCGCTGGCGCCGAAGCCGGCCACCTCGGTGCCCGATCGCAGGGCGATGCGACCGTCGGCGACAAGTTCGCTGCCGCCGACGTCGATGTAATACCCGGAGCCGCGACGGAGGTATTTCTGGCCGAGCCCGGAGCCGTCCTCGCCGAAATCGAGCTTGAAGCCCACCGCACGCAGGCGGGCGTAGAAATCGGCGTCGGTTTGCTGCATGCGTTCGGCGATGGGCGTCTGCACGCGCGGCTGCACGGCGTAGGGGGTGGCGGCGACGATCAGGTCGGCCTGGTCGGTGGACAGGCCGCGCTGGGCGGCGGGTTCGCAATAGGGCCCGCGGTCGCCGGTGGCGCGCAGGGTTTCGGCGCGGGCGACCATGGTGGACGAGCGCTGGATCATGGTGACGCTGGCCGCCTCGTGCTCCCACAGGTCGACGGCAATGTCGTGGGCGGAGTTGTTGGCGCCGACGATGATGCAGTGCTTGCCCTCCCAGCCCGGGCCGCCGGGGTGGTTGGAGGAGTGGGTGATGGTGCCGGCGAAGCCATCCATGCCCGGAAGCCTGGGCATGTTCGGCACGCCCGACATGCCGGTGGCGAGGACCAGGTGCTTCGCGCGCAGCGTGTGCGCCACGCCGTCGCGCAGCACCTGCACCTCCCACTCGCCGCTTGCCTCGTCGTATTTCGAGGCGACGCATTCGGTGCCGCCCCAGAAGTTCAGCTGCATGATGTTGGTGTACATCTCCAGCCAGTCGCCGATCTGGTCCTTCGGCGTATAGACGGGCCAGTGCGCGGGGAAGGGCAGGTAGGGCAGGTGGTCGTACCAGACCGCATCGTGCAGGCAGAGCGACTTGTAGCGGCTGCGCCAGGCGTCGCCGGGGCGCGGCAGCTTGTCGATGACGATGGTCGGCACCTCCAGTCGCCGCAGCCGGGCCGCCAGCGCGATGCCGCCCTGGCCGCCGCCGACGATCAGCACGAAGGGCTGTTCGGTGTGGCCGAGGGCCGCGATCTCGCGCTCGCGCTGTTCCTTCCACGTCACACGGCCCTTTCGGGCGCCCCATTCGACGCCTTCGGAGCGCGTGGCGCCCTGCTTCTCCTCGAAACCCTTCAGTTCCTGCAGCGCGGTCAGCAACGAGAAACCGCGCCCGTCCACGAGCTTCACATGGCCGCGGCCGCGGCCGGTGGCGGTTTCGAAGGTGAACCAGCCTTCCTCGCCGCCATCGGTGGTCTCGCCGGCGGTCTCCAGCCGGAAGCCGCCCAGCTTGGCCGTGGCCATGGTGGCGGAGAGCAGCGCGATGACCGCCTCGCGCCCCTCGGCCGTATGGATGTTCCAGCTGAGGGCGGCGAGGTCGCGCCAGTAGCATTCGGTGCCGAACAGCCCGGCCGCGCCGGCGGCGTCGCCATTGGCCAGCGCCCGTTCCAGGGCGGCCAGGAAATTGCCCACCCGCGTTGCCGTCAGCACCTCGCCCATCGCCTGTCCCTCGTCGCGTCGAGGGAAATCATAGGGCGCGCTTGCCGGAGTGCCTACCCGGCGGTAGAGGATTTACACAGGCAGGTCAGCAAGGATGTTCTTTTTTGAAAAAAAGAACCAAAAAACTTTTGTCCATTTGCGCCTTTCGTCGCCCTGCCAGGCGAGGCGCCATGGGTAGAAAGTCTTTTTGCTTCTTTTTCTTCAGAAAAAGAAGAATCCTTCTTCCTGGCTTGGTCGCCTGATGGCGCTGTCCCGGATGTTCGATCTGCTGCGCGCCATCCATCGCGCCTGGGTGCCGCTGCTGATCGTGTATTTCGCCTATGGGGCGCTCGGCCTGATCGACATCAGCCGGGACTTGTGGGTGAAGGAGAGCCTGCGCCTGTCGCCGGCGGACCTGGCGGCGCTGGCGGTGTGGCTGGGGCTGCCGTGGACGATCAAGATGGTGTTCGGGCAACTGGTGGATAGCCTGCCGTTCTTCGGCTCGCAGCGGCGGTCGTACCTGGTGCTCGGGGCGGCGCTGATGGCCGCGGGGCTGCTGGTGCTGGCGGGTGCTGCCTCCGCCACGCTCGCCTTCCTGCCGCCGGGTGGGCTCTACATGCTGGGCAACCTGCTGCTGGTGCTCGGCACCGTGCTGCAGGACGTGGTGGCCGATGCCATGACCACCGAGGTGGTGGACCGCACCAACCCCGACGGCTCCGCGCGCGACGATGCGGTGGTGAGGGCGGAGCTGGGGATGGTGCAGCTTCTCGGCCGCATGTCGCTCTCGCTCGGCATCCTGTCGGTGGCCGGGCTGTCCGGCTGGCTGGCGCAGTTCCTGCCGCGCGAGACGGTGTTCCTGATCGCGCTGGTGATCCCAGGGCTGACGCTGGTGGCGGCGCTGCTGGCACACGACGAGGCGCACGCGCGGCAGGCGCCGGCCCCCCATATGCGAGACTGGCGCATCCTGGGTGGGGGGCTCGCTTTCGGTGCCACGGTGGTGGCGCTCGCGCTGGTGGAGGTGCCCTACGCACAGGAAATCGTGTTCGTGCTGTCGATGGCGGTGATCGTGCGCATGCTCGCACTGGTGACGCGCGACCTCGACCGCGACACCCGCCGCGCCATCCTGGGCACCTCGATCATCATCTTCGCCTTCCGCGCCACCCCCGGGGCAGGCGACGGGGCGTTCTGGTTCACGCTCGACGTGCTGGGGTTCGACGAGGCGTTCCTGGGGCATCTGCGCCAGACGGCGGCGATCATCGCCATTGTTGGCCTGTGGTTGCTGCGCCACCAGCTGACGAAGCATTCTGTGGCGCGCGTGCTGTTCTGGCTGACGCTGGCCGGCGGCGTGCTGTCTTTGCCGACGATCAGCTTGTACTACGGGCTGCACCACTGGACGGAGGCGCAGTTCGGCTTCGGGGCGCGGACCATCGCGCTGATCGACACCGCCGCCTCCGGACCGTTCGCGCAGCTCGCCATGGTGCCGCTGCTGACGCTGGTGGCGTTCTACGCGCCGCCGGGGCAGCACGCGACATGGTTCGCGCTGATGGCCTCCTTGATGAACCTGGCCCTGGTGGCCGGGAGCTTGCAGACCAAGTACTTGAACATGATGTTTACCGTGGGCCGCGGCGACTATGGCGAGCTGGGCGCGTTGCTCATCACCGCCACGCTGATCGGTGTGGCCTTGCCGCTGCTGGCGCTGGCGATCTTCCGGCCGCGCGCCTGATCCGAGGGACCGCCCGCATGCACCATCGCCCCGCCACCGCCCATGCCGAGCTCGGCCCCGAGTTCTTCGACGAGGTGGCACCCGCCCGGTTTCCGCGCCCCGTGCTGCGCCACCGCAACCAGGCCTGGGCCGTCCGCGTCGGGCTCGATGGGCTGACGGATGAGGAATGGATCGGGCATTTCGGTCGCTTTGCGCCGGTGCCGGGCTCGTTCGAGACGCCGCTCGCCCTTCGCTACCATGGCCATCAGTTCCGCTCATACAACCCCGACCTCGGCGACGGGCGCGGCTTCCTGTTCGCGCAGCTACACGATCTGCTCGACGGGCGGCTGCTCGACCTCGCGACCAAAGGCAGCGGGCAGACGCCGTGGTCGCGCGGGGCGGATGGGCGGCTGACGCTGAAGGGCGGGGTGCGCGAGGTGCTGGCCACCGCGATGCTGGAGGCGCAGGGGGTCTATACCTCGAAAAGCTTCTCGCTGATCGAGACCGGCGAGGAACTCCAGCGCCACGACGAGCCCAGCCCCACCCGCGCCGCCGTGCTGGTGCGGCTGTCCCATTCCCACATCCGCATCGGCACCTTCCAGCGCCGCGCCTTTCACCGCGACCCCGAGGGGCTGCAACGCCTGGTCGACCATGCGATCCGCCACTACATGCCCGACCTCTGGCACGACGACGCGGCCGAGCGGGGCAGGGCGTTCTACGCGCAGGTCGCGGCCAACGTGGCCCGCATGGGCGCGCAGTGGATGGCCGCTGGCTTCGTGCACGGCGTGCTGAACACCGACAACATCAACATCACCGGCGAAAGTTTCGACTACGGGCCCTGGCGCTGGCTGCCGACCAGCGACCCCAGTTTCACCGCCGCATATTTCGACCATTCCGGCCTCTATGCCTATGGCCGCCAGCCCGAGACCCTGCTGTGGAACCTCGCCCAGCTCGGCTCCTGCCTGCTGGCGGTGGTGCCGAAGGAGGCGTTGCTGGCGGTGCTGGACGGCTACGAGGCGCTGTTCCAGGCCGATTACGCCACCGCCATCCTCAACCGCCTCGGCCTCGAACCGCGCGACCCTGCCTCTGACGCCACCCTGGCCCGCGCCTTCGCGACCTTCCTCGAAGCCAGCCAGGTGCCGTTCGAACAGGCCTTTTTCGACTGGCACACGGGCCTCGCCAGCGAACCCCGCGCCACCAGAAGCCCCGCTGCCGCCCACTACACCCACGAGCGTTTTTCCGCCGTGCGCGAAGCCCTGTCCGCCTATCACCCCGCGCCAGGCGCCAACCCCGCCCACCCCTATTTCAGCCGCCCGACCCCCTGCACCCTGCTGATCGACGAGGTCGAAGCCCTCTGGTCCCCCATCGCCGAACACGACGACTGGTCAAACTTCCACGGCATGCTCGCCGACATCGCCACCATGGCCGAGGCCTACGGCAACACGCCGCTCCGGCCGTAAAGCGAGCAATGATTCACAGGTAGACGGCGAGGCGGCGAGAAAAGTCGCCAATCCCGACGACTGGTCACGCCGGATGATCACCACCGACCATACCCAGCGGTCGCGCGATCGTGGGAAAGTGCACCATATCTGTACTTTTCCCTTGTAACGGCCGATCACGGGATGGCAGGCTTTCGTCGGGATGCGGTATCATGTTCGCAGTCGACCCGTTGGGTAACCAAAACAGTAAGGGACTCATAGCTATGACGACGGAAGACGGAACAGGCGACAGTCAGGTTTCCCGCCGGAACGTTTTCGGCAGCGGCGCCGGCATGGCCGCGGTAGCAATTGCTGCCAGTGCGGCGCTGATGCCTGTCCGTGCCAACGCGCAGGCCGCCACGAGCAGCAAGCTTCAGGAGATCCTCAAGCGAGGCAAGCTGATCGTCGGCACCGGCACCACCAACCCGCCCTGGCATTTCGAGGACGATACGGGGAAACTGGTCGGCATGGACATTGACATGGCTCGGCTGTTTGCCAAGGGCCTGTTCGATGATCCCGGAAAGGTCGAGTTCGTGCGCCAGGGGGCCGATGCGCGAATTCCCAACCTGATCACCAACAAGATCGACATCGTCGCGCAATTTATGACCATTACGCCCGGCCGTGCGCGGCAGGTGGCCTTTACCGTGCCGTATTACCGCGAAGGCGTTGGCTTGCTGGTGCTGAAGGACAGCAAGTACAAGGACTATGCCCAGCTCAAGGCCGCAGGCGCCGGCGCGACGATCGCCTGGATGCAGAATGTCGATGTCGAGACCTGGACCAAGATGGTTCTGCCGGACATCAAGATCCTGCAGCTCGAGAGCGTCGATGCCACCTTCCAGTCGATGAACGCGCGCCGGGCCGACGTTACGGCATCTGACCAGTCGACCATCCGCTGGCTGGTGAATAAGTTCCCCAACCGCTACCGGGATCTCGGCTATGGCTGGCTGCCGAACACCTATGCCTTCGGCGTCGCGCAGGGCGATGCCGTATGGCTGGATTGGGTGAATACGCAGATCCACGAGGCGTTCATGGGCGTCGACTTCGACTACATGAAGGCCGCCTACATGAAGTGGTTCGGGACTGAACTACCAACCCCCAAGGTGGGCATTCCCTCGGAGTACGGCCTGACCTGAGCAGGCGATGCACTACAACTTCAACTGGCCGGTCGTCTGGCGGAATTTCGATCGTCTTTGGGATGGACTTCTGCTTGGCTTGGCAATTGCGGTTGTGGCGCTCGCGATCGGTTGTTTGATCGGCATTCTGCTCGCGATGTGCCGTGAGTCCCGGCTTCGCGTATTGCGCATTCCTGCCACGATCTTCGTGGAGGTGATGCGCAATACGCCGCTGCTGCTGCTGGTGTTTTTCTTCTATTTCGGCCTGCCTGAACTCGGCTTCACCGCGTTCAACAATGTCGAGACCTTTGCCGCGACGCTGGCGCTCTATGCCGGTGCCTATCTGACCGAGATCTTTCGCGGCGGGTTGGCGGCAATTCCAGTCGCTTATGTCGAAGCCGGCAAGGCGATCGGGCTGACGGCCCCGCAACGGTTGCGCTACGTGATCCTGCCGGTGCTGTTCCGCATCGTGCTGCCGTCGCTGTCGAGCGCGCTGATATCGCTGTTCAAGGACACCGCGCTGGCGGCGGCGATCGGGGTCCAGGAACTCACGTTCGGCGCCCGCTGGGTCAACCTGAACACCTATCAGATCCTGGAAACCTGGACGGTGACTGCGGCGATGTACCTTGTCGCCAGCTACATCATCGCCTTCGGCCTGCGGCAGGTGGAGCGTCGCTACGCGATGGTGCGCTGATGGATATTTCAGCCATCATGCAGGAGATTTACACGGCACGATGGACGCTGTGGGGTGGCCTGTTGACCACGCTTGAAATCTCCGCCATCGCCATTTCCGCCGGAACATTGGCTGGCGTCATGATCGGCATCGGCCTTGCCTATGGACCGCTGGTCCTGCGCCTCGTGTTGCGTGGCTATGTCGATCTGGTGCGCGGCATCCCCTCGCTTGTGCTGATTTTCTTTTGCTTCTACGGCACCGCCCTGCTGGGGCTCAATCTCTCGGCCTTTGCCGCCGGCGTCTTCGCGTTGGGGCTGTTCTGCGCGGCGCATATCGGCGAACTCACGCGCGGTGCCGTGCAGTCCATCCCACAGGCTCAGACGGATGCCGCGAAGTCGATTGGCCTGGGGTTCTGGCGCCGGTTGGTCTACGCTATCCTGCCCCAGGCGCTGCGCCGCGTGCTGCCGGGCTGGGTGAACATCGCGGCCGAGATCGTGAAGGGCTCCACCCTTCTGTCGCTGATCGGCGTGGTAGAATTGCTATTGGCGACCCAACAGGCCATCGCCCGCACCTTCCTGATCCTCGAATTCTATCTCGCCCTGATCGTGGTCTTCTTCATCATCAATTTCGCAATCTCTCGCGCCGGCGCGTTGCTGGAGCGCCGGATGGCCTATGTGAGGTTCTGAGTGCCCGATACGCCCCTGTTGAGCGCGCGCAACGTGCACAAGCGGTTCGGTGCGGTGGAGGTGCTGAACGGCATCGACCTCGACATCATGCGCGGCCAGGTGGTGGCGCTGATCGGCGCCTCCGGGTCTGGCAAAACCACCTTCCTGCGCTGCGTCAACATGCTGGAAGAGTACCACGACGGGGAGATCGTGCTCGACGGCGAGAGGATCGGATACACCACAACGCCCGCGGGCCGCAGGCGGCTGCCGGAACGGGCCATCGTTGCTCAGCGCGGGCGCATCGGGATCGTCTTCCAAGGCTACAACCTCTTCCCGCACCTGACGGCCGAGCAAAACGTTACCCTTGGCTTGGTCAAGGTGCTGGGAAAGTCGAAGGCGGAAGCACGCGATATCGCCGCCGGGTGGCTGGAACGCGTCGGGCTCGCCGACCGCCGGAGCCACTATCCGTACCAGCTTTCCGGCGGACAACAGCAACGCGTCGCCATCGCCCGCGCGGTGGCCGCTGAACCCAAGCTGATACTGTTTGACGAAGTGACCTCGGCGCTTGACCCTGAGTTGGTCAGCGAAGTGCTTGAGGTCATGCGCAGCCTCGCCGAATCGGGCATGACAATGCTGGTCGTGTCGCACGAGATGCTGTTCGTGAACGCGGTGGCGACGCATGTCGTGTTCATGGAGCAGGGGCGGATCGCCGAGCAGGGCACGCCCGACGCCCTGTTCCGCAACCCGGAATCGGAACGGTTGCGCAGCTTTCTGGGGCGATTCCACCAAGTGTTCCGGTAGCAGGTCGCTGAAGACCATCCAACGGCCTCCGGCCAGCGCGGGGCGGAACGTGTCAACGACTTTCGATATACTCCGCTCGAGAATCTAAGCTTGTGACAGAGGCTTCGGATGAGGCGGGTTGATCCAAGTGGAGGGTTTGTCGGGCGGTTTCGGTCTCTTGTTCACGAAGCGGGCGCGGTTCTCCTGGAACGCGCGGTCAAGGGTGTCCTGGCGAGCCGCGTGGATGGCGTCGGCTAGGCCGAAACAGGAAGGAGCTTCCTTGGATTCGATCCGTTTCTTCGTCTCGATGTGACAATTTCCAGCATATTTTCTTCCCCCCCGGCCTCACCCCACCCGAAACGCCTTCACCGCCGCCTCATCGAACTTCAACCCCAGCCCCGGCCGGTCCCACAGCTGGATCTCGCCGTCGACCACCGGCGGCGTGTCCTCGAACAGTGCCAGCGTCCAGGGCATGTATTCCACCGTCAGCCCGTTCGGCGCGGCGGCCACCAGGTGGCAGTGCAGCTCCGGCGCCAGATGGCTCACGATCGGCAGGTTGAACGCCTCGGCCAGTGCCGCGACCTTCATCCACGCCGTGATGCCGCCGACGCGCACCAGATCGACCATCACGATATCCACGCTGCGCGCCTCGATCATGTGGCGGAACGGCACCATGCCCCACACGTATTCTCCGCCGGCGATCGGCGTGGACAGCGCCGCGTTCACGCGGGCCATGCCGGCGTAGTCGTCGTGCGCCACCACATCCTCCAGCCAGAACAGCCCGAACTCCTCGCAGCGCCGTCCGATGTCGATCGCCTGCTCCGGCCGCCAGCGCTGGTTGATGTCGCACATCAGCTTGATGTCCGGTCCGATCGCCTCGCGCACCACACGCATGCGGCGCACCTCGTCCGACGGCGCCGGGTTCCCGGGCAGTGCCATCTGCGTCTTCATCTCGCGAAAGCCCTTGGCCACCAGCCGATGCGCCGCGGTCGCCGCCTGGTCGTCGGTCAAGCCCCGCCGCAACGACCCGCTGGCGTAGCACGGCACCCGGTCGCGCAACCCCCCCAGCAGCTTCCACAGCGGCAGCCCGAGTGATTGCCCCTTGATGTCCCACAGCGCGATGTCGATCGCCGAGGCGGCCAGGGTAAAAATCCCGCCGGGCCCGCACGACGCCCCCGCCGCCGCCATCAGCTTGCGCCCGATCCGCTCGATATTCAGCGGGTCCTCGCCGATGCACAGCGCCCCCAGCTCGTCCAACGCCGCGCGCAGCGCCCCCGTCATCGCCTCGCCGTACAGCGTGAACGCAATCCCCTCGATCCCCGCATCCGTCCGCAGCCGCAGCGTCACGAACGGGCGCTTGCGGTTGCCGTCCTCCGGCATATCCGCCAGCGGATCGCCCTCCGGCACGTGCAGGATGGCGGTCTCAAGCCCGGTGATCTTCATGCGATTTCCTCCAGCAGCTCGGGTCCGTCGTTGCGGACATTGTTGACCTTGCTCGAAACCCGCCAGACGCGAAACCCCGCATCCGACGGCCGCATCAACGCACCATAGGCACCCTCCGTCTCGCCCAGCCACACCGCCCAGTCTACCGGTTCCAGCACCACCGGCATCCGGTCGTGGAATTGTTCCAACGTCTTGCAGGCTGTTGTGGTCAGGATGGTGTAGCTCCGAAGCACCTCCCCGTCGGGCCCCCGCCAGCCCTCCCACAGCCCGGCCAGCGCCAGTGGCGCCCCATCCGCCCGCGCGATCGCCGAGGCACTCTTGGCCCCCTCAACTTCCTGCCACTCATAGAACGCATCCACCGGCACGATGCAGCGCCGCCGCGCGAAGGCATCGCGAAACAGCGGCAGGCGCGAAGCCGTCTCGCTGCGCGCATTGATCGGCCGGCGCTCCTGCTTCGGGTCCTTCGACCAGTGCGGCACCAGCCCCCAGGCCAGCAGGTCCAGGTGCCGCGCGCCGTCGCCGGGATGGCGCCGCACCACCGGCGCCAGCCGAGTCGGCGCCATGTTCCAGGTCTGCGAGAAATTCACCGGCGGGTTCACCGTGGCGAACAGCCGCCTGATCTCGTCCACCGACCGGAACGCCGCATACCGCCCGCACATGGTCCAATCCTCGCCCGCCGCCATCACGCGCACAAGCGACAGGTTCCAACCCGCCGCGCGCATGGTAGCCTGTCCCAACACTGCGGAACGCCCCATGCCGAACCCACTGCTGTTCACGCCACTGACCATCCGCGGCACCACGCTCAAGAACCGCATCGTCGTCGCCCCGATGCACCAGTATTCCGCCGTCGCCGGCCATGCCACCGACTGGCACCTGATGAACATCGGCCGCTTCGCCACCGGCGGCGCCGGGCTGGTGTTCATCGAGTCGACCAAGGTGGAGCGGCGTGGCTGCGGCACGGTGGGCGACCTCGGCATCTGGGACGACGCGTTCATCCCGCATTTCCGCCGCATGGCCGATTTCATGCGCGCCCATGGCTGCGTGCCCGGCCTGCAGATCGGCCATTCCGGGCGCAAGGCGCGCATGTTCCGCCCCTGGGAAGGCGGCAAGCCGCTCACCCGCGAGGCGGCCGAGGCCCAGGGCGTGACCGACTGGGAGGCGTGGGAACTGGTCGCCCCCAGTGCGCTGCCCGGCGGCGAAGGGGAACCCACGCCCCGCGCGCTGACCCGCGCCGAAATCCCGGACGTGGTCGCCAACTGGCAATCCGCCGCCCGCCGCGCCGATGCGGCCGGCATCGAGGTGCTGGAGATCCACGCCGCCCATGGCTACCTGCTGCACCAATTCCTCTCGCCGCGCGCCAATGTCCGCAACGACGACTACGGCGGCAGCGAGGAGAACCGCATGCGCTTGGTGATCGAGATCGTGGAGGCCATCCGTGCCGTATGGCCAGCGGAGAAGCCCTTGTTCCTGCGTCTTTCCGTGCAGGACGACGCCGGCTGGGGCCCGGAGCAGAGCGCCGCGCTCGCCCGCATCGTCGGCCCCAAGGGCGTCGACGTGATCGACTGTTCGGGCGGCGGCATCACCGGGCGCCCGACCGCCGGGCCAGGTGGCTATGGCTACCAGGTGCCCTTCGCCGACGAGCTGCGGCGCGAGGCCGGGATCATGACCATGGCCGTGGGCCTGATCGTCCATGCCGACCAAGCCGAGGCGATCCTGCAGGAGGGGCAGGCCGATCTCGTGGCCCTGGCGCGGGAGATCCTCTACAATCCGAACTGGCCACTCGACGCGGCGCGCAAGCTGGGGGCCGAGATCGGCTACGACGCC
>Ga0105050_10001715_pt1 | contig 32555 bp, 18 predicted proteins | sample FRY01_FD_78088 | JGI IMG/M metagenome (GOLD analysis project Ga0105050, IMG submission 78088) | Freshwater microbial communities from Lake Fryxell liftoff mats and glacier meltwater in Antarctica - FRY-01 | ecosystem: Environmental > Aquatic > Freshwater > Ice > Glacier meltwater ...
CGCTTTAGGTGATTATCATGTGAACCTTGGACAAGGATTAATCATTTGGACAGGTTTTGGATTTAACAAAGGGGGCAATATCGCAACGATCAAAAAAGAATCTAATCCACTCAAACCCTTCACCTCTATTAATGAAGCCCTATTTCTAAGAGGAATAGCGGTCAACGCCAAAATTAAAGCAATCCAACTCACCGCTTTCGCTTCTCACAAAGCCATCGATGTCAATATTACCTACACCGATAGCACAAACACAGACCTGGAAAGGAATAGCATTCAATACAGCGGTTATCATAGAACAGAAAGTGAAATTGAGAATAAACATGGACTAAAAGAAAGTATACTGGGTTTCAACATCCAGTACAAAAAACGAGAAGGGCACATCGGGTTAAACGCTATTTGGATCTCTTACAATGAAGCATTGAAAAATTCCAATAAAGCCTACAATCAATTCTACTTCCAAGAAAAGCAATTAGTTAACTCAAGTCTTGATTATCACTACCTCATCAAAAGCTTCCATTTTTTCGGGGAATCAGCAATCGGCATTAGTAAAAATCAACTTGGAGGTGCAGCTCTTCACGGCATTTTATTTAATCCAGATAAAAGGGTTGACATGGCACTCCTGCACAGATATTATAGTCCCAAATACCAAAACAATCGATTTGCCAATGCTTTTGGAGAATCTACACAAGTGAACAATGAGCATGGCCTATTTTTAAGCATCATGATTAAGCTTAATAAAAATTTCAGCATCAACAGCTATGTAGATTACTATCATTTTCCATGGCTCAATTTCCAGACTGATCAAGCAAGCAAGGGACACGACTTTATGAGCACCTTAAGCTTCAATCACAAAAAAACACTCCAGCTCTTTTTCACTTATAAAATAGAAAATAAAGACGCCAATACAAAAATAGCCTTAGGGCTTAATGAACGTTTTTATATTCAATCGCAAAGCAGAAAGTACATAGAAGCCTACTTCACCAATCTTGACTTAAGGCAGACTAACACCCTTCAACCTTCTCTTCAACTTAGCAAACAAGAAATAGAAGCTGCCACTTTCATTACCCCGGTCCTACAACAAAAACTTCGTTGGCATCTAAGCTGCAAACCTCATAAGGATTGGACCTTTCAAAGCCGAATAGAGCTCAGTTTTTATAATGATAGAATTAATCCTAAACAAGCCGGAATATTATTTTATCAGGATGTCCAGTTCAACAAGATGGAAATACCCTTCTCCTTTTCCGCAAGAATCGTTTTGTTCGATATTCCTCAATATCAATCCAGAATTTACGCTTATGAAAATGACGTGTTAAACTCCTTCAGTATTCCAGCCTTATATAATGCCGGTCTTCGCTACTATGTCAACATTCACTACAAGATCAATAAGCATCTAGACGCATGGCTGCGCTTCTCTCACACCTACTACAGTGATGCAGATAGCAAAGGAAACGGTAATGATGAGGTGAATCAAAATAGAATTTATGATTTAAAAATGCAAATTCGTCTTAAGTTTTAGCTAACTTTAGGGTAAGAGATATTATAGACAAAAAAATTGAGTTAAAGAGTTTAAATCAAATGAATAACTAATGAAAAAAATATTTTGGATTATTACGGCAATCGTATCTGCCGTTTATGTATTTATCCCTGAACCAACAGATATTATCCCCATTTTAGGATGGTTAGATGAAGCAACTGCCATAGCTATTTTCACCTATGCCTTGAAACAATTAAATATTGATTTATTCGAAAAGTTTTTTAATAAAAAAACTCGGCTAAACCCTCCATCATAGAAAAAGACAAATGAAAAAACACTTATTAATAATCGGAATATTGACTTTAAGCTTGTTTTCGTGCAAGCAATGTATTGAATGCCGTTACGCAACCCTCAAAGGAACCACTATAGAAAAGTTCTGCTCTTCCACTAAACAAGATCGAATTGACTTTGAACTTCAAATGACGGAAGAAGCAGAGCAAAATAACAGCAAAGCAGTCTGTAGCAAAGAAAAGTACTAAGGCATTTGTTGTGTATTTAGCGCTATTTGGACAGTTTGTCTTAAACTTTGAACAATTTCACACAAAGAAAAACCTATTTTGGCACTTTATTTAATCTTAAATTTAGTAAAATGAAAAAATTAGTTTTAGTAGCAGGCATTGGCGCCTTAATGTCTTTTGGTTTAAATTCTTGTAGCAAATGCGGAACTTGTTCTGATCAAGATAACGTAACTTATACAGGTGAATATTGTAAAGGAAATGTCATAGAAGATGCCCTGTACGAATCAGCTAAGCTTGATTGCGAAGATGCAGGCGGTTCTTTTGATAAGTAATTATTCTTTTTAAAAAAGATGTTAAAACCCCAATTTGATTCCACTCAAATTGGGGTTTTTGATTAAAACAAGTCATCCTAATCGATAAAATTTGAGTGAGAGAAAAAACAATCAGAATGCAAGTAGCAAAATCCGCAACTCCTCCTATACTATTTGCAAAAAAAATTAAAAATCATACTATTTTTACTTGTAAAAGCGCTCCATCTTTCTTAAAAATTTTAATTTTGAATCCTAAATCTAATAAAATGAAAAAAATAGTTTTTGTAATAGGCCTTGGCGCCTTAATGTCTTTTGGGTTGAATTCTTGCAGCAAATGCGGAACTTGCTCTGACCAAAATAAAGTGTTTTACAAAGGAGAATATTGCCAAGGCAATAATTTAGAAGACGCATTTTACGAAGCCGCTAAAGCTCAATGCGAAAATGCAGGTGGCACTTTTGATAAGTAGCGCATATTTCTAAAAACATTGAAAAGCTTCAACTTAGTTTATATCTTTGTACCCACATGAAAAAAATAAGAAATTTCTGTATAATCGCTCACATTGACCATGGTAAAAGCACCTTGGCGGATAGATTATTAGAGGTCACGAAAACCATAACTGATCGAGAAAAACAAGCTCAGGTTTTAGATGATATGGATATTGAACGAGAGAGAGGGATCACCATAAAAAGCCATGCCATTCAGATGAACTATCTACATACAGATGGCGAAGAATACATCTTAAATTTGATTGACACCCCTGGTCACGTAGATTTTTCTTACGAAGTATCTAGAAGCATCGCTGCTTGCGAAGGCGCATTATTATTAGTTGATGCCGCTCAAGGCATTCAAGCACAAACAATTTCCAACCTTTATCTTGCCTTGGAAAACGATTTAGAAATTATCCCCGTTCTAAACAAAGTGGATATGGAAGGTGCTTTGATTGAAGAAACTGCCGATCAAATTATGGAATTGATTGGATGTAAGCGGGAGACTATTATTGAAGCAAGTGGGAAAACTGGATTTGGCGTACAAAACATCTTAAACGCCGTTATCAATAGAGTTCCTGCCCCCTCAGGGTCTGAAGACGAGCCGCTTCAAGCTATGATTTTCGACTCTGTATTTAATCCTTATCGAGGAGTTATTGCTTACTACAGAATTTTCAATGGCAAGATTAAGAAAGGTCAAATGATTAAATTTGTAGCCACTGGCAACGACTACTCCGCAGATGAAATAGGGATTCTTAAATTGAAACCTGAACCTAAAAAGGAATTATCCGCTGGAGATGTAGGCTACTTAATAACAGGAATTAAATCTTCTAAAGAAATTAAAGTAGGAGATACTATTACCGATGCAGCAAAACCTACCACTAAAATGGTTAAAGGTTTTGAAGACGTTAAACCAATGGTTTTTGCTGGAATTTATCCTATCGATTCTGATGACTATGAGTCCCTTCGTGATGCGCTTGAAAAGTTACAATTAAATGATGCTTCTTTAGTCTTTGAACCAGAAACCTCCATCGCTTTAGGGTTTGGATTTCGTTGCGGATTCTTAGGAATGCTTCACTTAGAAATTATTCAAGAACGACTAGAGCGAGAATATGATCAAGCGGTAATTACCACCACGCCTCAGGTAACCTATCATACTTATAATAAAAGGGGTGAAATGAATTTTTTACATAATCCTTCTGACTTACCTGATCCAACTATCATTGACAAAATAGAAGAACCCTATATCACAGCAAAAATTATTACCCTACCCGAATACACCGGCAGTATCATGACCTTGTGCATGGATAAAAGAGGGATTCTAAAGAATCAAATCTATCTTTCTACTACTCGAGTGGAGTTAACTTTTGAGATGCCGCTTTCAGAAATTGTATTTGATTTCTACGATAAGCTCAAATCTATTTCAAAAGGTTATGCTTCTTTCGATTATCATATGATTGGGTTTAGACCTGGTGACATGGTCAGAGTGGACATCAAGCTTAATGGAGAAAATGTAGATGCTTTTTCAGCTATGATACATAAAGACAAAGCCTACAGTTTTGGAAGCAGACTTTGTGAAAAATTGAAAGAGCTGATTCCAAAACAACAATTCGTAATTGCTATTCAAGCTGCTATAGGCATGAAAATAATTGCAAGAGAAACCATTTCTGCAATGCGTAAAGATGTAACTGCCAAATGTTATGGTGGTGATATCTCTAGAAAACGTAAACTTTTAGAAAAGCAAAAAAAAGGCAAGAAAAGAATGAGACAATTCGGAAAAGTTGAAGTACCTCAACAAGCCTTTTTAGCCGTTTTAAAACTCAATGATTAGTTAGTCCGCAGGAAGATTAGCTTTCTGCATTAATGTTATAGGAATGCGAAAAGAACAAAAACTTCTTTTAGTTACAGCGCCCTTTACCCAACTGAATACGCCCTATCCTGCGACGATGTATTTAAAAGGTTTTTTAAATACGATTGGCGTATCCTCATTCCAAGCCGACCTTGGCATAGAAGTCATCTTGGCCTTATTTTCAAAAGAAGGATTAACTAAAGTCTTTAACATCATTGAAAAGGGAGAATTTGAAGTTTCTGATAATAGTTTTAGAATCCACCAACTCAAGGATGATTACATTCAGACCATAGATGATGTTATCCGTTTCTTACAAAATAAAAACCCAACCTTAGCGCACTTAATCTGCGATAGAAGCTTCTTGCCAGAAGCTGGAAGATTTGAAAATTTAGAAGAGCTCCAATGGGCCTTTGGCTCGATGGGTATTCAAGATAAGGCAAGACACCTTGCCACGCTCTATTTAGAAGATATCGGAGATTTGATTATAGAAACTATTGATCCAAATTTTGGCTTTAGTCGTTATGCCGAACGCCTAGGAAGAACAGCAAGCAGCTTTGACGCTCTTGAAGAAAGTCTTTTAAAAACCAATAGCTTTGTTTCAGAGCTCCTGCTCCAACTGTTAGAAGAGAAAATACAAATTGCGAAGCCTAGCTTAGTGTGCCTCTCCGTTCCATTCCCCGGAAATTTATTTGCTTCACTTAAATGTGGTCAATACATTAAGCAGCACTATCCGGAAATAAAGATTGTCATGGGCGGTGGTTATGCCAACACAGAACTTCGTTCGCTCTCCGATCCACGGGTATTTAATTATTTAGATTTTATCGCCTTAGATGATGGCGAAAAGCCTTTGATTTCCTTAATCGCCTATCTAAATGGAGAAAGCGAAGCCAATCAACTGAAACGCATCTATGAATGTAACGATGGTAAAGTATATTACCACAATGAATCTAAAGAAACGGATATTGCTCAAAAGGATTTAGGAACACCCGATTATAGTAATTTGTCTCTCGATAAATATCTATCCGTCATTGAATTAGCCAACCCCATGCACCGCATGTGGAGTGACGGTAGGTGGAATAAATTAACGCTGGCACATGGTTGTTATTGGGGCAAATGCACTTTTTGCGATGTTTCATTGGATTACATTAAACGTTACGAACCTGTCACAGCAAGTCTTATATGTGATCGGATAGAAACCATCATTTCCCAAACAGGAGAAACCGGTTTTCATTTTGTGGATGAGGCCGCTCCTCCTAACTTGTTAAAAGAACTCTCTCTAGAAATCTTAAGAAGAAGTTTAAAAGTGTCTTGGTGGACCAATATCCGTTTTGAAAAACACTTCACCTCTGATTTAGCCTACTTAATGAAAGCATCCGGATGTATTGCTGTCGCCGGAGGCTTGGAGGTTGCTTCCGACAGACTTTTAACGCTTATGAAGAAAGGCGTAACCGTTGAAAAAGTAGCCCAAGTGGCGAATGCTTTAACGGAGGCGGGCATCATGGTGCATGCCTACTTAATGTATGGATTTCCAACTGAAACCGAACAAGAAACAATCGATTCCTTAGAAATGGTGCGGCAACTATTTAAGAATGAAGTCTTGCAGTCTGGCTTTTGGCATCTATTTGCAATGACTTCCCATAGTCCTGTTGGCTTAAATCCAAGCGCCTATCAAGTAGAAAAAATTGGACCTGAATTCGAAGGCTTTGCAGACAATGACCTCTATCACGCTGACCCGACAGGCGCAAAACACGAAAAGTTTTCTGACGGCCTCCGCATTTCATTATTCAATTATATGAACGGTTTAGGCCTAGAAGAAGATTTAAGTATCTGGTTTAAATTTAAAACACCGCGCACTACCATCCCAAAGCGCTTCATTCACAAGAGCTTGGGCAATCAAAATACGCCCTATCGCCACTATATCAATTTGGTTTGGTTAGGGCAAATACCCGAACTACATATAGAAACACAAAACAAGACAGAACAAGGCCTATTGGAGTGTTACAACAAGAAAAACAACCTCAGCCTAAAATTGGATTTGAGGGAAGCTAAGTGGCTCCTCAAAGTTCTTGAACAATGTCACTTTCATCAAAAAGAATCCGTCCTTTATAGTTCAATTGAAGCATCCTACAAGGAAGAAATAAGTGACAATTTCGATCAATTTTGGAAAAGTGAAACAATCCAAATACTCAGAGCAAATGGACTGCTTTTGATATAGCTAACCCGCTTTTAGTAATGCGAAATATCGTTTAAACATTCTTGTCCAAAAACCAACTGCGATACTGAAGCGCCGCCAAACAAACTGGAAGCACCACTTGCGCCTTCATTTGCCCAATACATTACGCAATTCGTGTTGTCGCAATGTTTACCATGCGCTTCGTCTAGGTGATCCGTATGCAACGTCACTCCATTGTCCACTAATCCGACTGCATGACCAACTTCATGCACAACTGTTGCTTGCTCTACTTGGTATTTAGGGTTCCCTCCTAAGCCTCCAGAAATGGCACTAATTACTGGTTTGAAAATTGCAACGGTGAAAGAGCCTAGGCTAATGCCTAAAACATTCGTTTGTTCTTGACCATTCAGATTAAAATAACCATCTAAATAAATGACAAAAACTACGGCTTGATTCTCTGAACTTTGTGTAGTTTGATAGTTATTTGCCAATTCCAAAATTTCACCTTGAGTAAAGCTGCTCTTGTTTTGAGCTGGCAAAACGGTCATTTCTCCTAACTGCATATCCGTGACAACCGCAATAGGATTTGTTCTGCCCGCAAAGAGATTACTTAAATTATTAAGACTAAATTGAAAATTATTATTACTTCCAAACCCATTATTGACGTAGGGCTCAGCACCAGGTTCATAAGCCACATCGACTTTAAGTGAATTGCCGTTTTCATAAAAGTAATCTAGGTTCTCATAATTGTCTGAAGGATTATCCTTTTCACATGAACTGATCAATATTAAGGTAATTAATGCTAAGGTAAATTTGATTTGCTTCATGGGGAATTGATTTTCTTTTCAATGTAAATGTACGCAGTAAACGTAAAAAAGAATTGAATAGATATGTGCTTCGCCTTAAAAGTTTAAAATAAGTTCTTTAAGCCCTATCTTTGTGTAATGGAATTAAACCATAAAGTTTTCGGAAGTGGTGAGCCGCTTATTATTTTACATGGCTTGCTAGGATCCTTAGACAATTGGCAATCCGTAGCCAAAGAATACGCTGAACATTTCACCGTTTTTATAATTGATCAAAGAAATCACGGGAAGTCTCCTCATGCGGATGCATTTTCATACGACCTGCTCGTTCAAGATTTACTGGCGTTTTGCGAGCAACAACATATTTATAAAACTCATCTTTTAGGACATAGTATGGGTGGTAAAGTAGCGATGCAGTTTGCCCTAGAAAATCAAGATTTTATAGATAAGTTGCTTATTGCCGATATTGCTCCTGTCGCTTATGCGCCCGAGCATAATGAAATTTTTAAAGCCTTAAGAGGAATAGACGCAAAAACAATGAAGAGTCGAAAGGAAGTAGAACTTGCTTTAGCCCAAACCATCAAGAATTTCGGTGTTCGTCAGTTTTTAATGAAAGGACTTACTCGTGGAGAAAACAATGTATTTGAATGGAAATTTAACTTAGAATCGATATGGAAAAACTATGATAATATTCTAGACATATTCCATAGCGATGAAATCTTTTTGGGAGAAACCTTATTCATTAATGGAAGTAACTCTTCTTACGTTTTACCTGAACATCAAATTTTAATAAATCAATACTTTCCAAAGAATAAAAGAGAGACCATCTCAAATGCCGGACATTGGTTGCACGCAGAACAGCCAGAAGAGTTCTGTTCAAAAACACTAAAATTCTTATTGAATAACTAGATTCTGGCTGCCTTGAATTAAACCATACGTTTTATTCTTGATAATTTCAGATGCATCCATAACCATTTGAAGATTACTCGGGAAAGGTAGCGCTTGCCCTCCAATAATCTTTTTAGAATCATTACTCAAAGCCTTAACATCTCCTTGATAAGTAGCGAAGAAATTTTTGAACACTAAACTTTCTTGATACGGAAAAGATTGAAATACTGTTCCATTACCTTTTTTATATTGCACCTCTCCAGCAAGAAAGCCAACTTTAGTTTGCTCTGTTCTAAAAACCTTTGCACTAATATTTTTAAAAGCGGGTTCTTTCATATCGTTCCCAAGAGAATCTTTTGCCACGTTTCCGTTCGCATCTAAAACATACTGAAACCCATCTTGAACCTGTTTCTGATCCACGTAACTCGTATTGTTTACCTGTTCAGGACCAAGATCTACATTCGTAACATGCACTTCAATCAAAAAATCATAGGCTGCTCTATCATTTGCATTTAAGTGGTACTTTGTCCATGTGGTGTTTAAGCTACTTTCATTTATCCGACTTAAATTATTCATAAACTCCTGTGGAATAATCATTTGACTATGATTGCTGTAGGCCAATAAGATGTGATTTTGCCCTTTGTTATAGGCTTCTTCGATTTTAGAATCTACCTCTTTAAAGGAACCATAATATTCCTTTACCTTTTGAAAATGTAGAAAAGCCTCTCTTGCTTGTAATTTTGAATCCTTGCCTAATAACTCTTCTCCTTTCGCATACATAAAACTAGCGGCCTTCATTTTGGCATCTACTAGTTCCAATTTAACATCGATAATTTCAATATCTGCATTTCTAAATTCCTTTTTAATAAAAAGTGGTAGAAAGGGTTTTATCCTATTTTGATAGGCATCAATTTCAGCATACAAGGCATGAATTTCAACCCAAGATTCCGGACCACCTTCTATCTTGAGAAAACCTATGCGTTCTAATATACTTGTTCGCTCAATCTTCCAAGCTTGTTCTAAAGCCACAATGTGCTTATCAGCTTTTTTAGGATTGTTACGAATTTTCTGAACTGCAACGTTTATTGCAGCATCATAATTCCCTTGTTTTACATAATAGTTTGCACCAATGCATGCGTGTAGAATAATGGCCACAAGCCCAATCTGTAGGTATAATAAAGCTTTCATAAGATGACTTTGGATATATAGATAGAAAATGGTGCCAAAGAGAAGATATGGCGAGTTAAAGAAATGTTAATAGCTTTGGAGGAACACTAAACATACTTTCGGTCAAGGATTTCCTTATGAATTATAGCGTTGTGCCAGTCAATCTCGTTGATATCAAAACTAAAGACTTTTCCCTCACTTGATTTTATATCTCCAATTTCTTCGTTTTGATGCGCATTGTCCACGCGATGAGATACACTATAATAATCTTCGTGATTAATCAGTGGTGATTTTGCTTTAATTTTTGAGTGAGACACTTTTTGCCAATCCAAACTGCTTTTAGCAGCTACTTCCTTTTGGGCTACTTGCACTGGTTTTACTTCTTTTACAAAGTCGTTAAAAATATCCTCAATGGATTTTTGACCTTTACTCTTTTGAGCGTTCCCAGTATTCCTAGGAGGGTTAACACTTTTACCTGCCTTATTCTCCTCATTGTTTTTATTAAGTTGTTTAACTACGTAGAAGATTATTCCTATTATGATAATTACAATTTTTATACTCATGAGCTTCCTATTTCGCTACTAATTTAACAATAATTCTTTGCTTTTAAACATCTCTTCAGACTTAAGATAGGATTTATAGCCTAATAGCTCTGCATTATCGCTTTGATAACTAGCTAAAGATAAAATTAAAACCATATGCAGGAGAAATGTCAAAATGGAAGTGCAAATTGTATGCAATTCCTATTGGTGTAGTAAACAAAGAAACTTATATTTACTGTCTAGTAAAATCCACCCTCCATTGAGATTAACCACTTTAGAAATAAAAGGCTTTAAAAGTTTTGCGGATAAAACAACCCTGCACTTTAATGAAAACATTACGGGTGTCGTAGGTCCGAATGGTTGTGGAAAGAGCAATGTGGTAGATGCTATCCGATGGGTACTTGGTGAGCAAAAAACAAGTATGCTCCGTTTGGAAAAAATGGACAACCTCATTTTCAATGGGACTAAGAAAAGAAAGGCAAGCGGTTTAGCCGAAGTTTCTATAAGCTTTGAGAATACTAAAAACATCCTCGCCACCGAATTTAAAACAGTTACAATTACCAGGAGACTATTTAGAAATGGGGATAGCGAATATCGATTAAACGATGTCCCCTGTCGATTAAAAGATATAACCAACCTCTTCTTGGATACTGGTGTAAGTGCAGATTCATACGCCATCATTGAATTAGGCATGGTGGATGAAATTCTTAATGACAGAGAGAATTCTAGAAGACGACTTTTTGAACAAGCCTCTGGTATTTCCAAGTACAAGAAAAGAAAAAAAGAAACCTTGTTAAAGTTAAAAGGTACTGAAGACGATCTGGAACGCGTTGATGACTTACTTTTTGAAATAGAAAACAATTTAAAAAGCTTGGAATCTCAAGCTAAAAAAACGAAGAAATATTATACGCTTAAGGAGGAGTATAAAACACGCTCTATTGAATTGGCGAAACAATTTTTAGCTCGGTATAAAGCCAAATATAAAACACTTGATGCCCAGCAAAAAGAAGAAGCTGATAAGCAGTTGAAGGTGGATACCGAACTAAAAGAATTAGAAGCCAAACTTGAAAAATCTAAGCTAGGCAACCTAGAAAAAGAAAAAGCCTTAGCGGAAGTTCAGAAAAATTTAAATACTTTAATAGGAGGCGTAAGCTCAAAAGAAAATGAGCGAAACGTAATTCGTGAAAAATTGAAATTTGAACGAGAGAAAAATGAATTTGCCAACAAACAAATTATTGATTTAAAAATCAAAAAATCTACCCTCCAAGAAACTAAAAAAGCCCTTGAACTAAAATTAAATGAGCAACAAAAAATAAAGGAACTAAAGAAAGATACTTTAGATAAGTTAAAGTTTGAAAACGACACTGTTCGCAAAGAGCACAATGATTTAAAGCAAGCTTTAGACAAAGACAAAAATGCTTTTCAGGAAATTGAAAAACGTTTTTATGAAATAGAAAAAAAATCTGCCGTTAACAAATCGAGTCTAGAGAAATATGAGAGAGATTTATTCTCTTTTCAAGAAGAAAATGAAGCAAAAAAAGAAATGCTTAAATCTCTAGAAACAGCCTTTGACAAGTTTTCAACTGAAAAAATTAAACTCGAATCGGACCTTGAAAAACTTCTCCACGCCGAGCAGAAACTACAAGAAGAAAAAGAAAATTACGACAAGCAACTATCAAGCACTAAAGATGAGCTGAATAGGAAAAATAGAATTCTTGATGCAAAGCAAAATGAATATAATTTAACGAAGAGTTTAGTTGATAATCTTGAAGGATTTCCAGAATCTATTAAGTTCCTCAAAAAGAATGCTTCATGGACAAAAAATGCCTTACTATTATCTGATATTATTTACTGCAATGAACAATATAGAATCCCTATTGAGAACTATTTGGAATCTTACCTCAATTACTACGTTGTTCAAAATATTGATGAAGCAATTAAAGCTGTAAATTTATTGAGCGATGCGGCCAAAGGGCGAGCTAATTTCTTTATTTTAGACGAATTCAGGCATTTTAAAGCCTCTCAACCTTTCTTGGGGAATGAATTAAAACCTGCCTTGGAGGTTATAGAAGTTGACGACCAGTATCAGCAATTAGTTGCCTTCCTTTTAGACAAAACTTATTTCATAACTCAAGAAGAAATTGCAGCGTCTTTTCTAAAAGATAGCAAGTATAAAAACATCAATTTATTGACCGCTAGCGGTAAATATATCAAGCACGATTATGCTATTTCGGGAGGAGCAGTTGGCTTATTTGAAGGCAAAAGAATTGGTAGAGCTAAAAATTTGGAGAAGCTGCAAAAAGATTTAAAAACCGTTGAAAAAGAAACGGCTGCTTTGCAAAAAAGTGTTCTAATCTATCAAGATAAATTGGAAGGTGTTGCAGAGCAATCTAAAACAGAAGAAATCAAGGTTTTGCAGAGCAATGTTAACGAAAGCAAGCTTTCCTATACTTCCACCAAAACACAATTAGAGAACGTAAATGCTTTCTTCGAAAGTAATGTGCAGAAAAGCAAAAATGTTATCGAGGCCATAGACCGCATTAATAGCGAAAATCAGAACATGGTTAAGGAGCAAGAAGAACTATCCTCCACTCGAGAAGAATTAAGAACCTTAGTTTCTTCTTCTGATATCCACTTCGTAGAACTAACAGATAAACTAAATCTAAGTAGCAATGCTTTTAACCAAAACAATATTGATTACCACCAAGAGTTGAATAAGTTTCAAAGTATTGAACAAGAATTAAACTATTCTTTAAAGGAAATAAATAACAACGCAGGCGAAAATAAAAAAAATGATTTAATTCTTGATCAAACCAGCACCGGAATTGTGGAGCTAAACCAAGCTTTAAAAGATTTAGAATCTTCCCTTCTATCAGGATATTCGGACAAAGAAAAAATAGAAAAAGAAGTAGAGAAAGTAGAAGAAGAATTTTACGAAAGCAGAGGAGAAATCAACAAAATTGAATCAAGCCTAAAAGACTTGAATTACAAGAAGCAGCAACTAGTTGTTTTATTGGATACTTTAAAAGACAAGTTTACGGATCTAAAAATTGAGTTAACCTCCCTCAAGGAAAGACTTTCGGTAGAGTTCAACCTAGATGTTAATTCCATAATTAATGACGAATTACTTGGTGACGAAAATGAAGAGGACCTTCAAGAAAAAGTTCAAAAAATAAAATTTAAAATTGACAATTTCGGAGAGATCAATCCTATGGCTGTTGAGGCCTTTGATGAGATGAAAACACGTTTTGATTTCATCACCGCACAGAAAAAAGACTTAACTGATGCCAAGGGAAGTTTAATGACTACGATTAAAGAAATTGAAGAAATCGCAAAGGATCTTTTCATGGCGGCTTTCACAGAAGTAAGAACCAACTTCCAAAGAGTCTTTAGAACACTCTTTACGGAGGACGACGATTGTGACTTAGTTTTATTGGATGAAGACAATCCTTTAGAAAGTAAAATCGATATCATTGCTAAACCAAAAGGAAAACGCCCACAAATTATTGATCAATTATCCGGTGGCGAGAAAACATTAACGGCTACTGCCTTGCTCTTTTCCTTATATCTATTGAAACCCGCTCCGTTCTGTATTTTTGATGAAGTAGATGCTCCGTTAGATGATACTAATATCGATAAATTCAACAAGATAATTCAAGAATTTTCTGGGGAATCACAATTCATTATTGTAACACACAACAAGCAGACAATGAGTCATGTTGACGTGATTTATGGAGTGACGATGCAGGAACCTGGTGTGAGTAAAGTAGTTCCCGTTGACTTTAGAGGATTGAAAGACGAGTAAAATAAACTTATAGGGTAAAAAGAGGCTGCCAGAGGGATTGAGGAATATTAAGGTTTAAAAGTGTCTTTTCTTAATGGCCCTTACTGCCTTAATAGTTAAAATGATTGCTCTACAAATCATGCAAACAAAAAGTGCTTCTAACCCCATTATAAGGAGCAGAAGCACTTCATTTTTAACTAATCGCTTTAAGTAAGCCGGTTCTTTATTAATTTCCTGCAAGGAAAATAAGTTCAAGTACTATTTTCTAAAAAATAGAGAACCTAATCTAACTTAATAATTGGGATTCTCAAGTTATCTATAACTACAAGATACATACCTGCTTCCAAGCTTCCAATTTCAATGGTGTTTAACTTACTCATTAACACGCCGTCAATTACTTTCCTGCCATTCATATCATAAACATTAAAGTATACGCCATTTAGCTTTTCTGTGCTTGAAATAAACAATTGATTTCTACTCGGATTTGGGTAGCAAGAAATTTGTGCATTATTCAACCAATAAATACCTGTTCCAATAGAATTTACATTCACACAATCACTCGTATCCATACATTCTCCATTGTCCAAAATAACAGCATAAAAACCGTTGCTTGGCGCATTGAATACTCTTCCTGTTTCGCCAACGATTGCGGAATTCAAAGTACAATCTATCCATTGGTAACTTGCATCAAAATCAAGAGATTCTAAAACTCCATCCTCTTTATTTATTCTTAAACTTATTGGATCTACAGCAATCACAAATGTGACAATACTATCACAAGCTCCGTTTGTAGCATATTCTTCCGTAAATATTCCTGAACTTGTGTATAATATTCCGTTTGCAGAGGTATATTCCGCACAAACAGCTGGGTAAACCGTATCAAATACCGAATAGATTACTGTTAAATCTATCTGCAATATACTATCGCAACCATTAATAGAAGATAGGGTGTCATTGAATAATTGGCTTGACGTATACAAACTTCCAGAGGGAGAGACGTAACTATCGCAAACCACTTGTGTAACCGTTTCTGTGGTAGGTGTAACAATTGTCAGATTAATATTCAATATGCTATCACAAGTGTAGACATTCGTCAATGTATCAGAAAACGCAGTACTGTTTGTATATACGTTGCCTGCTGGTGAAGTATATTCATCACAAGCTATAATATTCAAATCTTGAGTTGTACTATTGTTAACAATAAGGAAAACATGAATTATACTATCGCATCCATCCGACGTAGTTAAAATATCGGTAAAAATTGAGCTCGAATTATAAGTGTCTCCAATAGGCGAGGTGTAGGTATCACATACTACTGGATAAATATTTTCTTCTGTTTTAAGATAAATAGTCAAATTTACACCAATAATACTATCGCATCCATGAACTGTACTTAAGGTATCATAAAAAAAGGCACTACTAGTGTAAGTGTCTCCAATAGGAGAAATGTACACATCGCAAACTAGGGGCTCCAAAAATCCAAAAGAACTATAATTAATGGTTAAGTCGACATAAATTACACTATCACATCCGTTTACTGTAGCAAGCGTATCATAGAACATAGCACTCGATGTATAAATGTCCCCAACAGGCGACATATAAAAATCACAAGCCACCTCTGTTAAACTATCTATAGTACTACTGTAATTAACTATCAATACGCGTTGAACCACACTGTCACAACTCAATGTAGTACTCAAGGTATCATTGTAAGAAGTATCTGAAAAGTAAGTTGTTCCGGATAAAGCAACAAAACTATCGCAAACCATTATTGTATCTAATGTATAAGCACTATAATTCACCACTACATTGTAAAAGACAATACTATCGCATCCGCTGACTGAAGCTAAAGTATCTGTAAACGCAGTATCATTTGTATATACCCCTCCTGCCGGGGCAGTAAATACATCGCATACTGTAACATTTGCAGTATCCGAATAAGTACTATTCACTGTCAAATCAATATATTTTATGTTGTTACAACCACTTGCATAGAATGTGGTGTCATAAAAAGCAGTATCAGAGAAGTAGCTATTCCCTGAGGGTGCAACAAAAGAATCACATGCAACTTCAACTATAGAATCCAAAGATGAATAATTCATTGTTAAATTGATTCGAACCACGCTATCGCATCCATTAAGCGATTGAAGCGTATCAAAAATGGTTGCCGTGTAATCGTATAGTACGCTTTGTTGATTAACACGAAATGAATCACAGGCACTTACATTAACCGTATCTAAAAACGTTGGCAGAACTACCGCAGTAACGATTGTTCTTGAGGGATTTAGACAAACATTATTTGAAGTATACTCAAAATTTACCCTTGATATATTTGGGCTCAGGGGAAATGAACTTACATTATAAGGACTCGTAGTAGTTAACTGTCCGGGATAGCCAAAAGCCGTTAACTGAATGGTATCTCCACTTACAACAGTATAATTATTTACATTAGACTTTGAATTGTCCGATTGTCTTGAACCCAAGATTCCAATTACATCCCCAGCATTAACTGTAATATTCACGGCAATTGCTCCCCTAGCTGTATTCACTTGTGTTTGATAAAGCGTGGTAAAGTCATTGGTAAATAAACTAGCAGTAGGTGGATTGATATCCCCATCCATTCTCAGTACTGCAATGTTCTGAAATTTATTACTGTCCAAAGTGGGCACGAACAAAGAAGTTATCACAAATGAATTGGGAGCAACGAACCAATATCCCCCCGTACTTCCCCCAATAATTAATGAAGTTTGAGCTGGCATAGGCGGCTTCAATCCTCCTTGTATAACATATCGACTTGAAGTGCTTGCAAAAGACTCTGTGTAGGTTGGACCTACATTTACTAGACTTCCTCCAACGGCTTGATTGTACCATCGAAAGGTTTGAATTAATGGATTTGAACTAGAAGCCGCAAAATTGAAACTCGGATTAGGCTCACATTGTGGCGCGCTTACTGTCAAAATTGGATCTATAAAAGCTTGGACAGTTAAATCAAGATTAAAAGATGAATCTATTGACCCTGGATTCGGGATTGTATCAAGATAGAGGCCGGTTGAACTTAGCACGATGCCTGTATTTGTAGTATAAAAACCACAGCTTGTTACTGTACTAGTACCTGAAGGGCCGCTTACTTGTGCCAAAGCCAAAGAGACTAAGAAAAGACAAGATAAGAAGGAGTAAAATTTTTTCATAATTAATGTTTTTTTCAATAAGCGTTAAAAGTCAAAGCTTCTGTAATCCTATTTGTTTTCAATGATCCATGCATCAGGTGCAATACTATTCTTAATTAATAAAGCCTTACTAACTATTCTTTCAAAATCATCGTCATAAGCCAAACAAACATTAAATATTCCAGAATTAATTTCTCTTACTATAAAAGACATTTGTCCACTCATGAGAAGATCATTTGCTCGAGCTAAAGCGTCATTCTCTATTTTAAATGACTCAACAGCTATATAATACGTTGCTGTAACTTCACTCTCCACCCTCACTTTACTGATGTAATAAGGGAAGTTTAATGAATCTGCCCTTGAATCACCAGCAAGGTCTGTTGGGTCCTGATCACTTTTCTTACTTTGCAAGAAATTAAAGCATACGTTGATATTGTGTTGCGTTTGGTTCACTACTTCATAATTTCCAAAGTTCATGTTATAATTATAGCCTACTTGTATAAAATCATATCCTCCTCCTAAACCTACAACCAAGGTTTTCGTTGAACGACCCCCTAGTTTCAACCAAGCATAGTCCTTATAGCCAAAACTTGTTGATCCTTCAAAAGTAGCAGGAGTGATATTAGTTGAGTACAATAATACTTCTGGTTGAATATACAAGTCTTGGGCTTTTCCCAACGCTTGCTTATATAAAGCATTCGAAAACATGGTAGGATAGAAAGTATTCTCTGTTTTTATCAACTCTGGCATGGAGAAACCAACTTGAAACTTATTGTTCCAAATATAACTAGCACCAAAGCCTGCTAAAAAGCGTATGTTTTGATTTGGATTATTGACAATAAATAAGTCGCTCTGATCTACAAAACTGTTGAAATAGTTATCATTTATCCCCATGTAGTCTATTCCAAAGTTTAATCCAAAGTTTAAATCATTCCGCTCTCTAAATACCAGCTTTTTCGCAATCAACAATTCAGCACTTGTTGTTTTATAGAAATCCCTAAAGCGACTATTAATTTTAACTCCAACACCAAGTCCTAATTTTTCCAAGTTACCGTAGGCAAGAAAATGCATTCTAGATGTTTCTTGTAAATTATTACTCAGAGAAGTACTTAAATTAAGAACCAAATTATTCGAGTCTGCCACAATCATTGATGAATTGTAGGATGCCTTTTTAAAATTTATATCATTATCTGTTAATGTAGTTTGAGCACTAACAAAGTTTTGAAAAGATAAAAAGCAAATTAGTAGTACTAGGTAAGTTTTTTTCATATTTAATATTTATCAGCTCGTTCAATAAAAACTTTTCCTTTGAAAAATTCTTGATCGTTTTCCTTATTAACAAAATAGTAATAGTAAGTAGCGGAAGATAATTCCTTACCGTTTTGCGAAACGCCATTCCAGCTATTATCATATCCCGTATCTGTAAATTCAAATACTAAATTTCCGTTATCATTATAGAAATATAGTCCATAATTGAAATAAAGTTCTACATTTTCTATTACAAAAAAGTCATTCACTCCATCACCATTCGGACTCATATAATTAGGTGCTTTCAACTCTTGCCCCTGTTCAATCAAATCATTGATTAGAACGGTGAAGGTATCTATATAAAAATTACCTGTTACATCTGTTACTTTAATTTGAAGTATATAATCCTTTTGCGTCTCATAATCAAATACTTCAGTACTTAGCAACTCATCATAGTTTATGCTAAATGCATCATTATCTGGCCAGTCCGTGCTAGATCCCACGAACTCAAAAGTATGATAATCTATTGGCGTTAAATCTACGGCTTGCATTAAACCCACAAAGGTCCCGATGGGCTCATTCTCCTCTATTGAAGCTGGATTTTCAATAATATCTGTTGGCGGCACGTTAGTATTAAAAACGATTAAGACAAAGCTTTGATTGTAAGTACAACCAGAAACTGAAGTAGCTCTAACATGAATATTATAACTATCCTGTGTAATAATATCCACATTATCTTCAATAATCAAGAACTCATTGATTGTGCTAAAGGAAATATTATCTGATCCCGTTTGGTCATTTACAAAAGTATAATTTGCTACTTCTTCCAACATCAATTCATTAAATAAAGCAAAAGTAGAAATCGTATCACCCGCCATTGTATAATCAAACAACGTATCTGTGCTCATCACCAATGACTCTAAACTGTAATCCGTCTTAAATTTGAAAGGCGCAACAGAAGTACCCACAGAAGCATTTTGCTGAAAAACAGACCCAAACTTAGCATCAACGAGCTGATCAGCAGAAGCATCATATAGTTTATATACAATGACTTGACCACTTGGAACGTTACTGTATATCGTGAGGTAAGCAAATGACTCTGAGCCAACTACCGTATTAAAATTAGCAAAGCCCGCTAATGAACCGTTGATAAAAGCAGCGACCTTGTCATCTGGGTCCAAACTGCTATTACAGTCAAACACCCCTAAACCAATTACAGACATTGTATATTGATAATCAGCTGGATTTAGCACCCAATTAGGCACTTGTGCTGTTAAACCTTTTGAAAAGATTAAAAGCAGACTTATTACTGTAAATTTTATACTCCTCATAATTATTACTTACTTATTAACTTAACTGATTCAGTTGATCCATTAGAATTCAAAATAAAATGATACACCCCTGCAGCTAATTCTAGTTGACTTAAATCTAATTTAACCCTATTAAAACCTTGCGATATACTTAAGTTTGATTCCCATACTTTTTGACCCCAAACATTATACAATCTTGCAGTTGAATTTAAATCTTCTGAAAGACCGATATAATCTAGATTAAGCGCACGACCTATTACCGTTGGATACACTTTAAAGTAATTGCTTAAAACACCTGCATCTGCTTGCATTTTAAAACAAGTCTCTTCTGTTACCCTCACTTCCATTGGACGCTCTAAAGAGCCTAAATGCATATTAGGTGTATAATTGAAAGTTTCTTCCAGATTATACTCCGTTTTTGTATTATTATCTAAAACACGCAATATTAAAGTCTCTTCGATATCTCCTGCAATAGTAGCAAATGTTATTCCAGCATACTCGTTCATTTCAATTGGACTAATTCCTCTTGCCTTTCCCATACCGTCAAAAACACCTAATGTTAACTGTTGATTATTTACAAGGTAATCGCAATCCGCACCAAGCTTAATAATACTTGTCATATTTGCAGCAAAAGGACTATCATCAACATTCCACGTATCATTAGCATAAAAATTCTGTTGTGCTTCATTGCCACTCTTGAACATTCCAGCAAAAGGATAGACGAAGTCAGCATCAACAACAGATTTATACATGTATCCTGCTCCAGGTGTCATGACTTGTAAGCTACCCACCCAACCTAACTGATTGTTGTAAACGGCAAACTGAGATTTTGCTTTTATCAAATCTCCCTCTGTTGGATTATGATTTCCCAGGGCTTGACTTAAGCTTTGATTTCTTATAGAAATAAAGCCTATCCAATTCCATCCTGTTGTCAATTGAATGGTTCTTGAAGTAGGATCTAGAATATCTCCTTTAAAAATTAAAGTATCCAAATTTTTCACCCTCAATTTATATCCTAACTCAGCTCTTATTCCTTCTTTGTTTATGGCTCCAGACCATCCAACCGGCAAGCCTGCTTCATCTAAGTAGCTGGAGAAACCATGCGTTAAAGTTTTAATCTCATCTCCTGTTACCGATTCAAGACTTCCCAATATTTTATCTAAATCTGTTGAATCAACATCGAATAAAAAGTCTGACACCCAATTCCAACCCGCAACAAGCGGAATATCAAATGCAATCTCATAATTTGTCTCAAAAAGTTGAGGATTATTGATTGTACCAATTAGGTTATTTTCTACAAAAGCAATCACTAATGGATTAACCTGAGTAAACATAATTCCTGAACTGGCATCCCAAATTTTAAATGTCAAATCTTCTCCATCTATAACATTGCTGTAAACATCCAAGAAGACAAGGTATCTATCCAACTGAGGTAAATATTGCATACGCGCTAATCCTCTGCACTCATCACCTACAAATACAGCTAAGATATCTTCTTCACTCGTACTTACAACATCCTTAATCTCAAGGTACCCAATAATACTCATTGAGAAATCAAAGTCTGCTGGATTAACTGTCCAACTTGGTTCTTCTTCTCTAACTGTCAAATCAATCGTCAACTTTTCTGGAAATCCAAAATCAGTCAATAAATGAATGTCTTGAGAGTAATCTCCAATGTTTACATTTGGATCAACAACAAATGAAATTGTGCGTTGCGCATTTGCTTGAATAATACCTGATACAGGTGTTACGGTCAACCAATCTGGCAGATTTTCTATCGTAAAGTTCTTCGCGGATCCTCCTTCATTAGCAATAGCAGAAGAGAAACTCAATGGCGCTCCAAAAGCTTTATCAAATGCCATCAAATCATCTTGCCATACCACTTGGTTTTTATCCATATAAGCAATCCAAGTCTTTGGAGATTCCATAACATTACCATGTAAATCCTTCACATTTTTTACAGTAATATCTAAAGTTACATTCTCTATTAAAGCCTGATTTGTAGTTGGTGTAATGATGATTTGATCATTATTCACACTGTAAGTAAAGGCTATACTTTCAATTGGTCGTTGTACCTTAATCTTGGGCGAAATTGTTGTCAAAGTAGCTCCATTTGGATTCGTAACTAGATAGTTTACAGCATCAACTTGCTCGTTTAATCCTGGTGTCAAAATTGCAATCCCCGTTGGATCTATTTGATAATCCTCAAACGGCATATACATACGCAAAGCAAATTCATCACCTTTCATTCTGTTATTCTTATCTCTAGAAATTTGCTCGAACTTTCTTGACGCATCCCAGAATCTAAATTCATCTATTGAACCATCGAAATAATTATCCGTGGTTTCCACCGTACCCATATAATATCCCCTAGCTCCTAAGTAGAAGGCTGGTCCACCTAAATCTTTATAAGGAGTTGCTTGAACAGAAAGCTCTAAGTTGCCATCTAAGTAGGATGTCAAGTTACCTTGTCTATTTAGAATTAGAGCAAAGTGATGCCATTCACCATCAAAAGTATTCGTATTTGTAGCTACAAAGTCTTCTCCATTGTGATACACGTGAATCAAACCTGCAGCATCTTTTGCAATATTCCATGCATATAAAGAGTCCGCACCAATGCCATCTCCTTTACCCGTAGATACCAAAGTAGCTGGACTTGCTTGCGTGGAGTTATACCAAAATTCTAAGGTGAAGTCCATTCCCTTAGTGATGTTCACATCCCCTTTCTGAATACGCAAATAATCATCCACTCCATCTAATGCAATGGCACTTCCACCCGGCTCAACAGTCCATTCAGCACCAAAGATTATTCCATCTCTTGAACGTACATGATCTTTGGCAAAAAGTCCTTCCGCTTCGTCAAATCTCCAGTTGTATAGCAAGCCTGGCTCGTTTGAGCCTAACTGAATAGACTTCGTCAATGAAAACTCAGACAAAGTTCTTGCTGTATTCCAAATTCTTACGTCATCCAAGTTTCCTGTGAAATAAGAACCACTTGCAGCGTCTTTTCCAATCAGCATCTTATCTGCTCCAGCATATTTTTCATACATAGAAGTACCCCCAGAATTCACAATCGATGCAGTACTTGTATTAGACGCTTCAAAAATCTCAATTTCTTCATTAGTATAGTTGTAAGAAACCGCGAAGTAATGCCAATCATTATCTACGTATGTATTTAATGAGTTTACACTTATTCCGTTGATTTTACACTGCAATTGATTGCCATTGGTAAATCCTATATAAATCTGTTCGTTTCCATCAGGACCTTGGGTAAGAATGGCCTCGGAGCCTAAAGTTCCCCTTTTCACAGAAAACTCAATGGTAAAATCACGCTGTTGCAATGGCGCTCCACCTGTTATTTCAACGTAATCATCAACTCCATCAAAGTATAAGTTACTTGCATGCGTGGTTTCAGATCCATTGATTACACCTCTTACATCAAAATTAAGCGATGTTAAACTTCCTAAATCGACAGGCTCATTGAACCTAATAGAGATATCATCATTTGAATCTAAAATTCCATCTGCAGGACTCGGGGTACCAAACGGATGCGGATTTATTCGATCCATTAATCCAGTATGTGTATCAGATATCTTATCTACTAAGGTACATTGAGATACTAATCGTAAATCATAAGCTCCGTCTACAATTTGATCTGTTTCCCAATCCCATAAGGTAAATGCATTGGAAGTAGGAATTAATTGTGCTGTCGGGTTATTTAGCCCAGCTGTATCCTTATAAAAGGTCTGCAACCCCGTCCATTGCGATTGGGAAGTAGCCTTGTAATCTAATCTTATGCTGTTAAAATCAAAGAAATTAATATCATAATCAATAATTGCCACAGGCATGGTGTCTTCATTAAAGTTGTTAAGCACCCATTGATCATTTGGAATAGCAAAATTAATATCCGTACAGGCAGGTAAAAAGTGCGCACTTATATAAATACTATCCACAATATCCCCATTGTCACTTGTTCCAGCCGCATACTGACAAGGTGCATATACAACAACAAGTATACTATCATAATTATAAACAGGGCCAGGACCTTTCGATACCGAAAGCACTTTATTTACCGAACTTGCCGGTGGAACAGTTAAAGAAATATTGGCAGCACCATCTATTCTTACAATCGCTCCAAATGGATTACTAGCTGAATAAGTTGCCACGGTGTACTCTCTTGAATAACCAGCTTCTGACTCATTATTTATCGTTAAATTAAACACAGCCGAATTGGTAATTGGAACGTTCGTTAATAAACTTGGCGCCACAGACATGGTTGGCTTGTCTATTTGGAACGTACGCGCATTTAACTCAAAGTTTGGATAATTTGGATTACTACCCGAATTCGCCGGTGCATCCATATAAACCTTCGTCAATTGTGCATCTTCATGCGGACAAGCAGTAGCGCCACCTGGACGCAACTTAAATACTGGACCCCAACCCAATAATGATGGAAATACATCTACAGAGAAATAATCACCTTGATCGGGATCGTTCAAACTAAACGAAACCGTTTCTGAGGATGCTGTGGTGTTAGACCAATCTCTTCCAGAGGCGAAATCTAGACCCAAGCTTTTTTTATAACCAACTCCTATATTACTCACTTTAGCTGAAACTTCTAATTCTAAGGAAACACTCATCCCATATTCTACAGAACTCGTATAGGTGCTTGCCGATTCATGGGTAAGCGTAGAAGTAAAGGTATTCCCTCCACTTATAGAATAATTACTAGGCGTTTGACCATATTTGGATAGAATAATTTCCTTCTGATTTTCAAACTGTAAGACTTCTTCATAGACTTCTGCGATACCTATACCGGCTCCTGTTGTTATTGCAAAAGAAGCATAACCAACAAAAGCTGCTCCAGGTGCAGGATTCAATATTGATGCTAATCCAGCAATTCCTCCGGTGAATCCACCCAGCACATTAAGTGCTTCAAAAGCATTTATTGATACTTTATATTTTGCAACCAGTTTCGTTAGTTCCACTTGCTTTAGTTTATCCTTCATGAGGGGATCTGAAATTTTTACTTTCTCCCACTCATTTAACATGATGGCGTCTTCCCAATGCTTAATTTGATTATTAATCCATCTCACAGAATCACCTGTCAAAGAATCTTGCTGAGTCACCGCATTAAAGGTATAACTAGCGCCAGAAAGAACATCATTTCCCGGATTGTTTGTTTCTTTATAAGCTTCCCACTTCACTTTTTGAGCCGCACTAGAAGTTCTCAAAGTTAGTGAGCTATAGTAAGAACTCGCATAGTCTGAGTAGGTTGAATCGCCGATATTCATTAAATAGTCAATCCTATCTTGTGAACTAGGAGAAGGGAAAGCGCTGTTAAACGCAATATCATCATTGTTCTTAGCATAGTTAGGGTCATTAATTCCTAAATTAGAAACATATCTTGGGTCAGACTGCAACAAAGCATTTCTAAAATCAATCAAATCGGGAATCAAATAGCCTGTGATTTGATTTTGATTGTAAATAAACTGCGTTTCGTATCCTCCCGGAACAATGGATAATCCGTAGGTATTAGCAAATGATAAACTATTAAATGTATTTCCAATACATTCTACTTTTGTGCAAATTGAATCTGGAACAATGTCTAAGGTTTTTGAAATACCAAAAGTTACATTCTTAGATTTTCCAATGTATAAATCACTTCCTGCTCCAGGTAAATCCGAACTAGAATTTGTGGACCACTCTTGAGTATTTGTAATTGTAACAGACTCATTTCCTGAATTTCCACCTGATACACTTGCAGAAAATCCAGCTGTTAAGTTATTTTCAATATCCGTTTCTGTGGCTACACCAAGACCCGTAGTAATTTTGGTTCCCAATAAAATTTTATCTTCAGTACCTACTTTACCGCCTAAAGACCAACTCCAATCATTGCTTGTTGTTTTCGTTGTTCCTACTCCGCGCGTTGCAGCGCTATTACTTCCTGGTGGATCTCTCAATACATATTCTGGAACTTGAGGACCTGCGGTAACAAACTGCTGTCCGTCAGACTTAGTACCTAGAACATAGCCTCTAAAAATTTGGTCGTAAACCGCATTAAACTGACCTGTAGCATTACCATTAAATACATCTGGCTTCCACGCAACACTTGTACCGCTTGGTAACAAAACATTAATTTCAAAAGTTTTGACAAAATTATACTGTGGAATATTTACATTCTGATTAAAATTAGGCGTTCCCAATTTAAATTTATAATACAAATATTGTAAGCTATCTAAGGTATTTATATCTGAAAGCTCCAAACCACCTGAATCTACAATACAGATATCATTATTAATCACTAACCTTCCATCAGTAGTTGGTACAGTGTCTAGAATCCCTGTTTCAAGGTTTTCATACGCTTCAAATGCCGTAATCAAGCAAGTATACCATGATTCTTGACCTACGCCCGTAAAAAGCGGCCAAGCTAAAGGATTTGTTCGTAAATTTCTAACAATTGAATCTCCGTTAGGATGAATATAAGTATAGGAAGTATCTCCAATAAAATCATGGGTTAAATCTTTATCCTTTACTACAATTTGAGGATTTACTCTAAACACATAATCCAATTGTTTATTCAATTTTATTGAATCAATGTTACCCACTCCGATGGTATCATACCTGGTTATCTCAGCTGGAGCTGCAGATAAATCCACTAAACTTAAAACGCCGAAATTAATTGTAGGATTTGAAGGAATCGTAACTGTTGGAATATAACGCAAAGGCGGCACATAAACTGTAAATTCTCCTGTTGACGCATTCGTTAAAATAGTATCTGTAAAACAGCCATTTCCCTGTTGAGATTTTAAGATAATTTGAGCAGTTCCAATGTTGTTCGTTGATTTACCCAAACCAGGTATATAGCTCGCTTCTTTAAGACCTCCAACAACCCTTCCAACAACTTTAAGTAAGGTAGAATCTATGAAACTTATACCTGCCAAATCATCTTGAAAATTATAGGTACCTGTGGCTGGGAAACGACCAACACTCATAAAGTGACCATTTTTTTCAACTGTTATGTTATGTTGACCAATTGGTACTTGAATTAAAAAGTTTCCTTGAGCGTCAGTTTGCGCTATTGCTCCATTCGAAACCACCGGATTACCATCTATTTTTAAGCTTGCGCCATCAACCGCACAGCTCGTATTTGCGTAAAACAAACTTCCCTGAACTGTAAATGAAGAGATATCTGTAAAATCTATATTGTTAAATACCGCAGAGCCTTCTCCTATAAATAATGCACGCGTAGAAGGGGTGAAATTATGCACTAAATAACTAGGCGTTAGTACAAAGGTTTCGCCAATCCCACCATAAGGAATATTCAAAACGTAATTTCCTTGCAGATCCGTAATGGCTACTATCGACAATTGTGACTGAGTAGGTATGTCAGCAGACCAAGTTGGGGCACCTAAAAAGGAAGCGTGGTTTCTGTTAAAGTTAGTCAGTCCAATTCTAGAAAAATCGTAAGCAAAATTACCGATAGCTTCATTCATTTTTAGGTACACTTTCAATTCATTTTCACTGCCGTTCATTTGACGCAAAAAATCTTGTTGTACCATCTCTATATTTTTACCTTTAGTAAAAAACCTGAACTCATCTATTTTACCTTGAAAACCATTTCCAATAGTCAGGGGGCTGCCACTTGAAACGAGTCCTGCACCCATAATAACGGCAAAACCTGAACTATTACCATTCAAAAATAAACGTAAAGTATCACTGTTCAAAGTAGCCGTAAAGTGATTATAATTGTTCAAACTAACAAAAGATTGAGGAATACTAACCGATTGCGTTCCGCCTGCAGATGTTACTGAAAAGGTATAATTGTTTCCTATGTGCCTCAAGCTAAAAGCACCTACTTTTTCTGCTAAAGTAAAATTCGAAGATTGCGAACTTGGCTTAAACCACATTTCTAGCGTCAATCCAGCACTAGTATTCAAGGTATTTTTATGTGGAATGGATAAGCTAGAACTGCCATTAAAACTTAAGGAATTCCCTATGGCACCCGAAGAGCTATTCGCACTTATTTTAACATTCTTAACGGCAATACCTCCGGTATAACTTACTTGACCTGAAACTGTTCCAAAAGGACTTCTAAAGCCAATACTAGTAAGCGCATTTGAAAAAATGGTTGTTGCTTCGCATTGTGTTTCTGCTATAATTGTATATTCATAAAGCACCCCGGCCAGAGCTAAAAAGTCATTGTGAATATTACTTCCTGAGTTGAGTGTAACCAATATAATGGAATCATCTGGTGACCCAGCTATTTTACGATAGATTTTGTATTGGTTGATGAAATTTTCGTTGTTTGCAACTGTCCATGAAAGTTCTACTCGATCTGAATAATACCCTATACTTACTTGAAAAGGATTAGCTGCAATATTGAACGTATTACTTAAATCTGGAACTACGCGCGTAGAAATCACATTTGAACCTAACACGCCACCTGGAACACAATCATTAAAGGCTCGTAAGCGGTATTCGTAGGTTTGGCACTCAACTAAAGATGCATCAAAGTAGCTTGTACCATTCACCGGGTTAGGGTCAAAAAAACTTGATCCACCGCCGCCAAGTAGGCTACGTTCAATCTGATATGAAGTAGCATTCAAGGAAGCTGGCCATGTGAGTTGCACACCAGATCCTGTTACAATTGAATAGGCAAAACCAGCAGGTAAAGCTGGGTCAACGGGTGAAATTCCCGTAACTGCATTTGAATTCGAACTCCATCCACAATTATTGCTAGCCTGTATTGTATAAATATAATCTAAGCCCCTAGTTATATTGTTATCCGTGTAAGATCGCAAACTCCCTCCAAGAATCGGGGTAATCAAAGCCCCATTTCTATAGATCCGAAAGTTATCAGGGCTTGCACTAGGCCATTCCCAAGTCAATCTTATTTCCGTGTTGCACAAACTATTAGTTGCTTGTAAATTATCTGGAGGACTAGGAACCGTTTTTCTTGTTCCATCATTTTCTGTTGAAAATCCACCACGATTATTAATAAAACCAAACCACCCATAGGTTTTATTAAACCTAACTTTATATTGATAGGTAGTTCCAGGTGTACCTGCAGCATCAATATAACTCAAATTCGAGGCAGGTAAGGTATGTAACCAACTGTTGTTTCTATATATTTCTGCTACTGATCCAGCACAGAGAGTTGCAGGCATAGACCATGTTATTTGAGTTCCATTGCAAGAAACCGCGTCTTGTGCTGTTATGGTAGATAAATCTGGTGTTTGGAGAAATATTACTGTTTCAGTTCCAGAACTTCCCCCATCTTCCCAAATACCATTCACTCTGAATTGAATTGATTTTCCTACATCAGCTTGTGTCAAAGCAATGGTGATATACACATAAAAAACTTCATCTGCACTAGTGTTTTCACTAGAACTGTTTGGATTACGCAAAGTTAATGTTCTAGCTCCCGTAGGATTCATAAAAACCCCTCCGTCATCATTCGGATTCCAAGACCAAGTACCACCACCTTGGCCTATGTTTGCTATATTTACCCAGCCACTTCCATTATTCATTTCAATGAAAGCTCCTGATTGCCAAAAGTCATCATTCGTTGTACCTCCATCATCAAAATACAGGCCGATGTTCATATTTGCAGAATTATCACATGCTGCTAGTGTTGTTGAAAACCAATTAGACGAATAAGCATCTGCAAGCGCTGTGCTCGGTAACGCAAAAAAGATAAAGAGTAATGAAATGGCTATTGAGGAAAATCGAGGGAAAGTGTATTTATTATTCATATCAATTGTTGTTTGTAGGCGTTAAAAATACATACAAAATCTAAGAATTCCCTACTAAAATCAGCATTCTAGTATTAAAAAATTATTTGACCACAAACTTAGTAATTCTATCCCCTTGCAGCACCATTTGAACGTAGCCAATTATTTAAAGGTTAATTTTAACCAAATTTGGACACTTTGGCAAGATTAACGGTAACTAAGCCAATTAAATTTTTATCGTTATTTCCACTTTTGTGCCTAATGATGTTCCATCTTGGGATTCTAAGTCTGTGTAGCTTACGTCAAGAAGTTCAGATTCATTGCTGCGTAAAAGACTTAATCTTTTAGCATTTATAGTTGTTGATTTTCCCAAATTAGAAATACTATCTATTTTGTTGACTCCGGCTTGTTTTCGGCCAACCCCGTTATCTGATATTATGCAAACTAATGCATCATCCCTTTCTGTAAATTTGATTGAAATTTTACCCTTATTTTTTAAAGGAGTAATACCCTGTTTTATTGCATTTTCGACATAAGCTTGAATAATCATACTGGGAATCTCAATGAAATCAATGTCTAAATCTTCATCATACTTAATCTCAAACTCCAGTCCTTGATTTAATCGAAAAGCTTCTAAGTTTAGATAGTCATTTAAAAAGTTTATTTCTTCTTCCAAGCTAATTTTTTCTTGCTCTGCAAACTCCAAATTTGCGCGCATTAGACTTGAAAAACTTTGTAATAGCGCTCTTGATTTTTCGATACTGTTTTTGTCCAAATCTGCACTTATGGAACCTATCGTATTGAAGATAAAATGAGGGTTCATTTGCGATCTTAAAGATTGTAATTAAAATTTTATAGACTCCGCTTTTTGTTGCACTAAAGCTTTCTCTTTTTCCGCAGTGGCATATTTTATTTCAAACTGAATAACTGCATTTTGTTCATTTTCCTTATTTATTTCTTCACTAAGAACTATTAATTTCTTTTGAATATCAACTAAGTTTTCAAGATCTTTATTCTTCTCGTATATCAAGATTAAGAGCTCATACACGTTCTTTAAATTTGATTTTCTTCCCTTATTTTTGTGATAGTTGTAATAGATTTTGGCATACTCTAATGCTTTATTGGTATTGCCAATATTAAAATAGCTTTTTGCTAAAGTTTGGTAGACAGAGAAATAAAATCTTTCAGATTTTAACAAAATTTTATTTTGCAACAATTCCTCTCCAATTAATATGGCTTCATCAAATTCGTTTATATCATTTAATAAATCAATAGCAACTGCATCTGTTATCGATTCAAACAAGGGATTATTATATAAACGCGCATATTCTTTAGCGCTTTGCATGCTTTGTTGCATTTTTATTGGCTCCTTCATTGCGGCATAGCACCTAGCCATCATTTCATATAAAACCGATTTTGACGCTTCTCTACCTTCATTTATAAGTTCTATTTTTAAGGCTTTATTAAAATTCTCTAGTGCATTATCATATTTTTTTTCCCCAATAAACAATCTTCCAATCAATAAAAATAGGTTTGCGTTTTCATTATCTCCAAGTAAGCTAAGTCCTTTGTTGAATTCTTTCATAGCTAAATCTCTGAACGAAAGTTGGTGGAAGCTTTCCCCTAAACCAATGTGATAATTTAGTTTATTCTTTTCATTAAGTAAGTCATAATCATTATCCATAATTGTTTGAGATAATGCTATCGCCTTAAGATAGTCGTTTGAAAACTTACAGCAAGTAATAAGCCCTTGATTTAAAACATATCTGTCATCAGCCGTTAACTTTTCGTAATTAAAAACAACTTTACTTTTACTTAAACTTAAAGCCTTTTCAACCTCCCCCATGTAAGATAGAATTCTAATTTTATGAAAAATTGCTATCTGAAGTATCCTTGCATAATGTGCTTTTCCTTCATTTTCCGCAATTACTTCATTGCAAAGTTCTAAGGCTTCTTTCAGATTGGTATGGTAAAAAAGTGCTTGAAGTAAGTCTATTTTAATAAGTTGCTTTTCTAAATAGTCCAGAGAGTCATCTACCTTAAGCCTTAATGCTTCTATTTCCTTTACTCTTTTAAAATTCATATATCCAAGTTAAGCTGAGCTTAATTATGCTTACTTATTAATGCCGACTTTTTTATAAAACGTTTCTTTTTTTCTTCTTGAAATTGGTAATGTTACTCCATTGACCATGACGACAGTTCCCCCTTCGGTCTTATTTATTTTTTTTATGTAATCTATATTAACCACCTAGGATTTATGAATCCGAAAAAAATTACTTTCACTTAATAATTCCTGCACTTTTTTAATATTCAATGTAGCTATTATTTTTTGCCCGTGCTTCAAGTAAAACATAGTATAGCTTACACTTGCTTCACAGTGAATGATTTCACTTTTATCTAAAAATTCAAATCCAGTCTCAGTATTCAAAACAACTTTTGAAAAGCTATTATTTTTTATACTTGAAAGCATTAAATCCAATTTTAGATTATTTAATTTGTTGCCATGCATTTCAAGCGATTTTTGCACAGCAATGTTAAATTCATCTAAGTCTATTGGTTTCAACAAATAATCTATAGCGCTGTGTTTTATGGCTTTAATGGCATAATCATTATGCCCCGTGGTGAAAATTACTTGAAAATCTCTATTCGGAAATTGCTCCAAAATGTCGAAACTGACTCCATCGGATAATTCAATGTCTAAAAAAACTAAGTCAAATTGATTATTCTTTATCAATTCTATTCCAGATTTCACACAATGCGCCTCCCTTACAAATCTTAATTGGGCGTGATTATAATGTATTTTTTAATTACATCTATAAAGCGTTGTTCGTCATCTATAATAGCGCAATTAAGCATGAGAAACTGATTTAGTTAAAGTTATACATTTTAACTTACAATATCACAAAATTGTTTATAAATTTAGTCAAGAAATAACTTAACTCATCTCTTTAAAATATTTGTAGAAATAAGGAATCGTTTCAATGCTTTTCAAGTAATCTGCCCACACTGCAAGCAAGGAAAATTAATGACGCTTTTCCAATTTGACAAAAGAGGACCGCCACCAGAATGGGTAGAAAGAATAGCAAAATCCAATAAAC
>Ga0105050_10001716_pt1 | contig 32535 bp, 31 predicted proteins | sample FRY01_FD_78088 | JGI IMG/M metagenome (GOLD analysis project Ga0105050, IMG submission 78088) | Freshwater microbial communities from Lake Fryxell liftoff mats and glacier meltwater in Antarctica - FRY-01 | ecosystem: Environmental > Aquatic > Freshwater > Ice > Glacier meltwater ...
AGGCGGGGCATGCCCCGCCTGGGCGAAAGGTTCGTTCAACTCAATAAACCATTCAATTCATTCCCCGCTTCCACCGGCCAGGATAGTTGTCGTCGAGCGGTCAGGATAGTTGACATCGACCACGCCGGGTGGGAGTGGATAATTAGCTGTGTTTCTAATGCGAATTAGAATAAGCCGGAGTTTTATCCTTACACTGACACGCCACAACAGGTCATTGCAAACGCAAAAGAAATTATGAAAGCTGCTGGTCATAGCAGTGGGAGTGTGGAATATGCCAATACAAAAGATGGCCGCACAGCGATCTACGACATCAACGCGAATTCCAATTTGCGTGAACCCATTGCTGAAGCATTTGGCATTAAACCCTTCGAAGCTGTGGTGGGTTTTTTGTTGGAAGAGTTGAAGGCAGTGAAATTATCAAATGGCTGATTAACACTGACGCTACAAATCAAATAGTTTCTAGAGCTTTTCTGCATTGATTTCTATTGCTATTTTGTTAAAAATAGCCGCTGAAAATTACTCGATCCGAGTCACAGACGTCGGTTTGAAGCCCAAATCAGCCGCCTTGCCCTTGCGAGCCCGCGCCGCTCTGGCGTTGTTCAGGCTGCGGATTTCAAGTGTTTCATCACGCGCCTTGCTGCCGCGGCCTATGCCGTCAATGCGCACACTGCGGGTATAGGCTGCTGCGCCTGCCAGAGTGTCCCTGGCATCCAGATCAATCAGCATCAAACCGCGACCGCCACCTGCCATAAGTTTGAGCTCTGTGATGTCAAAGGTGAGGATTCGACCTGCTGTCGATGCACAAGCCACATGGGTTGCGGATTTGAGCGGCGAGCTGCCTGATGTGCCCGACGCATGCGATGGTTTGCAGATCGACTCACCCTCGGCGCAACTGATAAACGCTTTTCCGGCTTTGGGCCTTGATGTCATGGCCTCCACGCTGGCTAAAAAGCCGTAGCCGCCGCTGCTGGACAGCAGAAGAATAGCGTCCGATGGACCTGCAAAATAATATACAGGCTGGGTGCCCGATTCAAGTTCTATCAATGTGGTGACAGGCTGGCCGTCACCGCGTGCGCCGGGCAACAGCGACACGGCCACTGAATACACGCGTCCCGTGCCCTTCGCTGCACTGCCAAACACCAGCAGCGTATCGACCGTGCGGCATTCAAACGTACTGTACAGGCCGTCGCCTTCTTTGAACGCAAAGCTGGCCGCGCCATGCCCATGGCCGGTGCGGGCGCGAATCCAGCCCTTGCTGCTGATGACTACGGTGACTGGCTCGTCGAGTACCTTGACTTCCAGCACGGCTTTTTTCTCTGCCTGAATCAGGGTGCGACGCAGGTCAGAAAATTGCTTGGCGTCAGCCTCAATTTCTTTGACCATCAGGCGCTTCAGGGCGGCCGGGTTGCCCAAAATTTCTTCCAGCTTGCCCTGCTCTTCACGCAGGCTTTTAAGCTCTTGCTCAATCTTGATGGCTTCAAGCCTGGCGAGCTGGCGCAGGCGAATTTCCAGAATATCTTCAGCTTGCCTGTCACTCAGTTTGAAGCGCTCGATCAGCGCCGCCTTGGACTCATCCGATTGACGGATGATGGCAATCACCTCGTCAATGTTCAGCAGCACCAGTGCGCGGCCTTCCAGAATGTGGATGCGGTCCACCGCTTTAGTCAAGCGAAACTGGGAACGGCGAGCGATCGTTGTTTGCCTGAACTCAATCCACTCAACCAGCATTTGGCGCAGCGACTTTTGCGCGGGCCGGCCATCGATGCCAATCATTGTCAGATTGATGGACGATGAAGACTCCAGACTGGTGTGGGCCAGCAGCGTGGTGATAAGTTCGCTTTGCTCAATGCGGCTGGTTTTGGGTTCAAACACCAGGCGCACGGCGGCTTCTTTACCGGACTCATCACGCACCACATCGAGCACCGCCAAAAGCGTTTGCTTGAGCTGCAATTGATCCGCGCTGAGGGCTTTTTTACCGACCTTGATTTTTGGATTGGTCAGCTCTTCAATTTCCTCCAGCACCTTTTGGGTGCTGACGCCAATCGGCAACTCGGTAATAACGAGTTGCCACTGCCCGCGCGCCAGGTCTTCGATCTTCCAGCGCGCCCGCACCTTGAGCGAGCCTCGTCCGGTGCTGTAGGCCGCTGCAATCTCAGCGGCGCTGGAAATGATTTGCCCGCCGCCGGGGTAATCAGGTCCGGCAACGATGCTGTACAGCTCATCATCTGGCAGCTTGGGCGTTTTGATGAGGGCGATGCAGGCATCAGCCACTTCACGCAGGTTGTGGCTGGGGATTTCGGTGGCCAGGCCAACCGCAATGCCGCTGGCACCGTTGAGCAGCGTGAACGGCAGGCGCGCAGGCAACTGGCGCGGCTCTTCAAACGAACCGTCGTAGTTGGGGATGAAGTCCACCGTGCCTTCGTCCAGCTCGTCCAGCAGCAGGCTGGTGATGCGGGCCAGGCGCGCTTCGGTGTAGCGCATGGCAGCGGCGCTGTCGCCATCACGGCTGCCGAAGTTGCCCTGGCCATCGACCAGCGGGTAGCGCTGGCTGAAGTCTTGCGCCATACGTACCATCGCGTCGTAGGCGGCGCTGTCGCCATGCGGGTGGTACTTGCCCAGCACATCGCCCACCACGCGAGCACTTTTGACGGGCTTGGCACCGCTTGCGCCGTTCGCCCCACCAAAGCCCAGGCCCATGCGCGACATGCTGTACAAAATACGCCGTTGCACCGGCTTTTGCCCGTCGCAGGCATCAGGCAGCGCACGGCCTTTGACCACGCTGAGCGCGTATTCAAGGTAAGCGCGCTGGGCGTAAGCTGAAAGCGAGTCCTGGTCGGCAGATTCTGGGCTGCCAGGGGCAGGCCCTGCGGTAAAAAGATCCATGGAACCTAAAAAAGTTATGAATTGCGGCTAGTCAAGCACAGCCGGTAGCATGACCTGGGATTGGGCGGTGAGTGCCGGCACCATGTTGCTACGGCCCAAAACGGTGGAGCTACCTGCTGTGCCGCCCATCATCTCCATGCGTACCCGGCCTGGGGTTTTGCGCGCCTCAAGCATGACGGGGGGAGGCGGCTTGAGGTGGCCGTAAAGCTGCATCACGGTTTTGACGTAATTTCTGGTTTCAGGGAAGTTCGGGATTTTGTTACCCGCACGCTGAACTGCGCCTTCACCGGCGTTGTAAGCGGCCAAAGCCAGCTCCAGCTGGCCGGGAAACATTTTGATCAAATCCCGCAGGTAGCTGGCACCCGCCTTGATATTGGTTTTCGGATCGGTCAGTTTCTTTTCAATCGGCGTTTTTTTGTCTGCCTTGACACCGTAACGCTCTGCCGTAGGCGGCATCAATTGCATCAGGCCGACAGCACCTTTGGGTGACACGGCAAACGTATTAAACCCGGATTCAGTCGCTATCAAGGCCTGGAGCAGCTCGTAGTCAATGCCATGACTTCGCGATACGTCTTTGAGCAAATGCTTGACGGCTTTGTAGTTGGGCGAGCCTTCGAAATAAGCCAGCAGTTTGGTAGGCGCGCGCGGACTGTCAGCGGGAATCTGATAACCGCCAGTGCCAGCCTTGTCTTGCACAGACGTGAGTTTGTCGGATTTTTCAGTTGAAAAACTCCCGCCGCCCTTGAAAAATAGCTCATAGCGTTCATCGAGCTTTTCAGTTGAAAAATGTGCCACGCCTTTGGCATCGATGTAGCCCCACACGTCGGCCACGGCTGGCAGCGCGAACAGCCCCAGGAGCAGCGCGACAAACGCGCCGGTTGCACGCTTTTTCAGATAAGTCAAAACAAACAACATCAAACGTCAATTTCTACGGCATCACCGTGGAGTTCCATCAGTTCGCGGCGTGCCGCGGCTTCGCCCTTGCCCATGAGTTTGGTGATCAAGTCCTGGGTTTGCAAAAAGCTTTGGTTGCCCAATTGCACGGGCAGCAGGCGGCGGGTATCTGGATTGAGTGTGGTTTCCCATAATTGTTCCGCATTCATTTCGCCCAGCCCCTTGAAGCGGCTGATGCTCCATGAGGCCTCACGCACGCCTTCTTTGCGTAATTTGTCAAGAATAGCCGTTAATTCGCCGTTATCCAGCGCATACGCTTTGGATGCTGGTTTTTTGCCGCGCGCTGGTGCATCGACTCTAAAGAGCGGCGGACGTGCCACATACACGTGCCCGGCTTCAATCAATTTGGGAAAATGCCTGAAAAAAAGCGTCAGCAGCAAAACTTGAATGTGCGAACCGTCAACATCGGCGTCGCTCAGGATACACACCTTGCCATAACGCAACCCCGTCATATCAGGGGTGTCATCAGGCCCATGCGGATCAACACCAATGGCCACCGCAATGTCGTGAATCTCGGTATTGGCAAACAGGCGGTCACGCTCGACTTCCCAGGTGTTCAGCACCTTGCCGCGCAACGGCAAAATTGCCTGGCTTTCCTTGTCGCGGCCCATTTTGGCGCTACCGCCGGCTGAATCGCCCTCGACCAAAAACACCTCGTTATGGGCTAAATCCCTACTTTCGCAATCGGTCAACTTGCCCGGCAAAACCGCCACACCGGAGCCCTTTCTTTTTTCAACCTTTTGGCCTGCCTTTTGCCGGGTTTGGGCAGCGCGAATGGTCAGCTCGGCAAGTTTTCTACCGTAGTCCACATGCTGGTTTAGCCACAGCTCAAGCGCGGGCCGCACGTAGTTTGACACCAATCGAACGGCATCGCGCGAATTCAAACGTTCCTTGATCTGGCCCTGAAACTGTGGGTCCAGCACCTTGGCACTCAAAACATAGCTGGCTCTGGCAAACACATCTTCGGGCAGCAGCTTGACGCCTTTGGGCAGCAGGCTATGCAGCTCGATAAAGCTTTTAACAGCAGTAAAAAGACCATCACGCAAGCCGCTTTCATGCGTGCCGCCGGCGCTGGTGGGAATCAGATTCACATAGCTCTCACGCACCGGTTGGCCGTCTTCAGTAAAAGCCACGCACCAGTCAGCGCCCTCGCCTTCGGCAAAGGTTTCATGCTGCGCATCGGCAAAGCCTTTGCCCTCAAACATCGGGATAACCAAATCGCCATTCAGCGTTTGAGCCAGGTAATCATGCAGGCCGCCCTTGTAGAGCCAGGTTTGGCTGTCTCTGGTTTTTTCAGTCGTCAGCGTGACGGACACGCCAGGCATCAGCACCGCCTTGCTGCGCAGCAAATGGGTCAGTTCAGCCAATGGCAGCACCGAAGACTCAAAATACCTGGCATCAGGCCAGGCCCGCACAGACGTGCCGGACTTGCGGTCGCCTTCGATCGCCTTGCGCAAGTGCAGCTTTTCAATCACGTCGCCGCCAGAAAACACCAGATGGGCGACCATGCCTTCACGATAAGACGTGACCTCCAGCCGTTTGGACAGCGCGTTTGTCACACTCACGCCCACGCCGTGCAAACCGCCTGAAAAGCTGTACGCACCGCCCTTGCCCTTGTCAAACTTGCCGCCGGCATGCAGCCGGGTGAAGACCAGCTCAACCACCGGTGCTTTTTCTTCAGGGTGCAGGCCGTACGGTATGCCGCGCCCATCGTCGTCCACGCTGACCGACCCATCAGTGTGCAGCGTCACTTTCAGTTTTTTGCCATGACCCGCCAGCGCCTCGTCAGCCGAGTTGTCCAGCACTTCCTGAATGATGTGCAGTGGGTTGTCGGTGCGGGTGTACATGCCAGGACGCTGTTTGACGGGCTCGAGCCCCTTGAGCACGCGAATCGAGCTTTCGGAGTATTCAGGCGCAGATACGGGTGTTGCGAAAGGTAGTTTGGATGCCATAGGAGGTCGGTATTTTCGGGCAATTGTAAATCCCAACTGAAAACAAGCTGGATAAAACCACAGCGTTCTATAAACCACAGCACCTTAAGCTGATTCTTGACGATGCAAGTTTGTTTGGCGACAGCATCCGGTCGCTGTTCCAGTTAAAGTCAGTCGATGAGTTCTGCACCAGCCAGCTCGGCAAAAACAATGTCAATCACCCAGGTTCTGGTCTGCGGCGCTGCCATCGTCACGCTGTCCATGGGTATTCGCCATGGCTTTGGCTTGTGGCTGCAACCCATCACACAAGCCCAGGGCTGGACGCGGGAGACCTTTGCTTTCGCTATTGCCATACAAAACCTCTCCTGGGGAGTTTTCGGTATTTTTGCTGGCATGCTGGCTGACCGGCTGGGGGCCTTTAAGGTGTTGCTGGGTGGCGCAGCACTCTACGCCTTGGGCTTGCTTGGCATGGCGCTGTCGCCGACTGGTTTTTTATTCACTTTAACGGCTGGCGTGCTGATTGGCGCGGCGCAGGCGGGTACAACCTATGCGGTGATCTACGGCATCATTGGCAGAAACATTTCAGCCGACAAACGCTCGTGGGCGATGGGCGTTGCGGCTGCTGCAGGCTCGTTTGGGCAGTTTTTGATGGTGCCCATCGAGAGCTTTTTAATCAGCAATATCGGCTGGCAGCAAGCGCTGGTGATTTTGGCGGGAGCCGTGCTGCTCATCATGCCGCTGGCGCTGGGTTTGCGTGAAAGCAGCTTTGCGAGCGGGCAAGCGCCCAAGCGCGACCAAACCATCGTCCAAGCCCTGCGCGAAGCTTTCAAATACCCCAGCTTTCAGCTTTTGATGGCGGGTTATTTTGTTTGTGGTTTTCAGGTCGTGTTTATCGGGGTCCACATGCCCAGCTACCTCAAAGACAAGGGCTTGTCGCCACAAGTGGCGGGCTACGCGCTGGCGCTGATTGGCCTATTCAATGTGTTCGGCACGTACGCGGCGGGCTCTTTGGGCCAGCGCATGGCTAAAAAGAATATTCTTGTCTTCATTTATTTTGCCCGCGCAGTGGTCATCTCTGTGTTTATTGCAGTGCCGCTCACCCCAATGAGTGTTTATATTTTTGCCAGCCTGATGGGTTTGCTTTGGCTGTCGACCGTGCCGGTCACCAATGCAGCGGTGGCGCAGATTTTTGGCGTGGCGCATTTGTCGATGCTGAGTGGTTTTGTGTTCTTCAGCCACCAGATTGGCTCGTTTTTAGGGGTCTGGCTGGGCGGCGTGTTGTATGACCGTACCGGCAGCTACGACATCGTCTGGTATCTCACGATTGCCCTCGGTATTTTTGCCGGGCTGATCAACCTGCCGGTGCGCGAAGCACCGATTCAACGCGCTGCCGCTGGCCAACAACCCGCTGGAGCCTGACGTGACACGCCAGCGCCGGATACAAACACTCTTCTGGCTGGCTGCCAGCGCAGCGCTGCTAGGCGTCTTTGCGCTGTACACAGATCCAGACTTTCTGGTGGTGCTGTCCAACCAGGTTTGGGCTTGTTTTTAGGTTTAAAGTAGTGTTTTTCAGCTTATTTCAGGTATCTTTTAGGCCTTTTACCCATTAAACACGGGCGCGAGCAGCTATGAAAATAATAGTAATCACAGGTGCGTCCGATGGCATCGGCGCAGAGATGGCACGGCAACTGGCCAGCAGCCGCGGCGCTCAAGTCGCGTTGGTGCTGGCTGCCAGAGACGAAAGGCGGCTGACCCAAGTAGCCAGCCAGTGCGCCGCGTTCGGCGCGCAAACACTGGTGCTACCCACCGATGTGTCGCTGGAGCCAGCGTGCCGCGCCTTGATAGCCGCTACCATCGCACGCTTTGGCCAGATTGACGCACTCATCAACAACGCAGGCATGTCAGCCCAGGCGTTGTTTGAAGAAGTCAAAGCCGATGACCTGGCTTGGTACGAGCAACTCATGCGCGTCAATCTGTGGGGCAGCGTATGGTGTACCCACGCCGCGCTGCCGCACCTCAAGCAAAGTCGCGGCAGTATTGTGGCGGTGTCCAGCCTGGCGGGGCTGTTTGGCGTGCCGGGGCGCACTGCCTACAGCGCCACCAAATTTGCCATGACAGGCTTTTTTGAAGCGCTGCGGGCCGAGCTAAAAACTGCTGGCGTCAGCGTGACCACCGCCTACCCCGGTGTGGTGGCCACGCAAATCCGCTACCACGGCCTGAATGCTGCGGGCCAGGCGGCAGGGTCAAGCGGGCTGAAAGAAGACAACGCCATGTCGGTTGAAGAATGCGCCCGGCTGATTTTGCAAGGGTTGGACGGCCGCCAGCGCGAGGTGGTGATGACAGCCGAAGGCAGGCTGGGCCGATGGTTAAAGCTGCTCGCTCCGGCGCGGGTCGAGGCCATGGCGCTGGCTGCCCTGAAAGACGAGGTCAAGCCGCTTTGAAGGGTGCCGGTTTGCATGGCACAGAGCCACCTTCTGATTGGGTCAAGCGCTGGTCGCACCTTGCCCGACCGCAGGGCCGCGTGCTGGATGTGGCTTGCGGTTATGGCCGCCACGCCCACTATTTTTACCGCAAGAATCATCCTGTAACGGTTATAGATAGTTCTCAAGCAGCTATTGAATCAATATCAATTCCGGCCCATGCCTGCGAAAAAGTTGTGGCTGATATTGAAAACGGCCCATGGCCTTTTGCTGGCAGGCAGTTTGATGCGGTCGTCGTGACCAACTACCTGTGGCGGCCTCTGATGCCAACCCTGCTGGCCAGTCTGGCACCGGGCGGTGTGCTGATGTATGAAACTTTTGCCCAGGGCAACGAGACCGTTGGCAAACCGTCCCGCCCGGACTTTTTACTGCGCCCAGGCGAATTGCTTGAAACCTGCAAAGACTTGCGGGTGGTGGCGTTTGAAGATGGTTTCATGACCGGCGCCGGTGGGCAAGCCCCGCGCTTTGTTCAACGCATCGCCGCTGTGCGAGAAGCGGGCGTCAATCAACTGCCAGCACGCTATCCGTTGCCGTCATAGCGCCCTCCTGACTGGGTAGAATATCAGTTTGCCTCAAGACAAAATTTAGACCCGAACCGACCTCGACATCAACCCATGAACCCCATCACAGGCAGCATCGTTGCACTAGCAACGCCTTTACATCCAGACGGCAGTGTGGATTACCCCACCCTGCGCAAGCTGGTGGACTGGCACGTAGCTGAAGGCACGGACTGCATCAGTGTGGTGGGCACCACGGGCGAGTCGCCCACCGTCAACGTCGAAGAGCATTGCGAAATCATTCGCGTATCGGTTGAGCAAGCCAACAAGCGCGTGCCCATCATGGCGGGCTGCGGCGCCAATTCAACCGCTGAGGCGATTGAGCTGGCCAAATTTGCGCGCCAGGTCGGTGCTGATTGCCAGTTACAAGTCGTGCCTTACTACAACAAACCCACGCAAGAGGGCCAGTACCAGCACTTCAAAGCGATTGCCGAGGCCACGGGCGACTTGCCCTGCGTGCTTTACAACGTGCCCGGCCGCACTGTGGCCGATATGGCGCACGCCACCGTGCTACGCCTGGCCCAAGTGCCCGGCATCGTTGGCATCAAAGAAGCCACGGGTAATATCGAACGAGCGCAGTGGCTTATCAAGGAAGCACCTGACGGTTTCGCCGTGTATTCAGGCGATGACCCGACCGCTGTGGCCTTGATGCTGTGTGGCGGCCAGGGCAACATCAGCGTGACGGCCAATATCGCTCCAAAATTGATGCACCAGCTGTGCGTGGCAGCTGTTGCTGGCGATGCCAAACGGGCGATGCAGATCCAGATGAAATTATTGCCTTTGCACAAACACCTGTTTGTGGAGGCCAACCCGATTCCGGTCAAGTGGGCGATGGCACGCATGGGCCTGTGCGGTCCCACGCTGCGTTTGCCCATGACGCCGCTTGAAGCAGCGAACGTGGCTACGGTTGAAAGCGCGCTGCGCGCCACCGGACTGATCTGATTTTTAAGGACTCTCAAGTGATGACATTGCAAAAACACCCTTTGGCTTTTGGCGTATTCAAGGTAACCGTGCTGGCTGCGGTTATTGCAGGCGTAGCCCTTTTAAGCGGCTGCTCAACCATGAATGACATTTTAAAAGGCGACAAGATTGACTACAAGTCAGCCGGCAAAGCCGGCCCTTCGCTGGAAGTGCCGCCAGATTTGACGCAACTCACCCGCGAAACTCGCTACGTTGTGCCCGGTACAGCCGTTAGCGCTAATGCGTTCCAGGTAGGGCAAGGCGCGCAAGTCTTGCCAGTGGCAGCACTTGCGGTAGGTGATGTTCGCATTGAGCGGTCAGGCAACCAGCGCTGGCTGGTCGTTAACCGCCCTGCAGACAAGCTCTGGGGACCCATACGCGACTTTTGGCTTGAGAGCGGCTTTTTGATGACGCTCGACCAAGAAAATCTGGGCATCATGGAAACCGACTTTGCCGAAAACCGGGCCAAATTGCCGCAAGACTTTATCCGGGAAACACTGGGCAAATTGTTTGAAAACCTTTACTCAACAGGTGAACGTGACAAATTCCGTACACGCCTCGAGCGTACTGCGGCCGGGGGAACAGAAATTTTTGTCAGTCATCGTGGTCTGGTTGAAGTGGTCGTAGGCTCGATCGGCGGCGGTACAGTATGGCAACCGGTACCGCCCAACCCGGAGCTGGAAGCTGAGTTTTTACGCCGCATGATGCTCAAGCTCGGCGTTTCACAAGAACAATCCAGAGTTCTGGTCGCAGCTGGAACACCACGCACCACATCCAACGTCGCCAGCGTCAATGGCGTGCCGGTTGTGCAGATGGAAGAAGGTTTTGACCGCGCATGGCGTCGCGTTGGCTTGACGCTGGACAGAACCGGTTTCACGGTGGAAGACCGCGACCGAGCGCAGGGCACGTATTTTGTGCGCTACGTCGGCATGACATCTGACAGAAAAGAACCCGGCTTTTTATCCAAGCTCTTCAGTGCCGCAGCGCCTGCGGTTCCACCCATCAAATACCGCATCACCCTGAAAAGCCAAGGCGAAGCCACCACGGTATCGGTGCTCAATGCACAAGGGGCTCCGGAGTCTTCCGCGAACGCACAGCGCATCGTCAAGGTGATTGCCGACGATTTAAAGTAAACCTTGAACGCTATTGAAAGCGCGACATGATGCGCTTTAAAAGCCTGGGCAGTGGCAGCTCAGGCAATGCAACACTGGTTCAATCCACGGGCTCAGACGCATGCAATGTGCTGATTGACTGCGGCTTCGGTTTAAGACAATTGCTGCAGCGGCTCGAAAAATCGGGGGTCTTGCCAGACCAGCTGGATGCCATATTCATCACCCACGAGCATGGTGACCACACGGGTTGTGTTCAAGCGCTGTCAAACCAGTACAGCATTCCGGTCTGGATGGGCGCAGGCACTGCTGCGGCGATGGGCTATAACAACGCTTCTGGCTTGCTGCGTACGGCAGCTGACGGAGATGTGATTGCCTTGAATGGGTTGCAGCTCTGCCCGTTTACCGTGCCGCATGATGCCCGGGAACCGCTTCAGCTCACCTGCACCGATGGCGCGGCCAAGCTGGGTGTACTGACCGATCTTGGGCATGCCACAGCGCATGTACTTGGCCAACTGCAAGGTTGCCATGCGCTCATGCTTGAATGCAATCACGATACCGATCTGCTGGCAGCTTCTCTTTACCCGCCGTTTTTAAAGCAGCGCGTCGGCGGTCACTATGGGCATCTTGCCAATTCTCAGGCGGCTGACATAGCAGGCGCCTTGCTGCACAGCAGCCTCAAGCATGTGGTCGCCGCCCATTTGAGTCGACAGAACAATATGCCTGAACTGGTAAAAAGCAGCCTGGCTCAAGCCTTGTCGTGTAACGCCAATGACATCATCATTGCTTCGCAGGATAATGGCTGCCCCTGGCTGACAGCCTGATTTACTCGAAACTAAATTTGCCCCAAAGCAAGTGCCCATAAAAAAACCGCCTTGCGGCGGTTTTTTTTATTGCGAAGAGATTACTTCTTAGGCATTGCAGCTTCAGCAGCTTTTTTAGCTGCGTCGCCAGCAGCGCCGGCAGCGTCTTTGGCAGCAGTAGCTGCATCTTTGGCAGCGTCAACAGCAACGACAGCAGCCGATGCGGCGCCGGTAGCAGCTGAAGCAGCGTCTTTAGCAGCAGAAGCGGCTTCAACAGCTACTGGAGCAGCAGCTGGTGCTGGAGCAGCAACTGGAGCTGGTGCTGGAGCAGGCGCAGTAACTTTTTTCTCACCGCAAGCGGCCAGAGCAAAAGCAGCAACCAAAGCTGCCAAAACGAGAGATTTGTTCATTTCACTATCCTTAAAATTAAAAAAGAAAACAATTTCCGGAAATTGTCAAAAATCGGGCTGACAAATCAGCGACTCACCAGAGATTGTTTGACCAGACAAGAGGACTCGAGCTCTTTTGTCCAGCTTTCCATTATAGCCCGGATTAAAACAGCGGGAAAAAGTTGCATTAACCTGTTGGGTTAACCAACAAAATCAGTAATCGTTCTACAAGCCAAGTGTGGTGGCTGCAAACGCAGGCGAGCTGAACTTTAAACACTCATCAAGTCGTTCCCTCAAGGCGACTCTGCGGGCGGCTTCAGTGCCTGACACACCTGTTGAGCGTGTCAGATCGAGCCGTTGAAAAACCCAGGCCGGACTCCACAATGCGCTAGGCATATCGTCTGGCGAAATCGCTGCATTGGCCCTGCATTCAATGATGTGTGCCCATTTACGCCGCCACGTCACAAAACGCGCGTGACGACGCATCACCTGGTTGTAATTTTTCGCAAGCATTGTCAGCTTGCGGCCGGATGATGACCAGTCATTGAGCGACTGGGCGACTGCACGCTCACCCAGCGGCCAGTCTTCAAAAGTACTGTCACAGATGATGATGTTGCGCCACCCTTGCGCGGCAGCAGCAGCGAAGGCCAGGCGTATCAGTTCAGCAAATTCAGTCGGCCCTTCAAACCGGCCCTGCGGCAAGGCGTCGGGTGCAGCTGACACTACATTTTCTGTACTCATCCAGGCTCCTTGGCAACATGAATCCAGCCTGCGGCGTGCCAGTCTGCCAGCAAGGCAAGTGCGTCTCGACCGGCCTTGCGCAAAGCCTGCCCAGACAACTGGCGTTGATCGGCCAGTTGCCGCATCAGCATGGCATCAGAACCTTTGGCTCGATAGCTTTCACCGTTGATAAAAACATGCTGCGCGTCATACATCATGCGGGTTTTGGCGTTCAGACTGATGGCCACTGGCCCAGACAGCTCAGCTTCATTATCTTCAAACCAGACTTGAGGTTTCAGGCTGGTCATGATTTCGCCCAACGCACAGCCAAGGGCCAAAGGGTCTTTCAGTGCATCATGCATGGCCTTTTGCGCAAAAGTCAGCAGACTGTCTGGCAACCGAGCGGGCGTGGATGTGGCAGCTTGCGCCGCATCACGGTAGATTATTCTGGTTTGTTTCAAGCTGGATGCTTCAAGCGCGTCTTCACTGAATTCAGCCAGGCGATGCAGCAGCTCAGCCGCCAGTTCTTGTGCAACCGGCGCCTTGAAACCTATTGAGTAAGTCATGCAATCCTGCGCCTTGCCGTCTGGCCCAACACTCGCCTCCGCCATACCCTCGTGTGCGTAGCGCGGCGGCAGGTAAAGCATGTCACCCGCCTGAAGCACAAACTCTTCTTGCGGTTCAAAGTTTTGCAATATTTTCAACGCTACACCCTCTTGCAGGGTCAAGTCTTTTTGCTGACTGATCTTCCAGCGGCGGCGGCCACTGGCCTGCAACAAAAAAACGTCGTAACTGTCAAAATGAGGGCCCACGCCGCCGCCTGGCGTAGCCCATGAAATCATCAGGTCATCAAGACGCGCATCGGGCACAAAGCGAAACTGCTGCAACAACTGATGCACCGCCTGATCATGCCCATCAACACCCTGCACCAGCAAAGTCCAGCCAGGCTGCTTGAGCGGCGGTAGACCACGGGGCACAAAAGGGCCGTTTTTCATACGCCAGCCCAGGCTGTTTTTTACAATCAGCCTTGACTCGACCTCGTCATTTGCAGCCAGCTTGAACAGCTCGGTACGGCTAAGCAAAGGGCCGAAGCCGGGTATGGCACCACGCACTAGCAGGGGCTTTTTCTGCCAATGGCGACGCATGAATTGTGCCGGGCTCAGGCCTGCCAGCAAGGCCAGGGGTTGATGTGTATCCATGGGACAATTGTCTGATGAAAATCACTCCGCAATGCGTCGTTGCCCTCACATGGACGCTAAAAGACACATTGGGCGAGGTATTGGACGAACTCGATGAGCCGATTGAGTTCTTATTGGGTGGCCAGGATTTACTGGCAAAGATAGAAGAGCATTTGCAAGGCCACGAGGCAGGCAGTGCGCTGGCTTTTCAGCTAGAGCCCGAGCAAGCCTTTGGCGAGTATGACGAAACCCTGGTGTTTCTCGAACAGAGGGTGCTGTTCCCTACGGAACTTGAAGAAGGCATGACATTTGACGGTGCCACCCTGCCGGTTGGCGCCAGCCCGGACACGCCAAAAGACAAAATCTATACCGTTACCGAGATCTATCCCGAGCATCTGGTGCTCGACGGCAACCATCCGCTGGCTGGCATTGCACTGCGCCTGAGCTTGAAAGTTGAATCCGTCCGCGAAGCCAGCGAGGCAGAAATTGGCCAAGGCACTTTGGGCACTGGCTTTTTCAGACTGGAGCCACTTGACGCCGGTAATTCAACCTTGCACTGACGCATTCAGCGCCGTTACAAGGCTGCGGTGCTAATTACGTGATCCGATAAACCTGACCATTTTCAACCCTCACCCGGTCACCGATGCGCAGATCGCCGTAAGACGTCATGTCGTAGGTACGCTGTGCGCCATTGTCAAGTTGCACCGAAACACGATAACTTTCACCCGCAGCGGTGTTGGCTGTACGGCTTCGCTCGATCGCGTTACCGGCAACTGCGCCGCCAACCGCGCCAATCACTGTAGCGGCGGTGCGCCCACTGCCTGCACCAATCTGGCTGCCCACCACTGCACCAGCAACGCCGCCAATCACGGCACCGATACCTGGCCCGCTGGTGGGCGCCTGGGTTCTGATGATTTCTACATTGTTCACACGTCCGAATTCGACGAACGCGCTTTGTGTGTTGGGCATTGTGCTCGAGGTTGGGAAAGTCGATACGGGCGCAGGATTCATGGGCGCACAGGCCATTAGACTGGCTAGGATGACAGCTGAAGAAGTCACAGTTATTAAGCGTGATGGGTAGGTCATAAAAATCTCCTGTAAGTTAAGTTCAAGAGGCTTTACACCCTCAACCTGCCTTTTAATAAGCTGATTGCCTGAAGCCTTGAATGAATTACAGGACGCGCTGAAGATGGCTGCCATTAGCCGTCAGCCTTGGTAACAGTGGGGGAACACTGATATAACGCGTAAGAAATACCTTACGCCTGTTGCTTGGGTCTGTTGCCTGATTTACCGTTCGGGCTGAGCCCTTCCAAACCGGTCTCAAAGTGGGAAAACCGACGACAAGCTCAGGAAGAATGGATTAGGAAATTCACACTCCAACGGAAAGGACCAACAAAAGGTCATTGAGTCACTGCCAGTTTGCAGCAATCAGCTGCGCTGGTACTACTTGTTAAGTGGCATTCAGGAACATCAGAATCTGTACTTATCTCGTTTTTCCGATTTGTCGAGCCAATGCTTTACCGCATCTGCACAGACCCATTCACATTGACCAGCACCGTGCTTTTACCTGCCTCTACGGGCACCGCTGAATCAGACTCTGCTGACTTGGCCTGCATGGCCATCGCGCGGGGGCGCAGCTGAAAGCTTTGGTCGTTGGCGTTGATGCTGACTTCACGCAGGGTGTAGCCGGTAAAGCCAAAACCTCTGGACACTTCGAGTGCTTTGGCTTTAAAGCGGTCAATGGCGATGGTCTGGGCTTCTGCCTCGACTTTGGTGCGCCGCTCGCGGCTCAAGGCAAAGCTCACGTTGCCCATGGTCAGGCTTTGAATCTTGCCGGCGGTGGTGGTGATGCGTGAAAAGTCACGGCCATCTAGTACCAATTCAGTACTACCCTGCCAGCCGTTGATTTTGCCGTTTCTGTCATATCGGGGGTACAGACTGAAGTTGCCAGTGCGCAAGTCGAGCTGGCCAGGCAACACGGCTGGCCGGGCGATGGTCAGGGCAGCGTCAAGCGCCTGTTTGAGTTGGGTTTGCACGGCGTTGGCGTCTGCACCGCTGGCGGTGGTGTTCATGGCAATCGACAGCAGGTCTTGCTGCACTTCAACGCTGCCGCTGGCAGACAGTTGGGCAACGTTTTGCACGGCGTCGCGGGTCATTCCCATGGGTTGAGCAAAAAGTCCAGTCGCACAGGTAACAAAGGCGCAAGACGTTATTGATTTAATGGCAAATTTGGAAGTAAATCGGGAGTTGACCATGGGGATAACTTTCTGAAGGGATGAAGTCATTGGCGCGGTACAGAGCAAATCTGCCAAGCAAACATTATTGCGGCAGTTTTGAGCGTCATAAGAGACCACATACAAACAGGCGAATTTGGATGACGCACATGGCAAAAAAGCAAACTTTGCCGACCAAAAAAGTGGCGATTGTTGTAACAGTGTGTCAAATTGACGTGAAAAAGCTGCACATCACGTTTTCAGCCTTCAAAATGAGCCTGTTACAAATTACGAAATGAACATGACACAAGCCACCACCACCCCACGCGCTGACAAAATCCTGATCGTGGACGACGATGCCCGTATCCGCGACCTGCTGCGCCGCTACCTGGCGCAAGAGGGCTTTGAGGTGATTCTGGCTGAAGACGGCAAGGCGCTGAGCCGCATCATGCTGCGCGATGCGGTTGATTTGATTGTGCTGGACCTGATGATGCCGGGTGAAGACGGCTTGTCTATTTGCCGCCGCCTGCGCGCCGCCAATGACCGCACCCCCATCATCATGCTGACCGCCAAGGGCGAAGACGTTGACCGCATCGTCGGCCTTGAAGTCGGTGCTGACGACTATTTGTCCAAGCCTTTTAACCCGCGCGAACTACTCGCCCGGGTGCATGCTGTGCTGCGCCGCCGCCCTGCTACCGAGGTGCCGGGTGCGCCGTCACAAGACCAGGAAGTGATTACTTTTGGGCCGTTTTCATTTGACCTGGGTCTGCGGTCGTTGCATAAAAGCGGCGAAGAGCTGCCCCTGACCACGGGCGAGTTTGCGATGCTGAAAACGCTGGTTCGCCACCCGCGCCAGCCGCTGTCACGGGAGAAGCTGGCCCAATTGGCGCGTGGCCGCGAGTTTGAACCGTTTGACCGCAGCCTGGATGTGCAGGTGTCGCGCCTGCGCAAGCTGATTGAGGTGGATGCCGCAATGCCGCGTTACATCCAAACCGTGTGGGGCGTAGGTTACGTGTTTGTGCCAGACGGTACCAATTAACAGCGCCCCAGCCCTCGTCAGATAACGCGATACTAGGGTGTTATGGACATCTCCAGCCCGACGCCGCTAGAAACCGCCCCTGCCCCGCTTGAAATGCGGCCACGCCGGGGGTTGAGTCTTTTTTGGCGAACCTTTTTCTTTTTGGCGCTGCTGCTGTTTGGCTCTATCGTGGCATGGCTGCAAACGTACCGAGCCCTCGAGTCCGAACCGCGTGCGCGGCAAAGCGCGCAGCAGCTTGCCTCACTGGTTAATCTAAGTCGGGTGGCGCTGCGTTACTCGGACTCTATCGCGCGTGTATCGCTGATCAAAACCCTGGCTGACGAAGAGCGCGTACGCATCACAATACGTGAGCCGAAAGACAAGTTTGAACTGCTGGAAAGCGACAAGCTGAGCCAGCGCACCAGCGAGGAGCTTAAACTCCGCCTCGGCACGGGTACGCTGGTGGCCAGTGAAGTCAATGGCCAAAAGGGCTTGTGGATCGGGTTTTCAGTTGACCGGGACGACTATTGGCTGCAAACCGATGAATCGCGTATCGGACCGTCCAGAGGCAGCACCTGGCTGATCTGGCTGGTCACAGCCGCAGCGCTGTCGCTGCTGGGGGCGGCTTTCATTGCGCGGCTAATCAACAGCCCGCTCAAGCAGCTGTCGTTTGCGGCCAGCCGCATGCGCGATGGTGATTTTGATGCCGGCCGGCTCGACGAAACTGCTGCCACCAGTGAAGTGCGTGAGGTCAACATCGGCTTTAACCGCATGGCCGAGCAGTTGTCAAAAATTGAGCAGGACAGGGTCATCATGCTGGCAGGTATATCGCATGACCTGCGCACACCGCTGGCACGCCTGCGGCTGGAAACCGAGATGAGCGTGGCAGACGAAGACGTACGTGCACACATGGCAGCAGACATCACGCAGCTTGACGCGATCATTGACAAATTTCTGGACTACGCCAGACCTGATCCGGCACAGCTAGAGGCGGTATCGCTGAACGCCGTGGTGGACGCCGCCATGTATGCGGTAAGTGAAGCTGATGACATGCGCATCACCATCGCCATGCCAGACAACATGAACGTCCTGGCCGATGAGGTTGAACTGCTGCGTGTGATTTCGAATCTGCTGGAAAACGCGCGCCGCTATGGCAAAACGCCAGAAACCGGTATTGCGCTGGTTGACATTGCCGCCAAAGCCCGCGGCCAATGGATATTGATCAAGGTACGCGACCACGGCACAGGCGTGCCACCCGAGACGCTGTCAAAACTGACCCGTCCGTTTTTCAGGGGGGACGCGGCCCGCACAGCGGCTACTGGCGCTGGCCTGGGTCTGGCGATTGTTGAAAAAACCATTCAGCGCATGGGCGGCGTATTTGACCTTTCCAACACCGCATCAGGCGGGCTGGCAGCTCACATCAAGTTGCGGCGCAGCCTTTAAGGCACCGAAGCCACCCGTACAGATCAACTGGCCATCGTGCGGCGCGATGCGTAACTGAGCGCATCGACCAGCGCCACCATCAACAGCATGGCCAGCAAGATGCTGCTGGTCTCCGGCATGTGAAACAGCCCCATATGAAAAGCCAGCATTTGCCCTAACCCGCCAGCCCCCACCACGCCCAGCACGGCGGCCGCGCGAATGTTGTTCTCCCAGCGGTAAAGCGAGTAGCTGACCAACTGGGGAAGTATTTGTGGCAGCGTGGCATACCAAAATATTTTGGCCTCGCTAACCCCGCGTGTGCGCAGTGCAAACGCCGGACCAGGGCTGGCGTTTTCAATACTCTCGGCAAACAGCCGACCCAGCACGCCAGTGGTGTGAAGCGCAAGCGCCAAGGTGCCCGCCAAAGGGCCAAGCCCGGCGCTGATCAGCAGCAGCGCAGCCCACACCAGTTCAGGGATGCTGCGGAGCATATTGAGAATTATGCGGCTCATCCCGCGCCAGCGAGCCGGGTCATGGCTATGGGTTTTGCTGGCCGGCACCGCCAGTGCCAAACCAAACACAACTGCCAACAGCGTGCCCAAGGCGCTCATGGCCAGGGTCTCAAGCGCGGCCCAGCCGAGTTTGACTAAAAATTTGCGACTGGTTTCAGGTATCAGCAACTCGCCGATGAACTTGCCCATTCGATGCGCAGCCTCCAGGCTGAAAAACTGCGCCCATTTCAGGTCCAGTGTCCAAAAACTGGCAAGCGTCAAACACGCCAGACCCAACACAAACCAGCAGGCCTTGCAGCGCGCATCAAACAGCGGCGGTGGCAGCTTATGGACTTGAGTCTGTTTTATCACGGCTACAGCCTATCCCAAAGCGTTGCGCAACCAGGCGCTGATGGCATCGGCCAGCCACACCAGCAGCATGAAGACGATCAGCATGGTGGCCACCTCAGAGCCATTAAACATCTTCATCGATGCGTCCATTTGCTGACCCAATCCACCCGCACCAACGAAGCCCAATACGGCAGAGCTGCGAATGGCGCATTCCCAGCGGTACACCGTGTAGCTGGTCAGCTCGGCAGCGTTTTGTGGCAGCAAGCCGTAAAAAAATGCCTGCATCGGCCGAGCGCCGTTGCGCAGCAAAGTTTGCGTGGCTTGCGCGTCACCGCTTTCCAGAATTTCAGCATACACCTTGCCCAGCATGCCGCCGTACGTCAGCGCAATGGCGATCACGCCCGCCGTGGGCCCCAAGCCGACCACACGAACAAAAATCAGCGCCCAAATCAATTCTGGCACACTGCGAAGAACCACCATCAACCAGCGCAGCAGTGTGCGAAAGATTGCCGGCAGCTTGTCCATTTTTCCCGTCAAGGCAGACACCGACAACACCCGCACCGACAGCAGCGCCATCGGTATCGCCAGCACCAACGCGAGTGCAACGCCTGCAGTAGCAATGGCAACGGTGCGCCAGGTTTCTTTAGCGACCAGCAGCAAAAATTCGCCTTCGATTTTGGGCGGAAAAAAGTCACCTAAAAACTTCAAGGTGGGCTTTAGATTGCTGGCCTCAAACAGCGTCAAGACTTTGAATTCAGTCAGCACCAGCATCGGCCACAGCAAAACAACACCAGCCAACAGCCAAAAGACGCGGCCCGCCCAGGCGGGGTCGCGTTTGATGCGCTGTGAGTTCAAAGACAGCATCAACGGCAGTGCATCACCACCGGCAATGGCGGCGCGTCAGGCGCGTGATCGGGTGCAGAAGCGGGGCCATCCAGCTCATGCAAATGCTGTGCGTACAAGGCTTGCAAATGCTCCGGTGAAACTTGACCTGCAGGCAAATCAAAGGCAACCTGCCCGTCACGCATACCTATGATTCGGGCGAACGATTTAAGCGCCATATCCACATGGTGCAGCGTAGCGACCAGCGTCGCGCTGCGCTCGGTGGCAATATCTGTCAATGCTTTGATAGCCTGCTCGCTACGGGACGGATCAAGCGCTGACAACGGCTCATCAACCAGCAGCAACTGCGCATCTGATGCCAAAATCCGAGCCAAACCGACGCGCTGACGCTCACCACCCGACAGGCGATCAACCCGCTCAAACAGCTTTTCGGACAAGTCAAACCTGCTCAACGCAGCATCAGCCTGTGCAATATGTACCGGGTAAAACAAGCTGCGCAGGCTTGCCCAAAATCCCATTTGCGGCAAGTGCCCTGCCAGCACTGCCGTCACCACGCGCTGACGTGGCGGCAGCGGCGGCACTTGCGGCGCTAAAAACAAGGTACCGCGCAGTTTTTGCAAGCGGTTAACTGATAAAGCCCAAGGATCCACATCGCCCAATCGCAGCGTACCCGTACTGGGCTTTAAAGAGCATGAGATCAACTGCAATAACGTGGTTTTGCCTGCGCCCGATGGGCCGATGATGGCCACGTGTTCGCCCGACTGCACCACGAAAGACACGTGGCGCACCGCGTCAGGCACAGTGCCTTTGGCTGCGGGATGGCGAGCCGATGCATCGGCCAAAAAAACCTGCACGCGATTGACTGCTGTGTCTACCTGAGCAATCCGGCGCTGCGGGCTGCCGCTTCAATGCCGCGGTAGTTTTCAGGCACGGTAGCGATGTAGCGGCTGGCGCGGTTCAGGTCCAGAATTTCTTTGCCTTCAGGCGTTTTGGGGTCGATGTCCAACAGCGCTTTTTTCACACGTTCGCGCTGGGCTACAGGCATGTCGGCGTGTACTGACCAGTTGTAGTTATAGTAGCCCGGCGTGGTGAAGAAAACCACCGCATCCTTGTCGGTTACTTTGCCTTCTTTGACAAACTTGTTCCATACCGTGATGTCCAGTGCGGCCGCATCGACCTTGCCGCTAACCACTGCCGCAATGGTGGCATCATGCGCGCCTGAATAGGCGACGCGTTTAAAGTCTTTGTCGGGGTCAATTTTGGCATCAAGCAAAAAGCTGCGCGGCATTAAATGACCCGAAGTGGACGACTGCGAACCAAAGCTGACCTGCTTGCCTTTCAGATCAGCGAGTGTTTTGATACCTGAATTGGGCTTGGTGATGAAGACCGATTGAAACCCGGTGTCTTCCTTGCGCTGTACGATCGGCACGATTTTGCCGCCCGAACGTACGCTGGCCTGGACATAAGTGAAACCGCCAAACCAGACCATCTCCACCTGCTTGTTGACTAGCGCCTCTACCGCGGCTGGGTAGTCAGACACAGGAATAAATTCAACTTTTCGACCCAGCTTTTTTTCGAGGTATTTGACGATCGGTCCGAACTTGCGGGTTTGCTCGGTGGCTACTTCTTCAGGGATGGTGGTGACGCGAAAGACACTTTGTGAAAAAGCGGAGCTGGCTATAGCAAAGCCGGCTGCGGCCAGCAATGATTTCAGAACTAAGCGGCGCATAAAAATGAGTCTCCCAAGAGTTTACAAACTATCAACTCTTAATTCTCGCAGAGATGCACTTTTAGCGTTGTTGTCCCGCCCGAAAGACCACCCTGGCCAGACCGGCACCAGCGGACTGTCAGACGCGTCCAAACAAAACCACTTTGGCTGAATCACGCGCCAGCGCCTCGCGTGTGGCACTTTTGCGGTACCAGTAAGTTACAGCAGAGCTCGTCAAAACAATGAACAGGCTGTAAAGGACTGGAATCAACAACACCTGCTGCTGCAATTCGTCTTTAAAAGTCAGCGTGACGATGAGCACGGCCAGTGGGCCGTTTTGTATACCCGTCTCCAGGCTGATCGTGCGTGATCGGTTGCTGTCTTGCCTGAGCAGTCTGGCCAGCCAGTAACCGAGCAGCATGCCCGCCAGCCCCAGACCAATAGCAGCAAAAAAGACCGGCCATGGTGTTGACAGCAACAATTGATAGTTGCGAGGTACCCATGACCCCACCAAAAACAAAATCACCACCACGCCCAGCAGGGAGCCAATCAGCTCGACGGTGGCGCCAATATTGGGATTGAATTTGCGTAAAAACATGCCGAAAAGCGTGGGCACCAGCAGCACTACCAGCACCTGAGCCACATTCGCAGCAGGAATTGCAAACTCACCTGTCACGCCAGCCATCCGGCTGTAAAAAGCGATCAGTGAGGGGACGACGGCCACAGCGACCAGGGTCGAAACGCTGGTCATCATGATCGACAAAGCCAATACACCTTTGCTGAAGTAAGTAAAAATATTTGACGTGGTGCCGCCAGGCATACAGCCCATCAAAATCAGCCCAATCGCCAGCGCCGGGGGAAAACCCAGCAGCACAGCCAGCAAATAACCGAGAAACGGCATGACGCCATACTGACAAATAATGCCAACGATCACACCCTTGGGTTTTTTGAAGGCAATAAGGAAGTCCCTGAAAGTCAGCGACGCGCCCATACCCAGCATGATGACCATCATCATCACGCCCAGCAGCTTGGTTTCGAGTTCAGTCAACATGATTTCATTCCTTTATTTTTATTTGAATTCAGCCTTGACTTCGGCTTTCAGGTCTTTGCGCAAAATCTTGCCGACCGGCGACTTGGGCAACTCATCCCGGAAAATAATGGACTTGGGGATTTTGTAGTCGGTCAGCAGTTTTTTGCAGTGCGCCAGCACGGCTTCCTGGGTCAGTTCAGTTGCAAACTCCGGGTTTTTAACAACATAGGCGCGCACCGACTCGCCACTTTTCATATCCGGGACACCCACCACCGCTGCTTCCAGGATAGCGTCCATTTTTGCCAGTGCGTCTTCAATTTCATTGGGGTAGACATTAAAGCCTGAGACCAGCACCAGGTCTTTTTTGCGATCTACTATTTTGAAGTAGCCCTGCGCATCCATCACGGCCACATCGCCGGTGTACAACCAGCCATCCTTGATCACGGCAGCTGTCTCATCCGGGCGCTGCCAGTAGCCGAGCATGGTTTGCGGACCGCGCATGATCAGCTCGCCGGGCTCACCCTGCGCCACGACGGCACCGAAATCATCCACCAGGCGCACGTCAGTGCCCGGTACAGGTATACCAATGGAGTCTGGCTTGGCGGTGCCACTCAGCGGGTTAAAGCTGACGACAGGGGAGCATTCGGTCAGACCAAAGCCTTCTGCAATGCGCGTACCCGTCATGTGCTGCCAGCGTTCGGCCACGGCGTGGTGCAGCGCCGTACCACCAGCTATCGCAGCTTTCAAATGCCTGGGTGGAAAGGCGCTGAACCATTCCTCGTTCATCAGGCCGTTAAACAGGGTGTTAACCCCGGTAATCCAGGTGATAGGGTAGTTTTCAATGGCGCGCTGCAAGTTTTGCACAGGCCGCGGGCTGGGGATCAGGATGTTGCGCCCCCCAATATCAAGAAAACACAACAAATTGGCCGTGAAGGCAAAGATGTGATACAGCGGCAATGCCGTTAAAACACATTCATCCGCGCCCATGTGCGACTTGCCCATGGCCAGCACCTGGTCAACGTTGGCAAGCATGCTGGCGTGGGTAAGCATGGCGCCTTTGCTCACACCGGTCGTGCCGCCGGTGTATTGCAGGGCGACCAGGTCCTGCGCAGCGATCGCCTGCCACCAGGCTTGAACCTTGCCCGGCGCGTTGCTGGCCCGGCCTGCCTGCAAGACGTCCTTAAGGCGGTCTATAGGCTGCTTTAAGGTGGGCACTGGCGGAAGCACTTTGCTCCAAACCTTTTGCACCCCGCGAACAATCATGTTGGGCACGGCTGGGAACAGCTCAGAGACACCTGCAAGCACGACGCGCTCAATGGCAGTTTGTGGCAAGACCTCGGCCAGTTTGTCGACAAACATGTCAACGATGACCAAAACCCGCGCACCGGAATCCTTGAACTGGTGAGCCATCTCGCTGGGGGTGTATAGCGGGTTGGTATTGACCAGCACGCAGCCCGACTTGAAAACACCAAACGCCACAATCGGGTACGCCAGCCCATTAGGCAACTGTACGGCCACACGGTCACCCGCGTTCAGGCCGCAAACCTCACGCAGGTACACGGCAAATGCATCAGACAGCTCACCGAGCTGCTGGTAGCTCAAGCTTCCATTCATGCCATTAGGAACTACAGCGGTGAATGCCGTTTTACTGGCAAATCGCGTACAGGCCTGGTGTACCAGATCGGCCAGGTTTTGATATCTGGCATCAGGCAGCCGGGCGTTGATGGCCTCGCCATAGGCGGGAGTCCACGGTTTTGAATCGTAAATAAGCGAATCAGGCATGGCGCGTTGTCTCCAGTTTTTATGTAACCAAAAACAATTGTGTCAACAGGGCGTGAAAAAAGCCACAATTTCAGCCATCAGCCTGACAACTTACAAGGCTTTATGCTGGGGTAAACGCTGATGAAAGAACATAAAATTCGTATTGCTGCTACTTGCGTACGGACGGCAAGTCGGTGCAACTGCCATGCGCCACTTCTTCTGCCACGCCAATGCTCTGGCCCAGCGTGGAACAGGCGTCGATGGTTTTGCCGATGTCGATGGCATCTGCTTCCATTTCAATGGCCAAGGCGATCTCGCCAATCATGTCGCCAATCGCAAAGATGTGGGGCACGCTGGTGCACATATGGATGTGGACATTGATGAAGCCGCGGTCTGGTCTCGAAGCGCTAGGGATTACAACGCTCACAGCGGGACGGCAACACCGTGGCCCGCACGGCTTCTTCCAGCGAGAAGTTGCAAACCCCACACTGGATACGTTTGGCGCGCATCGCCAGGGTGGGTAGCCCGCATTGCGAACACAGCGCCCCGGCAACGGCTGACTCCAAGCCGAATCCAATGCGCTTGCAGCCTGGGCACGGACGCTGCAGCAGGTCGGACAGTCGTTGCGCGCACAACGCGATCATGGCCATGCGGGTTGGATTGCAGTGCGCTCGCATGTCGGTTTCCAGCCACACGGAGCCGATAGCCAGGCCCTCCTTCACCTGTGTCTTTAGGTCCTGCAGGTCGGCGATGTTTTTTGAGAAGTGGGCCTCGCCGGGCTTGCCGACGATGATCCCGTGCGTGGGAAACTGCACCTCCAGGGCGAATGCCTTTGCCTCCTGCCAATTTGAAACCGTGCACTGGGCATAGTTGGTTGCGCCACCCTGCACTAAAGCCGGTACCGCGCGCTCTTCTTGTGCGTCCCACCACACCAATAACTCGCGAGCCCACGGCGAGATGCCAACATAGGGGTCGGGGCCAAAACTGCCCTCGCTTCCCAGCCCAAACCGCTCTCCCGAAATCTCGCAGGCTTTGCGGGCTTTAGCCGTGGCGGCATCGAGTTGGCTACCCCGGCGCGCGGTTTCTCCGGTGAAGGAGCCAAAAGTGTCGGTATCAAAGCCATCCACCGTGACCACTGCAAACCCGGCACCAACCAGCGCCGGGCCAATGGCCCGTGCTTTGTCGTGTTGGGTCAGGAGTGCGACTGGGGTCATGATGTGCGCCCATCACGTTTCTGCCCCTTTTGCGGCTGGCCAGGTGTACCCTGCAAGTAGGCAATGAAGCCACGTGCCGCCGCCGACAGCGGCTGGTCGCGGCGCCACACGACAGACCAGCGCCGACGCAGCGGGAAGCCCCGTACGGGGATGATTGCCACCGCACCCGAAACCGCTGGATCCAGACGGTCGGCCACCGCAAGGCGTGACACCACCGCCAGCCCCAGACCGGCGGCTACCGCATGCTTGATGGCCTCGTTACTACCCAGGCTCATGGCAATTTGGGGAACAAAACCCACCTGGGCGAAGTGCGACTCTGCGGCCATGCGTGTACCGCTGCCGGGCTCACGCATCAGCCAACGGGCCGCTTCCAGCCGGCGCAGCACCACCCGGCGGCCGGCCAGCGGGTGATTGATCCCGGCGATCACCACCAGCGGGTTATCCAGGAACGGCACTACCTCCAGCGGTACGTCCTGCGGCGGCAGCATCATTACCGCCAGGTCATCCTGCCCGCGTTGCAGACGCTCCACCACGCGGTCGCGGTTCTCTACCGCAAGCTCGATGTCGACACCCGGATGCTCGTGCGCAAACGGCCCCAGCAGGTCGGGAACGAAGTATTCGGCGGTGGTAACGGCCGCGATCCGAAGCCGCCCTCGCACTAGGCCATGCACTTCGGCCAGGCGCGCCTCCAGCCGCTGCCAGCAACCGCTGACCTCATCCACCGTGTCTTGCAACAGTTCACCGGCCTGGGTCATGCGCAGACGGCGCCCGACGGTCTCAAACAGCGGCTCGCCCAGGGCGCTGGCAATCTCGCGCAGCTGCACGCTGACGGTGGGCTGTGACACGTGCAGCTCGCGAGCCGCGGCGGTCACGGACCGCAGGCGCGCCACTGCCTCAAAGGCACGCAGCTGTTGCGGTGTGATGCGTTGCAACCGTCGAAGCAGGGTAGCCATAGCTTTAAACCTATAGATGCAATGAAAACAATGTTCTTTTCATTATGTCATTTACCGCCTACAGTAGTAGGAAGTTTACTTAAGGAAGCCCCATGAAGATTGACAACCCCGCCATCCTTGCCGCCGCTGCCGCACCCGAAACAGGGGAAAAAACCGCGATCACCATTGCCCACGGCGACGGTATCGGCCCAGAGATCATGGCCGCGACCCTGCGAGTGCTGGAGGCAGCAGGTGCACGCATTGCGCCCGAGACCATTGAGATCGGAGAGAAGGTCTACCTCGGCGGCAACAGTGCCGGTATCGCGCCGGATGCCTGGGCCAGCTTGCGGACTACCCGCGTGTTCCTTAAAGCCCCGATTACCACGCCGTCTGGCGGCGGCTACAAAAGCCTGAACGTCACCATCCGCAAAACGCTGGGCTTGTATGCCAATGTACGGCCCTGCATCAGCTACGCACCATTCGTTGCCACCAAACATCCAAAGATGGACCTGGTGATCGTGCGCGAAAACGAGGAAGACCTGTACGCGGGCATTGAGCACCGCCAGAGCGACGAGGTGTTCCAGTGCCTCAAGCTCATTACACGTCCCGGCTGCGAGAAAATCGTGCGCTATGCGTTTGAGTACGCCCGCAGCCATGGCCGCAAAAAGGTGACCTGCATGACCAAAGACAACATCATGAAGATGACCGATGGCCTGTTTCACAAGGTGTTCGACGAAATCAAGGCTGACTATCCGGAAATCGCTACCGAGCATTCCATCATCGACATCGGCGCAGCACGGCTGGCCACGCGGCCGGAGCGCTTTGACGTCATCGTCACGCCCAACCTCTATGGCGACATCATCAGTGACATCGCTGCCGAGATGACCGGCAGCGTGGGGCTTGCAGGCAGCGCCAACATCGGCGAGCATGTGGCCATGTTTGAGGCCATCCATGGCAGCGCGCCCGACATTGCCGGTAAAGGCATTGCAAACCCCTCAGGGCTTTTGTTGGCGGCCGTGATGATGTTGGTACACATCCGCCAAGCCAGTGTCGCCACCCGCATCCACAACGCATGGCTGACCACGCTGGAAGATGGCGTGTTCACGGCCGATCTCCAGGGCCAGGGGCAGCCGGCTATTGGCCGCCCTTTTGGCAGCATGGACTTTGCCGACGCGGTGATCGAGCGTCTGGGCCGGGAACCCAAAAAATTGAGACCTGTGCACTACGTCAATGCAGCGCCCGCCAGCGCCAACGCCAAGCCGCTGTACACGCGTGCCAAACCAGCCGACAAAAAAATGGTCGGTGTGGATGTCTTTGTACACGACGCGCACTGCAGCCCCGAATCGCTGGCCGGGCGACTCTCTACGCTGGCCACGCCCGCACTGCAACTACAGATGATCACCAACCGGGGGGTCAAGGTATGGCCGGGTGGTTTTCCTGAAACCTTCTGCACCGACCACTGGCGCTGCCGTTTTGTAGCCAAGACAGACGACGGCCATATCGCCCACAGCCACATTGTCGATTTGCTGGGGCTGGTGACGCAGGGCGGAGTTGATGTGATCAAGACCGAAAACCTCTGCACTTTCGACGGAGAGCAGGGCTTCGCGCTTGGGCAGGGGCAGTAACCCCGCCCCTGCGTCTGCGCACCACAGTCATCCCGGCGCACTGGTTCGCGTGCCGGGGTGAGACGGGCGGCAGCCTCGCTGGCCGCACCGATGTGCCCCGGAATCTGGTTAACCGCCAACCTGAAATGATTGATTGAGAGTAAAAAAGCCGTGAAGCTCAGGTATGCGCCTTCAGCTGCAATGCCGATGGACTCCCCAAGCCTGTGGAGCGGGCGAATCATATTCGAACCCTTGAATCCCCAGCCTGCGCCCCAAGTTTCGCCACATGACTGAATCACTTTACATCGTCTGCCCCCATTGCCACACCACCAACCGCGTGCAGGCCGACCAGCTCGCCAGCGACCCCAGCTGCGGCAGTTGCAAGAAGGCGCTTTTTACCGGCCACCCGGCGGCACTTGACGAAGCTGCGTTTGACAAGCACATTGGCCGCAGCCAGATCCCGGTGCTGGTCGATTTTTGGGCGCCGTGGTGCGGCCCCTGCCGCCAAATGGCGCCCGCCTACGAGCAGGCCTGCGCACAGCTGGAACCCAAGGTACGACTGGCCAAGGTTGATACCGAGGCGGTTCCCAGCCTGGGCACGCGCTACGCGATCCGCAGCATCCCCACGCTGGCGCTGTTCAAGGACGGCCGCGAAGTAGCGCGCCAGGCAGGCGCCATGGGCGCAGCAGACATCCTGCGCTGGGTAAAATCCCACTCGGCTTGATAGCTCATGTTTTAATAGCTACTAGCGCCCGTGATATATGGGATAAAAAACTTTTTTATTGATTTTTTGAGGCTGTGACGCAAGCTTCAATCCGCTCCATCGGCCGAGTGCTGGGCGGGAAGTAGTTCAACTTGAAGTTGAGCGGCAGTAGTTTAGGGCCGGGCTCAAGAAAAATCGATCCCTGTCCGCGCCTGAACGAGCGATGAGCTGTCAGCTCAACTTGATACCCACGCGCTCGATGTGCCGCCCGTCCATTTGGCGCACGCAGAGCTCTGCGCGGCCTAGCATGGCGCTGTCCCCCACCACTGGCGGGCGGTGCAGCGCCTCTTCCAGCCAGTGGCCCAGGGTTTGCTCGTCATCCAGCGGGGTGGGCAGGCCATAAAACTCGCAGAGTTGGCCAATTGGCGTATGGGCATCGAGCACAAAGTCGCCGAACACCTCACGCGTCTGCGCCTCGTCCTCCGGGTCAGGCAGCGCCACGCCCAAGCGGCGCGCGCTCCAGGCGATGGTGGAGCCCTGTAGCAGCAACGATATAAGCACCACCACAAAAGCCACGTTGAAAAAGATTTGCGCACCTGGCACACCCGCCATCACCGGAAACACCGCCAGCACAATCGGTACCGCGCCGCGCAGCCCCACCCAGGATACGAAAGTCATCTCGCGGCGGTCAAAGCGCAGCGGTGCCAGACACAGCCAGACCGAAAGCGGCCGCGCCACCAGCATCAGCACCAGTGATACGCCCAGCGCCGGCCAGATGGTACGCAGCAATTCGGTCGGTGTGACCAGCAGGCCCAGCAACAAAAACATACTGGCCTGTGAAAGCCAGGCGTAACCGTCCATCGCTGAGAGCGAGGGCCGCACCTGGCGGCGTGCCCGATTGCCGACGACCACACCCATGGCGTACACCGCCAGAAAGCCCGAGCCGCCAAACCAGGTGGTACCGGCAAACACCGCCAACCCGCCCGACACGATGAGCAGCGCGCGGATGCCCCCGCCGCCATCGGCCCCGCGCCCCAGTCGTTTGAGCAACTCGGCCAGCCCAAAACCTGCACCCAAGCCCAGCGCTGCGCCCCAGCCGAATTGCTCTAGCAGCGATCGAAGAACCTGCGACGCGTCCAGCCCGGCGCCTGCTGTCGGCCCGGCTATGGTTACCAGGGCCACACCAATGAATGTGAGGGTGAGATACACCGCCATCGGGTCGTTCATGCCTGATTCGATCTCCAGCGTAGCCGCCACCCGCTCATTGAGCTTCACGCCAGAAGACTTGAGCAGGGAAAACACCGCCGCTGCATCCGTCGAACCAACAATCGCGCCCAGCAGCAGCGCCAGCGGCCAGCTTAAGCCCAGCAGCCACCAGGCCGCCGCGCCCGTAACTGCGGTGCAGACGAGCACGCCCACGGTAGCCAGCAGCAAAGCGGGCCGCAGCCCGGTTCGAAAGGTGGTGAAGTTGGTGCGCAAGCCGCCGTCCAGCAAAATCACAGCCAAAGCAACGTTACCAACCCAAAAACTTAGCCGGAAATCATCAAATACCAGTCCGCCCGGCCCATCCACCCCAGCCAGGATACCCACCACCAAAAACACCAGCAAAGAAGAAAAGCCCAACCGTGCAGAAAAAACCCCAGCCAGCACGCTGACGAACACCAGCGTAGCGGCTATCAACAACGGCAAGGTGAGAAAGTCAAGGGATAGGGCCATGTGAAGATGTCATCCGAAATGAGATGGAAATTTCAAGCGCAGCGTTAGAGCATGCAAGTATCACACCGGCAACTGGCCAAGATCCCAGTCAGCTCAGCGTCGACTGAAAACCTGCCAGCTTGCGCGCAAGCTGGCTTGTCACTATGCCATTGCAGTCGCTATTGCGGCACCAATTCCACCCGCCGGTTTTTGGCTCTGCCCTCTTCACCGCTGTTGCTGGCTACCGGTGCCAAGTCCGCAACACCAAAGGCAGACAGACGATTGGCAGCCACGCCGTAGCTGCTGGCCAGCGCTGCAGTCACTGCTTCGGTACGGCGTTTGGACAGAGCTATGTTGGAGTCCAGCGCGCCCTGGTTATCGGTATGGCCGACCACGCGCAGTTTCAGGCTGGCGTCGCTTTTCAAAAGCTTGGCAATCTCTTCCAGCGCAGGTTTTGATTCGGCCTTGAGATCAGCCTTGGCCGTGTCAAACAAGATGCCGTAGAGTGCAATGCGCCCGGTGCTGGCGATGGCTTTGGACATGTCAGACGCGCTCACGCTCACCATGTCCTGTTTAAGGCTGCCCACGTCCACCACATCCAGTGCCACATAGGCACCACGCTGTGCTTTGTAGGTAACGTCGGGCTTGTCCCACTGCACCGCTACGAGTTGCAGATAGGTTATCTGCCCCTGGCTTTCGCGCCTGGCCGACAGGGTGTTGATGCCGCCCATGGCAGCGCCGGTGAAAACAAACTGGCTGCGGTTGGTAGCCAGCGGGGCCCGGTTGAAGTTAAAGCCATTCAGATAGCCGTTCCACTTGCCCAACTTGGCGTCCTTGCTGGAGTCATAGAGCAGGGTGAAGCCCTGAGCTGCGAGTTCGGCTGCATAGTTGCGAAACACTTCCAGGCTGCTGGTGTTACCCGGAGCCTCGTACCAAATGCGGGTACGTCGGCCTTCGGCTAACACGGGCGCGGCGGCGAACTCGCGCTTGCTGGTGCTCAAATTGAATTTCACAAAACTGCTGGTCGGGATTTCTACCGAATCGAATTGCTTCACGTCATAGGCCACGATGCTGGAGCCTGCATAACGTTTGATCAAAGGGTGGTCCTTGGCGCCAGCCATATCCTGTGCAAATGCAAGGCCGCATAGCAGGCTTAAGCCGAGGCCCCAGCCGAATCGGAGTGCCCCACGCACTGTAGAGCGGTTGCCGCGTTGGATGCCAGTTGGCAAAGTGGTTTCAGTCATGGTGTTAGTCCTCCAAATGTAGGTCTTGTATTGTGGGGGGAAATCCGCATACATCAGCTGCAACCGCTACGAAAACGGCATTTCCCCGCCATGTCGTCGGGGCCACGTGAGGACAGGTACTACAAGTGATGAACATCCTAATGATTTTTACCGGGGCCCCCACCTCAGCTTTCTGGCGGTAGTAGCGGCTTCGTCCCGCGTCTGCAGCACCGCCACTGCCTGCGCCGGCACACCGGCCAGCAGCTCGGGCACGCTGCCCACCTCGGCCACGCGCGCGTTGCGCATCAGCGCCACACGGCTGCACAGGCGCTCGGCCTCCTGAATCTGGGTGGTCAGCACGAT
>Ga0105050_10001723_pt1 | contig 32446 bp, 31 predicted proteins | sample FRY01_FD_78088 | JGI IMG/M metagenome (GOLD analysis project Ga0105050, IMG submission 78088) | Freshwater microbial communities from Lake Fryxell liftoff mats and glacier meltwater in Antarctica - FRY-01 | ecosystem: Environmental > Aquatic > Freshwater > Ice > Glacier meltwater ...
ATAAATTATGTCTGCTGAATTTCAGCGAAGTAAAGATACGGTTTTTTATCGAACTGGAATTACTTGAACAGAAAAACACCTCCAAAATTAAGAGGTGCTTGATTATTAAGTTTAGAAAATTAGATGTTGAAGATGAACTTATAGGAATATAAATTTCGTAACGCTTCTTCCTCAATCATCGTTTCAAAACAAGTATAATTTTCTTTTACGTATTTGCGAATACTGTCGCCAAATTTTCGTTTCACATCGTTTTTAGAATTTTCTAAAAGTCGGTTTTGAGCTTCATCGCTCAAGTCTGTAAAATTGAGATATACCATAGCTATAAATTTTAATATTCGCTTGGTAACATCAGCGTATCATTTACAAAAAATAACCGCAGTTCATCGAGTGGAAAATCTGTTGCCCGATACCCTTGCTTTTCGAGAATATTATCGTTTCCATCCGAATAAATAATTTCGGCTTCATAGCCTGTAAAATCCTGTTTTTCTTCGGACAACCTTTTAAAGTCGATGGTTATAAATTCGCTTCGGTTCATCAGACTTTTTGCAATTACCGAAGTGTCCGTAATGAGCCAAAAACAATCCGCTACATTAGCAAGATATTTCAATCCGTCTGTAAAACGTGTTCTTAATAATGGGATTTGATAGAATAGTTCCGTTCCGTGAAAATGTTGTAATCCTTCTTTGATTTCGTTAACTTGTGCTTTCATAATTAATTTGATTTAAAGAGTTAATAATGAAAAGAGGGCGCAACTTTCGAGAGGAACGCCCTCTTTAATTTTTAAGAATTACTTGTCATTTTTACTTCCAAGTAAAAGGATTTCATTCGCTTCGATTTCGGTTACATATCTTTTGATACCGTCTTTGTCCTCGTAGCTTCGGGATTTCAATTTCCCTGTAACACCTACTTCTTTGCCCTTACCTACATATTTTTCAATGATTTCGGCAGTCTTGCCCCAAGCCACAACGGTATGCCAATTGGTTTCCGTTTGCTTTTCGCCTTTGGCATCCTTGTAATACTCATTAGTTGCGAGTGAAAAACGGGCTACTTTCTTACCGCTTTCAAGACTTGTAATGGTTGGCTCTTGTCCAACGTTTCCGATTAACTGTACGTGATTTTTTAAAGTACTCATAATAAAATATTTAAAGATTAATTAAAATGCTATCCGAACCATTCAGACAGTTTACTTTTACTTTTTTTGAAGTGATTTACTTATTATATCTTGAGCGTTTTCCTTTTTTGTTTTTTTTGGTGCCGCTTCCTTTTTGATTTTTTTGTAAGATTTCATAAGATTTATTTTAGATTTACTTCCCATAGCGCCCTCGCTGTTACCTTTTTTTGTTGCTGATACAGTTGCTAAGATTTTGAATTGATAAGGACTTATAAAAAGTGAAGCGCAGCGAGAACGGTTTATGCAGTCTGTTCAAGTTCAAAATGTTGGTATTTTGCTGGCGAAAAAAGGGTATAACAGCGAGGGTGCGGAGGTAGGTCTAAAGGCTTTTGTGAAGTACAGAAACATAGGAAGCTGCACCAAATGATTAAATGGAATTCCGATTTGGCGGACTGCGTTCACGATTTCGGATTGGGAATGGAGTGCGCTTCCCGGCAAAGCGGGAAGGGCAAGCGCAATGGAAAGTAGAAATCGGGTACGGTGTCCAAGACCTTTGTAGGGAAGCTCTTTGCCCGTAATGCAGCTTTTCGCGAAATGCAGGGGAAATGTGCTGACCGGGTTATGAAAACGGATTATTCTTCCACCGTAGGATTTAAAGCGGACTGAACTTCAACGATGTAGGTTGGGAATGAAGTGTCCCTGCCGTTTTTCAGGCAGGGTTAACGTAATGGAAATCGGAATCTTTGAAGTTGTGTCCAAGACCTTTATAATGAAGCGCTTTTCCCGGAATGAAGCTTTCCGCGAAATGCAGGGGAATGTACTGAGTGGGTTTACACCTCTGCCTTCCCATTAAATACTTTGGTAAAAAAATGAAAAAATCCAGTTTAAGGTACTGGATAAACCTGTAATGGTATTTAAGCCATTTCATAGATTTCATTGAACAATTTCTTGTCCAGACGTTCCTGTTGTGAAAAGCTTTTCTTCAGCGTATTGTGAAGAACCGCATTGAACGCATTGTAACCCAACCACAGATTAGGCTCCTCGTGCAGCAGCAACGCCTCGTAATTCAGTATTTTGATCACTTCGCGAGATTTCTTGGATGGATCCGAGTTCTTATCGCTACATTCATGTCTAAATAGTTTTGTACAATCCAGAATTGCTTTTACAAATTCTTTCGTATCAAGAATCCTAATATTTTTCATCGTATCGAATTTTTGAATAATAGTATAGTACTCGTTATCCAGAAATTTATCGAATAGATTATTTAACCCTGGCATTATCAGGTCGGTATTGTTCTTACTGTGTTTTATGGAAAACTCGATTTCCGCTTGTGAAACGTGCAGTCCATTGGAACATATTTTTCTATAAAAATCGAAATGCCCTGAAGTTTTCTCACTTCCGTCATAGGAATTTTTGAACCGCAACATCGGCAGTATCAGGTCTTTTCCGTTCTTGACCGAAAATTGACTTTTATCGTCGATGATAAAGTCGGTAATGAAAGACCTATCGTTCCTGTTGATCGTACGCTTCTGATAATTCAGTCCGGCATCGGTCAACATTTTTTCGGCTTTCTTGAAGAACAGTTCGTTCGGTACGTGTCCATAGCTGTTCGATACCACGTTGACAATCTTGCCATTTGAGACAATGACATTTTCAAGTCCCCTTCGGGATTCCATCTGTGTCAAGCTTTTCAATGACTTCATTTCTGATGGGACGAAGATCTCATCCTGCTGTAAATTTTTTAAATACATAATAAAAGATTTTAGTTAAACAATATTTGAGCAGAACCCAAACGGAAGCTAAAATCTTAGCTCAAAAGGAAACGGAATAAATAGTGAAGGAACGAACGGTTTATGCCGTAGTCTTTTGATGGAAGTATTTTACGAGTTTACCTTTGCGCTCATATTGTATGATAATAAACCTCCCTCTTAAACGGACTTAATTACCAATCTAATACAATTATTCTTTCCTGTAACTGTGTAAGACGTTTTACGATAGCATCCCACGAAAGGGATTCCCCTGTAAACATACTTTCCTTCATAGCATTATAGTCCGTCGCATAATCTTCGATGACTGTATCAGGTGGTATTATATTTATCGAGCTTGGTTTGTGATTAGAATAATCTATACCTTTTAATGGTGAAAAAGTGCTTCGATGTTCCGCTATATGGTAAAACAATTCTTTATTTTTAAATGCTTTTATTGCGTGGTCAGTATCCATTAACCGTTCCAAATCATAAAGGTGTCGGCTAAGTCTATCAACTCTTATATTGTCTTTTTGCCATTCCTCGTGCAATAGGAAAATCTTTTCCAAAAATGTTCGTTGCGGTTCTACAGTTCTTACAGCAAAGGTTGGATTTGTAAAGACTGCTGATTTAAATTCCCTATCTATGAAGGATTTTATCTGCACGTCCTCACAAGGTTCGCGAAGCGACCTACAACTGATTTCCAGAAGTATTCTTGGTTTTAGGTAGTCATTATGTTTTGTTAAGGGGTCATAAGTAACATAAATCCTCAAGGGGTCAGTATCAGAATCGTCAAAAGGCTCTACACCTATAGAAGAAATTGGGAGATTTCTTTTCTTTACCGCTTCAGCTATATCCCCAAGTAATTCTGTACTGATAAATTTGGCACTTTTCTTCCTCAGTTTCTTTATTTGTGAGCGTGACAGCTCGCCTTCCATATCAAAATATGCACGGTCAATGGCCAAGTCTATATCTTCGGAGAAGCGATTTATCAAATCATAGCCCTTACTTAAAGAAGTACCACCCTTAAATACAAAGGCTTCCGCATAAGGCAAAGAAAAAACGATACGAAGCATTTCTGTAACCCACCAATCCTTCTCTATTGCAAATGCTGGAAGTGCGGCTCTTACACCCGTCTGGATAAATATATTTGTTTTCTGTTCGTTTGTAAAATCTATAAAATTATTCATAATAATACATTAGCAAGTTCCCAAAAATATCGGCTATCCACGATGGTGCAAGTTTCATATCGTGGTATATATTTTCAGTTTCTTCTTTTTTTAAGTGTTCTTTAATTTTAGTAATATTATCTTGTGTCACATTGTCTTTTCCAAGCTCTTTTAATGCTTGTATGGCAAGGCCACTTAACCTACCCTTAGCAGCTAAATTTTTCGGGCTGGCTTTTTTAAATTTTATTTTACGATTACCAATAGTAAGAGTCCGTGGCGAACCATCTGTTAAAAAAACAGCATTCAATGGAACTTGTGTTGATAACCCAAGCAAATTCAATGCCTGTATTCCGGTAGGAATAATACGAGCATTATCACGCAGTGCAATTTCTTCTGCGATAGTTTCTATATCTGGATATAGCACACCCAATAACTCATCTTTCTCAGGATATAGATAAATACCGCGTGCTAAGCGTTCCAGAAAACCTTCATTGGTAAGTCGTAGCAAAGATTTTTTTGTGTTTTCCACCCCATACTTTATTTCAAAGTCTGACGGTAACACTACCTTACCCTTCTTTCTATCTTGGATTTCGTCCTTTATTTTTTCTTTTACTGACTTCAAGGTTTTTATTTTGTCCCAAATGTATGCTTTTTTTGGGACATTTTAGAAGAAATATCACTAAAAATGTTTAAATAGACACACAATAATATTAAATATTATATTTTTGTGCGTATTAATAATTTTTATATCTTTGTAAAAATGTTGAACTAACACGTTTAAAAATGGAACTTGGAAAAAGAATCAAACAGTTGAGGCAAGATGCAGGTCTATCCCAGCAGGAATTTGCCGATTATACAGGGTTTTCAGTTTCTTATATCCAAAAATTTGAGGAAGGAAAGCGAGAAATGAAAACGAACCATTTGATACGTTTTTCTAAAGTCTTAAAGCTGAAGCCATTCGATATTATAAATACCGAAAGCACCAATTTGGAATATCGTCCTAGCGATAAGTCAGCTTTTTCGATGACCAATATTGAGTATCGGGAAAAACAAGAATCACACAAAATTTTTGAAAATGAAATCATAGAAACCATTTCAAGTGATTTTTTCAACATTATAGAACTGGAAAATATAATGGATGATAAAATCAAGTTCAAAAATCCAGTAGAAGATATTATGATAACCAAAGGTAGCGATGTTGAAGATGCAGTTAAGGTCATCCGTAAAAAATGGAAGCTCGGTAAAAACCCGATATACGATGTTATACACTTGTTGGAAAACAAGGGCATCAAAATATTTGAGGTTGAAAAACCGAACAGTTTTGTTGCGTTTTCCGGTTGGGCAGGTGAAGTTCCTATTATTGTACTTAATGCCATAAATCCAGATGTAGCGAGAAGGCGCTTTACAACCCTACACGAATTGGCTCATTTAATTCTTGATTTTGACATCGATGACCACAATAAAATTGAGCGATTTTGTAATCACTTTGCAGGGGCAATGCTACTTTTTGAAGATGTACTTTACAGCCACTTCCATAATGAAAGGAATGGAATTACCTTAGAAGAACTCAAGAGCATTAAAGCTGCATATGGTATTTCTATACTGGCAATTATAATGCGTGCCCTGACTCTTAAAATCATTGATTGGGACACCTATCACTCGTGGAAAGAGAATTACGATCAATGGCGAGAAAATGACGATGCCACATTTGGCAAGTACCACGGTGTAGAAAGACCAAAGCGATTTTTTAGCCTTTTGGCAAAAGGATTAAATATAGACAATCAAGAAGGCAAATCTCTATTGTCGCATACGAGAGCAGCGGAATTGTCAAATATGACTGTAAAAGATATTAAGGCAAGATTTGGCGGAAAAAACTTTATGCGAAATTAGATGTATGTATTCAGCGACATAGAATTATTGCTTCTGTTGGACAGTCTGAGGATATTGGACAATTCAACAGATTCATTTTATGTAACTGAAATGGCTCTGGAATCAACTTGCTACGATTATGTAGAACAAAATCGTTTGAAACATTTGATGGAAGAAGGTAAAATAAAAACATACTCGCTGGAAAGCGATTTTTTTAAGTTTTCTTGTAGGGAAAGTATAAAGTTCAGCGGATTGCACATTATGGATTTTGCTGCTATTTATTATTGCAAAACCATAAATGGCTGTCTTGTAGAAAGAAACGATGTCATAAAAGAATGTGCCGAGAGCAATGGTTTAGATGCACTCTCGGTCAATGAAATATTGAGCACTATTGTTAAAGAAAAGAAGTATATGGAATTTATAAAAGCACTATAAAAAAAGCTGATATCCTTAGGATACCAGCTCTATAATTTACTTTAAGATAAGATTGGAATATTACCTGTAAAGACTTTGTTTTAGACAACACAAATATACCGTTAATTTCGGTATTTACAAGTCCTTCACTAATAATCTTCCCTTTTCAATTAGAGTAATATCCAACTGCCATAATGGTAGCAGGAACCCATTTGTTTAATTTTTAAATCAATTTACAATGGCAAAGAACAAACCGTATGGTGACAATGCTAGAAAAGGGGCTGTAAAAGACCGTTCCCAAGTACTAAACCCTAAAACTGGGCTTTACGTTAAAAGAGATTCCGATTCTGGAAGATTTATGGATGTAAAGACCAGCGGCGGAAAATTTAAAGGCGTTTCCGATAAAAGTAAGTAGCACTTCAGCGAAACCTAACTGCTGCGAATTTGGGCTAATTTAATTTTTTGGATATGAATTATTCATTTCAGAATGACAAGTTGAGTCTTTGCGAAAAAGACACTTGTCTGCATTTTAATGGGAATAATGCAAAGGTTATTTCCACCATTCTTACTGTGGTAACATTTGTGGCAGCTATATCGGCTATCGCAAAAGCTATTAAGTAATCAACTAGGCTGGCTCTTTGGAATCAGCCTAGTTAATAAATTAAACTCTATGGAAAAAGAAAGATTGGAATACACAGTAAATCGTTTGGACCACTATTATGACAGCATCAATAATAAAACAGCGGTATATATCGCGATCAATACATTTATAACAGGTGGTGCGATTACACTTTTAACTCAAATACAAGACCTGCTAGATAAAGAAAATTGGTTGTTGGTTTTTTTAGCTTCTATTGTTGCTCTTGGTGTTGGTAGCCTTGTCGTGTTGGCATTGGCAAGTATGCCCTACTTTTCGCCAAAATCTGATATAGAATCCTTGTATTATTTCGCTAGCATAGGACAAAAAAAGCCTGATGAATTTTTTGAGCTTTCAAAAAATCAAACTAAAAAAGGCAATTTAAAAGATTTAAGAAATCAAGTGTACGTCCTTTCAAAAGGCTTAAAATCAAAATTTAGAAAACTTAAATGGGCTTGCGGCCTATTAATCATACAATTCGTGCTATTAGCTCCCTTAACCTACACATTAATTAAAATAACCTCATAAAATGAACTTATTCGAAAACTACAAAAACGTAATAAAAAAAGCGGTTGAGAACGACCCTACAAAATCAAATAAGATTTACGGATTAAGCGAACCTATGCTCGAAAATAACCGTGAATATCTTAAGTCCTTAAGAAATGAACTACCTGGTCAAGAACTGTCGTCCGAAATGAAATTATTTGCGAAAGGAATGGGTGTACAAGACACTTTTGACTACCAACCATTGGGAAGCCATCCAGATTTTGCACACCTAAAAGGGACGGACTTGGTTGAAGAGAATTGGATAATATCAGGATTCATAGATGTAAAGAAAAGCACCAAGCTTTTTAACAACTTCACAAAAGGTACAGTACGATTGATTACTGAAAGTATCATTCGAGCTTCAATCTTTGCAGTTAATCTTTGTGGTGGTTACGTACACCGTATACAAGGTGATGGTTTGATGGTGTATTTCGGTGGAAAAAACATTGAAAAACTAAAAGCAGTTGAAGATGCTTTAAAGTCCTTTTCAATGATATCCTATTTCGTAAAAAATGACCTTAAAGACTTCTTTGAGGAAAACGGTATTCAAGATATTCACACTAGAGCTGGACTAGATTTGGGCCATTCAAAGCAGGTAGATTGGTTTTATTCAGGTATTGGTGCATCTGGTGAGGTTACTACTTGCAGTCTGCACACAAGCCTTGCACCTAAAATGCAAAGTAATGCTAAAAACAGCGGAATAGTTGTAGGTCAAAATGTAACGACCCAACTTAGAAAAGACAAGTATTTTGAACAACGAAGCAAAGAAATCCACGACTATGAGGATGGAAGAAAATACTACCAGTATAACTTTGATTGGGAAAGGTATTTAGTTGATAACAACTTGGCAGTTCAGAATGATATGGGTGTTTTGGTATTAACAATAAGTGCTCTACCAGACCCAAACAGGAATAGCCGTGATTTATACCCTATCGCCGCTAAAAGCAAACCCTATTTTAATTATGACAAAAAATAATCTTAATAACGATATTGAAAGTTTTTTAGGTAAATATTTTTCTTTCGAAAAAGTTGAAAGCCCAAAACTTGGGTACTTAGCTCTTGAAGGTAAAATAAGTGTAGTAGATAGTAAAGATAAACTCTGGGGACATTTTGAAGTTCTCATTTTAATAAATGAAAGTGAATATCCATACACTATACCTATAGTAATCGAGAAAACCAATATCATTAATAGAGATTGGGATTTTCATATATCAAAGGATGGTGTATGCTGTTTGGACATACCGCATAAACTGTTGAAAATAAAAAAAAAGGGTGTATTCTTTGAAGAGTTTTACCGGGAAGTTATCTATCCGTTTTTTGCTAATTATCATTTTAAGAAATCCACAGGGGACTATGCCAACGGTGAATACAACCATCATTTTGCTGGAATAGTCCAATATTACCGTGAAGAATATGGACTTGATAATACCGAAGATATTATTGCTTTGCTGGAAACAGCTACATACGGTATCAAATACCAACCAAATAAAAAGTGCCCTCTATGCGGTGGACATAAATACAAAAAATGTTGCCGTAAAAAAGTATACAAATTAAGGGGATATGGGCAGCCTCAGTTAAATATTGATTTGGCATTATTTAAGCAGCATCAACTCAAAATAGCGAATGCTGTATGCCAACAAACTTCTTAAAATAAATTATATAAGTAAATGATGCCAATTAATACCAAAGATTATTCTCTAAAAGAAAAAGGCCAAATGTTGTACCTATGTTGTACCAAGTCATAAAAAAAGCCGAGATTTTCATCTCAGCTTTTTTAGTACCGAAGGCGGGAATCGAACCCGCAAGCCTTGTGAGCAATGGATTTTGAATCCATCGTGTCTACCAATTCCACCACTTCGGCATTCTTTTTTGCCTTTCTCAAATTTGGATTTTGAATCCAGCGCGTCTACCAGTTCCGCCACTCGAGCATTCTCAATTGTGACTGCAAAACTAAAGAATATTTTCTTTATATCAGCAAAAAAATAACAACATTTATACTTCAGCAACCCAAATTAATTTCTAAATTTGCACCTCCTTATTAAAAGGTGATCCAATAAACTAATAAACAATACGTTAACAATGTCATATCAAGTACCGGAGCCTAAGATTTTTACCTGTACCCAAAGTACCAAGCTATCTGAAAAAATAGCAGAGTCTTTTGGTTCTAGCTTAGGCAATGTTATTTTTTCTAGATATAGTGATGGAGAGTTTCAGCCCTCTTTTGAAGAATCTATACGTGGTATGCGCGTATTTATAATTGGTTCTACCAATCCAAGTTCGGAGAACTTGATGGAAATGTTGTTGATGTTGGATGCTGCTAAAAGGGCTTCAGCAAGACATATTACCGCGGTAATGCCATATTTTGGATGGGCAAGACAGGATAGAAAAGACAAACCTCGAGTGCCAATTGCAGCGAAATTAGTGGCTAAAATGTTGGAGGCTGCCGGTGCAACGCGAATTATTACAATGGATCTGCATGCAGATCAAATTCAAGGATTTTTTGAAAAGCCGGTAGATCATTTATTTGCTTCCACCTTGTTTTTACCCTATTTAAAAAGCCTTAATTTAAGTAATCTGACCATTGCTTCACCAGATATGGGTGGATCTAAAAGGGCCTATGCCTATTCAAAGGCGCTTAGCAGTGATGTAGTTATTTGTTATAAGCAAAGGGCACAAGCCAATATAATTTCGCACATGGAACTTATTGGAGATGTGCAAGGGAAAAATGTGGTTTTGGTAGATGATATGGTAGATACAGCGGGGACCTTGACGAAAGCAGCCGATTTAATGATGGAGCGTGGCGCATTAAGTGTTAGGGCAATTACTACCCATGCACTTCTTTCTGGAGATGCATATGAGAAAATTGAAAAGTCCCAATTATTGGAGCTTATAGTAACTGACTCCATACCACTAAAAAAGGAAAGCAAAAAAATAAGGGTTATAAGCTGTGCAGAGTTATTTGCTGATGTAATGCACAGAGTACACCACAATACTTCCATTAGTTCCAAGTTTTTAATGTAAGGGAATAAGAATAAGAGCGTAAATTAATTAATATTTAATAAATACAATGAAGTCAATTTCAATTAAAGGATCAGAAAGAGAAAGCGTAGGCAAAAAAGCAACAAAGGCCTTACGTAATGCTGGAAAGGTTCCTTGCGTGATATACGGAGGGGAAAAACCATTACACTTTTCAGCAGAAGAACTAGCGTTCAAAGATTTAGTGTACACTCCAAACGCACATACTGTTGTGGTTGAATTGGAAGGCAGTAAAAAGTTCGATGCTGTAATGCAGGATATACAATTTCACCCTGTAACCGATAGCATTTTACATGTAGACTTTTATCAGTTGTTCAAGGATAAGGAAGTTACTATGGACATACCTGTAAGGTTGTTGGGTAATTCACCAGGAGTTAGAAATGGTGGTAGATTGTTGTTCAGAAAAAGAAAACTTAGTATTAAGGCATTACCAGATAATTTGCCAGATTTCTTTGATATCGATATTTCTAAATTAAAGATTGGCGGAAATATTTCCGTTGCTACCTTGTTAAAAGATGAGTTTACTATCCTTCACCCAGAAACGACTGTAGTTGTTCAGGTTAAAGCTGCACGTAATGCGGTCTTGACAGATGAAGAGGATGAAGAAACTGAAGAAGGAGCTGAAGCTACTGCAGAAGCATCTGCTGAAGGCGGTAACGAATAGATTTTATCTAAAATAAGTGTAAAAAGCATCCCGTAACTACGGGATGCTTTTGTATTTTTATGAATTCCTGAAAGAGCATTATGTTCCACGTTTTTGAATCATTTTTTAAAAGGAACAAGTCATTGATGGACGAATTGGACAGTATGAAGAAATTCTTAATTGTGGGCCTTGGAAATATAGGGGAAGAATACTCGGAAACCCGCCATAACATTGGTTTTAAAATTCTGGATGCCTTATCCAGTACAGAAGGTTTTAACTTTGAAACTGGAAAGTTGGGGGATTTAGGAACTTTTAAGGTTAAGGGCAGGAGTATATTGTGTCTTAAGCCATCTACCTATATGAACAGAAGTGGAAAGGCCGTAAAATATTGGATGGAAAAGGAAAATATTCCTCAAGAAAATGTGTTGATTATTACAGATGATATTAATCTTTCTTTTGGAACAATCCGTTTAAAGACAAAAGGTAGTGATGGAGGCCATAATGGATTAAAGGATATTCAAGAGTACCTGCTCACTACCAATTACAATAGATTGAGGTTTGGTGTTGGTTCGGATTTTGGAAAGGGCAAACAAATAGATTATGTCTTGGGGGAATGGAATGAAGAGGAAAAGGATGCCTTGGTGAAACGTTATGAGCGCATTGGTGAGCTTGTCCGTTCTTTTGTATTGTCTGGGGTCAATAGAACAATGAACGAGTTTAACGGCACCTAATAAAGACCTTAGCGTACTTTAAATTCAGAAATGCTGTTCGTTGCCGTATTTCCTTCCCGGTCCATGGTCACTATTCTCCAATAATAGACCGTATTTGCTACTACACTAACCTTGTAATCCGATTTTCCGGAGGTAAGTGAAGCAATCAAGGTGGTTGGTGGCGTTTCAGTTGAAAAATATACATCATATCCTTCTAGATCATTGTCCACATCGGCACCTTCCCAATCCAAAAGAACTTCATTGTTAAGGTCCTTTGATATGTTAGATCCTGTTTTGGGTGATATAACTTCTGCAGGAAATGGAGCGTAGGTGGTTTCTACACCAGCGTTATAAAATCTCCAGGTTTCACTTCTTGCCGTTTCCGATACTTTGGTGTTTTTGGAAATTACAAGCCAAGAATAAGGTGCGCCTTTTACTATTGCTAGTTTTGCCGAGGTTCCGCTTACTACAATGGTTTGGGTAGTATTATTGTTCAAATTGGTGGCCCTTACCTCATAGGATTCTGTGTGGTCCGAAGTTTGCCACCTAAACTCTACTAAAGAGGTATTTGTTCCAGTAACATCCTGTCCGGTCGTACATTCAGAGTTTTTCTGTGGAAAGACCAGAAGTGAGGACAAGGGTGGTTTTGGAGAATCCTTACCTCCGCATCCCACTAAGGCCAAAAAACACAAAAATATGGCTATTGGTTTCATCCGCTTATTTCTTTACAACTTTAAAAGTACTATTTATCCCCACTCCAGTTACCTTAAGGATATAAATACCTGAGGGTAATCCTAAAAAGCCAATCCTGATTTCATTGCCGGTAAGGGTATAATCTTTATTGCTGATCAATTGACCATTATAATTAAAAATTTTGGTATTTACACTATTGGGGCCATTATTGAACAACAGGCTAATTTCCTCCACAAATGGGTTGGGGAATACCAAAGGCTCATCAATGAGCAATAATTGCTCTTCAAATACACCCTGGCAAGGTAAATTTGTAGATACTTTAATTTGGTTGATCCCTTTTTTTAGGTCCAATGTTATGCTTGAAGATTTGGTTTGGGTTACAATACCATTTAATTCAACATTGTATAAAAAGCCTCCTTCTAAATTCAATTGGGTTTGATTTCCATCCGCAACAAGTTTTGAAGTCACGCTCAAAGGTGGAGGTTGTGTAACAATTACTTGGAAACAATAGGGTTCATATACCTTACTACCTTCCGTTCCCATAATGCATAATTCATAGGTGCCGGCAGCAAGGCCTTCTTCAAAATAGAAATTGGTAAAATTACTGCTCTCATTAACTCCAGGTCCCGTTAGGGTAACTTCATATGCCATGTTTATACCGGCAACGATACGTATGGAACCATTATTTTGGTTGCTACAGGATTCGCTGTTGATCTCAACTTCAAAATTATCCGCAGGGAATAAATAAACGGGACAACCGCTTAAATCTACTAGAGCTCCCAATGGGGTGTTAAGGCATAAGTCATCACCATCATCAAATACGCCATCTTTATCCTCATCTGCCCTGAAGGTACCTTCTACACAAATGTCCAAGGAGAAAGCATTTATTGACCCTCCATCCGATGCAGCGATGTCTTTTACTTCCAAAATCCAATCCCCATACGTAGATTCCCCGTTAAACGCACCTAAAGTCCCTAAGGGTCTAACGGTCCCTTGTATTGCTGCTGGTGTTGTTGAACATATAAAGCTATCCCCAGCATCATCAAAAGTGGCCAATATATCCTGATTTCCTCCACAGGAATTGGATACTAGAATTACTCGAGTACCAGCAGGTGAGATAAGGCTTATTTCTAAATCGGCTAGGAATGTATGGGTCAGGTCCAAATTAACATTTACATCTGCAATGGGCAGATCGTTCAACAGTGTAATTTTAGAGGTTACTGTAGGTGCACCGATTGTTGAAATGGTAAGCGGTAAATCCTTAGCAACTTCCAAAGCACAATTCAATTCTAAAGTTGTAAAGCTAAATGCAGGGCCAAAGGTCCCCTCCCCACAACTATTTTTGGGTTTAATGCGCCAATAATAGGTGGTTTCCGGCACTAAATTAGTGGTTAAATAGGAATTAAAAATAACACTGCCCGTCTCAATAATATTGGTAAAGGAGGCTTCATCCGCTATCTCAATATCAAAGGAAGTATAAGAAGTATTGGACTCCCACTCCAATACCGAGGCAATACGTGCATTAGTGAATCCATTGGTGGGCAACTGCAGTACTACATCAGAGAAGGCGTTATCCAGGATTTTGACATCTATGGTAACCTCTTTGCTGACTGTAGCTGAAGTGGCGATTATTGTTATGGGATAATTTCCTGGATTTACCAAATCGGTATTGGAAAAGGTAATGTCCACTATAGTATCGTTCATTATGGCAGAGGTAGGGGAAAAATCAACGGACATTCCAGGAGGCATTCCAGTGGCAGAAAAAGTTGCTTCTTCAGAAAAACCATTAAATGTTTGGTAGGTAAAGGGTGCTATCAAGTCATTGCCTTGACAAACCTCGTGTTGCAATTGGGCAAAATTCAATACAATGTCTGAGGCGGTTATTGTAAAATCTACAGCATTCACAGCTAAAAAGATATTGTCGTGTGCACTGACCATTATTCGGCCAGATGGCGTAGCAAATCCAGGAATTAATACATCCTGTTGTCCATCGTTGGGTACGCTATCGGCCAATTTAATGGGAAAGGAGGCGCCTCCATTGGCGGAAAAATAAATATCTACCTTTTGGGTGTTCACAGGACCTTGGTCCGTATTGGCTACATCCCAAACAACCTCTTGTCTGGTGCCTGCAGTATAAATTTCATTAATGGATTGGGAGGTTATGACGAATGGCCCTGCATTGTTTATTACAGTAACCTTAATAAGGTCCGAAGCTACTTGTCCTCCCCCTACGGAATTATCCCTAACTGTAAGTGCAAAATCCAGTTCCCTTTCTACACTGGAAACCGTTTCCCATGTGGTGTTTACGTTGGGATTGGTTTGAGTTAGGTTACCCGATACAATGCTGCTGAGCCTTGGAAAATATCTGGTTGTTTTTACCGTAGGCTTTACGGACCTAAAGTTGGCCCCGCTTAGATTAGTTGGTCCAAAGGTGTTGTGGGTTACTATTCCATCATTAATTTGCTCCCAATTGTAGGTAAGAATATCGTCCACATCCACATCTGTTGCATTCCCTGTTAATTTAAATGCTGTAGATTTTGGAATGGTGAAATTACCGGAGGACACTATAATGGGTGGGGAATTTATAATAGAAATCTCTTGTCCACAACTGGTAGTTTTAATGTATTCCAATATTTGAAAAATGCTGTAATAATGAAAATAATCGTCACCGTTTAGAGCTACATTGTTGCTGCCTGAGATTCCTGCATATCCCATGATTGTGGAGCCGCTTCCCGGTTCTGCCTGGACTAAGGTACCTTCAGATTCAAAGGACCAAGTGTGGTTGGCCCCAAATTGATGTCCCATTTCGTGGGCTACAAAGTCGAGGTCAAAAATATCTCCTTGTGGCGTTAATGCCGAAGAATATGCGCTCCCTTTTCTGGAATCTATGCAGACCGAGGCTATAAAGCCGGCATTTCCTCCATTTTCGTCTTTTTGGAACAAATGTCCAACATCATAGTTTTCCGCACCTATAACAGTAGTTAAGGTGTTCTGTATTTCTGAATTAAGATTTGACCCATAGGGGTCGGTGTCTTTGTTGGTGTAAATGACTAGATCCGTATTGGCTACAATCTCCAAGCTGATACCCAAATCGGTTTCAAAAATTTCATTTATCCTAGTAACGGTGGCATTAATGGCGGCTAAGGCATCTGGCACGGTGCCTCCGTGAAATTCAGTATACTCCCCAGTTGCAGAGATAGCCACTCTAAATTTTCTTAGAACTTGACCGTCCACCAATTTTAGGGCAGAGGCCCCTATTTTTTTTTCCATTTGCGATTGGGTTTCACAAATAAAATTAGTATTCATCATTAAGGCGTCCTTTCTGTTGTACACCATATATTCATCCTCGGAATTTGATAGTTTCTGCATGAAAGTGGCACTTTTGCTATCCCCGTAGACAATCATGCTTTGAATACCATTCTGGGAAACACTAAATCTTACCTTGTCTTTGGCATTGGTTAAACCCTTACCTGTATAAGATTTTATTTGGGGATATTTCTTGGCAAGTTCTGGGGATAGTACTGAGGCTTCTTGGACAACAAACGGAATCAAGTCCCCGTTTTCATCAGGAAAATTTATTATTTTAGAAGCTTTATTGATGTTGGTTGACCTAAGTTCATTGACAAAAATATCCTTTTGCAATGAAAAAGTGGTGCCATTTTTCACATCCAAAGCTACCGTCTGCCCCTGGGATCGGTTACTCCTAGAATCGGTTTTTTGCCAATATTTAGTTTGGCCAAATCCGCAATAGCAAAGAAAAAATATGGATATTGAAAAAACAAGACGTAATTTTACAACCATCAAGCGGGTTTTTGTACAAACTCAAAGATAAGTTTTTTTATTATTCCAATTTGTGATAACAGTTCAAAGCATCTCCAATTACGACAAAGCGCACCCCACTGCCATTACTATCGGCACTTTTGATGGTGTGCATATCGGTCACCGTAAAATTTTAGAACGTCTCATTAATAATGCCAAAGTACTGAATCTAAAATCTACAGTACTTACTTTTTTTCCGCATCCCAGAATGGTGCTTCAAAAGGATGTCTCTATTCAACTTTTGAATACCATAGATGAGAAGATCAAAATAATGGAAGAAATAGGTGTAGATTATTTAATTGTACACCCATTTACCAAAGAGTTTTCTAGGTTATCCGCTACCCAATTTGTTAGGGATATTTTGGTCAATGATTTAAAGACAAAGAAAATCATAATAGGTTATGATCATAGGTTTGGAAGAAATAGGAATGCCAATATAAACGACCTAATGGCTTTTGGAAATGCGTTGGAATTTGAAGTAGAGGAAATATCGGCCCAAGAAATCGATGATGTTTCCGTAAGTTCTACAAAAATTAGAAAGGCCTTGGAGGGGGGAGATATGAAAACGGCCAATCTGTATTTAGGATATAATTATATGCTTACAGGGACCGTTGTTAAAGGGAAAGGTTTGGGACGTAAATTAAACTTTCCTACGGCCAATTTATCCATTCCCGAAGAGTATAAGCTAATACCCAAGAATGGGGTCTATGTGGTCAGTAGTGTTTTAGGTGACAAAACTGTTTTTGGAATGATGAACATCGGTTTTAACCCAACAGTGGAAGGCAAGACGAAAAGTATCGAAATTAATTTCTTTGATTTCGATCAAGATCTATATGGTAAAAAAATTCAAATAGATATAATTGAACGCATTAGGGATGAACATAAGTTCGATTCCGTTGATGCTCTAAAGACACAGTTGAATAAGGATAGGGAGACCTCCCTTTCCATTATCTCCAAGTAAATGTTAGATCGATTTCTTTTTAAGCAAATCGATAATAGTCCGCTCCTTATTTTTAGGATATTTTTTGGCATCTTGGTCAGTCTCGAATGCTACGGTGCCATTATTACGGGTTGGGTCAAAAAAAACCTTATAGACCCCCAATTTACCTTTAGTTTCATTGGTTTTGAATGGTTGCAGCCCCTTCCGGGCCTAGGCATGTATTTTTATTTTTTTGTGATGGGAACTCTGGGAATTTGCATTGCTTTGGGGTATAGGTACCGTTATAGCATTATTGCTTTTACGTTGCTTTGGACAGGGGTTTACCTTATGCAAAAAACGGCCTACAATAATCACTATTATCTATTGATATTAATTGCAACAATAATGGCCTTTTTGCCCGCTAATAGGAACTATTCCCTGGACACCAGAAGTAATCCGTCCCTAAAGGCCAATAAGATGTCGGCCTGTGTAAAATGGATAATTGTTTTGCAGCTGTTTATTGTTTACACCTATGCTTCCTTTGCCAAGTTGTACGGCGATTGGTTGGATTTTAGTATTATAGAGATACTTTTTAAAAACAAAAGGAGCTATCCTTTAATTGGTGATTTCCTACAAGAACCTGTGCTTCATAGAATAGTGGGTATTTCAGGGATTCTATTCGATTTGCTCATCGTACCCGCCCTTTTATGGAAACCTACTCGAAAATGGGCTTTTGTGGCCTCGATTTTCTTTCATTTGTTTAATTCCATTGTTTTTCAAATCGGTATTTTCCCGTATTTGGCATTGGCATTCTCAGTATTCTTTTTTGAACCAGAGATAATTAGGAAAATATTTTTCAAGCATAAAGAACCGTATCAGAAGGATGAAGTTATTGTGCCTAAGAATAGAAAGCTAGTTTTGGGTGTTTTGTTCATTTATTTTTTAATTCAATTGGGGCTTCCTGTCCGGCATTATTTTATAAAAGACGATGTTTTATGGACAGAAGAGGGGCACCGAATGAGTTGGAGAATGATGCTGCGAAGTCGCACGGGTATTACATCGTTTAAAGTGGTGAGTAGTACCACCAAAAATTCGTTCTTGGTAAATTTGGATGATTATCTAACAAGAGCACAAAAAAGTAAAGTTTCCTGCTACCCAGATTTTATTTGGCAATTTACCCAACGGTTAAAAAAGGAATACCAAGAAAAGGGCGAGGAAATTTCGGTCTATGTAAATTCCAGGGTAAGTGTCAATGGCAAACCTCACCAACAATTAATAGATTCAGAAATTGATTTTGGGAAGGTGTCCTGGAGTCATTTTAAACACAATGATTGGATTTTACCGTCATTACCGAAATAATAACCACAAGGGTTAAGATTTGTGTTTTGCTAAAAAACTTTGGCCCTATGGCAAAGTTGCAGCGGCATACCCCAAGGGTCGCGGAGCATCACCAAATGGCTTCCGTCTGCCTTTTTGATTTCCTCTGCGAAACTGGCCCCTTTGTCCAATAATCTAATTTTATCTTTTTCGGCGTTTTCGGATACAAAAGCTATATGAAAGGTGAGGGGGTGCTTTGCCTTAAAATTTGTAATTTCCTCATCAGGTCTATGGTAAAGTTCCATAATTACGCGCCCGGATGAATCTTCCAAAAAGGTCATAAAAGGAGCTTCCGTTTGTTCACTAACTACCTTTAGACCCACATTGGTAACATACCAATCTTTAATGTCCTTGATGTTTTTTACATTTAAGGCTAAGTGTTCAAAAACCATAGATTTTAGAATTGCGGATTATATCTAGGCTAAATTTATGCCTAAAATCCGAAGATTAGGTTAAATTTGCACGATAAAATTTTAAAAAAATGTTGCAGTTACAGGCTATCCGTGAAGATAAAGAACAAATTATAGAAGCTTTAAAAAAGCGTAATATAGATGCCCTTCCGCTTATTGAAAACGTACTTCAATTGGATGAAAAACGGCGTTCACTGCAAACACGATTAGATAAAACCCTGGCAGAATCCAATAGAATCGCCAAGGAAATAGGAGCCCTTTATAAAAGTGGAAAAGCGGCAGAAGCCAATGTTTTAAAGGAACGTACTGGTAGTTTAAAAGAGGAATCCAAGGAATTGAATGAAGAATTGACATCAGCAGCCGGGGAGCTTCAAAGCTTATTGTACCAAATCCCAAATGTACCCCATGCTTCAGTTCCGGCGGGAAGCACAGAAGAGGATAACGAAGAGATCTTTAGGGAAGGGGACATTCCCGTTTTAAAGGAGGGGGCATTGCCTCATTGGGACTTGGCAAAGAAATATGATATTATAGATTTTGAATTAGGGGTTAAAATAGCCGGTGCGGGATTTCCGGTTTACAAAGGCAAAGGAGCTAGATTACAACGGGCACTTATCTCTTACTTTTTAGATAGGAATGCTGCGGCAGGATATAATGAGATTCAGGTGCCGCATTTAGTAAATGAGGCCTCTGGTTATGGTACAGGTCAGTTGCCCGATAAAGAAGGGCAGATGTATCACGTTGGTGAAGATGATCTTTATCTGATTCCTACTGCCGAGGTACCGGTAACCAATATCTTTAGGGATGTTATTTTAAACGAGGGCGATTTTCCAGTTACGCATACCGCATATACGCCTTGCTTTAGAAGGGAGGCCGGGAGCTATGGTGCCCATGTTCGCGGATTAAACCGTTTACATCAATTTGATAAGGTAGAAATAGTGCGTGTTGAGCATCCCGAGAAATCATATGAGGCCTTGGATGGTATGGTTGAGCATGTAAAGAATATCTTAAGGGAATTAAAATTGCCTTATAGGATCTTACGTCTTTGCGGCGGAGATTTAGGTTTTACTTCTGCTCTTACATTCGATTTTGAAGTTTTCTCAACTGCCCAAGATCGTTGGTTGGAAATTAGCTCGATATCTAATTTTGAAACGTATCAGGCAAATAGGTTGAAATTACGCTATAAGGACGAAAATGGGAAAAGCCAATTGGCGCATACCTTAAATGGTAGCTCTTTGGCATTGCCACGTGTACTGGCGGGAATATTGGAAAATTACCAAACGGCAGACGGAATACAAATTCCTGAAGTTCTTGTTCCCTATACTGGTTTTGATAAAATAGACTAGGATCCGCAGGATTAAAATTTATAGGAATATCCCAAAAGATAGTTGCCCGTATTACTGCTAAAGGTGATTTCCATATGTTTTTTTTGGTACGGCGTCGTAAAAATATAGGAGCTGCCAACACCGATTATGGCACCTGCCAAGACATCCCAAACGTCATGTTTATCCGATTGTAATCTAGTATAGCCTGTAAACCCTGCAAGGGCGTAGGCAGCGGCACCATATTTCCAACCGTATCGTTTTTGAATAAAGGCCGCACTCTGAAAGGTGGTTGACGTATGTCCTGAAGGAAAGGAAGAATTGTTGCTTAAATCCGGTCTTGGCTTATCTATGGCCATTTTTAATCCTATCGTCAGGGCTTGGTTTAACATAAATCCCTTGGTAAACTGCCAGGTTCCCTGTTTATCCCCAACTGCTATGGTGCTGCCCAATGCGGATGCTGGTAGGGCAATCAGTAAAACATCACCTATGTCGGTTATAGTTTTGTCCTGAGCCGACAGCATATTGGTGCCAAAGATTATTAGGGATACTAGAAGTGCTGTCCTGGTGTACTGAGGGATTATTAAGAATCCATTGTTTAAAATAGAAATCATTTTAAAGCCGTTAACAGGTGTGCTACTTGCATACCCAATGGTTGGCATAAATAAAATGAATGAATCTAAAGATAAATTAAAGTTGGAGCCCAATGTTTTTGGGGACAAGAATACCCAAAGATTTCTCAAAGACGGAAATGTTTATGTCTTTATCTTCAACCTTATGGAATTCCCCATCAATTTGCGAGTCTAAAAATAGTCCCTCATTCCTGGAAATTAGTATTGTTTTGGTTTGATAGGTTTTAATTTCCTTAAGCCAATGGGGCCTGCGGATCAACATGAGAGCACCAAACAACAGCATTTTTAGTTTGCTTATTTGGGGAACTATTAGTACGTCCAAATGCCCATCCATCAAGGAGGCTTTTGGTGTTAAGCTAATGTTGAATCCAAGTTCGTTCGAGTTGGAGATAAATATTAAAAAGGGGTTATTAATAACGTGGTTCTCATCTATGCATATCTTAACATTCCTTTTTTTGTTAAACTCGTTAAAGGATTTAAAGGAAGCGGCGAGGTAACCTACTAAAGTTCTTTTTTTTAGGGCTTCATAGTTCTTTATGACGTTGGCGTCAAAGCCCATTCCTGTATTGCTAAAAAAATATTGTTCATTTATTCTTCCAACATCAATAGTCACCATATCATTCTTTTTAATTACCTCAATGGCTTTTTCAATAACTTGAGGAATCATAAGATGTGAGGCAAGTCCATTGCCAGATCCAATGGGTATTATGCCTAGTGTCACGTTAGTGCCTACCAAACAGGAGGCAATTTCATTGATGGTGCCATCTCCACCGCAGGCTACAATAGTATGGGCCCCTTCTTTGACTGATTCCTTTGTTAAGACAATGGCCTGTTTTTTAAATTTGGAAAATTTAACGGAAAGGCTGTAATCCGTTTCTTTGAAGTAAGGCTTTAGGTAGTCAATATCTAAAATATTATTGCCAGAACCGGCCTTGGGATTGATGATAAAATGAATATTCTTCAAAATACTTATTGCTTTGACTTTAGCCCTTGTTGGGTGTATAAATAATTAGCTACCTGATAAAATGCGATGGTAGTATCTAGATAATTCTTGTCCGTAGGAATTAAAGATAGGTTATTATTGGCGGGATTCCATTCATAAAAATTGGCCTTCCTTTGATCTCCCAATACCATTACTTTATTACCCTTTAAAAGTCCTAACTTTCTGTAATTACCTATAAATGCCCTTTCGTCCTCTGGTTTCATATTAAGAACATCTTTCCCGAAAAGATTACTGGTGTAATCCCAATTTAAAAACGAAAATACTGTGGGGAACATATCTATCTGGGAACAAAGCTTATTAACTTTTTGTGGTGCAATATCCGGCAGATTACAGATCATAGCAGGTATGTGATAATTGTTGATGTCCAATTCCCCTCTTCCTGCACTACTGGCACAATGGTCGCTCATTATAACCAGTACAGTGTTTTTAAACCAGGGCTTTGTCCTAGCGATTTTTAGAAATTCCCCTATGGCAAAATCGGTATACTTTATGGCTCCAGCCCTGCTGGTACCGGAGGGAATGTCTATTTTGTCTTCTGGATAGGTGTAGGGCTTGTGGTTGGAGGTGGTCATCACAAAATTAAAAAACGATTTTTTGGCTTTGTGGGCCATATCGGCTTCTTTTATTACCTTCCTGTAAATGTCCTCATCGCATACACCCCAAGCATTTTCAAAGGTAACTTCTTCATCCTCAATGTTGGTTCGTGTAGTTTGTATTCCCTTATCCAATAAAAATCCTCTTCCTCTATCTACAATATTAAAGCCATTGCCGCCAAAGTAGGTGTTCATATTATCGAAATAACCATCTCCCCCATAAAAGAAATTGCGGCTGTATCCCATATTTTCAAAGATTTCTCCAATGGTGAATAGTCCTGTATTGTTGGCCCTTTTTACAATGCTCCTTCCTTGGGTAGGGGGAATGGACAGTGTTATGGCTTCCATGCCGCGTACGGTCCTAGTTCCCGTGGCGTATAGATTGGTAAAAAATATGCTGTTATTGGCCAGGCTGTCCAAGGTTGGTGTAATGTTGTAATCACCACCAAGGGAATTTAAGTATTTACCACTTAAGCTTTCGATACAAATAAAGATGATGTTGGGTTTGATGGGTTTATTGATGGAATCCGTATGGTGAATTGTTCGCAATATGGAATGTTCCTTTGGTTTAATAAAGGTTGCATTTTCATTGTTGAAGGATGCTTTGACCAGTTCAAAGGCCTTTTCATTATCTATAGTGTTGTAAAATTCAGTATACGAAAGTTCGTTGTTCCGAAAGGCGGCAAAAAATGAATAGATTCCTGCCTTGGATAGTTCATTGTTATATCTGTTGGTAAACTGTTCTGCATGTTTGTTCTTAATAAAAAAGCCTGAAATAATAGTTACACCCAAAACCACAAAAAAGGGAAGTAACTTGGCCTTAAAGGGGGCCGTACTTTTAAAGGTTTTTGAAAATACAGCTTTTTTATAAGTGATAAAAATCAAGGTTCCAACAGCTATCAAGATCAGGCCAACCAAATAGGGTATGGGGTAGGATTCATTGATGTTTGTGACCACCTCATAGGTGTATACCAAATAATCGACCGCAATAAAATTAAATCTATTTTTAAATTCGTCCCAAAAAGTGATTTCTGCGAAGAAAGAAAATAGAAAAATCATTAAGCCTATAGTGTAAGCTACATAGGTAATCCATCTATCTACAATACTTCCGTGGAACTTCTGGGGCATTAGCAGTAAATAAATGGAGTAAGGCAATGCAAAGAACGAGATGGTACCTAGATCAAACAAAAATCCAATACCGAAAATAGCGATTAGTGCTCCGATTGAGGTGTCAATTTCGCCAAAGCTCCATATCAGGAATACCATCCTAACTAAAAAAGACAGCGTTAGGAATATTAGGATGAAAGTTTTTAATAGTGCAAATCGGTCAGGGAATATTTTTTGCCACATTTTAAGATCGATAGAATAAATATGTTATAAAATTAGATTTGAAATCTAAGGGAAACTTAAAGTTGAGCAGTTCAGGGGAGTTTGTCCTAATGTTTAAGGTTCTTTAATTTATGACTTTAGATTTTAAAAAGAATTGGAATTTAGTTTTGAATTCCAAAGTATTATTTAAATCTATTAAAACTTGAAATTCATCCGTTTGGTATTCTTGGCATCTATATGCACAATGTGTGTTGTGACACCCGTCATGGCTCAGCAATCAAGTCATGATAGTATCGCTTTTTTCAATAAGTATAAGTTTAAATACCCAAGCATAATTGTTCCGGCTTCACTAATTTCCTATGGTATTGTTGGAATTGAAAGCGATGGATTAAAATTGGTTAATTCTGGGGTTAAAGAAGAGGTGAATGAGCATATAGATCGGAAAATAACCATCGACAATTTCTCTCAATATGCCCCGGCTCTATCAGTATATGGGCTGAACGCGATAGGGGTAAAAGGGGAGCATGATTTTTGGGACAGGACCATTATTCTTGCTACTTCGTATGTTATTATGAGCACAAGTACCTTGGGATTAAAGGCCATAACGAAGGTAAAAAGACCAGATGGTAGTTCCTTAAATTCCTTTCCTTCAGGTCATACGGCAACGGCTTTTATGGGGGCAGAATTTCTATATCAGGAATACAAGTCGGTTTCCCCATGGATTGGTGTAGCTGGGTATTTAGTTGCAACCGGAACAGGGATGTTTCGCGTTTATAACGATAGGCATTGGCTTACCGATGTGGTCGCCGGTGCTGGGATTGGAATATTAAGCACAAAAATCGCCTATTGGTTAATGCCATATTTTCAAAATAAAATTTTTAAAAGGGAAAGGGAAAAGACAACAACTGCAATGTTGGTTCCTTTTTATTCCAAGGAAGCTTTTGGATTGTCATTTACTACGGCTTTTTAATTATTTAAACTAATCGAAACAATTTATGAAAAAGGTGGCCGAAGTAACACTGGTTTTTTGGGTTATGAAAATATGTGCAACCACCTTTGGAGAAACCGCTGGAGACCTGCTATCTATGACTTTAAAGATAGGTTATGGGTTAAGTTCTGTTATACTGCTCGGATTTTTTTTGATGACATTGATACTTCAACTAAAATCAAAAAAATACAATCCGGTAATTTATTGGCTGGTAATCATTTCAACCAGTACGGCAGGTACTACTATTTCGGATTATATGGATAGAACTCTTGGCTTGGGATATGCAAAGGGGTCATTACTGCTCTTTTTGTGTCTCATGACCGTTTTATTGGTTTGGTGGAAGACGGAAAAGTCATTGGAAGTATCCAATATTTCAACCTTTAGACCAGAGTTGTTTTACTGGATAGCTATCTTGTGCTCCAATACTTTAGGTACTGCCTTGGGTGATTATCTCGCAGATGATTCGGGTCTAGGGTTTGCTGGTGGAGCACTGTTAATAGGCTTGTTGCTACTGGGTGTGGTATTCTTGAAATTTTATACCCAAGTGTCCACTATTTTACTCTTTTGGATTGCTTTTATTTTAACCAGACCATTTGGGGCCACTTTTGGAGACTTACTAACAAAACCTCTAGAAAAGGGCGGGTTAAATCTCGGGACTATCGGTTCCTCAGCGGTATTACTTTCAATTTTGTCCATTTTGATTATAAATGAGCTGGTACGAATGCATAAAAGGGGAATAACTTAAAATATTGAATTGATTACTTTGGTTATCGAATAATATAAGACAAGGGAAGTTTTGTAATATTAAAACTTATACTTAAATCCTACTCTTGCTATCTGTGTTTCAAAATAATTCTCATATATAGCTCTAAAACCATCACTTTTCACTTCCTGCCGTAGGCCAAATGTGTTAAAGATGTCCGAGGCAGATAGTGTAAATTCTCCATGACCGTCCCAAACAATTTTCTTTATACCTGCATCAATCGAGGATCGTGATAGTTCTTTGCCTTGAGGAATATTCTTGTCCGAGTAATATAAGCCAGTAAGTTGTAGGGTCCAGTTTTTGGGCAAGGTAACTTCGTTATTAATTTTAAAATCTCCTGAATTATCAGTTGATTTTTCAATAAAAAATGGCCTGACATAAGGGAATAATAAAGAGCCAGTATAGTTGTCTATGTGGTTTGCGTACCAATTAAAACTGGCGGACAATTTCCAATTTCGGGTCATGTCCTGACTTAGCAGTAACTCAATTCCGGTATTTGTGGCATTACCTGTATTTTGATATATTTTGTTTACAATATCATAATCAGGGTTGGAGTCGTCTATACTAAAAATACGCATATATTGATCCTTGATCATTCTGTGGTACAATGCAGAAAAAAGGGAACCGCTACCCCAGCTGTATTTATGGGCAAGTTCCATGGCGTCCGTGAATTGTGGCCGTAGATACGGATTGCCCACCTTTAGGAGTTCCGGATCGTCGTATTTTGGAAAAATCCTAAGTTCTGGTTCCCCTGGTCGGTCTACCCGTCTATTATAGAATACGGAGAACTTATTGTAATCATTGAGTTTATAAGTAAATCGCAGGCTAGGAAAAAGTTCGAAATAGTTGTAGGCGTCGTTATTTTGATAGTAGTTATTTGCGGGATCTATATCATAAAAAACATCGGTGTGCTCGGCCCGCATACCTGCTTCAATGTCAAATTTTTCTTGTTCCAATAAATAGTTGGTGTAAAGGGCATAAAGATTTTCGCCCCAATCGGAATATGCCCCCATATTGGGATATATAATACTATTGTTCCCAGGAGTTATAGTATAATCCACGGGTAGTCTTCTGATTCTGGCCTTGGTTCCCAATTCTATTTTTCCGTGCTTTAAAGCCCTGGAATAATCCGCAGAGAAGCTTGTTGTATGTTCAACGGCCAAAATATTGGTGGCGTCCCTTCCCACCCTAATGGCGGAACTATCGTTCAGGAAATAGCTTTCATCCTCCAGCCCTCTAGTGTATTGTGCATTGGCACTAAGCGTATGTCCAATCTTGGAAAATTTGTGTTTGTAATTAACGGCAACATTTATATAACTTGTAATTTCTTCCTCCTGCCAATTGTAATACCTTTCCCGGGTATTGGTATTCAGATTTGTAAAAGCTACCTGCGAGGTGTCTATGTGTTTTTCGCGATCATACATTCCGGAAAAGGTGATAGCATCATTTTCAGTAAGCTCCCAATCCAAGCCGCCATTAATAATTACCCTAAATTGTCTGCGGTTTTCAGGTACTTGGGAAATAGTATTTCTGCCATCATCATAATGGCGGGTTGTAAACTCATTATTTGGCAGGGCTTCTTGCACTATAAATTCCGATAGAACAAAGTAGTTCAATTTATTGGTCTTGTAATTGAAATTGAGACTGGGAATAAGTTTTGGGTTAAGGGAGAAAGAACCCAGATCGGTCTTGGTGTCCTCCTTCTTTTTATCAAATGCCCCAAGGCCAAATGAAAGTCCTACATCACCATTAAACCCGGTTTGATTTTCTTTTTTATAAATGATATTGATAATCCCTGCAAATCCATTTGCGTCGTATTTGGCAGAGGGATTATTGATTATTTCAATTTTTTCGATGTTGGTAGCTGGGATATTGCCCAGTCCTTTTTGATTTCCGTATCCCGTAAGGCTGGATTGTTTTCCGTCAATTAAAATAACGACCTTATCGCTTCCGCGAAGTATTACTTTACCTTCTTGATCAAAGCTAACCCCGGGCATGGTTTTCATGGCATCCAACACAGAACCCCCTGATTGGGCAATGTTATCACTTAAGTTAAAGGATTTTTTATTCAATTCAGAATTGGTAGTTGCCTGTTTTGCGCTAACCTCTATCTCATTTAGCATTTCTGCGTCTGGGGATAGTGCTATACGGCCCAGGTCAAATACAGTGTTAAGGCCAGTTGTAATTAGTTTTTGTGTTGCTCCTGCATATCCCAAATAGGAAAAATAAATAGTATAGGTGTCTACCGGGATATTCTCAATTAAAAACATACCATCATCGTCGGTAACGGCCCCTGTTACCAAAACATTATCGGAAAATCGGTTTACCGAGACATTGGCAAAAGGTAAGGTCTCATTAGTGTCGGCATCTATCAATCGCCCAGTGATGCTGATGGATTTCTGTGCAGAAACTGCTGTAAGTCCAAGTAGTATAAATAGTATTAAAAGGAAGGTGTTTTTTTTCATTATGATGTTCTAAATTCAAAATTGTGGAAAAGTAGGAGAATAATCTAAAGAGAATTTAAAGCTTATCTCCTTGGGCATATTTATTTTTAGGAGGCTTGTGTTGTATCAAAATCTATTGAAAAACAATGATGGTCTTTTATATGCTTATAGGAAATATGGTAACCGTATAGATCACATATTTTTTTTACAATGGCCAGCCCCAAGCCTGTCGATTTTATTTCCTTGGTTTCCCTGTAAAATCGGGTAAATAGATGTTGTGGATTGGCAATTGGCTTTTGGCCAAAATTGGACACGGTAAGAATCATGTCTTTAGCTTCAATAGTTATGGGCTCGCTATTGGAGTTATGCTTAATAGCGTTGGAAATTATGTTGTTGCACAATATCTCCGCTAAATAAGGATCCATGCTGGCCCAAATGTTGTTGGTTTTTTGAAAGGAAAGGGTAATTGAGGTTATCTCACTAAAATTTGCGATGATTTGGTCTGTAAGACCGGTAATGTCAATATTTTCCTTGTGCGTAAATTGTTGATTCTCTAATTTGGTCAGCAGGGTCAGGCCTTTGTTTAATTGTGTTAAGCGCTGTATGTCCCTTTGGATTGAGGTTAATTGTTTAAATTGTACCTCGGTTACCGTTTGATCGTTTATTATATTTTCAATTTTAGCCTGTATAATGGCAAGAGGGGTCTGTAGTTCGTGGGAGACGTCTTCTGTATATTGTTTCAAGTTTTCGTAATCGTCCTTAACTTTACCTGTCAATAGGGTAATCTCTTTATTCAATTCGGAAAATTCAAGAATTTCACTGTCCAGAAACTGTATTGGTTTTTTGGACAACAACGAAAATGTTTTCATTTGTTCCAAATTGTGGAAAAACGGATGCCAGAGCTTCTTGTTATAGGATTTATTTAGATAAAACTGGAAAATAAAAACAAGTAGGATTATAAATATGTAAGAAAGGATTATGGCCCATAAAATTTCCTTAGACTCAACAACAAGAACGCGGACAGATATCTTGTAAAATTTGCTGTTTATATTCTTATAGGTAGATAATTCCCTGAACAATTCCATTTCATTTTGGGAGGGGTCGTATATGACTGTGTCTTTAGTAAATGTAGCTTGGGGGTGGTCTACCTCCACCACCTCAATTATAGGGGCCAGGGAACTGGGGTGTTTTCCTGCAATTAGGGCGCTTTCTATTCTTGCCTCTGCTGAAAACAATTCTTCTTCCACTTCCTGCTTAAGAAGCCAACTTACGTAAAAGTAGAGCGCAAAGGTACTAATGATCATTAATAGCAAACTGGCCCAAAGAAATGTTTTGGATGCTTGTTGCAACAGCGGTATTTTAATATTCTTCTTGGCCAAGTTTTATTCTTCAGTAAATTTATAACCACTCCCGTATGCGGTCTTGATGTATTTTGCACCTTCGAATGTTAATTTTTTCCTCAGGTTGTTGATGTGCACATAGATAAAATCAAAATTATCTGCCAAATCGCTATTATCACCCCATAAGTGTTCTGCAATAATTTCTTTGGAGAGTACCCTATTTTTATTCGTAATAAAGAAAAGTAATAGGTCGAATTCCTTTCTGGTAAGGGTCATAGGAGTGTCCATTATATAGGCGGATTTAGCCCTGGTATCTATTCGTATTTCATTGAATACAATACTTTCATCGCCACCAAATTTACCTCGTCTCAAAACGGCTTTTATACGCGAATTAAGCTCGGCCAAATGAAAGGGCTTGGTGATATAATCATCTGCCCCAAAATCTAGGCCTTCAAGTTTATCGCTCAAGGAGTTGTTGGCTGAAATAATTATTACACCCGCTTTTTTCTTTTCTTTTTTTAGCTGTTTTAGCACATCCAAGCCACTTCCTGTGACCAAATTGATATCAAGTATAATTATGTCGTAATCATATAGCGATACTTTGTAAATGGCCTCATCATAATTGGAAGCGCATTCACAAACATTCCCATCCTTTTCCAAATAGGTAACTATGGATTGTTGTAAAGAAGTTTCGTCTTCTGCTATTAAAAGTTTCATGTACACAAGATAATGATCAAAGTTACATCTAAAATCTATAGAGAATTTAAAGTTTTGTTCCAGGTAATTCTTTGTATTCCCCTTAACGTCCACTTTATACATTCTACGTATCTTTGAAAAAAAAGATTCCTTGCGACCATTTCTCTTCTTTCTTATATTTTCCTGTTGCCAATTGCTGCTTTCCCAAGAAGACTTCTTGGCAAAACAGTATTTTGAGGATGGCGCCTATGAGAAGGCGGTTGTGTTTTATGAGAAGTTGGTCGCCAAAAACCCAATGAGGACGGATTATGGTGAGGGGTTGGTTGCCTGCTACCAACAATTGGAAGCATATGATAAGGCAGAACAATTCTTGTTGAAGGCTGTAGATGGGCAAAATATTTATCCTACGATGCTGATTGAGCTGGGTTACAATTATACCTTGCAGGAAATGCCAGAAAAGGCAACCGAGTATTATAACGCAGCGCTCCAGAAAATAAATGAAAATCCGAATTTCGGCTATGGCCTTGGCTATAGATTTCAAAAATATGCTTTGTTGGATTATGCCATTAGGGCATATTCTCTTGCAATGGAGTTAAACCCCCAATTGGATTATAATTTTCAAAAGGCAAGGATTTATGGTGAGCAGGGGAACATAGAACAAATGTATGATTCCTACTTAAAATTAATTAGTGAAGGCAGGGCTTCCCAGGCTAATGTACTTAAGAATATAAATGATTTTATTAGTTCCGATGCTGAAAACCCCAATAACATAAAATTCAAAAAGGTCGTACTTCAGAATGCTCAAAAGAACCCGGATATTTTGTGGAATGAACTGTTGAGCTGGCTTTTTGTACAGCAGAAACAATTTAAAAGTGCCTTTAGTCAGGAAAAGGCGATTTATAAAAGGGGTGCTGAAAATTCTTTGCAACGTTTACAGGGATTGGGTAAATTGGCATTGGAGGAACAAGATGAAAAAACGGCAAAGGACATATTTGAATATATTTCTCAAAATAGTGCCGATGCTGTCATGGTTTTGGATGCCCAACTTAATCTTATCGATATAGATTTACTCGATGCTGATGAAAAAGTGCTGGACAAGGTTCAGGCTAAGTTTAATGATTTATTAAATGTTTACGGTTATGAAATGGAAACTTTACAACTTCAAATTGCCTATTCTAAATTTTTAACGTTTAATAGAAATACCCCGGAACCCGCCATTGAAATTCTAGGTCAAAGCCTAGAACTTCCTCTAAATAATTACGGCAAATCCTTTATTAAAAGTACCTTGGGCGATATATTGGTATATGATCAGAAATTTAATCAGGCATTGATCTATTTTTCCCAAATCCAGAAAGACCTAAAAAACGATGTCCTAGGTCAAGAGGCCAGGTTTAAGGTAGCACAAACCAGTTTCTATAAAGGGGATTTTGATTGGGCGCTGACCCAATTAAAGGTGCTTAGAGGATCAACTTCTCAATTAATGGCCAATGATGCCATGCAATTAAGCTTGTTGATTTCGGACAACTCTTTGGAAGATTCTACTCAAACAGCTTTAAAAAAATATGCCCGTGCAGACTTCTTGGCGTATCAAAATAAAAAGAAGGATGCCGTTGCTCTATTGGAGGATATCCTCCAAAACCATAAGGGGGAGAAAATTGAGGATGAGGCACTTATGAAGCAGGCTGAAATTTTAACGGAGTTAAAGGATTATGAAAGGGCAGAATTTAACTATCTTAAAATAGTGGAATTTTATGCCAATGATATTTTGGCGGATGATGCTAATTTCGCTTTGGCTGAATTGTATCGGAATATTCTAAATCAACCTGAAAAGGCAAAGGCCCATTACGAGAAAATCATCTATAATTATCAGGATAGTTACTATTTTCCACAGGCTAGGAAGAATTTCAGGATGCTGCGGGGAGACAGTATCAATTAATTGTCCAAAAAACCTGGCACATTTTTAAACGAAGTTGAATTTTCCCATTTGGGAAAGCAAAGAAATAGCATGTATATCTATAATGTTACCATGAATATTGAAGAATCGATTCAGAAGAATTGGTTGTCGTGGATGAAGGAGGTCCATATCCCCGAGATGATGGCCACTGGAAAGTTTTCCAAGGCTTTAATCATTAGAATTCCCCGATGCTCTGCATCGGAGGTTTTGGAGGAAAGTTTGAAAGCGGATGGTTTTCATAAATGGTTAAAACTTTCTTCAGCTTGATACCTCGTGGGCTCTGCCCC
>Ga0105050_10001733_pt1 | contig 32365 bp, 26 predicted proteins | sample FRY01_FD_78088 | JGI IMG/M metagenome (GOLD analysis project Ga0105050, IMG submission 78088) | Freshwater microbial communities from Lake Fryxell liftoff mats and glacier meltwater in Antarctica - FRY-01 | ecosystem: Environmental > Aquatic > Freshwater > Ice > Glacier meltwater ...
CAACTTTGGCCTTGAACTCAGAACTGTGGATCTGACGCTTCTTGACTTGACTCATTTTAGGTAACCCTTTTGATTCAGGGCTACAGCTTAAACTACTGTCTCAAATCCCGGGTCCACTATAGACTAGGATATCAATTGCTTGGTTGTGCCAATGTCTCGGATTGTTTCTGGTTTTGGTATTTCTCAATGTCGCGAAAGCCGACGTGCCCGTGATTGAGCAAGCACGTGAGTCAAAACTGACTAAGTTAAGACTGCAATTGCAGTGGGATCACCAGGCTCAGTTCGCTGGCTTTTATGTCGCACAGTCAAGAAAATACTTCGCTGAGGAAGGTTTAGAAGTAGTCATCATCCCGGGTGGTCCTGGGATCAATCCCATTACTGAAATTCAGGAAGGTCGTGCCGATATTGCCGTGACTTGGTTGAGTAATGCCTGGCGGCACACCACACCACAAAAACCGGTGACCAATTTTGCTCAGATTTTTGTCAATAGTTCGTTATTGATTCTTTGTCGTTCGAGTGCAGGGATCTATTCGCCTAAAGACATTATTGGTAAAAAAATAGGGGTTTGGAATCTTGGCGATGAGCTTGTTGTCGAAGAGTGGATGCGACGTTTTAAAGTACCGAGGAATAAAGTTGAGTTCGTTGAACAGCGTTCAGGCGGCATTGATTTGATCGAGGGTAAGGTCGCTTGCGCGACGGCGATGGATTACAACGAGTATTGGAAAATCATCAACGCCGGCGTTGATCCCTCTGACATCATCGTGCTGGCAGACAAAAAGTCCGTTCCGCATATTGAAGACGGGCTGTATGTACTAACAGCGCGCCTAGAGTCGGAGTCTTTTCGTCATGCGCTTGTCCGTTTTTTACGGGCCTCTCGTCATGGCTGGAATCTAGTGAACTTTTCTCCTACACTCGCGATTGAAACGATCAGTCGTATCAAGCCAGACATTAATCGTGAACAGCAACGACACATGTTAGAAAATGTGTTGAACGACATCCATTACGATAAAGAAAACTTTGGATTTCTAAACCTTAAAGATTACGAAGCAGCTGTTAAAAAGACACTGATAAATGGTGCAATCAAGGTTGAGCCAGCCAAGCTTTGGACGCATGAAATATGGAATAGTCTGCGACAAGAGGATGCGGTTGATCCCCCCATTACTGCCGCCACCAAACATTATGTATCGACCGTCTTTCATTCGAAGTATTTCAGTTTATTTTTTTCGATTGGAATCCTGACGTTTGCTTTATCTGGAGTGTTAGAGGCGATTAATCGCGGCTATGACTTATGGGGGCGGCTTGTGCTTGCCTTTATTTCTGGCCTTGGTGGCGGGGCGCTTCGGGATATTCTGATTGGTGGCGATCGTTATCCGTTGGCGTTTACGCGGGACCTGACTTTGCCGCTAGGGATTTTGCTCATTGTGTTGGTTTCGCTGGTCATCACGGTGTTCAAGCGGGATTTACATAATAGTAAAGCCTTCAAAAAAGTGAAATTATTTGCCGACATCATTGGTTTTGCGGTGTTGGCAACGGCAGGTGCCATGATCGCGATCGTGGCTAATCTTCATTGGTTATGGGCACCAATTTGTGCTGCGCTATCGTGTGCCGGAGGCGGAATGTTGCGAGACATTGTCGTCAATAATGAGCCCGCCACTTTTAAAGGTGTTTTTTATGAGGAAATCGCCGTCGTCGGCGCGATCGTCTTTACGTTTGGCCTGATGGTGTTCGCGAATCAGCAGGAACATAGCGCCTTGCCTGTATATCTGAGCATCAGCGCATCGTTAACCGTGATTGTTTTACTACGTGTGCTGATCGCTAAATATCACATCAAATATCCAAAAATATTAATGTGAGGCGGTCAGTTGTTCTAGCGTTAGTCTTAACTATCGCTAGTTACTGATTCTTCATTCAGTTGTGCATAGCGATGTTTGAGTGAACTGCAGATAAATAGATAGGCGGTCACTGCAATCAGGACTTGAAACGGCAGCAGGGCCACAAGCATCATGAAACCGGCTGCCATAAAGCTACCGTAGGTTTCGTTTGAGGTTGCAGATAAAAGAAAGCCAATCAAAATCAGGCTCGATAACATTGGTCCGCTCGAGGTGAGCAAAATGGTCCAACGTCGAAAGTAGGGCGGATGATATTTGTGGGTGGTTGTCACGGGCAGCCAGCTAAACCAAGCTACGAAACAAATATAGGCGATGATGTAAAAAATGCCATCCACAATGTGGCTACCCTAAGTGACTCGTTAATGATCTTTTGTCGGCGAATCTAACCAACGATTAGTCTAGCTTAGATCGTTCAGTCGCCCGAAAGACCTCACATGGTTTAAGTCATCTCCTTTAAATGTCATTGAGTGCTTTTGACCGATTATGATGGTTCGTGAGGTGTTCTTATTGACAAGTATTTGTGATTCTGTTTTGATCGCTCAAAGTGTATAAAAGTGCATCGTTTTTGGTAACTAAGTACTAAGTACTAAGCGCGTAGTGCTAAGCGCTATGTGCTGAGTGCTTATCTTAGCGATGTGATTTAACTCCTTCTCAGGATCTCGTGATGACCACTGAAACTGCTCCAACAATTCTCAATTTGCCGATCGGAATTTCTGCCACTGGTTTGCGCCAGGAATTCGATAGTATTGGACAGGTTCAAGTCCCCGCCGATCATTATTGGGGTGCCCAGACGCAACGCAGTTTGATTCACTTTAATATCGGCCACGACAAGATGCCCAAGGAGGTTTATCACGCCTACGGTTTCGTTAAAAAAGCTGCGGCCATCGTCAACACCAAAGCAGGGCGTCTGCCCCCTTGGAAAGGCCAGCTGATTCAGCAAGTCGCCGACGAGGTCATTAGCGGCAAGCTTGATGCAGAGTTTCCTTTGTACGTATGGCAAACAGGCTCGGGTACGCAGTCAAATATGAACCTCAACGAGGTGATCTCCAACCGTTGCATCCAGTTAGTGGGTGGTACGTTAGGTGCACAAGAGCCTATTCATCCCAATGACCATGTCAATATGGGTCAGTCGAGCAATGACACGTTTCCAACGGCGATGCATATCGCGGCCTACAAAATGGCAACGGAAAAAACCATCCCAGCCTTGAAGCGTCTGCGCGATGCGCTAGATGCCAAGTCAAAGCAGTGGGCAAACATTGTCAAAATTGGTCGTACTCACTTAGAGGATGCGACGCCTTTGACGGTGGGTCAAGAGTGGTCGGGTTATGTGGGTGCGCTGGACGACGCGATAGTGGATGTTGAATACGCCACCCAAGGTTTGCTGCAGGTTGCTATGGGCGGTACGGCTGTCGGTACCGGTCTGAATTCGCCAGTGGGTTTTGGTGATGAGGTTGCCGCTGAGTTGACCGCACTGACTGGTTTTGCGATTAAAACTGCTGATAATAAATTTACCGCACAAGGGACGTTAGATCGCATGGTGCGTGCGCACGCCGCACTTAAGACTGCCGCGGTCACCTTGTTTAAGATTGCGAACGATATGCGTTGGCTCGGTTCGGGTCCACGGACAGGCCTGATGGAAATGACCTTTCCCGCCAACGAGCCTGGCTCCTCCATCATGCCTGGCAAGGTCAACCCGACTCAGGCTGAAGCGATGTTGATGGTGTGTATCCAAATCATGGGTTCAGACGTTGCGGTACAAATGGGTGGTGCTGAGGGTAATTTCGAGCTCAACGCTTTTCGTCCGATAATTATCAGCAACTACTTGCACTCTGCCTTGATCATGGCCGATATGTCGGACCACTTCCGTGAATTCATGATCGAAGGTGCTGTAGTCAACGAGGCCCAACTCAAATCCAACATCGACAACTCCGTCATGATGGTGACGGCTCTGTCGCCGGTGATTGGTTACGACAAAGCTTCAGTGATCGCACATTACGCGATTGATCACAACACAACACTCAAAGCTGCCGCCTTGGCTTGCGGTGTCGATGAAGCCCTGTATGACCGCGTCGTGGTGCCGATCAACATGACTAAGCCGGGCTCTGCGGATATTCCTGCAAAGAAGGCTTAAGTCTTAAGCTCACCTTACCTTACTTCGTTAACTTTTTATTGAGTGTACAAATCTTGGATTCGAATACTCAGCAGACTAACCTCTCAGGTCGCCAAGCATTGCAGCAGCAAGTCGGCACTCGTTTTTATGCGGACTGGAAGAGCAATGACCATCGAGCCAGAAGGCTCGTCTCTGAGTTTATTGGGACTGCCGGGTTGACGTTTGTTTTATCGGGTGGATCCGCTATCCTCGCGGGGTATGGTGGGGGAGATTTGGCTCCTTATCAGTTCGCGTTCATCCTGTCGGCAATTTCTGCTTTGTGGTTGACGGCTGCGGTGTATTTACTGGGTGATATTTCTTCTCATTTCAACCCTGCTACGACGCTCGGTTTTGCCTTACGCGGCGACATGGGTTTTCCCATGGCACTTTGTTATATGGTTGTGCAATTTGCTGCGGCGGCGAGCGGCTCGGTGACGGCCGCATCACTCTTTGGTACGGTCGGCAACCTTGCTGCAACAGTTCCCCAACCAGATATGCATTTACAGGCTGTGATTTTCGAAGCGATTTTGACGTTTGGCATGGTCTTGTTGATTTTGGGTATGACAGATGGTCCCAAACTGCTCGGCGCTTCAGTGCCTCTTGCTGTTGGTGCGTATGTGATGGCGATGGGGACCATGGGTGGGCCATTCGATGGCGCCGCCTTTAACCCAGCAAGAGCCTTTGGACCGGATTTCGCCCGAGGCGATTTTTCAACGTATTGGATCTATCCTTGCGGCTCTCTGATTGGTGTGTTGGTTGCCGTGGGCACCGCACGTTTCCTACGGGGACCCGCGAAAGCGCAAGAAGCCAATGCGGCGATGGGCAATCCGCTCGATCAGTAAATTGTGCGTTAGACACTCCGATCGCGTGATCTCCTCAGTATGATTTCCCGATCGGGAAATTTTGTTGAGAAAATCTGACACACTTTAAAAAATTTCCCGTTCGGGTAATTACATTGAGTTTTTGTGTGTTTTGACGGATAATTTCCCGAACGGGAAATATAAGCGTCATGATACCTATAAGAACACCTCAACAACTGGGCGATGCCTTACGGGCTACCCGTAAGCACATCGGGCTCACACAACCACAGTTAGCTCTGGCGGCTGGCGTTGGTGTGCGTTTCATTGTCGATCTTGAGGCAGGTAAGCCTACCTTACGGTTGGAGAATATTCTCCGGGTCATCGATGCCTTGGGCGGAGAGTTGCATCTCAGCGGATTGCCATCTTTTAACAGTGAGAAACAAGGGAAGGGTGGCGATCATGCGGCATGAGTTGAGTGTTTGGTTGTTCAACAACAGTGTAGGTACCTTAAGGTTCGAGGCGGGTCGACTCAGTTTTTGCTATGAGCCAAGTTGGACTGCTCGACTTGATGCTGTTGCATTATCTGCTTCGCTTCCTTTGCAAGAAGAACCATTCGACGATCGCACCACACGCCCTTTTTTTGCCGGATTACTGCCTGAGGGGCGGATGCGTAATTTGATTGCACAGCAGTTTCATGTTTCAAGTCAAAACGATTTCGCGTTGTTAGATCACATCGGTGGTGAGTGTGCGGGGGCCGTAACGTTTTTGGACCCTGGACAGGCCTTACCAGCGCTCAGCCAGAGCGCAGATATTGAGTGGTTAAGTGATCAGGAAGTGCTCGAGATCCTTGATGAGTTACCTCGTCGACCGATGTTGGCTGGTAAAGATGGAATGCGTCTTTCTTTGGCGGGCGCTCAAGACAAGTTGCCAGTCGTTTTTGATGGTAACCGTATTGGTTTGCCACGAAACGGTTCGCCGAGTTCGCACATCTTGAAACCAGCGATTCGGGCTGTTGAGAACAGTGTGATTAACGAAGGGTTTTGCCTAGCATTGGCCGAGTCTATGCAGCTGAGTCCAGTTAAATCAAAAGTTCATTTTGTGATGGATCGATCATTCTTGTTGGTCGAGCGCTATGATCGAGTCTTAGACACGCGAGGCAATCGGCAGCGAATTCATCAAGAGGATTTCTGCCAAGCACTCGGTGTGGTCCCAGAAATGAAATATCAAAATGAAGGTGGGCCGGACTTAAAGCAATGCTTCGAGTTGGTGCGTCTTCACACTCGACCAAGTGCGACTCAGGTTCTTCGACTTTTTGATTATGTCATCTTCAATGCTTTGATAGGTAATCACGATGCGCATGCTAAAAATTTCTCGTTGCTCTACACGTCTACAACACCTGTCTTAGCCCCTTTGTACGATGCACTTTCGACTGCGATATATCCGAATCTAACAATTAAGATGGCGATGAAAATTGGTACTAAATATACATTTCGCGATGTGCAGGCAAGGCATTGGGACCAACTTGCGGAAGGGGTAGGCCTTGCAAAAGCGCAGGCTAAAAAGCGTGTCTTGGAATTAGCAACGTCGTTACCAAACCACGCTCGCACGCTCCGATTGGCGACGGATCAATATTTTGCAGGGAATGCATTAGTAGAGCGAATCATCGGTTTGATAGAGCAGCGCTGCTCATTAACTGTTCAGAGGCTCACCTCTGTATCGTGATCAACAACGTGGTTGCACCAACAACATCATCGTTTAATTGAAAATCTGACTAGTCAGTGAAATTAGAGTCTAGTAAAGTGGTTGTGATTCAGATGCACATACATCTGTTACTGCAGGTATTCACAACTTCCTCACAGGTTTAAACATGTCTCAACTCCCTCTTGGTTTATTTGCTGCGACCCGTGCGATCGCAGCCGGTACGCTGGACCCGAAAGATTACGTCAAACAGTGTTATGCCCGTGCCGAGGAGATTGAGCCTTGGTTGCATGCCTTCGTTTCACGCACACCACTGGACCAGTTGTTGCAACAGACCGATGGAGGAGAATGGGCTGGAATACCTGTGGGAGTCAAAGATCTGGTGGCAACACAGGATTTACCGACCACCAATGGTTCGCCTATTTATGCAGACCAAATGCTTGATTATGACGCGCCGGTTGTGCAGAAAATCAGGCAGCTTGGTGGACTTGTTTTTGGTAAGACAGTCACCACGGAGTTTGCGTTTCGACAGCCAGGTCCGACAGTGAATTTTTGGAATCGTGCACACACGCCAGGCGGCTCATCGAGCGGTTCTGCGGCTGCAGTCGCTGCAGGTATTGTTCCGTTAGCACTGGGCACGCAAACAGTGGGATCAGTCATCCGTCCAGCAGCATTCTGTGGCGTGGTGGGGATGAAGGCAAGCTTTGGCGCGATGCCGCGCGCTGGCGTCTTTCCTTTATCAGGCTCTCTTGATCACGTTGGATTTTTAGCCCGCTCCGTGAGCGATGTCGCCTATGCGTTAAATGCGTTGCGTAATCGTTCGGTTCAAGAGCCAGATGCCATTGTGCTGCCAAGCATACCGATGGATGCACAGCAAGGTCTCATTCCAGTCGATGCGCCACGTCTAGCGTGGCTCAAGACACCCTTTGACGATCTCGTGCTGCCCGAACAGAAAGAGGCGATGGCGGCAGCTGTTGCCGTCATGCGCCAAAAGGGTGCAATTGTCGAAGAGTTTTCATTGCCCGATTCATACTGGCGTGGCCTTGACTTGCTGCAGTGCTTGCTTGAATGCGATGCGGCTGAGATTCACCATGAGCATGAGACACATCATGCGGCCTTGCTATGCGAGTCGATTACGACTTTGGTCAAAAATGGTCGGCAGCGCACTGCGCTCGAATACTTGCAAGCGCGGACGACTCAGCGAGCACTTCGACATGATGCAATTCATCAATTTAAGGGCTTTGATGCGGTCTTGACCATTCCCGCAACGGGTGGAGCGCCCGAAGGGCTGCATTACACCGGTGACACGACCTTCTGTGCACTCTGGAGCTTTCTTGGGCTACCCGCGATCACCGTGCCGATCGCACGTTCAGCAAAAGGCATGCCGATGGGGTTGCAGTTGGTCGCAGCCTATAAGCAAGATGCACATTTGTTGCGTGTCGCGCGCTGGGCCGAGCTGAGCTTACCCTCTGTGCAGGCTTAAGGGTATGCGCCCTCACGCATTGACCCGTGCTCGATTCGGACTAGGCGTCATCCTATCTCATTAAACAGAGATGATGGCGCCCTTGCGTTCGACGATCATCGTGTATGCGTGGGGTTCTCTATGCTTGGCAAAATTAAAGACTGAATTTTTATAAGACAGCGTCAAATCGAGATCGCAGCGAGCGATGGCGAGCTCGTCACCAAGCGTGCTGCACGCACCAATAATCTCGCCCGACGGTGCGACGATGATTGAATTGCCGATTTGATCGACGCCTTCTTCGCACCCTCCCTTACCCACACCGACGACCCAGGTGCCATTTTGGTAGGCACCAGACTGCATGACGAGTTCGTTATGAAAGTTTGACAGATTATCGTGCTCTGGAGCCGGTGGATTATGGACGGGTGTGTTGTAGCCGATCAAAATCATTTCAACGCCTTGTAGTCCCATGACGCGATAAGTCTCAGGCCAACGTCGATCGTTGCACACCGCCATGCCGATAATTCCGCCGAAGGCACGAAAGACTGGGAAGCCTAAGTTACCGGTTTCAAAATAGCGTTTTTCTAAATGCTGAAACTGACGCCACGGCTCATGCTCTGCGTGTCCCGGCAAATGTATTTTGCGATACTTCCCGATGATTTCACCCGAGGCGTCCACCAAAATAGACGTATTAAAGCGTCGGGTGCGACCCTGCTCTTGAGTGAGCTCGGCATAGCCCAGATAGAAGCCTACCTTGAGGCGTCGTGCGGCATCAAACAGTGCTTGTGTATCGGGACCAGGCATTGCAGTTTCAAAAAACTGATCAATTTCTTCTTGCGTCTCGAAGTACCAGCGAGGAAAAAAAGTCGTTAAGGCGAGTTCTGGAAATACCACCAGATTACAGCCATGACGTGCGCCCTGTTCAAGGAGTGCAATGAGCCTGCCGACGACTTCTTTGCGGGAGTGGGCAAGCTGGATAGGGCCTAACTGCGCAGCACCAACGGTAACGATACGAGACATGAGAGGGTTTCCTTAAACAAGCACGATTAAGCCAGTACTTCTTCGGCAGAACGGCCGACGACTGCTTGATAAATGGTGGGGTCAGTATCGCCTTCGCTCCCAATGAGCAAGACGCGTGAATGTGCATTCAATCCAAGCGCGCTCCAAACCGCGCTGTTGGATTGGGCCGCCTGTAAAAGTCCAAGACCTGTACTGCCTGTTTCACCTAAGACGATTTTTGGATCGCCATCTGTTGGGGTTGCAAAAACACGCATGGCTTCGAGTGCATGCGCATCGGACAGGGTGGCGTAGACGTTAATCCCGTTTTTCAAAATATCCCAAGCGACAGGCGAGACTTCGCCGCATGCCAAGCCAGCCATCACGGTATCAAGATCGCCCAAGACTGCAACGGGCTGACCGACCTGACCGCTTTGAAAAAAGCAGTCCGCACGCTCGGGTTCAATGAGGACAAAGAGGGGGCGATCGGCACCCCAAGCCTGCCAGAACGCCGCGCATACTGAGGCTGCTAAGGCACCTACACCGGCTTGAACCAAAACGTGCGTCGGTGGTTCGTCGAGTTGCCCGATCATTTCACGCGACATCACTCCGTAGCCGTGCATCACATCGATTGGGATATCGCGATAGCCTTCATAGGTAGTGTCTGAGACGACGGTCCAGCCCTGTTCGGCGGCCTGTTGTGCCGCATGGTGCACAGAGTCATCATAATTGCCCTGCACGCGGATCACTTCTGCACCGAAGTGCGCAATGGCTGCGCGCCGACCTTCGCTGACAGTCGCATGGATGTAAATCACGCAACGGCATCCGAACAACTGTGCACCCCACGCGACGGAGCGACCATGATTTCCATCGGTAGCACAAGTCACTGTCATCGTCGAAATAATATCGGCAAATTTGCCGGACAGAATCTCCTGAGGGGTCGCTAAGTGGCCGTTGTGTTGAGCCGCAATCACTTGTTGGATTAAGCGAAAGACCGCATAGGCACCACCCAGTGCTTTAAAACTTTTAAGACCGAAGCGGGTACTCTCGTCTTTGTAAAAGAGCGCCGAGATGCCTAATTTATTTGCTAGATTAGGCAGGGAATGCAGCGCTGTTGCTTGGTAGCCTGGCCAGCCAGAGATCTCTTTTTGGGCTGCGTCAAAGCCTGCCTGATGCAAAATTGACGCTCTGAATGCACCATATTGTTCCTGAGGCGTGCTGGCCTCAGTGTTGGAATAAAGGGCGATTCCGTCCCCAGTCAAAATTTTGGCATTCATCGGTTGACCTATTATTGCGCGTAAAAAAGGTGATGTCTGAAAATGAGTATTTGTTTCTTTTTAACTCATTGACAAGGGATAAAGTGAGGAGTTTGCAGGGAGTGGTGTTATAAAAATGTTTTACCTCAATCCAAAAAGTCCTATGAACCATTCCAGCACGCTTCAAAACACAGTCAAGTTGCTAGAGACCCTTGTCGGATTTGACACCACCAGTCGTGAATCAAATCTTGGCTTGATTGAGTATGTGCGGGACCATTTACAGTCATTGGGTATTCCGGTTCGTCTGTCTTACGATGCTGAGCAGCGTAAGGCAAACTTGTTCGCAACGATTGGTGATCCCAGCGCGCGCGGCATTGTGCTGTGCGGCCACACGGATGTGGTGCCTGTGGATGGTCAGGCTTGGGATACGAATCCTTTTAAGGCGCATATCGCAGACGGTCGTATTTACGGGCGTGGTGCTGTTGACATGAAAGGTTTCATTGCCGCGTCGCTCGCGATGGTGCCGGCCTTTATGAACAGCGATCTGAAGCAACCACTGAATATTGGTCTGACCTACGATGAGGAGGTGGGATGTATCGGTGTGCGTACGCTGATCCGTGATCTGGCCTCTGCGGGGATTCACCCAGCGGGTTGTTTCGTGGGCGAACCAACGGGCATGCAAGTGATGACAGGTCACAAGGGGATGCGGGTGACGCGTTGCCGTGTCCGTGGACTGGAGGCCCATTCCTCCATGGCGCCAGAGGCTGTCAGCGCGATTGAATACGCGGCGCGGCTGGTCGAAAAAATTCGTACGATGGCCTTGCAAATTCAAAAAGAAGGGCCCTTTGATTCTATGTTCAAAATCCCCCATGGAACGATGCAGACGGGTGTGATTCACGGTGGGACCGCACCTAATATCGTCGCAAAAGACTGCGAGTTTATTTTTGATTGTCGAACCTTGCCGCAAGGGAACTCTGACGCGCTGATCCTTCAAGTGCAAGAGCATGCCGAAGCACTCAAAGTAGAGATGCGGAAGTTTTCCGCAGATGCTGATATTTCGTTTGAAATGATTTCAAACTCAGCACCATTGTCTACGCCTGAGAACGCGCCGATTACTTATCTTGGGACGTCATTGGCACGTAATAATTTGCTCGGTCGCGTTTCTTTTGCGACCGATGCAGGTTGGTTGCATCAAGCGGGTATCCCGTGTGTCGTGATTGGTCCTGGAGATATCGCGGTGGCGCACAAGCCCAATGAATATATCGAGATCAGTCAGTTAGAGGAATGCTTGGGATTCATGGATCGCTTGCGCGAGCGTATGACCCAGGAAGTCTTGCTGACTTAAGATCCTTTTTAGGCGCGTCGCACGACTTGACCTGCATGGGCGCCGGTTGGGGCGCCGTTGCGCCAGCTGGCGACTCCGTTGACGTAGACGCGCTGAATGCCTGCTGCAGGACGTTTTGGATCAGCAAACGTCGCGCAGTCGCGGACATGTTCGGGGTCGAACACCACGAGGTCCGCGGCGTAACCGACCGCAATACGTCCACGATTGTTCAGTCCAAATTTAGTCGCGGGCAAACCGGTCATTTTGTAAATTGCCGTTTCTAGCGAGAAAATTTTGCGATCCCTTGTGTAATGTCCAAGCACACGTGGAAAGGCACCCCATAAGCGCGGGTGTGGAAAGGTATCGTGCGGCAGTCCATCTGAGCCGATCATGGTCTCTGGGTGAGCCATGATGCGTTCGACATCTGCCTCATCCATTGAAAAATAAATAGCGCCAGCAGGCTGAAGGGATTGTAAATATTCCGTCAGTCCCAAGTCTTGTTCTTTGAGTAGCTCGTCCACATAGCGACCTGCTGTTTCTGGCTTTGCTGTGGACCAGGCAATGAGCGTACGCGATGCCTGTTCTACGGCGTCCTGACGGAGCACGGTGGAGGAGGCGACGTAGGGATAGCAGTCCATGCAGACGTCATTGCTACTGCGGGCTTGATCAATCAGTGCAAGAGTTTCAGTTGAGCGACCATGATTGGCGCGACCATTGACCTTGTGATGTGAGATGACTTGTCGCACACCCAGTGCCTTGGAAATCGACATGGCCTCCGTCATGGCTTCAAGTATCTGCTCTGCCTCGTTGCGGATATGTGAGGCAATCACCGCTTTGCTGCCACGCAAGGGCTCAAATACCGCTTGAATTTCCTCTGCTGTAGCGGCTTGTGCTGGTGCATAGTAGAGGCCTGTCGAGACGCCCACGACGCCAGCATCCAGCGCTTCTTGAACGAGCTGCTGCATGGCTTGAATTTCCTCTGGATTAGCAGGTCTGTCCAAGTCTTGCATCGTGATAGCCCGCAAGCTCGTGTGGCCAGCGAGCGATGCAACGTTCAACGTAGAGGGTGTTTTTTCTAACGCCTCAAAGTAATCAGCAAATGTTTTAAAACGCAGCTCTGAGTTGTCAGCCACCAGGTTAAGGGGAGGCACTGGAATGGTGCGTCCGAGTGGTGCAAGGCTGATGCCACAGTTACCTGTGATGACGGTTGTCACACCTTGGCTGACCTTGGGGCGCATCGAGCGATCTGACAAGACCAGTCGATCATCATGGGTATGGACATCGATAAATCCTGGTGCAATCGAGGCGCCGTCAACGTCAACGATCGTGCTCGCTTGAACCTGCAAGTTGTGACCGATCTCTACGATTTTTCCCTCTGAGATGGCGATGTCAGCTCGGTACCGAGGGGACCCAGTGCCGTCAATCACAATGCCATTTTTTATTAACAATTCACATTTCATGATGGTTGCGCCCGCTTAAGGTCATCAGGGATTACTAGGATGTTTTGTCCCAGTCATTATGTTACAAACATTGAACTTATGGTTTTTAGTCTTCAGGACTAAAGCCGGCTGAGTGATGTTGTGGAGTCGAAGTATGTGGCACGGTTATTGCTTGTAGCAGGTTACATGTTCCAATTTATATGGGGTAACACATGAATATCAATCGACGTGATGTACTGAAAGGCGCGGCTGGCTTGAGCTTGGCAGCGACAGGCATGATTGGCGCTCCCGCTTTCTCTCAGTCCTCCAGTAGGGTACTGAAGTTTGTGCCACAGTCCAATTTGGCGAATTTTGACCCAATTTGGGGCACGCAGTATGTGGTGCGTAACGGTGCTCAGCTGGTTTGGGACACACTTTACGGTATGGATGACAAGCTAGCTCCCAAACGTCAAATGATTGAGAGCGAAGAAGTCTCCAGCGATGGACTGACTTGGACGTTCAAATTACGTCCTGGAATGAAATTCCATGATGGCGAGCCTGTGCGAGCGGTGGATGCTGTCGCCAGTATCAATCGGTGGTCGCAACGTGACCCCATGGGTTTGATGATTCGTGCTGTTCAGAAAGAATTGTCCGTCGTGAACGACTCAACCTTTAAGTGGGTCCTCTCGGCACCTTATCCAAAGATGATGTTGGCGCTAGGCAAGGCTGGTACACCGATCTGTTTCATCATGCCAGAGCGTTTAGCCAAGACAGACCCATTCAAACAAATCGATGATTACATCGGTTCGGGCCCAATGAAATTCTCACGCAAAGAGTTCAAGCCAGGCGCGCTGGCGGTGTTCGAGCGTTTTGATGGCTATAACCCTCGCAATGAGCCCACCAACTGGATGTCCGGTGGTAAGCAAATCAATTTTGATCGCATTGAATGGATCATCATGCCGGATCCTGCGACGGCATCGGCTGCGTTGCAAAGTGGAGAAGTCGATTGGTGGGAATCTCCATTGCCGGATTTGGTGCCTTTGCTCCGACGCAATCGCAATATTTCTGTCGATATCGCCGATCCGCTGGGTAACATTGGTGCCTTCCGCTTGAATCACTTACATGCACCATTCAATAATCCTAAGGTACGCCGTGCTGTTCAGATGGCAATCAGTCAGGAAGATTACATGCGTGCTGTAGTGGGTTCAGACACTAAGCTTTGGAAGGCTTCGGCGAGTTTCTTTACACCCGGCACCCCTCTTTATACGGAGAATGGTGGCGAAGTGCTCAAGAGCGGTCCCAACATGGATCTCGCCAAAAAAATGTTGGCTGACTCTGGCTACAAAGGTGAACCTGTAACCTGTCTGGTTGCTCAAGATAATGCCATCACCAAAGCTCAGGGCGAAATCACGGCCGACTTGCTCAAGCGGTTAGGTATGACCGTCGATTTCGTGGCAACGGACTGGGGAACAGTTGGTCAGCGTCGTGCTTCCAAGAATGAGCCTGGAAAGGGTGGTTGGGGCATGTTCCACACATGGCACTCAGGTGCCGACTGTGCCACCATCGCTGGTAATATCGCCGTCCGGGCGAATGGCGACAAAGCCTGGTTTGGTTGGCCAAACGTTCCCGCGGTCGAGCAAGGTATTGACGAGTGGTTTGCGTCACCGACTGTCGAGGGCGAGAAAACCGCCTTTGCCAAAATCAATAAAGCAGGTATGGAAGAAGTGGTCTATATTCCGACCGGTTTCTTCTACACCTATCAAGCATGGCGCAAGAATATCACCGGTATTGTGGGTGGTCCTTTGCCATGGTTCAGTGGTGTGAAAAAAACCTAACTCTGGTTTGAGTCGACCAAGGTCGGTGCGCGCTTGGCGCGTGCCGACCTGCGGATCTGATGTGTATCGGATTCAACCTAGCAGCACGGAAACTCCATCACCATGTTTACCTACATTATTCGCAGGGTATTGGCGACCATACCGGTCATGCTGATAGTCGCCCTGTTTGTGTTTAGCTTGCTCTATATCGCTCCGGGCGATCCTGCAGTTGTGATTGCTGGTGATCAAGCGAGCCCGGCAGACGTAGAAAAAATCAGAGCAGGCCTAGGTCTAGACAGACCTTTTCTTGTGAGGTTCTCCGAGTGGTTTTTCAATCTCTTGCGTGGAGACCTTGGCGTCTCGATGTTTACGAATATTCCAGTGAGCGAGCTGATCGCTCAACGTATTGAACCGACGTTATCGCTAATGGTGTTGACACTTGTTCTCTCCATTGGTATTGCAGTGCCGATCGGCGTGCTGGCTGCTTGGAAATCGGGTACTTGGATCGATCGCGGCGTGATGGCAATTTCTGTCATTGGCTTTTCAGTTCCGGTGTTTGTCGTCGGCTATTTGTTGAGTTTTTTCTTTTCACTGGAGCTTGATTGGCTGCCCGTGCAAGGCTACGTTTCCTATACCAAGGGATTCGGTGTCTGGTTCGAGCACTTAATCCTCCCGGCGATCGCATTGGGTTTTGTCTATATCGCGCTGATTGCGCGTATTACGCGCGCCACGATGCTCGAGGTTTTGTCTCAGGACTACATCCGGACAGCCAAGGCTAAGGGCATGGGTCAAGCGGGTGTTTTGTTTGTTCATGCTCTTAAGAACGCTGCAGTTCCCGTTGTGACCGTGATCGGTATTGGTGTCGCTTTGCTGATCGGTGGCGCGGTGGTGACGGAAAGTGTTTTTGCGATTCCCGGTTTGGGACGTTTGACTATCGATGCGATTGTGCGCCGCGACTACCCACTCATTCAGGGGCTCGTCGTCGTGTTCAGCTTTGTTTACGTGTTGGTCAACCTAGCGGTTGACGTGATCTACACAATCGTTGATCCCAGGATTCGTTACTGATGACTCAATTTGCTGCTGCCCCCCCATTACCGGATTTGTTGAAACCGCGTCGCCAACGTAAAGGCTTCTTTGGTTTTCTGCTCAATAATCCGACGATCGCTTTTGGTGCAGGCCTGTTGCTTGTGATGTTGGTGATCGCAGTCTTCGCGCCTTGGCTTGGTACGGTGGACCCCACCGAGCTCGCGCCACGTAATCGCAACCTTGAGCCCTCAGCCAAACACTGGTTCGGAACAGATGCTTTTGGAAGAGATATCTACTCACGCGTGATGTATGGTGCTCGTGTCTCCTTAACGATTGGCTTTGCTGTGGCCATTTTGGCCTCGGCAATTGGTTTAACCATCGGTTTGATCTCAGGCACTTTCCGTCGTGCGGATGCCATCATCATGCGAGTGATGGACGGTCTGATGTCGATTCCTCCGATCTTGTTGGCTATTGCCTTGATGGCATTGACGCGTGCCAGCGTTGAGAACGTGGTGATCGCCATTACGATCGCAGAAATACCACGCGTTTCGCGACTTGTGCGAGGTGTGGTGTTGTCGCTCCGTGAGCAAGCCTATGTGGATGCGGCGATTTCTTGCGGTTGTCGCATGCCGATGTTGATCTGGCGGCATATTTTGCCCAACACCTTGGCACCGCTTACTGTGCAGGCAACTTATATCTGTGCGTCTGCCATGATCACTGAGTCGATCCTGTCATTTATCGGCGCGGGTGTCCCACCGATCATCCCTTCATGGGGCAACATCATGGCCGATGGCCGTACGTTGTTTCAAATCCTGCCGTACATCATATTTTTCCCTGCAGTTTTCCTGTCTGTCACAGTGTTGGCCGTCAACCTGCTCGGTGATGGTTTCCGTGACGTGCTTGATCCTCGCAAGTCGAAAACGAGCTGATTGGAGATATGTCTTGGCTTTATTAGAAGTAGAAAACCTTCAGACGCACTTTCGTACGCCAGACGGTATCAACCGCGCTGTCGATGGCGTAAGCTTTGTCGTGAACGAGGGCGAAACACTCGCCATCGTGGGCGAATCGGGTTGTGGTAAATCCGTGACCGCGATGTCCATCCTGCGACTGATTCCTGAGCCTCCCGGAAAGATTTCTGGCTCAATTAAGTTTTTGGGTAAAGACTTACTCAAAATGACAGACAAAGAAATGCGCGCGATTCGTGGCGATGCTATTTCGATGATCTTTCAAGAGCCAATGACGAGTCTTAATCCCGTCTTGCAGATTAGACGTCAGTTGTGCGAGACGCTGCGCTTACATCAAAAAATCACTAAAGAACAAGCGAACGCGCGTGCGCTGGAGTTAATGAATCTGGTGGGTATCGCTGAAGCAGAGCGTCGTCTAAACGAGTATCCGCATCAGCTTTCCGGTGGTATGCGTCAACGCGTGATGATTGCGATGGCGCTTGCCTGTAACCCCAAGCTATTGATCGCGGATGAACCGACAACCGCACTAGATGTGACGATTCAGGCGCAAATCTTGGATCTGATGGCTGATCTTAAAAACAAGATTGGTGCTGCCATCGTGTTGATTACTCACGATCTGGGTGTGGTAGCTGAAGTCGCTGAGCGCGTGATGGTGATGTATGCCGGGCGCAAGGTAGAAGAAGCCCCTGTCAAAGAATTGTTTGCAAGACCATTGCATCCTTATACGCAGGGCTTGCTTGGTGCGGTGCCGAAACTTGGCGCTTCGCTTGATGGGCACACGACGCGCTTAAAAGAAATCCCTGGTCTTGTGCCGAGTTTGAAACAAAAAATTCAGGGCTGCGTGTTTGCCTCACGTTGTCCGCTGGCAAAAGATCCCTGTCGAGAAATCGCGCCCGCGATGCAAGTGAGAGAGGGGGGCCATCAGGTCGCCTGCCATTTCGCCGGCGAAATCGCCTTCGCTAACGACTAATACGAATCAGGTTGCTCGCATGTCTACGTCCGCCAATACGCCTTTGTTAGAAGTTCGTCAGTTGCAAAAGTTTTTCCCCATTAAAACCGGCTTGTTCGGCAAGGTGACGGGAAATGTTTACGCGGTAGACGGCGTATCGTTTTCAATCAAGAAGGGAGAGACGCTTGCTTTAGTAGGTGAGTCTGGCTGTGGTAAATCAACGGTCGGACGCTCTATTCTTCGTTTGTTTGGTTTGACCTCCGGCGAGGTATTGCTTGACGGCGTGAGGATTGATGCGTTACGTGCAAGTGAGTTGCGACCTTTGCGCAAGCGTGTACAGGTGATTTTCCAAGATCCATTCTCAAGTTTGAATCCTCGCATGCGCGTGCATGACATCATTGCCGAGCCGATTCGTAACTTTGGTTTAGCTTCCTCTCAGGCGCAAATTAACGAGCGTGTGGTTGCATTGCTTGAAAAAGTGCGACTCCCCAAGGATGCGGGTTCACGCTGGCCGCATGAATTTTCTGGTGGACAGCGTCAACGTATTTGTATTGCGCGCGCGTTAGCGGCTGAACCTGATCTGATTATTTGCGATGAAGCGGTATCGGCGCTTGATGTCTCCGTCAAGGCGCAGATTGTGAATCTTCTCCAGGATTTGCAAAAGGAACTTGGTCTGGCGCTGTTATTCATTAGCCATGACTTAGCGATTGTTGAGCATATGACGCATCGTGTCGCCGTCATGTATCTCGGCAAAATTGTCGAATTGGCGGATCGCCGTGAGTTGTTTTCCGATCCTCAGCATCCCTACACGGTCGCTCTTTTGTCTGCAGTGCCGGTGCCTGATCCGGAGCGTAAAGCGACCCGTATCGTGTTGCAGGGTGATGTCCCGAGTCCAGTGAATCGACCAAAGGGTTGTCATTTTCATACGCGTTGCCCGGAGGTGTTTGAGCGTTGCAGGACGGAGGAACCCAAGCAAACGATGCTTGGCGGAGGAAGGATGGTGACTTGTCATTTGCGAGAGTCGCAGGGTCGATGAAAATTTTAGTTGCACGTCTGAATCACGAAACCAATACCTTTTCTCCCATTGCAACGCCTTTGGCCTCGTTTGGTCAGCAGGGGCCGCTTTATGGGGCAGACGCATACGCTGACTCGAAGGGCAGTCGAACAGGGATTGCTGCGTTTATAGATCTCATCGAACAGGCGGGTCACGAAGCGGTTGTCGCCTGCAGTGCGATGGCCAATCCCAGTGGAACCGTGAGCGCAGCAGCCTATGACAATCTTTGTGAGGCGATTCTAACTGCGGCCAAGGGCTGCGACGCTGTCGCACTCGATCTGCATGGTGCGATGGTGTGTGAAAACACCGATGATGGTGAGGGAGACTTGCTCGAGCGCGTCCGTGCGGCGCTCCCACATGCGCCGATTGCGGTGGCGTTCGATTTGCATGGAAAAATGACCGACAAGATCGTCGACAACAGCGACATCATCATTAGCTTTAAGACATATCCTCATGTTGATATGTATGAGACGGGTGCTCACGCTGGTCGGTTGTTGATGGACATGATCAATCAGCGTGTTCGTCCTACGATTGCCTGGCGAAGACTCCCTCTCATTTCAAATACGCTGTGCAGTCGTACAGACATTGGACCCATGCATGAAGCCATTCGTTTGGCACGTGCAGCTGAAAAAAATGGCATGCTGGGTGTGTCGGTACTCGCAGGCTTTGGGCTGGCAGATATCGCGGCACCATGCGTCAGTGTGGTTGCCGTCAGTCATGATGACCAGGAAGGCGCCGAACGGGTGGCTCAAGAGATTGCGGATTTTATCTGGCACGAACGTGAGAGCTTCACCTATGCAAATGAAGCACTGTCGGATTCCATTGAACGCGCTAAGGCGTTGGCGACAAAACCTGGTGAAGGGCCTGTGCTGTTGCTGGATCATGGCGACAACTGCATGTCGGGCGGTACGTGCGACGACATGAATGTTTTGCATGAAGCACTACGACAGGGCTTACAGGATATTGTGGTGGGTCCTATTTGTGATCCTGAGGCCGTCGCCCAGATGATTGAGGCAGGTATTGGCGCCACAGTGACTTTACCTGTCGGTGACAAAGTACCCTTGACTCAATTGGGTATAACAAATGCGCCGCGTCCCCTCACGGGTGTCGTCTCCCGGATTTCAGACGGACAGTATGTGGTGTCGGGGCCGACCTATACGGGACAGCGTATTCATATGGGCCGAACAGTTTGTTTGGAATTACCGCAGGCTCAGGTCATGGTGACTGAAACACCCCAAGAGCATTGGGATCTTGGCATTTTTAGTCATATGGGTATTGATGCCACCAAACATCGGTTCGTGTTGCTCAAGTCTAGGATGTATTGTCGACCTGTATTTGTGCCGATTTCAAAAGCCTTGGTTGAGTGTGATGGCGGTGGCGTGACAGGCGCAGATTATTTGCGCTTTCCGTATAAAAAGCTGACACGACCTGTCTATCCAATGGACCCCGACACGCAATGGTCAGGGCCCACGTCAACATGATCAAGTGACTGCAATCACTGCATCAAGTGCGACGACTCCAGACGTTTGCACAAGCAGTGGATTGATATCGATACTCTGAATCTCAGGGTATTTGCATGCCATCTCACTGACGTCGCACAGCACTGTTGCGAGTGCATCGCAATCTAGCGCGGGGCGACCGCGCCAGCCTTTCAATAGGATCGCGCTTTTTACACTATCAATCAGTCTGTGTGCGGCCGGCAGATCGAGCGGTGCACTTGCCATGGCGACATCTTTGAAGAGTTCGACCATGATCCCACCCATGCCGAACATCACCATGGGCCCAAACACCGGATCACGATGCATCCCCACGAGTATTTCTACACCTGAGGACATCATGCGTGAAATGAGTACCCCCTCGATTTTCGCTTGAGGAAGTGCTGCACGGGTGCGTTGAATGAGTGTGTCGAAACTCTTCTTAAGCGCCTCGTCGTTTGAGATATTAAGGATGACACCACCGATCTCAGTCTTGTGCTGCACATCCGGGGATAAAATTTTCGCCACGATTGGGTAGCCAAAATCATGGGCGGCCTGTAGGGCTTGCTCAGCGTTGATGCAGGCGCGTTCTTCTATGACGGCGATGCCTTCTTGTTGGAGTAGGCGTTTGGCTTTCGCTTCATCGTTTGGATTGTCAGCTAAACGCAGCGTTGTCCTCATTGGTGGCAGTGCCCGCATGACCTCGCGGCGTTGTCTCAGTTGGCATGCCGCGCTGATGGCGGTGATTGCACGTGTGGGGTCTTCGAAAACTGGAATACCAGCTGTCTCGAGCTGAGCTCGGACACCTGCTTCGCTTGGCATGATCGTCACGATCAGTCGATCCTGAAAGTTTGACTTCAGTGCAAGCAAGGCATTGAGTGTGTCCTTGAAGACAAGGGGCGCGAGTGCGTTGTTCGCTAGATAGAAAATCAGAGCGTCGTCATTGGTATGTTCCAAAATAGAACGTCCAACATCCACGACGAGTTGAGGGGTCGTCGCGACTTGTGCTGTTGTGTCGTAGGGGTTACGGCCGGCACCATAGGGCAAAACAACGGTAAGCGCGTCGATCAACGGTTGCGAAAATGGCTGGATCTCGAGGCCCATTCGGGCTCCGTCATCCGCCATCAAAATACCAATGCCACCCGAGACCGTGACAAGCGACAGACGATTATTAGCGGGTAGGCGACCATTAACTAGCAGGTATGCGATATCGACCATTTCCTCAATTGAGCGCGCGCGCCATGCGCCTGTTTCGCGCAAGATCGTGTCGTAGACGCGATCATCGCCTGCCAATGAGCCGGTGTGCGTTGCTGCAGCGAGTGCGCCCGCTTCGGAGGTGCCGACCTTCATGATGATGACAGCTTTGCCTGCTCGTGACGCTTTATTGATCGCCGCGCGCAAGTGATCGCCATTTTTACAGCTTTCCATGGAGGCGCAGATCACTTCAGTCGCAGGATCTTCGGCCAAATAGTCGATGCAGTGTGCAACATCTACATCGGCTTCGTTACCGGTCGCCAGAGTTCGGCTCATGCCGATGCCTCTGAGGTCTGCCATGACGTAGGTGCAGGAGCCAAAAGCGCCGCTTTGTGTCACGAACGCGACTTCGCCGGGCTTGGGTGCAGCACCACGCGCAAACGAAGTCGAAAATGTAGCGAATAAACCGTTCGCAGGACTTAAGGCGCCCAGGGAGTTTGGCCCGACCATGCGCATGCCGGCTGCACGCGCGATCTCGACTAATTCGTCTTGTGCTGCTTTGCCCTCTGGTCCCATTTCACCAAAACCTGAGCTTAAAACTTGTACAACTTTCACTCCTTTTGCGGCGCAGTCTTTTAGCGACTCTTTCACGCGCGAGGAGGGCACGATAATCACAGCTTGATCGACCTCGCCGGGGATCGCAGAGACTGAAGCATAGGAGGTCAGTCCCTGAATCTCGGGCGCCGATGGGTTGACTGGATAGAGTTTGCCCTGAAAACCATAGGTCTTCATGTAGTGAATGGCACGCCCACTGAGTTTTTTAGGATCACTAGAGGCCCCGACAATCGCAATCGATTGAGGGTTAAAAAGTGCGTCGAGGTCATGCATGCTGTTCTTCTGCCTTTGAGAGTGTGTAGGCGCGCTCGGTGTGGTACTGACCATCACCATATTCGAGGTTAGTCATGAGTATTCGCTTATTTAGGCGTGTTGCCCAAAGCTCTTCAGTCATGCCCATGCCACCATGTGTCTGGATCACGGTGTGTGCGAGTTTGGGTCCGACTTGTGACAGGTAAATCTTGAGTAAAGAAACATCTCGCGCCGACAAGCGTCCGGTGACGCTCGCCTGTCGCGTCAGCGCACTCACCAAGGCTCGAAAGCAATCGTACTTAGCGTAGACGTCCGCAATGTAGTGACGGAGCACTTGAAAGGTCGAGAGCGTGACATCAAACTGCTTGCGTTCACTGAGATAGTGGATGGTCTGTTCGAGAGCTGCACCCATACTTGAGACCGCTTCGACGCAAGCGAACAGCGCGCCATAATCGCGTACCCCTTTAAAGGTGCTTGCAAAGTCAGCGCCACTTGAAAGACGCCATTGATGATGCAACGGTTGATGAGCAAACGTGATGGAGATGCTATCGCGCGAATCAATGCGAATCTCATGACTGATGGCTGCGCTGACGTCATCCGTTGCGAGCAACCAGAGCGCAGGCGACCCATCCGCCTGCGCACAGCAAAGCAAATAGTGCGTAGCGTCAGGCACAGATTCAAGACCTGAGACTTTTCCGTTGAGGGAGAGACCATTTGGAGAGGTCTCAATACGCAGTGTCATGTCATGGGACATCTGCTGCATAAAGGGATCAAGCGGTTGGAATATTGGCTGCAACCTTACAGTGCCATCGGCCATTGCGCCAAGAAGTGCCTGCTTTCCATCAAAATTGAGCGAGGAAAGTAATAGAGCCGGCAAGCCGAATCCTGCACTGATCGGTAGAGGCAGTGCGTATTGGGCGGTGCCCTCCAGCAAGGCACAGAAATCCAGTATTGTGCCGCCGAGTCCGCCATCCGCCTCAGTAATGAGACAGGCTGCCCAACCGAGTTCGATGGCTTCTTTCCACTTTTTCTCGCGAAATTTTCGTGTGTCCGAGGCTAAATGAGTTTGGCTATTTGCGAGGTCCGCATCTTTTGAAAATCGTGCTGCAGATTCCTGGAATTCGGAGCCAAATAGTGGTTTAACAGTAAACGTCATAAGAGTCAGTGTCCAAAGATTTCGCGAGCAATCATATTTTTTTGAACCTCATTACTACCGCCATAAATAGTGCGAACTCTGGAGTAGAAATAATTCTGTAGCCAGAGTGCGGCGTCAGGGTTGCCATCGTAGAGACTGTGCTCGTCGATCGGCATGCTCGGGGCGTATTCCGGCCCCATGACTTCCATACCGATTTCTGTCAGTGTTTGAAAAAGACCAGCGCTGGTGATCTTAAGCACCGAAGGTTGTATACGGATAGGCTGCTTGGTCATCACCGCATCAATGGCTTCGAGCCCAAGTTCTTGTATGGCTCTGAGTTCAGCTTCTACGCCCAGCAGACGAAACTCAAGCATCTGTCTGCGCTGTCGATGGATCTCGTTGGGGAGTCGTTGAGCAATCAAGGCGCGCGTTCGTTTGAGATATTGGAATAGAGGCGCTGTATTGGCTGAGTTCAAACGCTCGCGGGAGAGCAGAAATTTGCCATATTTCCAGCCATCACCGATCTGTCCGATACAGTCTTCGACAGGGACTTCAACATGATCGAGAAACACTTCGTTGACATGGTGCCAGCCATCGATGGTGCGGATCGGCCGAACTGAGATGCCTTTGGCGCGAACTGGGATGATGAGCAGACTGATCCCTTCTTGTTTACGTGCCTCGCTCGAGGTTCGCACAAGCGTATACATCAGGTCTGACTCTTGCGCGTGTGAGGTCCAGGTTTTCTGGCCATTGACGATGAAAACATCTCCCTCAAGTCGGGCGTGTGTTTTCAAGGAAGCTAGATCTGATCCAGCGTTAGGCTCTGAGTAGCCTTGACACCACCACTCCGAGCCATCCAGAATCGGTGGGAGGTAGCGTGCTTTTTGACTCTCTGAGCCGTACTCGATGAGAACGGGTCCAATGTGTCTCAGACCATGATGGTATTGCGCAGGGCAATCATTTTCCGCTAACACTTCACCAAAAATAGCCTGTTGGCGAGGATTCCATCCTGTGCCGCCATATTCAACTGGCCAGTTTGGCGCACCCCAGCCTCGGTCAAATAAAATCTTTTGCCAGCGGTGCCATGGCTCGCGCGATAGCTTCCGATTCAGTGCCATGATTTCTTTGATGTCCTCAGGGCAGTTTTGGCTGACAAATTCTTGTATCTCTGACCGAAAGGCGTCGTAGTCAATCTCGTCGTTCAATTCAATTTTCATTGTTCTTCCGCTCTTGATGCGACTAGCGCCCTTTGTAGACGGGTTTACGCTTTTCTTTAAAGGCCAATAGCGCCTCTTTGGTGTCTTCAGTTTTACCCAAGGCCACAGTCATATTTTGTTCAAAGCGGTAGCCTTCTCGACGTGGCATGACGGCAGTCACCTGCGCAGCCTGTTTCGCATAGCTCAGCGCGATCGGCGCTTTGCTGGCGATATCGGTAGCAATCTCCATGACGTATGGCATCAGTGCTTCGGGCGCTAGACTCGCTTCGATCAAACCGAGTCGATACATTTCATCGGCATCGATTTTCATCCCAGTGAAAAACATTCTTCTGGCCCGTGACTTTCCAAAAATGCTTTGCAGCATCGCGGTCCCGCCTGCTAGGCCGACGTTGATTTCTGGCATAGAGAAAACAGCGGTATTGGAGGCCACCCAGATATCGCATTGCGTCATGAGACCAAAGCCTGCTCCCATTGCGGGGCCATTGACCGCTGCGATCACGGGCTTGCTACATTCGATAATTGAATTGCCGGCTTCTCGCACGAGTCGGTTGTGATGCCAGTAAGCACCTGGCTTGTTGTTGAGGCCCGTACGCTCGTTCAAGTCAGCGCCAGCACAAAAGATCTTTCCTTTGCCAGTGACCACAGCGACTTTGACTTCAGGTTCGTCGTTGAAATAATCGAACACTTGTATTAACTCGCTACGCATTTGAGCATTCTGCGCATTATGCGGAGGACGATTGAGCGTCACGGTCGCGATACCATTTGATATATCGAGTTCTAGTGTCTGCAAATCCATATCGAGTTCCTTAATTAAATATTGAATGCTTTTGAGCTGTTATGTTTTTTTATTCAATGGCGATACTGACGCCTTCTACCTTCAGCAGATTTCTAAGCCTTTGTTCTTCGTTGGCCAAGAATTTTGCGTACTCTGCAGGTTTGAGCGCATCGATAAACAAACCGGTTTTACCAATCGCATTCTGCACATTTTCTGTTTTGAGTGCTGTTTCAATTCCTTTGATCAGGTCGTTCTGAATGGTCGATGGCGTGCCACTTGGAATAAGAAAACCAAACCAGCTGCCAAACACCAGATCAACGCCTAGCTCTCTGAACGTCGGCACATTGGGTGCGCTGGGGTGTCGTTTTTCAGCGGCAATCGCAATCGCGTTGAGTGAACCAGAGTTCACCCGTGGCATGGCGGAGGGGCCGTCAAAAATGCCCATAATCTGACCGCCGAGCAGATCGTTCATGGCTGGACCCGTCCCTTTGTAAGGCACGTGCGTAATGCGTACTTTGGCCTCTGCTGCAAAAAGCTCGGCAGAGATATGGGGGCTGGACGCATTACCAGACGATCCAAAGATGAGCCCACCCGGTTGACTCTTGCCAAAGGCAATCATTTCTTTGACATTCTTGAAGGGTACGTTAGGGTTCACGACAAGCAGACTCGTCGAACGCCCTAACAAGAACAGGGGGCTGAGGCTCTTTGGATCATAGGGCAGGGTCTTTTTTAGGACTGGGTTGGAGGTGAAGCCGTAGCTCGTCAGTAGGAGTGTGTATCCATTAGCGGGTTGCCGCGACACATACTGTGTGCCAATGACGGTACCACCACCAGGGCGGTTATCGACCACGACTGGTTGGCCCCATTGCTTGGAGAGCTCCGCTGCAATGGCGCGTCCATAAATGTCGGTCACCCCACCGGGTGGATAGGGCACAACGATCGTCACCTGCTTATCGGGAAAAGTGGCGTGAGCCGATACCGCGCAAAGTGAGAGAAGACTGGTGAACAGTGCGTGTTTGATCAATGATTTAAAAGTGGTCATGATGAGAGCTCCATTGCAATAAGAGGCCTTCGGATGACGTGAGCGTCAACCGAGGCGATGCGTTTGAAAAGATGAGGTTTGCTTACTTTGTCGTGGTCGAGGCTTTGGACTGTTCGATGACTTTTTTCCACTTGGCTGATTCAGTACGTACCACCTCGTCCATCTGTTGAGGCGTACCACCTTTGACCGCTAAACCCGTTGCAACCAGGCGTTCGCGCACGCCTGGCATCCTCAGCACTTCATTGAGTTCTTTGTTAAGTTTGGCGATGATTGCAGGTGAGGTGCCAGCAGGTACGGTGATGTAATTAATCGGTGAAGCTGAGTATCCCTTCAAGGTATCTGCGATGGGTGGGAGTTCTGGCATCGCTGGATTGCGCTCAAGCGTTGAGACACCGAGTGCCTTGACGTTACCGGCCTTGATATGTGCTTGATACACCGACAGGGAGTCGATGGACATCTGCACTGAGCCACCGACAACCTCGGTTACTGCTGCACCAGAGCCTTTGTAGGGCACATGGGTAATGTTGACCCCCGCCATGCTTTTAAAGAGTTCACCCGCGAGATGACTCGACGAGCCTATGCCTGAGCTCGCGAAATTAATTTTTTCTGGATTTTTTTTTGCGTACTCAATCAGCTCTTTGACCGAGTTGACGGGGAGGTCTTTATTCACAACCAAAACATTGCTGCCCTCGATCAGTTCGATGACGGAGGAAAATGCTGTGGCGGCGTCATAAGGCATCTTGTCCATCAGATAAGGGGCGGTCATCTGTTGGCCAGGCGTGGCATACAGAAGTGTGTAGCCGTCTTTAGGTGTGGAAGCCACAAAAGCGGCGCCAATCACACCACCGGCACCTGGCTTGTATTCGATGATGACGGGTTGTCCCAGTCTTTTTGAGAGTGGGTCGCTAATGATGCGAGCCGTATTGTCTGCTCCGCCGCCTGGTGCGAAAGGCACAATAAGCCTGATGGGTTTATTTGGGTAGTCTTGTGCAACTACCGCGTTGGTAGCTAGAGCGGAAATGATCGCGGCTGCGCCGATTAAGAGCTTTTGTAGCTTCATGGGTTGTCTCCGTTGGGATATTTATTTCTAGTTTTTTTTCATCCTAAAGCACAAATCGCTATAGCAACTAATACTTGTTTGGCATACCGCTATATCATTCAGCTATAGTCAATATGTCTTTATCTTAGGGAGGGGGCGCCATGAAATTGCAGCAACTCAGGTACCTGATCACGGTGGTAAAGACGGATTTCAATATTTCTGAAACGGCCCGATTACTGCACACTTCACAGCCAGGTGTGAGCCGACAACTCATGCTGCTTGAGCAGGAGCTGGGGATCACTTTGTTGCGCCGCACTAAAAATAGCGTGACCGGGTTGACCGATGCCGCTCAGCCCATTGTTGAGCTTGCTGCTAGGATCGTGGCAGATGCTGAGGGGATTAAGAAAATTGCGCAAAGCCTGCAAAAAAGTGATCCTAAATCTGTGACGGTGGTGACTACACACAGCTTTGCCCGTCATATGGTGGCGGAGCCACTTTCAAAGCTGAGCGGTACACAACCTTTGGTGCGCGTCACGATTAATCAAAGCTCCTCAGAAGGAGCCTTGCAGCAGGTGCTCTCAGGTGAGGCGGACGTGGCACTCAACACCAAGCGTTCGGAGAGCCTCGAACTCTCTTCTGTGCCCGTGTTCAGGTTGCCAAGATTATTGGTGGCGCCCAAGGGACATCCAATTGCTGAGCTGCGTGAGGTGTCCTTGGAGGAGCTCGCGCGTCACCCTCATGTCGCCTACCCGCAAACCTTTGCGGCTCGACGCTCGCTCGATGAGGTGTTCGCCGCTCACCAGCTCAAGTGCAATGTTGTCATCACAGCGACAGATGCGGATATGGTGATGGCCTGTGTCTCGAACGGGTTGGGGATCGCTATTTTGACGACATTGACGACGCGAGAGGTTGATTTGCGTAAAGTCATCGTGACGCCGCTCGATCATTTGCTTGAACCGGTTGTGGTGTATGTAACGATTCGCAGAGAAAGTGTTCATAATCAGGCTGTCATGGAATTTTTGCAGTCTTTGGTGCCCTGGCTGCGTCAGACCGATCCAAGGCGATTATTTCTGCAAGAGATAGCGGCACCCAACCCAGAGGTGTGGCCGGACTGTCTTGAGTCTGTCGCAGGTCATGGCATGCTGTTGGGTGTGGGACTTTCACAATCTGGACAAAACTAATAAGCATTTTAAAAAAATGTTGATGGCAAGATGTATTCTTTAGGGAAATTGTTGGGCACTATGCCCAAAGCTGCCCAAGCGCATGATGCCCTTGACGCAGACACTTGTTGACAAGATGGAGACGCTATTCAATGAACTTTTCATTCAAACCCGAAGAGGAACAGTTGCGCGCGGAAGTCCGTGCGTTTCTGGTTGAGCATTTCACTGAAAATGTACGTGCGGAAAACGCTGCTGGTAAACGTGGCGAGGGTTGGGGAGAAGCGATCCGCGATTTTTTTGAACAGGTGAATCAGCGCCGCTGGTTTGCCTGGAGTTGGCCGACTGAGTTTGGTGGTGGTGGCGGTGACCGGACTGCCCAGTTTGTGATCGAAGAAGAGTTCTATCGCTACACTGGCATTACGCTTGGCGGCGGGACTGGCGCACCATCGATCTTGATGTTTGGCACTGCGGCTCAAAAAGAAGAGTTCGTCCCGCGCTCGATCAAGCGTGAGATCATTTTCTGTCAAGGTTACAGTGAGCCTGGTTGCGGCACTGACCTCGCGGGTATCCGATGTCGTGCCAAGCGCGTCGGTGATAAATACATCATCACTGGCCAGAAAATCTACACAACCAATGCACAGAACGCGACCCATATCTATTTGATGGTACGTACGGATCCTGATTCAGTACGTCATCGTGGTTTGTCGATTTTACTTGTGCCGATGGGCATGCCTGGCATGACAGTGCGTCCACTGTGGACGGTTCAAAATGACCCGCCGGCACCTTTTGGTACAACCTATGGCGAAGAACGCACCAATGAGGTGTTCTTTGATGATGTCGAAGTACCTGATTCCTGTTTGCTTGGCGACGAGGGGGGTGGTTGGGAAGTTGCCAGACGTGGTTTGAACCTGGATCGTGTCGGCGCATGGCGCTACTTGATCTCGGTGATGCGCGATGAGGACATTATCAACTGGCTGCATGGCGATGGTGCACTCCAAAACTCGCTGCGTGATGATCCGCAAGTACGAGACAAAGTGGCCGAGATGTGGACAGAGGCAGAGGTCTGCCGCTTGATGACGATGCGCAGCATCAGCATCGAACAGAATGGCGGTAAATTTACTTACGAAGGCTCAGCCGAAAAAGTCTTTGCACCCGAGCATAGTGTGCGTGCGACCGAGACCTACAGCCAGATTCTTGGGCCCTTTGCCCAGCTGATGCAAGGTTCACCTGAAGCGATCGAGAAAGGCATCTTTGCTCATAATATTCTCGGTGCCTATCAGTCGACGATTAACCATGGCAGTGTGCAAGTGATGCGCGATCAGGTGGCCCGTATCGGCCTCGGTCTGCCGCGTGCTGCAAAATAAATAATAAGAGACAGGTGATTCAATAATGGATATTTTGCTTGACGATCAAGAAGTACAAATCCGTGAGGCTGCGGCAGAATTTTTAGCCGGTGAGTGCACGCCAGCGTTGGTTCGCAAGGTAGAGATGGAGGCGCTTCAGTATTCGCCAGAGCTCTGGCATAAGTTTGCCGAGAATGGTTGGCTGCAGCTATGTCTATCAACCAAGGCGGGAGGGGAGGCGTTACCGTTGCCTTATCTTGGCTTGTTGTTTGAAGTGGCGGGCTATCATATTGCGCCCATTCCGCTTCATTCCACGATGGTCCCCGCTTTGATTTTGGATCGCTACGGCAATCCAGAGCAAGTCTCTTTATTGCAAGAGGTGATCAGTGGCGATTTGATTCTAAGCCATGCTGTGGCGGAGCACACTGGGCGCTGGTCAGTTGACGCGATCGCGCTCCAAGGACGTATCGAAGGCAATGATCTGGTGCTCAATGGATCTAAGAGTTTTGTCGGGAGCTTCCGCGCTTCGCAGCAGTGTATGGTGATCTATCGCGATGCACAGTCGCCTGACTCGCTTGGCGTTGTGCTGGTGCCGACGGATGCGCAGGGACTGAGCAGTGAGGCACTCGTTTCAATGGCTAAAGATGGCGAAGCGATTGTGCATTTTAAAAATGTCCGCGTGCCGTTGACCGCGCGGGTTGGCAATGCGCAATCAGGCAATGCGATTGCAAAAGAATTGATGGATCTGTCAGCAGTGCTGTATGCCTCACTGATGGCGGGTGCGGCACGTCGAACACTTGACATGGCCGTCGCGCATGCCAAGCAGCGCGAAGCCTTTGGTCAGCCGATCGGTGCTTTTCAGGCGATCCAGCATCTGTGCGCCAACATGGTGAATGCGGTGGATGGCACAACCATGCTCTCTCGAGAAGCGCTCTGGCGCATGCAAGAAAATCTGCCCTATCAAGTCAATGTTGCCCAAGCGAAGTCTTTTGGTAATGAGCAGTGCATGATGGTGGTGCGTTCTGCCCAGCAGATTCATGGCGGCATGGGTTTTATCCGGGATTTTGATTTAAATCTTTGGTACCGCCGCGTCAGTTCATGGAGCCTGCGAGGGGGTACTGCGGCTGAGCACCGCCGAACGATCGCTGCAGCCTTACTCGATCAGCCTGCAAAAGTTCGGATTGGCGTTGTGCCTGAGTAATTTTAAAAAGAATCAGTTCTCGCTACATCAGCGAAAACTGATTCTTGCCTGCTTTCTTTGCTTTATATAATGCTTGATCCGCGCGAGATAATACTGAGTCGACAGTGTCCGTTTGGTCAACGAGTGCAGACAGTCCAATACTGACTGTAAACGCTGTGATGACATTTTTTGTGCTACTTTCGATAATGCGTTCTGCTATTTTTTGGGCAGTTGTTACTTTTGTTTCAGGCAAAATGACTACAAATTCATCGCCACCAAAGCGCGCAACCATATCCGTGGCACGCAACGACTGTTTGATTTGATCTGCCACTTGTTTTAAGATTTTGTCACCTTGAAGATGTCCTAGCTGATCATTGATAGCCTTAAAGTTATCAATATCAATCATCAGAAAAGAGGTCGGGTGTTGATAGCGGATGGCACGACTGATTTCCCGCTGGGCCTCTTCATAAAACGCCTTTTTATTCAGACAACCTGTCAGCTCATCTTGTCGCAATAAGGTATTGAGTTGGAGGGTCAATCTTTCGTAGGCCAACACGACTAAGGCAATCGTGGCAATCGGTATCGCAAAATGAGGTGCAAGCAACGATACCAAATGAGAAAAATTGGCTTCAAAAAATTCGCTTGGTTTGTCAACGACTAGGATGAGAGAGTAGAGGCGGATTAGTCGACCGATGACAAGTAAAGCGAACGCGAAGGCTAAAATAAAGACCGCTGCACCCTGCCGCCAATGTTTGATGACAATCCAAAGCGCATCGATGAGTACAAGCAGCCCCCATATTAAGAACAAAATACTCCGTGCATACAAATTTTCTTGTATGTAGGTGAACCATAAAAAGCCAGATATATTGGCACAAATAAAGAGGATGAGAAATAATTTTGAATAAAAGAGGGGTACTGCAAAGAAATTTCTAAGTCCCTTATTGATCAGCATAAAACCGATCAATATCAACGTGTTCGCAAGAATAATACTGAAAATATCAGGGATGATTCCTCTGAGGAGAAAGAGAGGAATGGATGCTGATAACGTCAGTAATCCATACGTCCACTCCTTTAATCCATTGACATACTGAGTATTTTTTCTTGTGAGTATTAGTAGCAATAAACCCATTAACGCACTGGA
>Ga0105050_10001734_pt1 | contig 32364 bp, 32 predicted proteins | sample FRY01_FD_78088 | JGI IMG/M metagenome (GOLD analysis project Ga0105050, IMG submission 78088) | Freshwater microbial communities from Lake Fryxell liftoff mats and glacier meltwater in Antarctica - FRY-01 | ecosystem: Environmental > Aquatic > Freshwater > Ice > Glacier meltwater ...
CTTGGTTTTTTGTTAGTTCCATATAAAGAAATTAAAGGCAAACCTGTTTTTAAGTCTATGGAATGGTTAATTTTCTCACCAGCATCCGCCTCACCACGAAAACCATGTTCAGGAGCAAAAACTTTTACAACTTGAATTTTTAAAGCCAAAAGTGTATCGACTAAATGAACAGTATTTAATACCGAGGTTTGATTGGCAACAACGGCAACACGTTTTTCTTTCAATGTATCTAAAATCAACGCTAAACGCTCAATTCCGAGTGTTGGTTTTGTATTTGCAGCAACTTTAATTGGTTTTTTTATTAGCGTAGAATCCTCAAAAATAACTACAGTTTGTCCTGCATTGATTTTTAATTTAGTGGGATTACCACAAGAAAAAAGTAAAAACACCAAAAATAGATGTAAGCCAAAAAGCTTTCCGTAACTTTGGAAGCTAAAAAAAAAATTATTGTCTTTTGAATTTTTCATATCGCAACGCATGATTCGTAATCGGGGACAAGGTACTAAAGTTTCCAAACCGATAATTCGTATATCTGTCATAAGTATTTCACTTGCAATTGTTGTTAATTTAATCACCATTGCAATTGTTACTGGTTTTCAGAACGAAATTCGTACCAAGATTACAAGTTTCAATGCACCTTTATTTATTTCTAAAGCTGGAACTACTGGTTTTTACGACTGTGAGCCTATTCATAAAAATGGGTTTTCGCTCCCAGAATTAAGTAAAATTGAAGGTATAGCATCAATCAATAGCGTTTCTTATAAACCTGCATTATTGCAATCAGATAAATTCCAAGATCGAATAAAACTTGCATCTGGTAAGGATTCACTTATTTCTCGACAAGAAATCGCTGGAATTATCATGAAAGGTGTTGAAAAAAATTATAATTGGAATTTCATCAAAAGTAATTTAATACAGGGTCGTATTCCAACGTTTAATTCTTCAAAAGTTTCAAATGAAATCGTTCTTTCGGAGAAAATTTGCCAACAGTTGAATTTTGAATTAAACGAAGAAATCTCTGCTTTTTATGTAAAAAATCAACCTGTACAACGTCGTTATAAAATCGTTGGGATTTTCAAAACTGGTTTAGAAGAATACGACAAGAAAATCATTTTTTGTGATTTAAGAGAAGTTCAGCGTATGAATGATTACGGAATTTCCTCTGTGATTGAGCTTGGTGACACGCTAAATGAAAATGGTGCAATTGTCGTGAAAGCAGTAACTTCTGGTTCGATGGAGAATTTGCAATTCGATTGGGGAAATGGTAAAGATATTTACAGCGGTTTTTATTTAAATTCTCTACGTGATACAACGATTCGTTTGATTGTTTACCAAATGAATTACGATTCAAATACAGCAAAAGCAATGGACACAGCGTATTTGAAAATTGAAACTCCAAAAACAGTTTTCGGAAGATCTTTACTCAAAAATCACGAAGGAAATTTAGTAAAGTCAGAAGTGACAAGTTCAGCTTATACTATGAGTGACGGGAAAACGACAATCAACGTCAATTCTTTGGAAGGAAAAGGGAATTACCAAGATTATATTGCTGGAATGGAGGTTCACATTGAAGATTGGAAAAATTTAACTAAAGTTGAAGAGGCTTTGAAATCTAAATTAGAGATGCAACCCACAAGTTATGGTGAATTATTACAAGTGTCAAGTATTTTAAAAAACGAAGGAGATTTATTCGCTTGGTTGAGTTTCCTAGATTATAATGTCATGATTATCTTGTTTTTAATGTTAATTATCGGAATTATAAATGTAGGTTCTGCTATGCTAGTTTTGATTGTCATGCGAACGAATTTTATTGGGATTCTAAAGGCGATGGGTGCAACAAATTGGAGCATTCGTAAAGTGTTTCTTTTTCAAGCATCCTACTTAATTATCAAAGGCTTGATTTATGGAAATATAATTGGCGTAAGTTTGTGTTTAATCCAATCTCAATTTGGACTTTTCACTTTGGATCCTACCGTTTATTATTTAGATAAAGTTCCTGTTGAGTTAACTGTTTTTAATTGGTTAGGAATCAACGCAATTACTTTTATAGTTTGCGTTTCATCTTTGCTCTTACCAAGTTTTGTTGTGACACGAATAAGTCCATCCAAAGCTATTCGATTTAATTGATATGCAATTCAAAATTGGCGATACCGTTTCGATTTTACACGACACAGGAAAATACACGATTCTTGCCATTAATCATACGTTGATTACGATTGAAGACGTGCATGGTTTTGACCAGAAAATAGATGTGAAATATTTAGTTCCGCAACGTCCAATCAGTGTTTTAGGAATGGATTCATTCCAAAAAGATTCTGAATTAAACAAGCGAAAAGAACCGTTTCTAAAAACTAAAAATGACTGTTTCGAAATTGATTTACACATAGAATCTTTGATTTCCCGCGATTCCGATTTAACACCACATGATAAATTTCTTTTGCAACTCAATTCATTTAAAAATTTCACGAATAAAATGATTGACAAACGCCAAAAAAAATTCCGCATAATTCATGGAGCCGGTGAAGGAAAATTGAAAAATGCAATACGAGATTTACTCACAACAAGAAAAGGATTCATTATGCACGACGACCAATATTCGCATGGAAAAGTGGGTGCTTCCGTCATTGAAATTCAGCTTTCAGTTGCTGAAAAGTTTTAAATTTCTTTGCTGATTCGATTTATAAATTCACCTTATTTTTTTGCTTTTTTTTCAAACTCGTTACAAAAATATTTAATGTTAGTTGTTGCAGCAAGTTGGTAAATTTTTGATGTGCCATTGTAGTTTTTTGTAGGCGAGCTATATATTTCGCTAAAATATTAAAGCTCTAATTATGAATTTTTAGTTTGTAAAAAAAGTTGAATTAAGAAGCTTTCGAAAAATAAGAAATTCATTCCTCTAAAGTAAATCAATAATGATCCGTTTAAAATAGAATTCCTTGAGTTGAAACATGAAGGCTTTAAAATAATGAAAGTTTTGAAAACACCGCTACAACTAATCAGTTCGTTTTTTTTTACAATTTTGTTCAAATAGAGTGATTTAATTCCAATTCCTTAAAATAAATTTCCGAAAAATCTATCGAAAAGAATTCACTACCTTTGCAACTATTAAAGTTGGTAAAAACTAACTTACCGACTTTCTCGAAAAGCAAAATCAATTCATGAAATTTAAAGATTACAACCTTTCACAATCCATTGTCAAACAGCTTGACATAATGGGTTTTAACCGACCAACTGATATTCAATTTAGAGCCATTAAACATATTTTAGATGGGGAAGATGTGATGGCGGTTGCTCAAACAGGAACTGGAAAAACAGCAGCTTTTGTAATTCCAATGTTGAATCGTTTGTTGGTTAAACCAAGAGGTAAATATTCTGGAATTCGTGCCTTAATTTTAGTTCCAACGCGCGAATTGTGCAAGCAAATTGCAAGTGTTGTTGAAGAAATTGGCGCTCAAACTCATTTACGTGTTTTGGGATTGTACGGTGGTGTGGAGCAAGACAAGCAAATTAAATCATTGAAAGATGGCTTAGATGTTTTAGTTGCAACGCCAGGTCGTATGTTTGACTTGATTTCTCAAGGTTTTGTAGATATTTCTCAATTAGAAATGTTTGTTTTGGACGAAGCAGATTTAATGCTCGACTTGGGTTTTAACAAGGATATTCAAGATGTCATTCGCAAAATCCCAAAGAACCGCCAAACTTTATTTTTTACGGCAACGATTTCAAAAAAAATCAAATCTTTAGCTTATGACGTGGTGCGTGATGCCATTCGAATTCAAGTTTCTCCACAAAATCCTGTTTCTAAAAACGTAGACCACGAAGTTTGTCTTGTTGAAATGGATGACAAACGATTTTTCCTTGAAAATCTTTTAAAGGAATATCCTGAATATAAATTCATCGTTTTTGTCCGAACAAAAGTTAGAGCCGAACGAGTAGTTGCAGCAATGGAACGGGTTGATATTAAATCAGAAGCGTTGCATGGCGGAATTGAGCAACAAGAACGTTTTGCGATTTTAGACCGATTTAGAAGCGATGAGAATAAAGTATTGATTACCACAGATGTAGCTTGCCGCGGAATTGATATTCCAAATATGGAATACGTCGTGAATTACGATTTACCAGAGAATCCAGAGAATTACGTCCACCGTTGCGGAAGAACAGGACGTGGTAATAATAAAGGTCAAGCAATGTCTTTTTGTAGTAAAGAAGAAGTTCCTTTTTTAGAAGCAATTGAAGTTTACACGGGAGAAGAAGTCAACCGATACTCAATTTCTGAAAGTGAATATCAAGCTATTTTAAGTGATTCAGATGTCGAATTGTTCAAAAATGGCGATTATGACTGGCAAAAATTACTAGCTAAAAACGAAAATCCAGAATCTTGGGATTGATTTCAGAAAGCAATTATTTTTAAGTAAGACTAAATTTTATAGCTTTACACTATGTTAGAAATTATTGACGTTTCAAAATCATTTAATCGAAAATTGGCGCTTGATGCTGTTTCACTTCATGTGGGAAAAGGAGAAATTTACGGTTTACTCGGTCCAAATGGTGCGGGAAAAACAACTTTAATTCGAATCATCAACCAAATTATCGATGCAGACAGAGGAACTTTGCGTTTTGATGGTAAATTGATGAGTAGCGAACATTTGCGTTATATTGGTTATTTACCAGAAGAACGCGGATTGTATAAATCAATGGGCGTTTTGGAACAGTTGCTATTTTTAGCCCAATTACGCGGCTTATCCAAAGCAAATGCACGAAAAAACGCTAATTTTTGGCTAGAGAAACTGGAAATAAAAGATTGGTCTAAAAAACGAATTGAAGAACTTTCAAAAGGCATGGCACAAAAAGTTCAGTTTATTGCAGCGATTGTTCATGAACCTGATTTACTAATTTTAGATGAGCCTTTAAGTGGTTTTGATCCCCTGAACGTGGAATTAATTTTGAATGAATTAAAAACATTGAAGTCGCAGGGGAAAACGATTATTTTTTCTACACACAATATGCGCAGTGTGGAAGATATTTGTGACCGTGCAGCATTGATTCATCATTCAAAAAAAATAGCAGAGGATAGCGTGTGGAATTTGCGCAACTCACAAAAAAACGGTGAATATTCCATTCGATTTAGTGGAAATATGATTGCATTTGCAAATGCGCTTTGGACTGATTTTGAAATGATTGATAAAAAAGACTTAGGAGATAATCGCTTTTTAGCCGTTGTTAAAATGCGTGGAAATAATCAAATTAACGACTTGTTAAAAGCGTTGATGGGACAAATTCATATTGAAGTGGTGGAGGAACGAATCCCAACTATGCAACAAGTTTTTATGAATTTGATAGGAGGAAAGGAGGCTCAAATTGCGTAACAGTTGGCTGATTGCTTTACGAGAATTGAAAGAACGTTTTTCAAATGGAACTTTTCTTTTGATGATGGTGCTCGGACCTTTGTTTTTACTTTTAATGTTGTTCTTTTTGTTTAAGTCGGGTGACGAAGGAAAGAAATCGTTAAAAGTCTTAATTTCTGACCCAGCGGGGTTAATGGATTCTAAAATTATAGCGAGCGAAGAGGGAAAGATAAGTTATTATTTCATAGGTGATTACTTGGAGATTGAAGAGTTTAGAGATGGAAAAGCTTATCAAAATTTTGATGCCTTAATTGAAGTCAACGAGAAAGTGTTGATGAATAAAAAATCTTTTGTTTTTTACCGTGAAAATCCGTCAACCGATGTGAAAATGCAGTTAAAATTTCAATTGGAAAGAAGGGTGGAGGAAGTAATGATTGAAAATTTCACGAATTTATCCGTTGATCAATTTCGTCAAATTAAACAGCCTCTAAATGTCGATTTTAGAAACGTCTACGATCCTAAAAATCAAGCTTCTGACATGGAAGGATACGTTGGATTAGTTTTTGGTTTTCTGATAGTTCTCTTTGTTTTATTGTTTGGAATGTCGATTTTACGAAGTACTGCTAAAGAGAAAAGTAATCGAATAGTCGAGGTGATTTTGGCTTCTGTAAAACCTTACCAACTTATGCTAGGGAAAATTACAGGAATTGGATTGGCAGCACTGATTCAAATTTTTGTTTGGACCTTTTTTATAACAATTGGATTGATTGTTTTTCGTCAATATATTTTTCCAGATATGTTTAATCCTTCAAATTGGGAAGGAATTCAAGTCAGTGCCGATGTGCAACAGCAATTGATGGAATCCAACTCAGCTGAGCGTTACAATCAATTTGTAGAGTTAATTTATGAACGGATTAATTTTGGATTCATGTTTATTCATTTCCTATTCTTTTTCATCGCCGCTTACTATTTTTACGGTGCCTTTTTTAGTATAATTGGTGCTATTTCAGGTACAGAAAGCGATGGTCAACAGTTTGTTTTACCGATAATTATCGTTTTGGGTTTAGCTGTTTACTTCGGTTATTTAGCAATCGTAGTTCCAGATTCAAATTTGGTAAAATATGCAAGTTTGATTCCTTTTACATCTCCTGTTGTGATAATGGTTAAATTAGCGCAAGGTTTGCCGATTGGTAGTTATTATTTTGTTATTCTTTCGTTAATAATCCTAATAATTTCAACTGTTGTTTTTCTTTGGTTAGCAGGAAAAATTTACAAAAATGGAATTTTACAATTCGGGCAGCGTGCCAAAATAAAAAATATCTTTCAAGGATTAAAATCATAAGTAATGCGTAAAGCCGTTATTGATTTAGGAACAAATACCTTTAATTTAGCTATTGCTGAAGTTGAAAACGGTACTTTAAATTTACTCCATTCAGAAAAAGAAGGAGTAGCAATCGGAATTGGAGGAATTATTGACAAATTACTGTCAGAGGAGGCAATGCAACGCGCAATTAATTGTTTGATTCGCTTTAAAAGTCGTTGTTTAGACTTTGAAGTAACTCAAATTGATGCTATCGGAACTTCTGCAATTCGAGATGCTAATAATAAAAATCAGTTTTTGAAAGCAGTAAAAGATGCCACTCAAATTGAAATTGATGTAATTAACGGAATACAAGAGGCCAATTTAATTTATCAAGGAATAGCATACACTTATTCGTTCGAATCACCAAGTTTAATTATGGATATTGGTGGTGGTAGTACTGAATTTATTGCTACCAACTCAAACGGTATTAAAGATTTAATTTCGTTGAATATTGGTGTTTCACGGATTTTTCAACTTTTTTCTTTCTCCGATCCACTTTCGGAGGTTGATATTCTAAATGTTGAAAATTACCTAGAAGCACATGAACATGATTTTTTTAATCGCATTAATTGTCAAACTTTAGTGGGTGCATCTGGAAGTTTTGAAACATTCTATGAATTAGTTAATAAGAGAACTTATCCTTTAGGTTATCAAACACAAGAAATTGATTTTGATGAATTTAAAAATATTTTGGATTGGGTAATATCCACCTCTCAAGCGGAAAGAGATTCCAATGATTTTATTATTCCAATTCGTAAAAAAATGGTGCCAATTGCTGCGATAAAAACACGTTGGGTTCTGAAAAAAATTAACGCTAATCGCATTGTTATTTCACCGTGTTCTCTAAAGGAAGGTGCGCTGTTGCGAACGGATTAAATCAACTTCTATTAAGTTATCTAAATTTTGCATTCTTAATTTTACGATTTAGATTCTCAATTCCCTTTTAAATTCCTATTATCTTTGTGCAAAATTTAAAAAATGCCATTAAAACCAGTTCGCGTTCGTTTTGCACCGTCTCCAACAGGGCCATTGCACATGGGAGGAGTTCGCACCGCTCTTTATAATTACCTTTTCGCTAAGAAACACAACGGTACTTTCATCATTCGTATAGAAGACACCGATCAAACCCGCTTCGTTTCTGGAGCACAGGAATATATCATGGACGCTATGCAGTGGTGTGAAATTATGCCAACTGAAGGTCCAGGAATTGGTGGCGAATACGGTCCTTATGTCCAATCTGAGCGCAAAGAAATTTACCTTCCTTACGCAGAACAATTGGTGAAAAATGAGGACGCTTATTACGCTTTCGATACACCAGAAGAATTGGAAACAGTTCGTGAGCAAGCTAAACAAATGGGAATGCCGAATTGGCAATATAATGGAGTTACTCGTTCCTCGTTAAGAAATTCATTGACTTTACCACAGACAGAAGTGAACCGTTTACTAGCTGAAGGCGCACAATATGTAATTCGTATGAAAATGCCGCGCAATAGAGATATTCGTTTTCATGATTTGATCCGTGGTTGGGTTGTTGTGAATACTAATAATTTAGATGATAAAGTTTTATTCAAAAGTGATGGAATGCCGACTTATCACTTGGCGAATATTGTGGATGATTACCTAATGAAAATTTCTCATGTGATTCGTGGCGAAGAATGGTTACCGTCAGCTCCTTTGCATGTCTTATTGTATGAAGCATTTGGTTGGGATGCCCCAGAATTTGCCCATTTACCTTTATTGTTGCGTCCTGACGGAAATGGAAAATTATCAAAAAGAGATGGTGACCGTTTAGGATTTCCTGTTTTTCCAACAAACTGGACAACAGCAGAAGGAGAACTTTATTCGGGTTACCGCGAAAAAGGCTATTTCAAAGGTGCATTTATTAATATGTTGGCGCTTTTGGGTTGGAATCCTGGAACGACACAAGAAATTTTCAGTTTAGACGAATTAGTGGAAGCATTTTCATTAGAACGTGTTTCTAAAGCTGGTGCTAAATTCGATCCAGATAAGACAAAATGGTTTCAACAACACTATTTACGCGCTGAATCTGATGACGAATTAGCAGGCTTATTATCAAACTTTACTGACGGCTCTATTTCTCACGAAACATTGAAAAGTGTTGCTCAATTAATGAAAGAACGTGCTGTTTTTCCTCAAGATATGTTAGTTGATGGTGCTTATTTATTGGCTCGTCCAACTGTTTATGACAAGGAAACCATCAAGAAAAAATGGAAAGCTGAAACACCAGTTTTGGTTCAAGATTGGTTGGAAGAAGTTAAAATGATTTCAACCTTTGAAGCAACAGAAATTGAAGTAACTTTTAAAGCGTTCTTGGAGAAAAAACAAGTTGGAATCGGAGCAGTATTGTTGCCTTTCCGTTTAAGTGTTACAGGCGTTGGAGCCGGTCCAGGAATGTTTGATATTGCTGCGTTTTTAGGAAAAGAGGAGGTAGTAGCTCGCATTGAAATAGGTTTAAAAATAATTGAAAAAATTGTAAATGAAGCATAAAATAGAGGTTAACGGAATTCAACTGTATGCTTTTCACGGTTGTTTGGAAGAAGAAGCGCTAATTGGTGGGAAATATGAAGTGGACGTGAGAATCTTAACAGATTTTTCAGATGCTGCATTAAAGGATGATTTAACGAAAACAATTGATTATGTGGCTGTAAATAAAATTGTTGCAGAAGAAATGGCGATTCGCTCAAAATTAATTGAGCATGTGGGTGCTCGTATTTTAAACCGTTTGAACAGCGAAATTTCTCATCCAGCAAGTTACAAAGTACGAATTGTAAAAATTTCCCCACCAATAAATGGCGATGTAAAAAATGTGGCTGTTGAGTTGGAAGGATAGAGGTGAAGTTGTTTTAATATCTTTCATCCAAATTTCAACTTGACTTAACTTCCTATTTCTAAGTTTACTTATCTTTACCTAATGTCAACCAACATACTATACCTTTCCTACGATGGAATGACTGATTCTTTGGGTCAGTCGCAAGTTCTTCCTTATTTAAAAGGACTTACAAAAGAAGGATACAAATTTCATATCATCAGTTTTGAAAAACCTGAACGATTTGATAAATTCAAACCCGAAATTCAAGCCATTTGTGATGCAAATAATATTACATGGCATCCTTTAACTTACACTAAAAACCCTCCATTACTTTCTACTATCTATGATGTTCGAAGAATGCGGTCTCTAGCTAGAAATCTTCACAAAACACACAATTTCAAAATTATTCACTGTCGTAGTTACCTATCAGCAATGGTTGGTTTAGCAATGAAACGTTTATTTGGAACTAAATTCCTTTTTGATATGCGTGGATTTTGGGCAGACGAACGGGTGGAAGGTAAGATTTGGAGCTTGAAAAATCCAGTTTTTAAAACGGTTTATAATTTTTTTAAGAAAAAAGAAAAGGATTATTTTTTAAATGCAGATTACATTATTTCCTTAACCCACGCAGGGAAAAAAGAAATTTGCTCTTGGAAAGGTTATGAACAATTAGAATCAAAAATTGAAGTAATACCTTGTTGTGCAGATTTAGAAAAATTCAATCCAGAAAGTATTACTGAAGAACAGAAAAAAGAAACAAGAGCAAGTTTTAATTTTTTAGATTCAGATAGAATTTTAGGGTATGTCGGCTCAATTGGAACTTGGTATATGCTAGATGAAATGTTGCAGTTTTTTAAAGTGTATCAAACAAATTATCCAAGTGCTAAATTCTTATTTATTTCTGGTGAAAATCGTTCTGTAATCGTCGATAGAGCTAAATATTTTGAAATCGACGAACAATTAATATCCGTAAAATCTGTTTTACACAGCGAAGTAGCAAAACATATTTCTATTTTTGATGCTTCTGTGTTTTTTATAATTCCAACTTTCTCAAAAACAGCGTCCTCACCAACCAAACAAGGTGAATTAATGGCAATGGGAATTCCGATTTTTTGCAATAGCGGAGTAGGAGATACGGAATGGGTTGTAAACGAATATCACGCTGGTGATGCACGTTCTTTAGAACCAAATATGGATTACTCAACATTCGATTTTAACCTGAGTAAATTCGACGTGAATCGGACTAAATTTGGAGCAAAAGAATTCTATGGTTTAGAAACTGGTGTTGCTCGTTATTTGAAAATTTACAATTACCTTACATCCAAAAACTAGTAGATTGTCAAAAAAAATACTTTTCTTAGCACCATATCCGCACAACGAAGCACCTTCCCAACGTTTTCGATTTGAACAATACTTGGAATATTTCAAGGAAAATGGATTAGAAGTAACTTTCGCCCCATTCTTAGACGCAAAAACATGGAAAACACTTTATTCAGAAGGAAATGTTGTTAAAAAAGGGCTGGGTGTAATGAGAAGTTTCGTAAAACGTTTTGCTTTGCTTTTTACACTTTATAAATATGATAAAATTTTTATTCACCGAGAAGCAGCTCATATTGGTCCACCAATTTTTGAATTTCTAATTGCCAAAGTACTTAGAAAAAAATATATTTATGATTATGACGATGCGACTTGGTTGCCCAATTATAGCGAAACAAATGCGAATTTCCACCGATTAAAAGCTTATTGGAAGGTGAAATACTGCATCAAATGGGCACATCATGTTACACCAGGAAACCAGTATTTAGCAAATTACGCCGCAAAATTTAATCAGAATATTACTATTATTCCAACTACAATTGACACAATTAACCACCACAATATTGAAACAAATTACAGCTCTGAAAAAATTGTAATAGGTTGGACAGGAACGCATACGACCATGCATTATTTGGATTTTTTAGTTCCTATTATTGCTGATCTAGAAAAAAAATACGATTTTGATTTTTTGATAATTTCCAACGAAGCTCCGGTCTATCATTTAAAGTCGTTGAAGTTTATAAAATGGAATCATGCGACTGAAATTCAAGACTTAGCGAAAATATCTATTGGCGTTATGCCCTTAGAACAAGATATTTGGTCTGAAGGGAAATGTGGCTTTAAAGGTTTGCAATATATGGCACTTGGAATTCCAGCTTTGATGTCGCCTGTCGGGGTGAATAAACAAATTTTGGAGGACACAATTAATGGCTATTTGGTTAAAACACCTGATGAATGGAAAGTTTGTTTGGAATCACTCATTACTCTTTCAGATTTGAGAAAACAAATTGGGCAAGCTGGAAAACAAACCATAATTCAACGTTATTCTGTAATGGCAAATCGAACTATTTACCTAAATCTTTTAAAATGAAATTAGTATTCGCAACACACAACGCTAATAAATCAAAAGAAATTCAATCTGTACTTTCCTCTGAAATTGAGATTCTTACGTTGACGGATATTGGTTGTCATGATGATATTCCAGAAACAGCGGATACATTGGAAGGAAATTCATTGCTAAAAGCACAATTTGTTGCCAATCATTTTAAATTCAACTGTTTTGCTGATGACACAGGTTTGGAGATTGAAGCATTGAATGGAAGGCCAGGTGTTTATTCAGCTCGATACGCAGGAGAGGAAAAAAGTGCTGATGCAAATATGAATCGCGTACTGCTAGAATTAGAAAATGAATCAAATCGCAAAGCACAATTCAGAACAGTTATTACTTTAATTTTAGGAAGTGAAACCCACGTCTTTGAAGGAATTGTAAAAGGAGAAATGAGTAGTTCAAAAAGTGGAACAGATGGTTTTGGCTATGATCCCATTTTCATTCCAGAAGGACAAACGAAAACTTTCGCAGAAATGTCAATGGCAGAAAAGAACAAGCAAAGTCATCGCGCAAGAGCTTTTAATAAAATGATTGATTTTTTAAAAAAGGGGTGAGGAAGGTTCAGGATTGAAGTTTAAATTAATCCTAAAAATCCACTTATCTTTTGATTATGTATTTTTAATGCGTCCAAAATTAGTTTATTTTGCACGGAATTTTAATCTATTAAATTAGCTTTCCACTTTAATAAATAGTCACAACAAGCTCTATACCAATTCGATTAATGTGTCTTCAATACAAATCTCGTCACCTTTTATCAATTTTGCCCTTCTTCTAGTTTCAATCATTCCGTTACGGATCACAACGCCAGAATCAACGATGTGCTTTGCATGACCTCCTGTTTCAGCTATTCCAAGTGCTTTTAACAAGCCTAAGAGCTCGATGTATTCTCCCTCAATTATAAATTTTTCTTTCATACTATTTTCCTTTTAATTCCATAGCTTTCAAGGTGTTCATCATCAAAGACGCAATCGTCATCGGGCCAACACCCCCTGGAACTGGTGTAATAAAACTCGTTTTTGGCGCAACATTTTCGAAATCAACATCTCCTACTAATCGCCAACCTTTCACTTTTGTAGCATCTTCGATACGTGTCGTTCCAACATCAATCACAACAGCGCCTTCTCTAACCATGTCTGCTGTAACAAATCCAGGTTGTCCAATGGCTGCTATTAAAATATCGGCACCTCTACAAATTTCATCTAATTTTTCAGTGCGAGAATGTGCAAGGGTTACCGTACAATTTCCTGGATTAGCATTTCTACCTAATAAAAGCGAAAGTGGTGTTCCAACAATGTTACTTCTACCTATAATGACACAATTTTTGCCTTCTGTTTCGATATTATTACGCTCAATTAATTCCATAATTCCAGCGGGTGTAGCACAAACAAAACCTGGAATGTTTAAAATCATATTTCCTAAATTTCTTGGATGAAATCCATCCACATCTTTCTTAGGATCAATTGATTGCGTTATTTTTAGCTCATCAATGTGCGAAGGCAGCGGAAGCTGAACAATGAAACCATCTATACTTTTATCTTCATTTAATGATTGAACTTTTCCTAATAAAATCTCCTCAGGAACGGAATCATCGTAGCGAATTAAAGTGCTTTCAAATCCGATTTCTTCGCAAGCTTTAACTTTTGCATTTACGTAAGTGACAGAACCTCCGTCGTTTCCAACGAGAATAGCAGCTAAATGCGGAATTTTTTTACCTTCTAATTTTCTTTTTTTCACAGCCGCAGAAAGTTCTAATCTGATTTGAGCTGCTGTTGCTTTTCCGTCGAGTAATTGCATTGTTAAAACTTTTTGTAAAGATAGAAAGAACTATTCGCAATGGCTCAAAAGCAAGTATATTTGTGGCTAGAAAAAAACGATTAATTAAGAAGGAAGTTGAGAGTTGATAGTAAAGAGTAGTTCGCTGCTTTGAGTGGAGATTTATAGTTGGGGAAAAGCTTTCGGGTTAAAAGTGAAAACTGAAATAACGAAATTGGTCGTTAGTGAAAATTACAATTCCTGATTACTAACGGGAGAAAGTTAAATGTGAAAACACCTTTTAGTTAGAAGGAGAAAAGTAAAGAGTGAACAAATATTTTTAATTGAGTAAAAACTTAATATAAATTAAATATGAGAATTTTAGTTATAATTTTTAGTGTTTTATTTGGCTTCAATTTGAAGTCACAAACAACTTTCGACGGACAAGAAATTGGAGCTGAGGTATATGCTGGTTTTTCAAATTTAGGTGGCGCTTTTGGTGTTGAATTAAAACACGCTTCGATTTTGAATAAAAATTTTGCTGTTGGTCCTTCTTTTAGAATTCAACGATCTTGGTCTAACAATCTTGGGTTAAAAACAAATATTAATATTTGGGGTCCAGGCGTTTTTGCGCATGCTCGTTACAGAGATATGATTTTTGGAGGTGTTGAATTTCAAATGCTTAGAAGTCCTTTTAATTTCGTGACATTCGTAGAAGAACAAAAAAAATGGGCTCCTGTGCTACTTTTAGGTGGTGGGTTTTGCTTTAAATTAGGAAAAAGAGTTCGCCTGAATGCCGCTATTTTTTATGACATAATCAACGCAAAGAATAGCCCGTTTAGAAGTAGTTATAACTTCAATGTTAAAAATGAAACAGGGCAAGTGGTTCGTATTTTACCAATCATTTATAGAGTAACATTTTTCTTTCCAATTGGTCAAAAAGAAGAGGAAAAGAAGTAGTATTTAAACAAAAAAAAGCGAATGAAAATAGGAATGGTATTGTATCCAACTTTTGGTGGAAGTGGTGTAGTTGGTACAGAATTAGGAAAAGCACTTGCTGCCAAAGGTCACCAAGTTCATTTTATAACCTATTCACAACCTGTTAGATTGGGGAGCTTCCGTGAAAATATTTTTTATCACGAAGTAGCTGTTTCTGATTATCCATTATTTGATTTTCAGCCATACGAAACAGAGCTTGCAAGTAAAATGGTGGATGTTGCAAAGTATGAAAAACTGGATGTATTACATGTTCATTACGCAATTCCTCATGCATCGGCAGCGTTTATGGCAACTCAAATTTTGAAATCTCAAGGAATTAATATTCCGTTCGTTACGACTTTGCATGGTACTGACATCACCCTTGTTGGGCGCGATCCTTCTTTTGAACCAGTTATAACATTTTGCATTAATCAATCAAATGCAGTGACTGCTGTTTCGGAAAGCTTGAAAGCTGCTACTTACGAGCATTTTCAGATCACACGCGAAATTCATGTCGTTCCTAATTTTATTGTTCCATCAGAAGAAAATTCGGATTTTTCAAATCACATGCGCAATAAGTATGCTTGCGACGGGGAGCGAATAGTTTGTCACGTTTCCAATTTTAGAAAAGTAAAAAGAATGGAAGATGTGCTCTTAGTTTTCGCTCTTGTGAATAAGGAAATTCCTTCAAAATTAATCTTAGTTGGCGATGGTCCTGAGCGCTATAAATGCGAGCGTTTATGTAGAGAATTAGACTTATGCGGAAAGGTTATTTTTCTCGGTAAAGTTAGGGACACGGCGAATGTTCTAGAGATTGCCGATGTGTTTTTGTTGCCCTCTGAAACGGAAAGTTTTGGTTTGGCAGCTTTAGAAGCCATGGCGGTTGGCGTCCCTGTGATTTCGTCAAATACAGGCGGGATTCCAGAGGTAAATATTCATGGTTTTTCTGGCTATTTATCGAATGTAGGTGACGTTGAAGACATGGCTAAAAATATGATTTCTTTGTTAAATCCCGATAATCTTCCCCAATTCAAAATCAACGCTAAGGAACGTTCGTATGTTTTTGCATTAAAGAAAATTTTGCCAATGTATGAGAAGATTTATGCGGATGTAATTGAAAATGTATAATTTAATACTCAAAATCCGTTTAATTTTAGCTTATGAATATAGGAGTTTTATTATCAGGTTGTGGTGTTTACGATGGCGCTGAAATTCAAGAGTCTGTTTTAACGTTTTTAGCGATTGAAGAAATAGGCGCAACCTACACTTGTATTTCTATTGATGATAAGCAGCATCACGTTGTGAATCATTTGACGGGGGAAGAGGTGCCTGAATCTAGAAATATGTTGGTGGAAGCTGCTAGGATTGCAAGAGGTTCAATAAAAGAAATCAAAGAGATTCAACCTGCTGATATCGACGCCTTAGTGATTCCTGGAGGTTTTGGAAGTGCAAAAAATTTCACAACTTGGGCTTTTGATGGTCCAAACGGAATCATTCGCAACGATGTAAAATTACTTATCGTAAATATGATAAATGTTGGCAAACCAATCGTAGCACTTTGCGTAAGTCCCGTTGTTTTAGCAAAAGCATTAGAAGGTTCTGGAATTAAGTTAAAAATGACAATCGGTTCTACAAATGAAGATTCACCGTATGAAATCCCACTATTTGAAGTCGGCTTGCAAGCAACAGGAGTTGAAACTTTAGAAAAAACAGTACTAGAAATTTTAGTGGACAAAGAAAATAAAGTGATTACTGCTCCTTGTTATATGATGGAAGCTTCGGTCTTAGAAATCCGAAATAACATCAAACAGGCGATTGAAGCCTTAAAAGAATTGTTGGATGCCTAATCAAATCCAACTTGATGATTGGTTTCGGAAACGAAAATATCGGATTCAAAGCTTGAATGCTAAAGCGCTTTTACCTGAATTAATTTTAGGGAAACGAAATGCGTTAAGTGCAGCAATTACCTTGGTTGAAAGCCAACTTTCGAATGATCGTAAGGAAGCAAATGAATTGATCCAAAGTTGTTTACAGCATCAAAAAAAGTCGTGGAGAATTGGTATAACTGGTGTTCCTGGGGTCGGAAAAAGTACGTTTATCGAATCTTTTGGAAAAATCATTTTGGAAAAAGGCTTGAAACTCGCAGTTTTGGCAATCGATCCTTCTTCAAATATCACTGGTGGAAGTATTTTAGGTGACAAAACGCGTATGAATTGGTTGTCGCAGCAAGAAAATGTTTTTATTCGTCCCACGGCAACAGGAAATAATTTGGGAGGCGTTGGGCGAAATACACGTGAAGCAATCGTTCTGTGTGAAGCCGCTGGTTATGATGTAATCTTAATTGAAACTGTTGGTGTTGGTCAATCTGAAACCTTGGTGCATTCAATGATTGATTTCTTTTTATTACTCATGCTTTCTGGTGCTGGTGACGAATTGCAAGGAATCAAACGTGGAATTATGGAAATGGCAGATGCAATTGTGATTACCAAAGCTGATGGGGAGAATTTGATGAAAGCAAAACAGGCACGAAGTCAGTATGCGAATGCCTTACATCTTTTTCCAGCAAAAGATAGCAAGTGGATCGCAACTTCTCAAATTTGCAGCAGTGTTAAAAACGAGGGATTGAATGAAATTTGGAATACAATCGAAAGTTTTTTCAATCTTGTAATTCTAAATGGATGGCTAATTCAAAATCGAAAAAACCAGGAATTGAGTGTGTTGCGTGAATATCTAAGTTTCTTATTGCAACAAGAGTTTTTTGGAAAGAAGGAATGGCTAGACGAGTTAGATGTAATGGAAGAAGCAATTCGAGCTGGAAAAATCTCTGCATTTAATGCTTCGGAAGAACTCTTTGCAAGGTTTAAAGGAGAATGAATTTGCAATAACAAGTTTATTAGCACTTGGATAGATAAAAGCAAATAACAGTATTGAGGTTCTTAAAGTCGCAAGACTGAAAAAATTAAGGAATAAACCTGCAATAACCTGCAATTCTTGCATTCCAATAATTAGAAGCTTCAATATCGATGATTGAAATTCCTATAGAAGAACTTGCATGAATCATTGCTTTTGGTTTACCTTGTTCGTTAATTAAAATCCCAACATGTGAAATTTCAGTTCCATTTGAAAAGAAAATTAAATCGCCAATTTGTGCCTCTTTTTCTTTGATTTTCTGTAAAGATTCGTATTGATCTTTTGCTCTTCTTGGCATTTTTACCCCTGCACTATTTAACACATAAGTTGTAAAACCACTGCAATCAAATCCTGATGGGTTGTCACCTGCGGAAACATAGGGTACACCCAACTGCTTTTTTGCAAAATTGATTATTTCAATGCGGTCTTTTAGCTTTACCTCTGTTGTTGCTTCGTATTTTATTTCAGGTGCTTTCTTTTCTTCTAATACATTTATTCCTTCAAATATATTAGAAATTTCAGCTGCTAAAATAGTTGCTTCTTCCTGCTTTGATTGTCTCTTTAAATCGGAAACCCAGCTTTCTAAATCGGTTCTCAATGCAGACAATTCATAGTAATGGGCTTCAAAAATGAGTTTCCCTTTTGCAGATGATTTAACCTTGGCTAATAATTCGAATGATTCTGTTAGAGCATTTTTGTGGCGAGCATTCCAGTAAGGATCTTGTGCTAATTGCAAGGTACTTATCGCTTTATAATACTTTGGAATCTGTGAAAAATCATATTCTGGATTATCTAACAAACGATTTGCTTTTCTTCGGACGATTCCAAAGTGTTGCTGGTCGTAAAGCATTTCTAGTTTGTCAAATGCAGGAACTTGAGCAAAAGCGCGATTTGAGGCAAATAAAACGAGAAATAAAAAAATAGTACGCAAAAGTCTCATAGATCAATTGTTGTATTTTTTTCCTTCACTCAGAACAATTAATGATTTATTAATCAATTTAACCAATATTTTGTTGCCAAAAATTTCATATTCTGAATCCGGCATATTGGTGATTTCTTCTAATTTATTATCTATTAAAGCACTCACACCACCCATTAAATTTCGGAAAGCGAAAACGTTATTTTTTATCAAATAATCTGTTGGAATATAGGTTGCAACATCTTGCTTTTGTCCATTTGAATAAGAAAATAAATAACTGTTTTCTGCCCAAATTGTCATATCGTCTTTTACGTCCCAAAACGAAGTGGAAAAATTAGAAAGTTGATTTTTTTCTTGATTGGAATAATGCCATAAATTTCCATTTAAATCCTCGTAAATAATAAATCCTCGGCCTGATTTGTATTTCTTTATTGGCAACGGTTCAATTTCAATAAATTCACCTTTGTCAAAAGCAATGAACGTTTGAGAATACGGATCTTTGTAACAAAAAACGTCTGTACCAATGTTGAAATTCATGATTTCATCGTTGAAGGTTCCTATTTCGTAGGTTTTCCCATTCCAAAAGGCGTGATAAGTATTGCTATTATCTCTAAAAATGGCAATGTTTTCACCAATCGTAGTTGGCATTTCAAAGTTGCTAAAATAAGTTAAAACTGGGTAAATTTGCTTGCGCCAATAAACACTCAACGAATTATAACGCGAATCTTGGTAAACAATAATACTGTCTTTTACAGTGAAATCTTGAGCGAAAGTTGTTAAGGTTGTAAATTTACCAGCATCCCACATTTTTAATGCCCCAGCAATTTTATATGCCATTAAGTGATCTGAAACTTCATACTGGACATTTAAAACAGTCACGTCTTTGCGTTCGTTTCCATCATAAATCCGCAAATTTCCTCTTGTGTCAATATATGCTACGAGTTCATCACCCGCCTTGTAACTCATTATAGGTTGAATTTCTATTTGTCTAAAAAATCCATCTTGAAAAGAAACAAAAAAATTATTGAAATCTTTTGCTGGAACAACTTGCGCCAATAATTGAGGGATAATTATGACTGTAAATAATAATGAGTTGATTTTTTTTTTCATGCTTTTCAAAATTAACCAAAATTTAGACCAAAAATCATTTTACTCTTTGAATTCAGGTTCAACACTCCTTGAAAAAGTAAAATTTCAGCTTCAACTCAGATTTCTGTTTGGTTTCTTGCTCCTTCGCCACAGTGAATTTTTTCCTTCAGAAGCTTGAGGAGTTAAAATCTTACTTTGACGAAAAGTGAATTTACACGTAAAAATAGCTATTTTAAGAATTACGCTTCTAAATATAATTTCAAATCAATTATCAACTTACATGAATTTTTTTTACTCATAAACAGTATAGTCATTAATAATGTAACAATATAATAAGTGTCATTCATTTTTATCCCTTAAATTGTGATTTCAACCGAATGTCATTTTTTTGACGCTCATTCAAAAATCTAACTTAATTTTAGCAATCGTAATTTTATAAAATGAAGAAAATAGTTTTAACGGGCTTACTGCTTTCTACTGGATTGTCAGTATTTTCCCAAAAAAAGATTGAATACAAGGAGTATGACCTTCCGAATGGTATTCACGTAATTTTACACGAAGAGCGCTCAACTCCAATTGTTGCTGTTTCTGTGTTGTATCATGTAGGATCAAAAAATGAAATTCCCGAAAGAACTGGGTTTGCTCACTTTTTTGAACATTTGTTATTTGAAGGATCAGAGAATATTGGTCGGGGGGAATACAGTCAATTAGTAGAGAAAAACGGTGGTGCTTTGAACGCAAACACATCTCAAGATAGAACGTTTTACTACGAATTGTTGCCTTCCAATCAACTAGAGTTAGGTCTTTGGTTAGAAAGTGAAAGAATGTTGCATGCGAAAGTAGATATTAAAGGTATTGAAACGCAACGTAGTGTCGTGAAAGAAGAAAAAAGACAGCGCGTTGACAATCAACCTTATGGTTCGTTTTTTACAGAAATGTTCAAACGTGTCTTTACCACACATCCTTACAACTGGGCACCAATCGGAAGTATGGAACATTTGGACGCTGCACAAGAAGAGGATTATGTGAATTTCTACAAAGATTATTATGTTCCTTCCAACGCAACACTTTCAATTGCTGGCGATATTGACATTGAGCAAACGAAAAAATGGATTGATAAATATTTCTCAACGATGCCTTCTGGTCAAGCTATTAATCTTTACAGAGATTTTATCGCTCAAAATGATTCTGATTTCGAGAAAAAATATGGCGTTGCAAAAGCTAAATTTGAAGCAAAAGATTTTTTAAATTCTAAAGATCCAGCGGCGAAAAAATTAATCGCAACATACGCTGCTAAGAAGATTGAAGTTAAGCGAACACAAAAAGACCAAACGGTTTTGAAAGCTGTCACAAAAGATATTATCTACGACAATATTCAATTGCCCGCATTATTCATGGGTTACAAATTCCCGGAGCAAACTAGCGTTGATAGCTACGCATTGGAAATGTTGAACGAAGTGCTTTCTGGAGGAAGTAGCTCACGTATAAACAAAGCTGTGGTAGAGAAAAAAGAATTGGCAACTTTTGCGTTCTCTTTCTACTACGGTTTGGAAGATGCTGGAATTGGAATTTTCGCTGCAATCGCTGCAAGTGGTAAGACATGTGACGAAATTCAAGCGGAGTTTGACACACAAATTGAATTGGTTAAAAACGAGTTGATTTCTGAGGAGGAATTTCAAAAAGTGAGAAATAAAATTGAAAATGACTTGGTAACTGCAAATTCTTCTGTCGCTGGAATTGCTGAGAGTTTAGCAGATAATTATGTGTATTATGGTTCTGCAGATCGCATTAATAAAATGCTTGAAAACTATTCAAAAGTGACACGAGAAGATATCCAACGTGTAGCGAAAAAGTATTTGACGCAAGATGCACGTGTTATTTTAAACTATTTACCAAAAGAAAAATAAACTCTAATGAACATGAAAAATATTATTCTGGCAGGATTACTGTTAAGTTCTGGATTACTTTCCGCTCAAGTGGATCGTTCTCAGAAACCAACTCCTGCGCAAGCAAAAAAAATAAATATCAACGATTCCCAAGTTTTCACAACTGCAAACGGAATCACCGTAATTTTATCGGAAGATCATAAATTACCACGCGTAACTTTTGAATTAAGCATGGGTTCTTCTCCAAGAATTGAAGGAGATAAAGCTGGCTTAGCGGATATCGCTGGTTCATTGATTATGTCTGGAACTGCAAATCGTTCAAAAGATCAATTAGACAAAGAAATCGATTACATTGGAGCTTCTTTAAATGCTGATAAATCTTCGATTTTACTTTCTTGTTTGACAAAGCACGCCGACAAAGGATTAGCTTTAATGTCCGACGTTCTTTTGAATGCCAACTTTTCTGAATCAGAATTTGAGCGGATTAAAAAACAAAATGAATCTGGATTATTATCCACAAAATCGGATGCAGGTTCAATGGCAACTAATGCAACTGTAAAAGTGAATTTCCCAAAACATCCTTACGGTGAAGTGATGACAGAAGCAACATTAAATAACATTACACGCGAAGACGTAATGAATTTTTATAAAGCTAATTTCACGCCGAAAGGAAGTTATTTAGTGGTTGTTGGAGATATAAACAGAGCTGAAACAGAAGCAATGGTCAACAAATATTTCGCTTCTTGGTCTGGTGCGCCGATTTACACCAATCCTACAAATGACGGAAATTTATCGAAAGGAAATCGCGTGATTTTTGTGAAAAAACCAGGAGCAGTTCAATCTGTTGTGTATGTAACTTTTCCAATTAAAATGAGAACTGGAGACAAAAACCAATTAACAACGACTGTTTTGAATGGCATTCTCGGTGGTGGAGGTTTTGGTACACGTTTGATGCAAAATTTACGTGAAGACAAAGCGTACACTTATGGTTGTTATTCTGCTATGAACATTACAGAAGACGGTTCTTGGATGTCGGCAGGTGGGAATTTCAGAAATGCTGTAACTGATTCTGCGATTACTCAAATCTTAAAAGAATTTGAAAAAATCACTAATGAACTAGTAACCGACGAAGAGTTAAATTTAACGAAATCAGCAATGGCTGGAAACTTTGCACGTTCATTAGAAAAACCGTCAACAATCGCACGTTTCGCTTTGAATATTATTAAAAATAAATTAGCGAAAGACTATTATCAAACCTATTTGCAACGTTTAGAGGCAGTTACGAAAGAAGACGTTTTGAACATGGCACAACAATATTTCACTTCTAAAAACTGCAACATTATTGTTGTAGGAAACGAGGAAATTATCGAAAGCTTAAAAAAGTTTGACACCGACGGAAAAGTCGAATTATTAGATGCTTTTGGTAATGAAATGAAGGAAATGAAAAAAGCCACTATTTCGAAAGAGCAAGTAATTGAAAAATACATTTACACAGTTACTCAAACGAAAAACCAAAAAGAATTAGCGAAAAAATTAAAGAAAATCAAATCGTATGAGCGTGTAATTGATATGACTTCTGCTGCTATTCCGATTCCTTTGAAAATGACTGATTACTGGATTGCATCTGTTACTGAAGCTCAGAAAATGGAAGGTCAAGGAATGGTTTTCCAGAAATCGTATTTCGATGGAAAAACTGGTTTTACTTTTAGTATGCAAACAGGCAAAAAAGATTTAACTGCGGAAGAACTTGAATCTAAAAGAAAATCAAGTGGTTTGTTTCCAGAAATGGGTTACATCAAAAACGGTGTAAACTATGAGTTGACAGGAATTGAAAACGTGGACGGAAATGATTTCTACGTGATTAAAACGACTGAAACGGATGCTCAATCTTTTGATTATTACAACACAACCACTTTCTTAAAAGAACGCACGGTTGCTATCCGTAAAAATGGAGAAGAAATAGTTGAAACAGCTACTTCATTAAGCGATTACAAAGATGTGTCGGGAATTTTGTTCCCACATTCAATCTCTTTATCAGTAGGTCCGATGAACTTAGCAGGTAAAGTTTCCAAAATGGAAGTGAACGGTAAAATCGACTTGAAGGAGTTCATAGACTAGAATTATATTCAACCAATTTAAAAGCTACTCAGTCAACTGGGTAGCTTTTTTTATGAGGATTAACTTTAAATTATCCAAATTGAAATTTTGAATTATGGATTTTAAAGGAAATAAATCTTTAGATGCGGAAGCAAAATGCGTTAAAAAACTGGAAAGTTAAGTTAGTTTGTTTTACAACAATCTTGAATTATAGCTAGTAAATAATAATTACTAAAGGCATTTGCGCAAGAAATTAAAAATTGGTAGGAAAATTTAATCGATTTATTCAGTGTAAAAGACGAAATAGTTGGTGATTTTGATTGATTTTTTGAAGTGGACAAAATTGTTAACTTTTATTTTCGATCAAGCAAAAAGAAGGTAAAATTGAATAAAAAAGTTATTTTTTGTTTAAATGTCATCAAATCGAACACTTTATAGTACTTTTTTATTTTAGATCCAGACGCATATTTCCGACAGGGTTTTTCTTTTTAAGTCTGGGACCCAACATTCATCAGCTGGATAGGCAACAGGAAGTAAAAGGAATGGTTTTTCATTTGCAGGGCGATTTAAAATTTTGGCTAGAAAATTCATTGGACTAGGAGTGTGAGTAAGCGTGACAAGGCCAGCATCATGAATTGCAGCAAGTAAAAAACCACAAGCAATTCCGCAACTTTCTGTAACGTAGTAATTTTGGTGTTTCATATTATTTTCCAGCTCGTAACTTCTTTTAAAAACAACAATAAGATAGGGTGCAGTTTCTAAAAATGGTTTTTGCCAATCTGTTCCCATTGGCTTTAAATCTTCCAGCCATTCATCCGTCATCCTGCTTTCATAACTTTCTTTTTCTTCCTTTTCGGCTGCGATTCGAATTTCTTTTTTTACTTCAGGATTTTTCACCACACAAAACGTCCAAGGTTGTTTGTGCGCGCCTGATGGAGCAGTGGAAGCTGCTAAAATTATATTTTCGATTATTTTTTCAGGAATGGGTTTCTCTGAAAAATCTCGCACTGATCTGCGTGTATCCATCCAGTCATAAAACAACTTACTTCGTTGTAGCATTTCTGCTTGATCGTACGTTTTTTTTGAGTAACTTAAAAAAGGAAAATTATTTATTTGTTTTAATTGCATGATTTTTTGAGTTTTATAAATTATTTCAACCTTGAACTAATAAAATCGAACTTCTTTTTTTCTTCATTAAAAACATTCCTCAAGGATAATATTCGTTCATGAGCGTATAGTCTATGTTGTTGCTTTGCGTATGACAACTGATACAAGAAGTGCCTTTTTTAGAGGCAGGCTCGGCAATACTGCCGTTTGGGTTTATGTAACCCCAAACCCAACCATTTGCATCAGCATACGTGTTATTCGTGTTTTTAAATAGAATAGCATAGCGCCCTAGAGTAGTGGTGTTATCATACAAATCTTTAACAATTAATGATCCCTCAGGGAAGACTGCACCGGGAATTATTTTTCCATTTGTGTCTAACTGAGTAGCTGCAATCGCATTGTATCTCGTTCGCAAGAGAGGTTGAGGATGTCCACTTCCTGAACTTTTTTCTAATAATTCATTAGAATTTTTGTACCAAGTAAAACCAGAAGTTTCCTTTGCCATTTCGTATAATTCCTTATCAATACCTGTTGCCATTTTATCTTTTTTACAGGAGTTAAACGTCATAATGCTTAAAGCAATTAAGGAAAGTGAACATGTAAAATTTAATGTTTTTTTCATAATTTGTTGTTTTAAAAGTTATTCATTTTTGTAATTGAAATTATTTTTAATTGAATCCAATAAATAATCAAAAAAGTAGCTGTCTCAAAGTTTCATCTTAAAATTAAGAAAATAATTAATTACCATAAGTATTCATTTTAATTTCCTGAAAGTTCCGATAATTACCAATAAAGTTTCACAAACTCAACCTCTCTTAATAATTAAGGTTATCACACTTTAAATCGAATTTTCTTATAATTCTTCTACCCTTGGGAATTGACTAAAGGCATGATCGCTTTTAGCAGTGATTAGAAAAAAAAAGTTTCAAATTTGTGATTTTGCAAATTCAACCCTTGTTCTTTCTTAAAATTCAATTGTAAAATTCACGTACCTTTTCAAAAACTAAAAATATAGAAGCTGAATGTCGTAACTTAAGGCTATTTCGCTTAGTTAGCTTATTCATCATCACTAACAAAATTTAGGGCGTGTTTTTGTCTTTTTAAAAGAAATAAAAAAGTTACGGATATGTTTTTTAACATTAAATTTTAGTCTAATAACTAAATCAAGTAAGCAGCTTTTAATTTATAACTTGATGTTTTTAATCCATTGAAATATTACGATAGGAGCAGGGTTGACTTTCAATTTTTTGTTTGTGATCGTGCTTTAAGATTTCCCTATCTTTGGAGATAAATTTAAAACTATTCATGTTAAAATCTGGTTTTTTTCTACATTTCATTATTGGTTTTCAGTTAATTGTTCAAGCTCAAAAATTACCCGATACTTCTACTGATAGTTTAATAAAAAGTAGTGCGCAAAAAATCGTCATAAAAAATCTTGAAATACCAAAAGTCCAAATTGATGAACAACTAATTCAACATACGGCTTATTCTTTAGTTTACAACGAAAAGTATGAACAAGCAAAGTGGATTGCTTACGAATTAACAAGTTCAGAAACAATTAAATTATATGAGCGAACCAATAATTTTTTGGTGGATCCATTAATTAAAACAGGTTCAGCAAATGACGCAGATTACGCTGGTTCTGGCTTTGATAGGGGACACCTTGCACCTGCATCGGATATGGGTTGGTCAAGTTTGTCAATGGTAGAAAGCTTTTATTACAGTAATATGAGTCCTCAATCTCCAAGTTTTAATAGAGGTGTTTGGAAACGATTAGAAGAATTAATTCGATTTTGGGCTGTTGAAAATGAAGCAGTTTATGTCGTAACTGGACCTGTTTTAACTTCCAATCTAGGTTTTATTGGTGCGAATCAAGTTGCAGTACCCACATATTATTACAAGGTTATTTTAGATTACAGCGAGCCCAACATTAAAGGAATTGGTTTTATCCTTCCGAACGTTGGTTCTAGCGAAACACTCAGTAATTTTGCCGTTTCGATTGATAGTATTGAAAAATTTACAGGAATTGATTTCTTTCCTCTTTTACCAGACGATCAAGAAAAATTCATTGAAAGTAGTTGTTGTATTTCTTGTTGGTCATGGAAAAATACGTCCAAAATCACAAGTAATGAAACGAAAACGTCAACCGCAATTCAATGTTCTGGTAATACAAAAGCTGGTGAACGCTGTGGAAATAATACCACGAATGCAACGGGATATTGTCATCTCCACATTTCACAAAGTGAAGAATCTTCTGGTGCTCAAACGGATATAAAACCTAGAAATTCATCTTCTGCTCAATGTTTTGGGACAACGAAAGCGGGAGCTCGTTGTAAACGCAAGACTTTAAGTCCAAATGGAAAATGCTATCAACACGGTGCGGATTGAATGTATTTTTTTTAAAAAAACCGACCTTTAAAAAGCATTTAAACTTCCTTGTATCCGCGTTTATTTTAACAAAAAAATGAAAGGAATCAAACGCTTCGAAAGTTCAAATCAAATAAATTCTCGTAATTTTGAGCATGATTATTTTACCATTATTTTTAAACGATATCGGGGGCTCAGAAATTTTGCTCATTATGATGGTCGTTCTAATGTTTTTTGGTTCTAAAAGTATTCCAGGAATTGCCAAAACACTCGGGAGAACTTTATATGAATTCAGAAATGCGACCTCTGAACTTCAGAATGAAATTAAAAAATCAGGATTTGATATTAAAAATGATTTAAAAATTGAAAACATTCTGAAAGAAAATACAGAACCAATTCTTCAACCCTTAGATCAAGTTTTTACAGACATAGAAAACACCGTGCATTATGGTGCGAATTCTAAAGTTGAAACTAATATTTCTACTGTAATTGACGATAAAGACACAGAAAATCAATTAATTAATACTTTAAGTAGTACTGAAAGTAATGAGCCAGAAATTATTCAAAATCAATTGAATACTGAAAAAATTGAAAAACCAAATTCTACTAAAACAAACGAATTATGATTCAAGTTGGAATAATAATGGGAAGCGCTTCCGATTTGCCAGTTATGAAAGCTGCAAAAGAATTTTTGGATGAAATTGGAATTAGTTCTGAAATGAAAATAGTTTCAGCGCACCGCACTCCAGAATTGATGGTTGAGTATGCAAAAACAGCAGTCGGTCGCGGATTGAAAGTAATTATTGCTGGTGCTGGTGGTGCTGCTCATTTACCTGGAATGACAGCTTCAATGACTCCACTTCCAGTAATTGGTGTTCCAGTTAAATCCTCCAATTCTATCGATGGTTGGGATTCAATTTTAAGTATTTTACAAATGCCAAATGGTATTCCTGTCGCAACCGTAGCCTTGAACGGCGCCAAAAATGCTGGAATTCTAGCAGCACGAATCATTGGAAGTTTTGACACAGAAGTGCAATCTAAATTAGATGCCTACGCAATTTCAATGAAAGAGGCAGTTTTAGAAAGTCAAGGTAAGTTATAGTTCTATTTTCTTGCAAAGAGGAATCATCTTTTCAATTAAAATAATATTAATTGGATAATTTAATTGACTCCTATTGAGAAGTTTAAACGAAAATGTAATTCTTATTTATCCTAAAATAGTCAAACCTTCTGAAAGTAATAATTGGATAGAATAATAATTGAAATCTTTTTCAGTAGGATTTTCTTTTTCAATGATACTTAATTCACAGTCAATTAATGGGATTGGTTCAAAAAACAATGAGAAAAACTGCCAATCTTCCGTCGATTCAAAATTCATTTTTTTAGGTGCAATTGGAATTCCCTCTGTATCTTTTAATAAGAATTTTTTTTCGTTTCCTGAAACAACCAAATGTGTTTTCGCTGCGATTTTTATCCATCCACCACTTTCGTAATACCAAGGTGTCGTGTATCCGAAATCAATACGTGTAAAGGTAGAAGTAACAATTACGCGCAATAAACGCGGATTTGATCTTGAACCTTCTAATTTTGGAATTTCAAATAATAAAGACTTGTTTTCAGTTGTCATTTTAAAAAAGTTTAGTTGAGAAATCAATCAACCATTCAGGTTCAATCACTTGCACTTGTTTTCCATGAGATAAAAACAAACGCACCAATTCAATAGTTGGAACTACTTGAAATGTAATATTCGAGAATCCATCTGGAAATTTTATAATCTTCTGACTTTCGTGAATAGGGTAAGCCTGAAAATAATTTGTCGCAAGACTGCTCACTCTGATTTTTATTTTTTGCTTTTTCGCCTTTGGAATCGGAAAAACACCATACATCGTATGGAAGTAATCATCGGTTTTTTTATTAGCAACTTTTATAAATGGTTTATCTAAAAGAATCGGAGCATAAACCCGATCCATTCCAAATATCCTAATCGAAGCATGCTTTTCAGAATAGCCAACTATGTACCATTTATTCTCAAATTCTTTAATTAAAAAAGGATGAATGATAATCGAATTAAACTTGCGTTTTTTATAGGAATAATGCACAAATGAAACTGGAATCTTTTCGCGACAAGCCGAGTAAAACAGTTCAAAATACTCAAATCCACGAGCCTTTGGTGGTTGCATTGTTTGTAAAATGGCTTGCTTTTTTTCTCCTTCTGGAAAATCTTCAAAGGTGATAGAAAGTACTTTTTCCATCGCACTATTAAATTTTTCAGACATAGAAGTACCGCTAATCATTTTTACTAAATCTAGCGTTTCACGAATTGCACCAACTTCTTCCGAAGAAAGAGCAAGGCTTGAAATTGAGAACTCCGGTTCTGAATAGGCATATCCTTGAAATTTACGGTCAAAATATATCGGTGCATTGTAACCAATTGGTCTTGGACGACGCATGTGATTCATGTCTTTTTGAATTGTTTCTGAGGAAGTTACTGAATGTTGTTCAAGGCATGCTTCAATTATTTCTTCCATTGTAGGATAAGGTTTATACTTATTTCTTACAAGGCGATCAATAATGGAATAACGAAGTAAAGCGTTCTTGTTTACAGGCATTTCAATTTTTTTACTAAAAATACAACTTTTTTTTAAAACGTATCAATTCTGCGCTTTGACACTTTTACTTTGTCTCTTAAAATTAATAATCATGGACACAAAAGTTAAGAAGCAAGCCGAGGTCGTAATTGAATCAGAAATTCCGACACGTATTAAATTGTACAACCCAGATGCAATGGATTACAAAAATCAACACCGAGTAAAAAGTATTGAATTGACGGACGCTTATACTCGAATTGATTTTATTTACCGTTCCCCCAATTATTACGTTGACGGAGGTTGGATCACCATTGAACGAAATTCATACATTACTCCAATTGGCGCAAGTGCTAACTATTATATGATTCGAGCAATTTCAATTCCAATAACTCCGATTAAACATTATTTCAAAAAACCAGGCGAATATTTTACATATTCTTTGATTTTTCCAGCGTTGCCGAAAGACACCAAAAGGATTGACATCATTGAGAAATTAGCACCAGGAACATTTTTCAATTTCTTTAATGTCAATTATGCAGAATGGATGACCGTGCCACACGCAACTGATTTTTCAAAAATTAACAACTAAAATCATGAACTTAATTAGAGTTAGGAAGGAATTCTTAAACTAAAAATACAGAAAATTAATGTGCAAATTCTAAAAAAATCAAAAATCAAGAGCATGATAAAAGCACGGATTTTAATAGTTAGAACTTGACTTTTTATTTCTTTCTCCTTCACGAAATAGTAGCTTGGTAATCTCAAAATTGAAAGGATTTCGCTAAACATCGAATAAATCAAAAAAAGCCTACATAGCCTCCAACCAATAAAAAAATCGGTAGACTTACCTATAAGACAGACGATTTTTTAATGCAGATTTTTTCGACAATTCGGATAGTGTTCGGTAGCTGTATTTTGTGAAATAGCCTAAAGTAATTTATTTTGAATAACTCAATTGATTACTCGCCGTTTACGATTATCTTTACAGAAGGTATTAACAAAATCGTGTGGCGCGTGGATGGAAAAGTGAAACAAATCCAGCGCGGAAGTGGCGACACAAAATGGTTGAGTTTTGACTACGACGCAATGGGACACCGCATTGCGAAACACATTTACGACAACACAGGAACAACTTTGAAACGCTCAACTTACTACATTCTCGACGCGCGAGGCAACCAAATCTCCACTTACGTCCATGAAGTTGTTTCTGAAACAGCACAGTTTAATTTGAAAGAACGCAACATTTTTGGCTCGTCGAGATTGGGCTCTAAACAGGATTCTATAAACGTATTATCCGCGACAATTACACAAAATTACACCCAAGTTTTAGGCACAAAATATTACGAGTTTTCAGATCTCCCGATTACTATCGGGATAAGCAACGTTTTAATAGTTTTTAATGACATCAAAGTTGGCGTAGATTCTAATACGGACAGCGTTGTTGACGGATATGTGATTAGCATAACAAACTCCAGCGATTACAGTCCTTTTGGTGTGCTGCTGTATGGACGGACTGTTACGGAGGATAAGTATCGTTATGGCTATCAGGGTTCTGAAATGGATTACGTAAGCAAAGGAAATGGGAATTCTTTTGGCAAAGAAGGTGAATTACATCTCCATTCTGAATACCTAAATTTTACGCCTTCTACTGATGATTCTGCAAGGCAAAGAAATTATATTAATAACATTTCTCAAAATAAAGTAAACCTAAAGTAAACAGTATCGTAGTTGACGGAAAAGGGATTTATTTTTACAGTAAAATTGGAAAAGGTGAAAGTATGAAAACTGGAATGAATGATAAAATCATATCAAAAAATTCTTTCAAAGATGCACATTAAACGTAATCTTTTCCTGGTTCTAACAATTAGTATTTTGCACTCTTGTCAAGAAAATATTGAAGTAAAAAATGAAAACAATTCCAAATTTAAAATATTATAGGAATATTTACCTAAAAATTTATGTAATGATAAGTACTTGTTTTGTTGGAGGTTTGGAAGTATTGAATGGTCAGAAAATTTATCAATTCTAGTTTTACCAAAACAGAGAAAAAAATATTTTAACGCCTATTATATAACTATTAACTCTTCCTATTTTTCGCCAAAAATTACATTTGAAAATCCATATTTAAAAGTTTATAAAGTTGAACTAGAAAATAAATCAATTCTTGATTTTGAAAATTGTTTAACTTTCACTTCAGAAAAAATAGATAGAATAATAACAGATGGTAATTATACTAATTCGGAAGGAAGATGCTCAAATAGCTATTTTATAAAAGATTTCGGAGATGATAAAATATTACTAATTAATAAAAATAGTAGTAATAAACTCAAAAAGCTCATTACCACGTTTTTTAATCAAATTAGTGCTCAAGAACATTTTCAATCATTTTCCCTTTATAAGAATTGTGAAGAGTTAAATTCACTTTCAAATCAACTATTAACGAAAGGGACTTTTGACGATAAAAAAACATATTGTATTGATTTTTTACTAATTAAACATGTGAAGAAAAGATTATAATCCCAAACAATATGCTTTTTCTCCCATTACCTTCTAAAACCAAACATTTAAGTAGTTTATCTGAGAATCAAAAAAAGCCCCATCAGCAGTTACTGGGCAGGCTGAAGCACCCTTACTTAAAATCAAAATTGGATGCCGTGTAAAAATTGACAACAGTAAAAATCTCGCAACGGTAGAAAGCATCGACGCAA
>Ga0105050_10001736_pt1 | contig 32355 bp, 46 predicted proteins | sample FRY01_FD_78088 | JGI IMG/M metagenome (GOLD analysis project Ga0105050, IMG submission 78088) | Freshwater microbial communities from Lake Fryxell liftoff mats and glacier meltwater in Antarctica - FRY-01 | ecosystem: Environmental > Aquatic > Freshwater > Ice > Glacier meltwater ...
TTAAAATAAATCCAGCCGTAGAAGCATTTGTGTTTGTGATAACACCAGACGTATCAGAAACTAATGATCCTGTGGTGGTGAAGGGAGTTGTGATTGTTCCCGCCGACACAGTCAGTCCCCCGGTCGTTGCAACCAGCCCAGTTCCTGCAGTCATTGACCCAGAAACAGAAACTGTATTATTTAAATCGACAGTTAAGGTTGATGCAGTAGCTGAAGTCGTAATGTTAGAACCACCAGCAATAAGTACAGTTAAATCTGAGGTTGACCCTGTATCACCGTCTAAAGTTGTTATCCCTGCGCCCGTAAAGTTTTGAAACGAAGGGGCTGATGCCCCACCAGAAGTTAAAACTTGTCCTGCAACTCCAGGAAAAACCGTTGCAAGATTGGTGCCATTGTAAATAACGGTACCATTCGTATTTGTAAAAGTGTCAGTATTCGTTCCACCTTCAACAATTGCAATTGCAGTACGTTGTTTATATCCCACAGTATCTCCTTACCAAATATAATAATTGCCAGAACCAATATATATCAAGTTAGCACTCTGATTTTCTGTGTTCATAACATAACTACCAAGAACATTATCAAAGTAATCAATTCCAGCAACATCGGTTAATGTGATGCTATTCACTTCAGCCTGACTACCCGTATCTTTAATAAAAAACGTCGTGCCTACTGGTGGGTTTGAAGGGAATCTAATCGTTACAGCGCCGGCCGTTGTATCAACTCCGATAAAAGCATCAGTTTCTAAAGCTGTGTACGGTGATTGTGCAAATGTTATATTAACAACATTAAGAAACAAAACCCCGTTTGAGCCACCACCACCACCAGCACCACCTGAATTTATATGTGACATACTATCTCCTTAAAGTGTTCGCTCAGATGTACCATACACAACGCTTAAATAAACAGCTCCTGATGTAGGAATTGTGGCATAAGCAACATACGTTGAATTACCTACAGCTAGATAGAGTCCATCATCAAATGATTTATTTGTTGTCAGATCTAAAACCATTGAATTACCAGCTAAAACAGCAAACATGTTATCTGAATCATTAAATGAAACAAAAACAGTAACATTCGTTCCGTTCGTAAAGCAATAGATTCGAACAGGCTCTACATAGGGCGTCCCTAAAGGAGCAAGACTTGCAGTAAGTGCACCAAAATTAGCTGATCGTAAAGGTTCAGCCCATGCTTTTAAACCAAATTTATTCGACATAGTTTTCCTTAAAAATTTATAAAACCTGAAACGCAATATTAATAACATCGGTTACAATCAAATTCCCAACACTTCCATTCAGCAAATCAAAAGAAACCGATCCAGCCGCGACAACGACACCACGAACCGTCATTGCAGCACCACTAGCAGTTGGACTATAAGTTCCTGCTGATATAAGAACTGCGGATGTAATTAAAATGTTGCTATTTGAAATAACGACAGAGATAGCAGTGTTTACTACAGCAGTTTGATTTGTTAAAAGTGTTTTACCAATCATCGCATTGTTCGTTGACGATAATGCGGTCGTGCTTACTGTCCTTGGCTGGAGTGTTATCATGCCTGTGCTATTTGCAGAGATGGAAACAGAGACTCCTGAGCTTAAGCTAGCAGGTCCGCTTGTCGCTATAAGGGCAATATCTTGAGTAGCATTAACAATAAAATCATTAGTGGCATTAACTGAAATATCTCCAGCTGTCGTCAAACTAATATTATTCGTTAAGCATTCTAACAACAATCCTGCATCTCCGGCAACATTTGCAACGCCTACCGATGTAAGTGTTAAAACTCCACCAATTGTTGATGTAAAATTTGTCGCTGGGTTTATAGCAATTGAGGCTCCGGCAGTCAGAGTTATACCACCAAGAGTTGAAACAATATTCAAAGAATTGCTTGCGGTTGAAACATCTGCAAGAATTTTAATTGCATCAGATCCTGAAGCATTTGCACCTATAATTACTTGTTTTTCAGCTACGGCTACGATACCACCAGCTGTTGCAACAAGAGCAATGGCTGCTGTAGTTTCTGAACCAGTACCTTCTCCAAGATTACTAACGATAGTAACCCGTTCTTGTGATCCAGCATTCGCACCAATAACAATTGAATTTGTGTTATTAGAGGTTGAGACTAACGACATGTTTCCAACACTATTAAGTGAAAGAAGTGCTTGTGATGAGGCGGACCAGTTTCCTGTAGAGTTGATAGTTGTCGTTGTTGCAGAGGTAGAACTTACACTACTAGCAGCAGCAAGTCTAATAGCTCCAGCAGAAGCAGAAAGAACAATTGCATTGGTCGAACTTGAAGTTGACTGTATAAAGATTTCTTTACCGGCAGTTACATCTACACCACCAGCAATTGCAGCGATTACAACAGCAGGATCTCCTCCAGCATGATTCCCCTCACCTTGCTGATTAACAATAAACAAACCTTCACTTGGACCACCATCAGTTTGGATTCTGATTGCAGGGTAGGTATTTGACGTTGACTGAATATCAACAAGAGAGTTGCTATCGACATCAAATTGAGAGGTAAACGTGGCAGCACCAGATACTGATAATGTACCCTGTAGTTCTGTTGCCCCATTAACTAAAAGCTGTCCACCAAGGAGCGTATTACCACTTGGCTCAACAGTTAAAACTGTTCCAGCCCCACCTGTAATGGTAAGAGTAGCAACGCTTGAAGATCCAGACCCTTGAGATGTCCAATTTCCAGCGGATGTTAAAATATAATATGTATTATTGCTCGTGTTTATCCACATAGTACCAAGACGAGCCCGGTCAGTTGAATCTGGATTTCTATCAGCATCTATAAACTGTGGGGGTAGCTTTTGAAGTGGATTATTAAACCCATAGACAAGATTATTTATATTTCTATTAAATGACATGAGTATCCTTAATTAATGCAAGGAAGCACAGACAATGCTGCACTCCCTTTAACGAAAAAGTTATTAACCAAGAACCATGAATGAAATAATAATCGTGTCTGTAGCCCCAAGCCCACCAGCTCCACCATTATTCTTTACCGTGATTGCAGCTGAACCTGCTGCTTGAGTAATGCCTTCTATGCCAAGCAGTGCACCACCAGCAGAAACGTTTGTGTTAGAAACTTGAAACATTACAGCGTTTGTTAACGTGATGTTAGAGTTCGTAATTGTTAATACCTGTGAAGCATTTTGTGCAAGAGTTTGGCCAGTCAACGTAACTCTTCCAACCTTTGTATTATTCGTTGCAGCAAATGCAGCCGCTGTTACTGATTGTGCTACAATGCTGATATTGCCTGTATCATTTGAATTCAGAGCTATTCCACCAGTTCCTGAATTCAGTGCTAGTGATGTCGTACCTGTCACATTACCAATAGAAATTGTTCTTGACGATGCCCCAGTACCTAAATTTATTGGAAATGCGTTAGCGCCAACACCAATAGAAATTGCTGCGCCAGTTGAGTCGATCGATATGATTCCAGCTGCATCAAGAACTAAAAGGTCGGTTGATTGTAATGTCAGATCTCCTGTTCCTGCCAGGATAGAAACTGAAGTTGTAGTATTTAAATTACCGATGGTAACAGTTTTGCTAGCCGCACCACTTGCGACGTTTACTGAATTTACCGTAGCATCAGAAGCAATGTTAACTGCGCCTGTACCAGAAAGCATAGAGATTGCAGTGTTTGTTGATGAAATTGCCACTCCACCAGCACCCGCAAGAGTCATTGTCCCAGCAACACCGCTTGCATTAAGAGCGATTGCGCCTGCTGTTGATTCTGTTGCAGTCAATTTAATAGATCCACCAGTTGTAGAAATATTAAGATCTTGTCCAGCGCCTGTCACATCAATTGATGATGCTAAAACTGAGTCGATATTAAATCCACCAGATTGAGAAACAAGAGAGATAGCTGATGCGCTTGTGCTGCTTGTAGCATTGATTAAAATGCCACCAACTGTTGAAGATAAACCAATTGAGTTAGCAGAGGTACCCTGAACCGCTTCAATCAAGATTGTTTCAAGTGTTCCACCATTTGCACTGAAAGATAACGATGGATCTGCGTTTGCTGTTGATGAAAATGAAATAGCATCTGAAGAGATTAAGTCAAAGTCACCATTGGCAATAAGGTTACCATTAACAATTAGATTTCCAGCAAGAACTGAATTACCAGCAACTGAAAGATTCCCGCCAAGGACAGAATTCCCGCCTGTAGCTACCGTAAATACATCGCCTGTCGTACCAGTGACATTAAAGCTTGCTGCTGATGTTGAACCAGCTGATTGCGCAGTCCACACACCAGCAGATGTAATAACGAAATAGGCATTGAGTGCAGTATTAATCCACATTGTGCCAAACTCTGCTTTATCTTTGTCTGTTGGGTTCCTTAATGATCTTATTGGCTCTGGGGAAAGAGACTGTAAAGGATTGCTAAGCCCATATGCTTTATTTCTTGTTTTGTTTACCGACATAATAACTCCGTTTGAAATGAGAATGAATATATAATGGCGACTTTAAACAAACAATTCATACTGGGATAGCTTGATTAAAAAATAAATGTACACATTTTGCGTAACTATTAGAATTAAAGAGGATGTTATGAATAAAAGACTTTCTTGTAATATACCTAAAATGTTATATGACAAACTTAAAAGAAGAGCAAAAAGTAAAAATATAACCATAACGCGATATGTTACAAGAGCTTTGTTGCGCTACATCATAAAAGAAGATAGTTATGAAATATAATAAAATGCGCATTGCGCCATAAAGAGGATAACGTATGAGAAATATACTAGAAGCAGTAAATAAAAATGATTTGAAACTTTTACTACAAGACAAGTTAGGCTGCACTGGACCTCAAGCACTTGATATCATCAATGCATTTCAGGACATAATACTAGAACAGATTCAGAATGAAAAGTCTGTTCACTTAGGTAAAATTGGAAAGATTTTCTTAAAGCATAAAGCTCAACGTATGGGAATGAATCCTAAAATGAATGAGCCAATGGTAATAATCGCTAAGAAAGCTATCGCATTTAAAATGTTTCCAGGCGTTAATAAGCTTTTAAACAAAAAACCTGAGTAATAAAGAAGGGCTCTACACAGAGCCCTTCTTCTTAATATCATACTACTAAAATAAAATCGTTAAGAGATCTCAACTGAGTGTGGATTCATGATTTTTTTAGTATCCATACAACCAATTTTATCAAGCCTGTTTTCATTGTTTTTAATATATAAACATGTGTAGTCAGACCAGTTTTGCTGAATTGCACCATCAACTGGAAACTTAACATATTTATTCGTTACGCCTGCATCAGTCACTAATCTATACGTGCCTGCATCAACCTTATGCATCTTAAATTGCTCTATATCTAAATTAAGATGAGGAATAGACGCGTCATGCGTATTAGCAGTCCACAACTTAAACTTTGTTCTCATAGCATTAAGACTACAAGATCCAAACAAAGCGACAATAAGTAATAATTTTTTCATAACTACTTTCTTGGCGATGGCGGTGGAGTATCTTTTACAGGACAATCATCAAGATGAGAAAACATATCCCTATCAAGAACAAACTCATGATATTGCTTAAGCTTTTCATCTTTATATGCCTTTTCAAAAGACCGAGCCCTTTGTTTGGTAATTAAAGACCGTTCTAACATACGACATGTCTCTTCAATATTATTATCATTTTGAGCAAAACTTGTTAAACAAAGACCTGTTGTTAAACAGACACCAAGCAAACAAACCGAAACTAATTTCTTCATACAAACTTTCATATTAGGTAGAAATATAAACACATATATAAGTGTATACTAAATCCGTAAAATGTCACATTAATTTACATAATTGTTTGTAAAGTGTTAATAAAGCTTATGTAAATGTGTGCTAATTGTCGTTAATAAGTGTTCGTATTCGTGCTATTGGGATCTATCTATTTCTATTTCCTGCAGCTGCTAAAACTTCTTGGTAGAGCTTTGCTTTAAGTTCATCCGTGAGTCCATTTGCGTAGATATTTGCTTGTGATATTGCGCTTGATCCTGATTGTGGAGCAGCAAGTGAAGCACTGCGTGGCTTTTGGAAGTTTTTATTCATCATTTCTTTTTCTGGATTATGAACAGGTTCTTGATGAATGCCATATTGTTTGATCATTTGATAGGCGATTGATCCCTGTTTGTATAAGTCAGGAGTAGAAAGAATAACATCAGCAAGATCTGGGTTAATGTTTCTTAGTTGGGTAAGGTTTTTAGATGAAAGAACTTTATCAAAGTCAGGATATTCTGATTTAAGTTTCATTTCTATAGTATCTGAATTTGTTTTTTGCTTGTATGAATACAATTCTTTTTCAAGCTCTCTTTGTTTCTTTAGGTACTGCTTGAAGTGCTTTCCCTCAACAAGAGAATCTTCTTCTAACCCGATGCTTGCTAGATAATCTTCTTCTGCAGGCTCAACTTTATTGACTCTAGGCTGCTCAGATTGTTTATGGGCAAGTACATACTCTAAGAGTTTATCACGTTCTTTTTCAGCGCGTTCAGCACGTTCAGCACGTTCTCTTAAGTTTCTGATGTTATCTTGATTAGAGTTTTTAAATTTAGCTTCTACTTGAGGTTGTTCTTGTTCTAAAGCAGTCTCTTCAGGAAGATCTTCGTTTTCGTGTTCAGAGCTTTCTTCATATTCTTGTTCTTGCACTGGAGATTGTTCAATGTTTTCAGTTTGTAATACGTCTGTAATATTTTCTAGGTTCATAGTATCTCTCCATTTAAAATTAGGCATCTTCTTAATAGTGTTCCATCTGAAAAATCTAAAACGTTCTGTAATAGTTCTCTATATTGCTTTGGCACCTGCAAGGCATTGATTCTAAAGTCGTCGTATACTGTTTTGTTGGGTACTACCCAGAGGAATTCAGTGATAGCGTCATTTCTATGGTACTTATAGACTGAGCTATCAAATGTTGGAGTAGGACAACTTTGCTTGGTAACAAAATAGTTTCTTAAAACGTTTTTCATTAAAGGTTCTTTTTTGGTGATAACTTCAATATAAAAGTCTTTTGCATAAAGACTCTTGCCTCGCTCTATAGCTTCAAGCATATTCTTATCAAAGTCTTTAAGCATCTCTTTGCCTTGTTCCTGGGCAGTGTGATCTAAAGTCTCTGATTCTTTTAATGCAATATCTTGAGAGATTTTACCAACGGTATCTCTTGTTTCCACAATCCCTCCTTTATTAAAAACACTCCGCACCAGGCAAAAGTCTGAAGCGGAGTGAAAAAAAAATCCTGAAAAACAGACGCATATCAATGTAATTAATATTCATATAGTACGTTAGTCAGATTTATACTACTATTTCTTCTTATTTTTACCAGCTTTAGATGCACATGAGCTTTTTTCTTTACCAGCTTTGATCTCTTTCTTTACTTGAGAGCGAGTTGCCTTTTTAAGAACTTTTGCATCATCTTCAATATCAGACTTTTTATTCTTAATCACCTTAGAAAGATCATTATGAACTTTTTCATCAGATTTTTCACTAGTCTTTAACTGCTTGTAAACTTTTTTTTCAAGTTTAGTTGCAGACTTATCTTTGCTTTTATGTTTTGGCATAACGTTCCTAATAAGCGTCTTCAAGGCGTTCTGTATATCTATTAGCATTAAAGATCTTGTTAATCTCTTGAGTTGGTAGATTAGCCACACTACTCTTGTCTTCACGAAGCATACTGCCGTCAGCATATTGTTGAACAAGGTAGCCCTTCGTGTTATTCATAGCGTAGAAAAAATCATTACTCATACTGACATCAACAACTACCGTATCTTTTTTCTTTTTCATAATATCCCTTTTATGATGGAGGATGAGTTACCCCACCCCCCACGAACTACCTAGCCATAGTTTCTTGTTGCATAATTGACTTGTTGATTTCAACTTCTTTTGGAGTCGGCTTAAACTTTAAGTTAGGCGGAGTACCAATGATATTGAAAGCAATTTTTGTAGCCTTTTTATTCCAACGAGGAGCACATGGCATGATTAGTACTTTCTTTTGCTAAGATTCTTTTTCAAAGCCTGTTGGTCACTTCTCATTTGCTCATCAATTCCTGCCAAGTCATCGTAAACATGACCCATAACACCTTCAAAAGGTTTTGGATAAGCCTTGTAAACAACTTCCTGTGGCATATTTGCTACATTGTTTTTATTTTCAGAAACCATTCCGCCTTTTTTTGAACTTTTTGCCATTTTCATGACCTTTCTTTTATAGTAACTGCAGGTAAGTGCAAGGATTTCGCCTCTAACTATTATATATATCTGGCATAGAGTAACTGACAACACTAGGTGTATCAATATAATTTTGTAAACACTCTTACGCAATAGGTTGTTGCTCTACGGGTTGCTGCGCAATAGGTTGCTGCGCAATAGGTTGCTCTACGGATAAAGAATCTTGGTTTTCATCTGTTACCATTCTTGACATAGCGATTAATCGGCTCAGATGATCTATATCTAAACTATCAAGCTCTTTTAAAGTCTTAGCACGATCTAATTCAGCAGCAGCCATATCTTTTTGATACTCTCCAATACGTTCATAGGCAAGCGATCTATTTTCAGGAATTCTACTCATTCTTTCTTCGCCAAGACCTATATCTGCTGTTGCACGAGCTTTGGCAAGATCGATCTGAGCCTGCTGTAATTGCATCTCCATTTCAGCTTGTTTTTGTTTAAGCTCCATTTGAGCCTGTTCAGCTTTTTCAATATTCTCAATAATACGATCTTTGTTTTGGAATGTAGCTGCCTCTAAAAGATCTGCTGGCGAAATAGGAACGCCAATCTCTCTAAGATTAAGCATTTGAGCAAATTGCATCTGTCTTTGCGTCGTTGTATTTAATCCATCCTCAACCATTGCACTATAAGTACCAAAAGCCTTATTGTAAAATTGCTCAGTCGGCTCTTGACCGCCCAAGATCTTCTTAACTTTACCCGGAGTAAAGTTTGCCTGGATAAGCTTAATAAACACATTGCCTAAAATGCGTTGAGATCTATCAAGTTGATCGAAAAGCAACTGAAGTGTTGTCAGGCCAGCACCTTGTCTTAGCGAGGCTAATATGCCAGATTTGGAGTCATCTGCACTTCCCAAAAGTTCTTCATTCACGCCAGAGATTTTATTAATTTCATCACCAAGAGAGCGAGATATTTCTAATGTTGTTGCTGGAATGGCTGGTGATTGAATCTGGACTATATCGGTCATCGCGGAATCTGCTTTTAATGCAAGACCTTTACCTTGTCCTGAAAGAAAAATATCCTTAGGATTAACTAATGAATTTTCTTTATAGATATAGCCTGAGTTGATTTGTGACGCCAGAATATCTAATTCAATATTTTTTCTAAGATTAAATAGGTACTGTGCATCAACACACATAGATACAACTGATTGTAAACGGTCAGGATAGTACGGAATCTGAGGTGCATAGTAAGCAAAGACTGGTACAAAAGGATATTCATCAATCCCAAGTGGGTTTGCTCCATCATAAAACACCTCACCTTGAATGGTGATACACAGATTAACAGTCGGGATTTCTTGATCGATTAAAGATACTTCTGGATATCTTGATAAGTAAAGATCTAACGCCTGCTTGTCATCTGACTTCCACTCCATGGTTTCACCTGTCTGTGAATCAACAAGCATCTTTTGAGTTCTATATGAACGATAATAAAACTCATCATACTTCAAAAGATTCTTTGTGGAGTATCCATAACTCTCTGGCATAAACTGAAACTTATTATCTTGAGCACCGCCTGTTGCATTTCCTGGTAACGCCATAATTTCTTCAGCCCTATCAGGCATCAGTGAGATACATTCTCTTTTACTTAAAAATGATCGTTTCCATAAATAACGACAATCGGTCAGGTCTGGTTTCTTAAAGTAAGGATCGATAATGAATGTATTATATGCACAATTATCTACCTTAATGTTACCTGAAACCGGATCTTCTCGGTAGTCCATGTATACCTGGAGCATATTCATTCCAGCAACTAATGCGCCTTCAAAAGCCTCTGAAATTGTTTCAAGTACACTTTCTTTATTAACAGCCCACATTATAACTTTTGTAAACTGATCTGCTGTTTTTGAATCTGCATTTTCAACCCCAACTACAACGATAGATTTTCGAGTTCTTCGTTGATGTCCGGTGATCATATTAACAGTAGGGCGAAGCCGATTGAAAGACAACTGGCGGCGCCTGCCAAGAGGAACAGATCCATAAACATCTGACCAGACAGTTTGGTCATTGGATATGAATCTCCAACAAAGATCTCCTTGCGACCAGGCTGCTTGATTAATTGAGATGGCTTCAATGTATGATGCCTCCATAAACGATAATATCTCTCTGTGATCTTCATCGAGACGCTGGGGTGATAATGATTGAAACATGCTTAATTCCTTTATATCAATAAGTTAAATAATGAGTGCGCTCAAATATTTTAACTGCATCATATAAGATTATGTTAACTGTTTATATCAAATATTAGTTAAAAGCCTAAATCAACACCGAGTCGATCTTTATATACTTGAACACTAAACTCATGCATCTTTAACTTAAACTTTCTCATCAACATTACACATGCCTGAAAGTCATCTATCTTTTCGATCTTCTTAACGAAGTCAGTGACATTAAACTTCCCACAGTTATCACACTCAAATGAATATGTCGGACTACTTCGATAAGATTGTTTAAATCTCTGAGGCGACTTCCAGATCTTCAATGGAATCATATTTTGAATATCTTCATCTTTATGAAATAAGCATTGAGCAACCATATATCTTTGAGTATTAAACATGCCATCTATATACAATTGAGCAATTAATCTGTTGTCCATATTTCTCATAGCCCAATCTATTAGTTTTTGCTTTAACTCTTTATCTTCTTTAGGAATAATAAACATTAAAATCCACGGCTATTACTCTGAAAGAATCCACTTGCTGAACCCATGCCATCATTATCGTATCCTGTTAAAGCCTCTTGATATCGTCTATCTAATTCTTCAGCAGATGTCTTGCTATCTTTATAACGGCTAAAGCTTAAACAAAGATATCGCATCGCGTCAGCGTAATGCGAGTGTTTATCGTGTATTGCTTTATCTTTATATCGTTGCAACTTTTCATCCCATTCTTTTCTATATGAAGTCATAGATCTAATAAAATCTTTACATGAGTCTTCATTGAAATACATGTTAATCATCGAAGATCTTACGTTCTCAATACCATCTATAATGGATACTGCTGGCAATCCAGATTTGATTCCACTATCTCTTGTTTCGAATTTAATACCTAACTCACGTGCCTTTTCAAGCCGCGTTACTCCTGTAGAGATTTCACGGACTGAAATATCATGTGGCGCCCAATGCCTTGAGTACTGATATGGCTTAGAAAATATAAGTTTTGCATAGTATTCAAAGCCTTCACCATTCTTCTGGAAGGAATCAATGATATAGGTCTTACCATTTATGCGCTGAAACCATAAAATACAACAATTATCAGATATTCCTAAATCCCATGCAGTCTCCACCTGATGGTTTGGGTTCCAAGGAAAGAAACCAATACGTCCTTGTAAGTACATCAAATCTACATAAGCACTATAATACGATCCAGCCAATCCTTGAGAGAAGTCGCATCGGTATTCCTGTTCTGCAAGGTCTTGAGATATCTCTCCAGAATCAATTTCTTTTTGTATAACATCCCATGAAATATGTTTTGTATCATCAATAGTAAGCTTTTGACAGAACCAATCAGGTGACTTACTAGCGATGTTAAATAAATCGAAGAGGTGGTTACGTCCACGTGGTGTTGAAAGGACCATCAACGTTCCATTATTTTGGTTCAAAATCGGACGAATGTATTTGTACACATTTGGATCCGCCAAAGCATATTCTGATAGCACAATAAATCTAAAGTTTGATCCAATAAGAGAGCGGTCGTAGTTATCACTACCAAGCAATTGTATAACGCTATTATTAACAAGAACTATACGTAACTCTTGATTGTTTATAGATCTGATAAGCTCTTTAGGAATATAATCAATAAAACGAGTTCCATCAGAAGCGATGGAGTTCATTATCACAGACTTACATTGTGAGTACGTGGGTAATGCATACGCATAACATCCAACTACAGTTACAGCCTCTCGAATCATTAGATTCCAAGCGCAAAGATCTTTCCCGATCGTCTTGGCCACACCGCAAGAACTTTCTTATATCCTTTGTTGACTACAGCATCACACAACGCCATCTGGTAAGGCCTTGGTTTAAATTTATCAAGCTTTACTATTTTAGCTTCACTCATTTATAATCCTTCCTATATTTTAAATAAAGATGTTTTTAAAATTTATGATAGGAACACCTACCGTTTGTGATAGGAACACCCTGTTTGTCCATAATATTTACTGAGTCTGATTGAAAAGATTATGAGTCTTCCTTCTCACCTCTTTCACTTTCTTCCTCAACTTCACAACCTCTTTAATTAGGTCGATCAAATTAGTCTGCTTAAACTCATCAAGAGGCTTGTTATTTACTTGATCTGCAGGGCAAGGATACACAGGCAACGGCTTGGTCTTATTGTTCACTATAAACTCTCCGCTTCTTTTTCTAAAGTATCTAAAACAGATTGACCGCTTGCAGGAGATTCAGCAACTTTATCTGCATCAGATGCAAATTTAATATCCAGATCTTTACCACAAACAGGATAACGTTCTTTAGCTTGTTTAAGTGCTGCGTCCATGATACACCATCTAATCTGAGAGGATTCACTTGAAGCATGAACAATATTCAATAGCGGGCAAATTTCACACAGCCCTATTGCCTTTGGTGTCTCCACTTTTTCTTCAACACCATTTCTTACCACTTTATACTCTTCCACGAGATCCCCTTTATTTATACACGTAACATAATAAGTAAAAAAATATCATAATCATTTTCTTGAAGAGGAAACAAAAGATCAGAGAACTCTTTTAACAAGTGATCATTCTTCTTATAGTTCAACCTCAGACTCCTTTTTTTAGATATGATATCATTAATATATGTTACTGAAGACATATCCCTACAAGGCAAAGCAATCACAAGACTTCTTACTGTCTCTTGTATAAAGTTAATATCCTCTGGTTTTAAAGTACTAATTTTTTTATCATTCATATTTTTCTTCCAGTCGTTTCTTTTCTTTCTTTAACGTGCTAGCCGCTATATAGTCACCAGCGCCTGATTTCATCTTAAGTCTTGTGTTTCTACGTACTCTCATTGCAACTTGAGCTGGAGTCGGTTTTTCTTCTTCTTCTTCATCCTGATCATTAGAAGAATACAGCTGCTCTACAGAATCCTGAAAGGGGATATGTTCAACAACAACTTTAATGTCAGCATTTTGAGAGAACTCTTCCTTCATTCGAGCAATTGCAAGCATTTCATCCCTGAAAACTTGGTCATAACTACCCAACGTCCACCCTACGACCTTTTCGCTGTACTTACGCGTCAGTGCGCCATGTTCTCTCTTTGATCCAATTCTACGAAGTGCGAATTCGTGTGCTAGCTGCATAGCCGGAAATCGCTTAATCCACGTGTAATAGACTTGAGGTGCATAACCTTGAGAGTCGGTATAATCTACAATGCGAAGTGAGTCCTCAAGAACCGCCCAGTCCATTATTTTCTGTGCTTCATTTTCCACAAAACGAGCTGTTACTGGTGACATTTGACGAGTATGTAAATTATAATATTCACCTAAGAACAAGAGTTTTACCACGTTGCTATCAGAACTATTAAGCAAACTCACCTTTTTCTTTACTTGTCCTTCATCCGTTTTAAGCTGAAGGGTTTTATCTTGCTGAGTTTTTTTCTGAGCAGTTTTAACTCGTGGCGCATTAGACATAAGCAACTCCTTTTTTAGGAAAAATTAAGATAAGGCTAATCTACATCTATTACATACAACGTAAAGCGTAATTACATACATTTATAAAAACTGGATTATGAGGAATAAACTCTTTAATCCATAACGTAAAACGTAATTATATACACCTACAAAAACTGGATTGAGAGGAATAAGCACATTAAGCCATATTGAAATAAGTATCCCTACCCGCAAATTAAATATTTTCTTATTGATGGTTTTGATTAAATGCCTAAGAAAACTGTAATACATTCGGTCAGAAATAGTATCAGGAATCACAATACTAAGGTATTGATAGGGATATTTACCACCAGTCAAAGTACCAATATATTTACGAAATGTATCTTTTTCAGTTCTATTTCTTTTCATTATAAATAACCAATAATTCGAGCAAAAAGAACTACAACGTTAAGGAATGATGAAACAAGTAAGCATATCTGTAACGTAGTAATATCTCTCTGGATATCACAGATTAATTTATGAAGATTGTACTGTTGCTCATTGTTAAAAGCGATATCTTCATCTGAAAGCTCTTGCTCACGATCTGTATCAATAGGCAATCTACCAATGTGTGAACGCAATGCATCTTTATCAGCTTTATTTCTTTTCATGGGTTCTGCCTTATAATTATTGTATATTTGCATTTATCTATTTAATCTATTGGTTATCAGACGTTTGGCTCTATCAGTCCCTTTATAATAAACGAATTGAGAATATAGTCTTTGCTATGTTTCCATAAATCTTTTTAGCATTAACAGAAGCTACAAGATTGTCATTTGAGAAGCATAGCCCTTGAATGGAATCAAGAAGCATTTTAAGGAGGTTATCGATATCAGATGGTATTGATCGTGGACAACTCTTTAACTCACGTTTTTTAGCAGCAGAATAACTAGAAGGGATCGTAAATATAAATATCACATCAATATGCACCGGATCCATAAACAGTGGTAATTTGAGTTCTAACCATTGTTTCTTAACCTGGAGATACATTGACAGCTTTTCACTCTTTTGTGAGTCGTAGCAGTGACCTTGCGCTATTCTTGTACGCTTAAGAGCTACAGGCTTGCCAAGTATAGAGACTTCATGCCTACCAAGCGTCACTGATTCCATTGCAATCCTTCTGGTTATGGTTTATTAAACAATTTACCTGACATTTATTTGCATTATACGAAGTAGTCCAACAGCCTTTAAGTTTAGATGTAAATTTATTAATAAGAAACTGAAAGTAGGGTCTGCTGCCAGGATTCACTTTCCCAATACTATCTTCAAGCAGAGTAATTCTATCCTGAATGCTTGGTAGCTTACATGCTTTCTCTACAAGCTCACACTGGTCTTTAACAGATAAACAGTTTGTGTATGCATAGATAACCTTTTCCTCTTTCTTCTTGCTGTATCTTTGGTCCATTACTATCTCCTTTTTTTATAACCTTAAACCTTAATCAAGTTAATAAGCAGGAACAAGCGATAAGAAATATAAATGATCTTGTTCTCTTTTGTCTTCTCCTGGCTTCATGAGTCTTTTATACTTCAACGTATCTTCCTGGCTAGGTGGTTGATATACTTCTTCCTTCACTTCCATCTTGTTTTTAACCTCAAAGTTACTATTTTTATATGTATTTAAGTATTTCTTTTTATCTTTAGATAATCGTGCCGTATTTTTAGTAAAAACATGTACCAAACCGCCTACTACTGAACCTAGCATCTTCTTGGCTCTTGCCACACATGACCTTAAAGCCCAATAAGCATTCTTTAAAGAGTATCGTAAACCAAAAACAAACTGAGGCTCACAAAGTCTTGAACCCAAAGAGTACAAGCATGTTCGATTAGCGCCACGATATATCTTTTTCAATAGACCCATCTCAACAAATAGTTTAATGGCATTAAGAGCGGTATCATGATGAACCCCTGCACGCCTTGCAATTGTCTCTTGCTTTAGATAGCAAGATACGTTTGATCCAATAGATTGCACGATAGTAGTAAGAATTCTTTTACGCCCTTTAGTAAAATATAGATCCTTGATTTTATCTTGTGGATCGTTGTATCCAGGTAGAAAACCATGAAGCCAATAAAGTATCTTTAAAGATTCTTCTGAAATCGCTTGATTATTTCTAACAGAATTGTTAGAGTAGTTATAAGAAGAAATGAAACACCTGGCTTTCGTTCGGCTCTGAAAATTTTAATAGATTTTCTTTACTGAAGAAATGAAACACCTGGCTTTCGTTGTCGTTGTCGTTGTCGTTGTCGTTGTCGTCGCTATCAGGGAGCTTTAGTAGGTTTTCTTTGATTGGTTTCATTTCTTGTTATCTCTTTCGTGTCACTCCAACTTTGAATGGGTGTAGTGTGACTTGGAATTAAAAATTAAGGATCAGTTTTATCACTGGTCCTATTTTTTCAGATTGTTTTGATATCTATTTAATATTACTTAATGTGTAATATTAATCAACTGTTTTCATTCAATTCTTTTGCTTTATCATCTTCTAAAAGGTGTTTCTATTATATTACTTAGGTGTTTTTATTGCATTTTGTAAAAAAAAGCTAGAACAAACATCTACTGTTGGTCGTTCAGGACATAAAATCCAGTGCGTTGCTTTAAAACTTTTCTCACACTTAGGGCAATACTCGTCATATGGATTAGAGTATTCACAAAATAATTTTCTACACCATACTTCTTTACTAAGACCGCCAGGAAGAATCATCTGATATCTATAACCTGGCCAAGCCTTTTCACCATCAGTAAAAAGAACAGTCTTTTCAAATTCTGGAAGACTATCTTTAACGCTCGTCCAATTCATACTATTCCTTAAAGTCTTGTACAAGCTTTACGCGGTAACCATACTTAGCCAAAAACTTAATATACTTACTGATAGTAATAAATGACGGTAAGCTTTTTCCTTTTCGAAGCCTAACAATCGAATGCGACGTGATTCCAATTTCTTTAGCCAATGCCTCAAAGGTTAGCAGATTCTCAAATCTTATCGTATCAACTAAACTAATTATCATAGCTACATTCACTGGTCTAATTTTTTCTTGAACTTCTTCTAATGCATTCATGGTAACTTCCTTTATTTAATGAGCATACTATATATATATAATGTAACATCTCCCTAACAATGTCAATATATTATTAATGCTATATTAAGATAGTATGAATATTTGTTGACATACATGTAACTTATGTTATAATTATATTAGTTAGTTAGTTAAATCTTAAGAGAAGGTAAGATTATGGAAAAAAAGTTCACCTGTCGTAACTGTAATAATTTATTAGATACAGCATTTCAATCTTATAGTCGTCCTGACATCTGTTGTTTCTGTAAGAAGAAAGATGATGAAAAGTATTATCAAGACTTAAAACGAGTGCATACACTCAACAACATGATATTAAAAATAGAAGTTAAGCGTGATGAGTTAGGATTATAACGATGGGAATACTATTTTGGGTTGTTATATTTGTGTTATTATTTGGCAGTAATCGCTGTTATCATGAATACTGTGAAGGGGGATGTCGATGAACATGCAATCAGACCAGTTAGATAAATTATTTAAAGCATTATCTCAAGCGCAAGCAGAATTTCCTACTATCGCTTCCAATAGAAAAGCATATACCAATGACTACGCAGATCATTATACGATCTTGCGACAAGTATATCCGGTTCTTAAGAAGCATGGTTTATATGTTGGTGCATGGGCAGGCAAAATTGACGGTGTGCAAATGATTGGAGCTCGACTTGGTCACGAATCAGGTCAATACATAATCAACTCGTACGATTTGATTATAGACGCTGTCAAGACACCTCAAGACAAACTTACTCATAAAACAGCAGGCTCGTTGACATATTTTAAGCGATATCATGTTAAAGACATTTTAGGTGTTCTTCTTTCTGATGATCCTGAAGATGACGATCAACAAGGACCATGCCCTACAACTAAACAGGTGCCTGTAAAATCTGTTGAGACTATCTCTCAAGATCAGTTAGAAATTTTAAACATAGAAGTTGGAACTGATGAGGAGCTTATAGCTAAGGTTAAAGATTTTTGTAATGTGTCTAAACTATCAGAGATTGCTAAAGATCGTTATCTAGATATTATAAAAAAAATAAAGAGCTATAAACAGGCCTTGCTTAACGGTAATAAATCATAAGGAAGATCATTATGGAATCAAGAAATGTTATTGTACGACACGGAGCGCCTTCTGTTTTGGATGAAAGTGAATATGGCACAGTATGCATACACAAAGACAATAAAAATGACTCCTATGAAATCTATCTTCAGGTTAATAGCAGATCAATGATTCCAAAATGGGAACTTATGGGTGAATTTAATAGTAAAACACCTCAAGGACATATAGACTCAATTATACATAAGCGATTACAAGAACAATAATGTAGTGTAACCATTACATTAATTCAATCCAAAGACCTTCCTTCTCGTTAAGTCTTTGGGTTGATTTTTTTACATCAATTCTTTATGATACACTCTGATACCAATGCTGCACCCATAGCACAACACTTTTAAGACGTTGTGCTATGGGATTTCTAACATATAAAAGGAGTGTTATGTTTTCAAAGTTTAGACCAATCAACAAGAATGTTTTGGTACAATTAGTACCCAAGGAGACTCGAACGAGCTCTGGTATATATCTTCCTGAACAAGCAAAAGAAGAGAACCAAAAAGCAAAAGTAGTCTGTCCAGGCAACTCAAAACAGTTATCAAAAGACGACCTTGTAATCTTAACAAAGTTTACAGGCCATGAACTTGATAATGAATTTTTAGTCGTAAAAGAAGAAGATATTTTAGGAGTGTTATAATGGTTAAAAAGATTTTATTTGGTACGTCTGCTCAACAGGCATTATTGCGTGGCGTAAATATACTTGCTAACGCGGTAAAAACAACACTTGGACCAAAGGGACGCAACGTTGCTTTCGATCGTGGATATGGCTCTCCGTTAATCACAAAAGATGGTGTAACAGTAGCTCGACAAATTGAACTTGAAGACACATTTGAGAATTTGGGAGCTCAAGCTGTAAAAGATGTTGCCTCAAAAACTGCAGAAATTGCTGGCGACGGGACGACAACCGCAACCGTACTAGCTCAAGCAATCTTGAATGAAGGCATGCTTTTAGTTGCTGCTGGTTCAAATCCAATGGATCTTAAGCGTGGAATCGAAAAAGCAACAGCACAAATCATTGATCATTTAGAATCTCAAGCTATAAAAATTACAAATGGAATAGAGATACAGCAAATTGCTACAATATCATCAAACTCTGATTCATTTATTGGTTGTCAAATAGCTGAGGCGATGGATAAAGTTGGAAAAGACGGCGTAATTACTGTTGAAGAGGCTCGAGGAATTACTTCAGAGCTTGTGATTGTAAAAGGTATGAAGTTTGACCGTGGCTATATAGCACCTCAATTTGTGACTGATCAAGAAAAGAGCGAGTGTGTTCTTGATAATCCTTTAATCTTTGTATTTGAAAGCAAGATTAGTAGCATTAAAGCTATCTATCCAGCATTAGAAATTGCATCAAAGGCAGGCAAACCACTTCTTATTATCGCAGAAGATATTGATGGCGATGCATTATCAACTCTTGTTGTGAACAAAATGCGAGGCGTCTTACAAGTCGCAGCCGTAAAATCACCTGCATTTGGTGATCGACGAATTGCGATGATGGAAGATATTGCACTCTTAACTGGTGCTCAATTCATATCTCAATCATCAGGATTTAGTGCAGATTCTATTATAGAGACTGATTTAGGAAAAGCTGTAAAAGTTGTTGTAACAAAAGACTCAACAACGATTATTGATGGCGGTGGCGACAAAGAAAAGGTTGCAGAGCGTGTAGAATCTATTCGTAGTCAAATACAACACAGCGATTCTGACTTTGATATTGAAATGCTTAAAGATCGTATGGCTAAACTATCTGGCGGTGTTGCCATTATCAAAGTTGGTGCATCAACAGAGACTGAAATGAAAGAAATTAAAGATCGCGTTGAAGATGCTTTAAGTGCGACGCGAGCAGCAGTTGAAGAAGGTATTGTTGCTGGTGGTGGATGCGCACTACTCCATGCTCAATCCTGTCTTAATCCAGAAGGTCTTTCGCCAGAAGAAGTTCTTGGAATGAATATTGTTAAGAAGGCGATAGAATCTCCAATAAGATCAATTTTGCTCAATGCAGGATATGAACCATCTCACATCATTGAAAAGATTCGCAGCGAGTCAAATTTGATAGGTTTTGATGCACGTAAGAATCTATTCTGTAACATGATTGAAGCTGGAATTATTGATCCGGTTAAAGTTACTCGTTGTGCATTACAACATGCTTCAAGTATTGCTAGTTTATTATTAACAACAGAGTGTGTTATTGCCACAATAAAAGAACCTAAAAAAGAGCTTGCTCAGGTTCCACTACAAGGGATGATGTAATATGGCAAGTTACAACCGTATTATTATTATTGGTAATCTAACTCGTGATCCTGAGATAAAAGAAGTTTCGGCTGGGCAATCAATGTGCCGTTTTAGTATTGCTTCAAATCGAGAGTTTAAACAGCGACAAACTGATATAAAAACACAAGAGACATGCTTTGTTGATATTGATGTTTGGGGTCATCAAGCAGAAAGCTGCCACAAGTTCTTAAAAAAAGGACGTGGCGTTTTAATTGAAGGTCGTTTAAAGTTTGATACATGGCAAGACAAACAAGATACTACTCGTACAAAACATACTATTCTTGCAGAACGTGTTGTATTCTTAGATAGTAAAGATCAGTCAAACGATAAGATTGAAACTTTTACTTTTTAATAAGGCTTTATCATAGAAGAAAGTAGTTCACAGCTCTTTTTTCACTTTGTAAGAGTCAGCTCTAATCCGGCTGACTCTTTTTTTATTCTATTTCAAGGTATTTACTTTTTCCGCTTGTTGAACTTTTATCTTTAAGTTGGCTAAGTGTTTTTTCAAGATTGCTTATTTGTTTTATGAGTAATGGTTTATTGCCTTCAGTTGCAGCCTTTATAGCATGAGCATAATATTTAAAACCTGAAACAGGTAGTTTTCCAAAAAGTTCATATTGAGTTTTTGATGGAGGTCCAAAAATTATTTTTGATAGAATGTCTTTTTTACTTACACCTTTAAATACATTTTCTAAAAAGCTCTCCGATTGACGCGTTTTATTAAGAACGTTTGCTACTTTATCTGCTTCTCTTAATTTATTAACAAATTCAGGAAAAGCATTCTTAGAAGATTCTATTCCCTTATTAACATCACTTAATATTTTTTCAAAATATCTTGGAGTTTCACGCTCTTCATATATTAATCTATTAAGCTGCTGTTTCGTTTCTACTAAATCTTTTAAAGATATCTTGTCACCTTTTACTCTGTTTGCAATAAGCGCTAAGTTTTTTTTATTATTAGATCCGCCTTTAAAAGCTCCTGAGTGTTCTTTTTTCCAGAAAGCACCGATGTTTTTATTAAGACTAGGAACTAATATTTGACCATTTCCAGCTGCTTGCGTTGCTTCATTGTAAAGCTTGTCTTTAATGGGATTAAAGTAATTTTTAACATTTTCCACATTTCTTCCATACAGCAAACCCGGAATAGCAATTCTTCCTACTTCCTGAGCTATATCGCCCCCTCCCAAATATTTAACACCTTGAGCCGAAGCTTCTCCATAACCAACACTTTTCAAAGTAGACATTAAAGTATTTAAACCACCTCCAAGCGCAAAATGCATAGGAATAGATTGAACAACTGATTGAACACTTTTTTCAATTTGGCCTCTAGGCTTTAAAAAATCTTCTGGAAGCTTAGATTTAACGCTCTTTGAAATATTATCTTCAGCTTCTTCAATAGAGGGAGTAAGCACAGGAGTTTGTGAAGGATTATCCTTTAATCTATTTAATTCCTTTCTTGTCATTTCAGGATCAGATCCATATAAAGCAGAGCCACCTTTTTTTAAAGCACTTTCAACAGATCTATTTCTAACTTGCTCAGCTCCAGATATTAAAGATTCACCAAGTTTAACTGCCTGGCCTGGAGTAGAGGCAATAGCTCCAGCTCCTTTAATTAATCCTGACGCTAAATTCCTAACAACTCTTTCTCCTGGGTACCAATTCTCTGGTTGAGCTTTTGCAAATTCAAGCTCTTCACTATCTTTTACATTTTTATTTGGTTTAGCTTTTGCAGGTTCAGGTCCTTGGCTGTCTTTTACATTCTCACTACTTATTTCATAAAAGGGCATAATTACACCTAACCATTATACTTTACGTATGATTTTCCATTAGAAATTACAGCATGATTTTTATCTGGATCAAAAAACTTTTTACCTTTTACAGTCGATGCATCTGGTAAAGAGTCATATGTTCCTAAAACTTTTCTTGAACCAAAAGGAGTTTTAATATCCTGATCACGTTCAGGCTTTGCAGGATCGTCAAATCTATCACTGAGCCTAGACAAAATTTCCTTTTGCCTTTCAGCAGTCATTTTTGTAGAAAGAGTTCCATAGTTTTTTGGGATTTGTCCGTCATTTGCTTCAAGAATCTCACTGTCAACTTGAAATGGGACATTGGCAGATTCAGCTAATATCTTCATTTGAGACGCTACAACAAGTTGTCCTTCAGGAGATTGCATTAAATTAGGAACAGCCTTCATAAGATTACTAATACGCATAACTGACTTAATTCCAGTTATGCCTTCTGAGGCAACGTTTACTATTTGAGCTGATAATTTACGTAATTCTTCTGGTCCAGCTCCACGCAGTGATCTTAAATCAAACTTAACACCACTAATTCCTTTTTCTGCAAAACTAGTCAATATACTTTCTTCAATTCCACTTGGTAAATTCCCTTTTTGTGCTTCCATTCTAGATCTCTCTAGATAAGTATCTAACAATGGAATAACTGTGTTGTTTGTTAAATAAGCCTTTTGATGCTCTTTTAACATAGGATCAAATCGTTTATCTAACTGTTCCTGCTTTTTAAGATCTAACGTTTGTTTTTTAAGATCAATAACATCTTTGTGATATTGATCAGTTGGATTAGGTCTTCTTTTAGGACCACTCACATCGCCCTGACCTTGCATGTTATCTATAGGCTGTTGCATACCAGCCTGTTGTTGCATACCAGCCTGTTGTGGCATACCAGCCTGTTGTGGCATACCAGCCTGTTGTGGCATACCAGCCTGTTGTGGCATACCAGCCTGTTGTGGCATACCAGCCTGTTGTTGCTGGTTTCCCGACAAAAATTGTTGAATGTTTTGCATTAATTGATTTTGAGATTGTCCTTGTTGTTGTTGTTGCTGTTGCTGAGCAGGAAGTTCATATTGCTTTGCAAAATCTCTAAAAGCATCTAGACCTTGTGGTGCTAACGCTTTTGATTGCTGAGCAGATACTCCATAAGATTGATAAGCTTTTTCTAACTTATCAGCTTGCATCTGTTTCATCTTGCTTTGAGCTAAAACATTTAAACCTCCCGCTAAACCTTTTCCAAGCAAAGACCAATCTGAAACTCCATCTTGTGGCATAAATGTTACCATGCTCACTCCTATATTTTAATTGATATATTAATATTACATTCCACCCAAATAAGCTTGTAGCATTTGAGTTAAAACCGGTATCACTTCAGAAGCAATCTGGGCACCCCCAGAATTTTTTTGCCCATGTCCTATATTTTCAAATTGAGGCCGTAAAAACATCTGTAACAATTGCATCAAGTTTTGATTTTGCATTTGTTCTTGTTGCATGTTAAAACCTTGCTCTTGGCCAGCAAGATCAGATTGAAGACCCGCGCCAGCTTGGCCAAGTTGGTTTGAAAACGCAGCTGACCCAAGTTGTCCACCGCCCATTGAAGTAAATCGTTCAGCCAATCCAGGAACGGTTTGAGTTTGAAAGTTTCTTTGAGCTTGTTGTGCTAATGGTTGAAAGCTGGACATACCATTATTGCTACCGGGTAGATTAAAATTTCCAAGTGCGCCTTGTGATAAATTCCCAAGAAGAGAATTAAGCCCTTGTTGTTGGCCTGTTTGATTTGAAAGTTGTTGAAATCCAGCTGGAGCACTCTTAAAAAGTGAAGCTTTTGGCTGATTAGAAGGAATGAAATTTGAATTTTGATTTATAGCCATGAAAGTTCCTAAAAATTATTCTTTAACATATTCGATAACAACATAAGAGATTGTGTATGCAGTCATATCAATTCCCGTCGTGATAATAACATTAGTTTTATCAATGGATAACTCTATATTTTTATTTAATGTAGGAGAAGAATAAGGAAGTGGAATATAGTTCATAGCTATATTATTAGTAGCAGATCCATAGACTCGCGTCACAGAAAAACCATTCGTAAGTCCTATTGAATGAGGAATGTTTTTTGTTGAAGCGTTTGGCAAAGCTCCCGCTACAATAACCATTCTATAGACTTGTCGACCTGTAACATTAGGATTTGTTGAATCAGAAAAGAAGAGTTGGCCGTTAAGGTATTCATTTCTAGGATATTCTGCAGACTCTTTTAAGTTGAGAGCTAATTCTATACTATTAATGTTTTGGTAAAGCCGAACTAAAACTTCTTTAAGCTCAAGAGAAAGATCTTTATTAACCCGTAAAGAGTCTATTTCCCAAATATTTGTACTTGGGACAAACAAGCCGGTATTATTTTGAATATTCATCGACATAAATTATCCTTGCAGAATAAAGACATATACGATACAGTAATTTCGTTATGATTTCTTCATATCAAACTCTCCTTTTTGGCCATATCTTCACGGATATGGTCTTTTTACGTCAATGTATATGAAGAAGGTCGAGCGTGAAATATCATAGCGTTTAACTCAAAATTATTAAGCGCAGTATAAGAAAACCCAACAACATCTCCTGCACTATTTGTATCTACAGAGTATGATGTCATCTGAGACTCACTTAGGAATATTCTCAACTGAATACATTGTCCATTTGCTATTAAATAAACAGGATGCCATAAACGAGTCTGATAAGCCTCTATTGGGACTAAAGAATATGCTGATGTTTGTAGCGTACCATTTCCAAGTGCAGAGCCCGTAAAAGCAGCTGCTTCAAGCATCGATATATTGTTTGCTGATGATAGAAAATAATCGACAGTAACAGCTCCGTTATCAGTTTTATCAATTAAAAAATCAACTTTATTAAAGGTTATTTTTCTATCTTTATCAGCATAAAAGTTATACTGCTTTGTCATAATATCGATCTGACTGATTCGTTTAATAACACCACCACCCTTATAAGATCCTGAAATGGTAATAGGCTGAAAATTATTACCTACAAATGCTATAGAGAATGAGTTTGGATTATTATCATTTACTGGATCGGTAACAACTCGTCCTGCAGCCGTTGTGGAAACCTTTCCATCTGAATCAGTAAAAACAAGACCGTTCATAGAAGAGAATAAGAGATAGTCTTCAAATTCAACATTATGATTAATGCATATAACGTCTAATATGTAGTTGGGCGAAGAATAGACTGCTTGAGTAACCTGTAATGCATAGGCATTATCACTAATATCAGCCTTAATAATTACAACAAATCCTTGTTGGTTGCCTGCAATAACTGATTTAAAAGAAGGGTTTGTTGTTGCATCAAAGTTAGTATTCCAAACAGCATTAGATTCTTTCCATGTAAGATTGGTTGTCTCCCAAATATCTCCGGGTGTATCTTTACTGAGCGAGTAGTAACCAAACGTTGTAAATGAGTCGTCGTTAATACTCCATGCATCATTTACGTAATTATATACAAGAACTTTGTTTGGATAGTAAAAATTATCAGATCTACCTGATGATGGATAGGTCCAATAGACCATTTCAGTGAAAAAGTCTCGTATTCCAGCAACTCTATTTGCACCTGATTCTTGCGTGCTTATATCAAATGCTAGTTGTGGAATTTTATTATCGATTCGCTCAACACCTGTTCCGTTACATGCGTGAATTCCAACATTTGATATTCCTAAAACAACTTTATCAAAAGGTACTTCAGAAAAGGTTGAGCTTGCTCCAAGTTCTGTGTTAATTTTTTGCCAAACAAACGGCAAAACTTGATTACCTGTATAGGCTATCTCGTATGTACTATTTTCAAAGAAAACAATAAGGCGATCTTTTATAAATTGTGCTGAGACAATCGCTTCACTTGTTGGTGCATCGATTTCAGAACCATTTCCTGGAAAGTCTTGTTGCCACGATGAGGCATACAGTGGAGAACCAACGCCCGAATATCGAAGTCTAGATTTAAATTCAGTTGAAACTCCATTGATAAGCTCAACTGTATTTAAAAGCAAAAGCCTGTTTTTAAAAGAAATAATAATAAGAGCAGTTTGAACGTAGTTATTACCTGAAAAATAGACGTTTGTATTAATAAATGCACCGGTGACTTGCAAAATCTTTGATGTCGTATCAAAGGTTGCAGTACCGACCGGTCCACCAGGACTATTTGAACTACGCACAAGATTAACAATGGAAGCTGCTGGCAGTAATGGAAATTGAAACGAAGTGAGGCCTACTGTTACAATTTGGCCCGGAAAAAAGGGTGCACGCGCTGTTAAATCTATAGATACATCACCAGATCCGTCTGTAATTCCTACATTTGCACCAATCGTCCAATTTAAAACCGGCTTATGCCAAGAAGTACCATCAAAATAGCGTATTCCATCTGCAACTGTGTTATTAGAAACCCAAAAAAGGTTAACATCAGACGTTGCACCTTGATAATTTATCATCCAAAAAAATCGAGCATCAGAACCAGTCCAGACTGATGACCCTACAGATAAACTATCTTCTACACTTAATCGAATCCAAGCCTGTGTAATATCATCAAAACGATAACTAAACGTAGTATCAAACCCCATGGTAAATAGTTCACTAGACGCTGGGCGAAAGTACGAAGAGAGCCCCATGACAGGATTCGATGGATAAACAAAAATAGGCGTCGCATTGGCTGGTGGTGTCGCATTAAAAGTAAGCGTAATAGAATTTGAACTCGTAACAGAAGCTATCCATGATGCATTGGTCGACAATAAACTATCAGAGACGTTATTGGTTACAACGGTAAACAAGCTATCGTTGATTGATATCACTTGTCCTGCTTGAACTGTGATGCCTGTAGGATAGGTAATCAGTTTACTTCCTGTGCCATCTGCTGTACTAACCTGAAATCTTAGGCGAGAGTTCCTTTGGGTCTGTCCCATCCATTGTGATCCAAACCGTTTCCTAACTCTACCGCGATAAACATAGGCATTCTTCATACTACTAAATGCGTTATCGTTAATTAAGAATGGTTTTATATTTGTTTGTATACCGCTATTGCCGTCATTAAAACCTATATAGAATTTATCCATTATACTCCCACTCCTATAGCATACCAATAGATGGATGTAGAAATTGTTGATGGTGCGTTAAACGTAAAGGTAGTTGTTGTTATATCTGTTATGTAAGGGCCAGGAAAACCGGATACCGGAATAGCATAGTTTACACTTGGAGTAAATTGAACAATGAAAACAGAGGAAAACAGTGGAAAACCTGAAGCGACGGGAAACGGTATAACATTTGCTCCTGCAATGATTCCTGATGCGTTTCCCCATTTCATTAACACTGAACCTGCAAGATATCCCCAGCCTTGTACTGCGGGTAATGATAAGTTTCCCATTGCGCTTAATGGTGTCCCAACTATTGCAGCAGGATAGGTGAAGAAAACCTCAGATCCATTTGCGTCCGATGATACAGCTGCATATAAAGACATCTGACTTGAGGTTGTAACAGGAACGCTACTTTGAAAAGGTAATGTTAAAAACTTATGCTTGCCCTGATTAACATCATTAAACGCAACATGGTTCACACTAAGAATTTCATTAATTGCCTGAAAGTTGCTATTAATAGGCATTTGTGTTGCCGCTATGCTGTTACCACCCTGAGGTACGTTGTTTCTATATACATACTTTGGTATTGGCATACTATGCTCCTAAAGCCATCCAAAAGAATTGAACTGATGATACATTTGCCCCAGAAACAAAAACTGAATACGTTAGATTGTCTACTGGTTGAATAAAGACGAGCTCAACATTATCCTGCAAGGGCATCATTTCTATATGAAAAGGTGTGTTTTTAAATGGTGGAATGTTAGTAATTATCGGAAAAGGATATACCAAAGTTCCACTCGATGCTTGTAGTGGAGCTGAAAAGCCCCATTTCATTAAAATTCCACCTGATATATATTGCCAGCCTTGAAGGCCATGTATTGGATCAAAGATTTGTCCACCAGAGCCGTCATTTACTACAGACCCATCAACCTGCATAACTCTTCCATTACTTGGGTAACGAACAAATAATCCAGAGACTTGAGCATCATCTATCTTTTTAGCATATAAAGCCACTTGATCTGAAAGCGTATCGGGATCACTTTGCTGTTGAGTCAGTGTAACCAAAGGGTGTAATCCAGGCGTTGTTGCATCAAACCCTGTATGATTAACATCCATAAAATCAGAAATTGCCTGAAAGTTTTGTTGAATAATTGGTTGAGTGTAACTTCTTCTATCGCCACCTTTTGGAGTGTCTGGTACGTATGCCATTTTAAGTTCCTATCGCAAACCAATTAATAGTTATTGGATTCAAATATCCAGTTACACGAAATGTTGTTGGCCCATATCCTTGCCAAACCTGAAGTCTAGGAAAAACTAGAGAACCAGGAATCGTTGCCGTTGCTTTTATATACCCTTGACTCGTCGTAAAAACAGGAATGCTTGGATCTGTAGGGAAAACAACAAACTGATTGCCTGTTGAGACGGTAGCTGTTCCCCATTTCATAATCACTCCGGAAGGAAATTTTGACCAACCAACTCCTGATGTTCCCGTTGAACCAGAATTACTACCCGTTAATTGCGAAAGTGTATTATCAGGATACTTTAACCACAATTGAGGAAAGTTTGCTCCTGTCGTAACACGAGCAAAAAGGTTAAGGTCAGTTGGACTTGTAGCTGGATTATTATCTGGTGGAATTGGTGCATTAGGCATAATAAGATGCTTGTGGCAACCTTGTAATAAATTACCAAAAGCAACATGGTTCTGTTCTATTATAGTTTTAACAGATTCAAAATTTTCAAGTATCTTAGGCTGAGAGTCTTTGAGAGTTTCTGTTTCTTCAGGAGCTGTTGGATTATAAGGCAAAACCATTTACCATCCTCCCCATGAAGATCCTGGACCCCATGATCCACCTGTTTGACTGCCCTGATCTTGAAATATCGTTGGAGTTCTTTGTGATGACATTTGAACAATCGTTCTTCTATTAATTAAAATCTCTTGTTCTTTCAATGAGGGCATAATCATATTAACTGCATCATAATCTTTTCGATCTTCAAAAATCTTCTTAGCTGCATTAAGCGCTATAAGCTGAGACCACTCAGATAATTCAGGAGTTTGATCTGATTGCAATAGTTCTGTTGGTTGTACAAAAACTTCCATACTCACTTCATATGATTGATCGGGCACAGGTCTCATTGTAAAAGCACCATCATAAAACAACATAGCTTGTGGTCTTGATGGATTTACTTGAACTGACTGGCTATTGATTTGCACGCCAGCACCAGGAGCAGTAGCAAAGTTTACAACATACTTGCCAGTATTATAGTTTATATAATTAAACCCAGGAAAGTTTGAATCTGATTCATATGGTGCATCAAGTTCTAATACTGGTATTGCATTAATTGATGATGGTAATGACTGTGAGTTAGTCGTTAATGCATTATATAGTAGACCAAAGTTAGTTGGATTCTTAGTTGTAGCATCTAAAATAGGAGAATCTTTCATAGCAAGACCATTACCAAATGAGTCTATAGAGCTGAATAGAATATTATTCTGTAAGAATATTGATTGCTGACCAGAAGTAGATTGAGTATTTGCTTGCGAAGTATTAATAAAGCCAGAAAACATAGTTTCTGATGCATCACCACTCGTACCAATACTTGAAATACTGTTAATCTTAGAATACATTCTAAAAAACTGATCTCTCGATTCAAAATATGATGCTTGAAAACCAGCTACATAGATTGGAGCGTCAATTGTAATATACTTGTCCAAAAAATTGTACAATGGGCTGTTAGTATTTGTTTTTGTTGAGTAAGTATCAATGTTAGGTAATGTATAAAAACTAAAAGTCTTTCTTAAATTAAAAAGACGTAACGTTTCAGGAAAATCGTAGAGAATATAGGTATTAATATACTGATCTAACTCTGCCGTAGTCAGTAAATCTTCAGAAGGAGAGTCAGATATTCTTCTAACTTTCTCTCTTATAAACTGTAAGGTTGCATTTGCCATACGTACTCCTAAAAGGGCAAAACATTTTTTGATGCACTCGATAGGGTGCTATTAATTTCACCTATCGGTATACTTTGAGCGTACTGCTCAGGAGAGCCCGGAACAACAAACTGACTGAAATATCGTGTGTCAATATCTAAATCGAATGTTGTTGTTCCGGTCACTATTATAGAACCAAATTTTTCATTTATCTGGGACATGCCATACTTAACTGGCACAACAACCCTTATAATCAACCCTGAAAGATACCCATGATCAAAAGATGTCGTAACTGATGCAGGATAAGTATTGCTAATAGCAACTATTATTCTCATGGCAGGTTTAAATATAGGTTTTGTTTGAGCAAGTATGGTCATGTTAGTCCTTTTAAATTATAAGGCTTGAGCTATCAAAATCTCTTTTGAATGATCCATATCTGAATGATCAGTAAATTCTAGACTCTGAAAAGCCATACGCGCTATTTTTTTACTTACTTTAAACGTTGGTTTTCCATTTTCGTCCATACTGTTTTCATGTACAGGATACTTTGGATTTGTGTTGAGGTGTTTTGCGACGCCTAGCGGTATTGAATAGACTTGGTTGTCATACATTTTAAAGTACTGTAGTTTGTCCCATTTATACTTCTTATACATAAATTCTACAAATCCGCTCGGGACTTCATAATATTTAAAAAGACCACGTACTATTTGTTTATCTTGTTCGTACATTGAACGTAAGTTTTTTTCGATGTCTGAACGAGAGTCTTCGCCACGATTAACTGTTTTTGGTTTTACTAAATCTTTACTGTGTTCCATAATAGTTCTCCTTAAAAAACAGAGGTCTCTATTTCTAGAAACCTCATAATGATCTTGTTAGATGTCGTCACTAAATGTTGTACCGGCTGACCAGTAAATTACATTACCTACTTGACCAGCTGGTCCATTTACGCCTGCAGCTAATTGCATTCCAATAAATGCTGTATTAGAAGTTGCACCAGATAAAATATCCACACCTTGCTCGACAGAATATGGAGTATCTTGGCCTACAGGAATAATTTGAGCAAACGTTAGTGCATTCGCTGATGAAGCTGGGAAAGCAAACGGTGTAAATGATGATGAATCAATATCAAGCGTAATTGTGTTTCCACTTAATACGTTTGTATTAATTGCAAGAATCGTTGCTTGCAGATTAGAAATCTGAGTCATCCCAAAGACAGCAGGAACAATAATTCGAACAACTTGTCCAACTTTATAACCATGCGTTACAGAAAGTGTTACAACAGTAGTTTGTCCTGGTGTTATTTTTGTAATCAATCTTCTACGAGGATAGAAAATAGGATCAAACTTAACAAGAGACCAAGAACCTGTTGTGCCAGCACCTGTCAATTGAGGCATGTAATCAAGTGAAAATGTACCTGATGATATTGTGTTATTACCAACAGTAAAATGCATACCACCAAGTTGATTTCCGCCAGCAACGTTCGTCAACTGAACAATATTGCCTGCAGATAAATTTGATGCAGCTGCAGAAACTACAGGGATTGCAGCAGTTGTAACAGAACTTACTGTAGCATTTGGATTGCCTTTTTGATCAACAGCAGAATTAACATACGTAAATCCTGTTGTCGTAATAATGTCTAAATTAGCACCAGCAACAGAAGAACCAGCCTTTAAATGAGCAAATCCTTCCCCTGCAGTCATCCCTACTTGCCATGAAAATGACTGACCAACAGCAGTTGTTTGAACTGCGCCTGAAACTGTGTAGTTCTGTGTTTTCATCCAACTTACGCCAGAACGTAAAGGAATGGTTACGGTAGAACCAGTAGAGGTAAATCTACCTTGCAATGTGATTGTGTTATCCATAATATTCCTTTAGTTAAAGAGTTGCTCTTAAGTTAAATATCCATAGATCATTAGTGATAATAGGACAGCAGGCCATTTTATAACCAACACTTGAATTCTGCGCCAAAGGATCAGAATACATTGGAGGACGGTATACAAAAGTGCTGGAATATCCATCTTGCTCAATATATGCATAAGCTTGCAAGCCAGTGATCAAAGTATTATACACCGTAGCACCAAGCATTGATGCGTTTTCAGTTTTGCTACCCAATGATGAAATCAAGAATCGAACTGAGTTAACAGCTCCCCACTCAGATCCCAAAATATTTCTTTGTGATGGATATTGTCCAACTTGGATAAA
>Ga0105050_10001765_pt1 | contig 31891 bp, 23 predicted proteins | sample FRY01_FD_78088 | JGI IMG/M metagenome (GOLD analysis project Ga0105050, IMG submission 78088) | Freshwater microbial communities from Lake Fryxell liftoff mats and glacier meltwater in Antarctica - FRY-01 | ecosystem: Environmental > Aquatic > Freshwater > Ice > Glacier meltwater ...
CTCTGCAGCCAGCATGCGTTCGATCAACGCCTTCTTGAATGCCACCGTCGCCCTGTTCACGGCTTCGGCATTCATCGGTCCACTCAAGAACTGATCAATCAGTTCCTTCGGTATCTCCGGCAGCTTCGCTTCAAGTGCGCGCGCCGCCAGTGTCGTTTTCCTGCTTGGCATAATTGCTCCTCCTCAGCTCAAATATGCCTCGCACACAAAATTCTGTATAGGCTCCACTTGGCAAGGCGATGACGTACCTGAAGAATCAGTGGCCTCGCCTGATCCGGTATCTCGACGATGGCCGATATCCCATCGACAACAACCGTGCTGAAAATACCGTGCGGCCGTTTGTGATCGGTCGCAAGAACTGGATCTTCAGTCAATCCGTCGCCGGTGTGCGTGCTTCGGCCAACTTGTACTCCCTGATCGAGACCGCCAAGGGGCATGGCCTCGATCCGTATCAGTACCTCACTCGCGTCTTCACCGACATCCCCATGGCCACCTGCCTTGAAGACTTCGAAGCCCTGTTACCCGACCGCATCAAATACAGCGGCTGATGGCACACGGGGTTTGTGCGGCGCTTACCGTATATCAGCATGATCCACCGTCGCAGTCTGCCGCAGGGGCCTTGAGCCAAGGTGCTTTAAAAACAGGTGCTTTAAAAACAGGTGCTTTAAAAACAGTATCCCAACCATTGACAGGTCAAAACATATCAGCCTGCATTTTTCATGAATTACCTGCGGCGGTCGCCGACAGCAGCGACAACACTGGGCGTGCTCCTTCCGCGTGCTCGACGTGCTGTCAGGCACGCCTGTGCGCGCTCCAGTCCGCGCCACCCAGCGTTTTCACTACTCCCGACGCCCTCGCTACGCCCCTTCATGAATAGTCCGGGCTAGGTCTGAAGTGTGATTTCGAGGCACGCCGATCAATTGAGATCGTCCATGCACCAATCGATACAGAGCGGGAAGCACGATGAGCGTTAACAATGTCGACGAAATGATGCCGCCAATGACCACGGTCGCCAGTGGCCGTTGTACTTCCGAACCAATGCCGGTGTTGAATGCCATCGGTACAAAGCCCAGGGCGGCGACCAGAGCTGTCATCAAGACGGGACGAAGTCGGGTCAACGCGCCTTCCTGAATACTGTCATCGAGCGACCGGCCATCTGCACGCAGGTCGCGTATAAAAGAAACCATCACTAAACCATTCAGTACCGCAATACCCGAGAGTGCTATAAATCCAACGGCAGCAGAAATCGAGAATGGTATTCCTCGAATCAACAACGCAATGATACCGCCCGTCAGTGCCAGTGGGACACCCGAGAAGATGACACCGGCGTCCCTGAACGACCCCAATGCCATCACCAATATGCCAACGATCAGCAGTAGCGTGAAAGGGACGACAACGCTCAAGCGATTGCTCGCTGACTGCAGGTTTTGATAGGTGCCTCCATATTCGACCCAGTAACCCGCCGGTACATCAACTTGCTGGGAGACCGTTTGCTGGACATCGTTAACAAACGAGCCAAGATCGCGGCCACGCACGTTCGCGCTTACAACAACACGCCTTTTACCATTCTCTCGGTTGACCTGGTTGTAACCGATCGTGAGTTGCGCGCGTGCCAATTCACCGAGCGGTACGAATCCCCCACTGTGCAACGGCACTGGAAGATCCATCAAGCCATCCGGATTGGTACGCAAGCGCTCGGGCAAGCGCACAACGATGTCGGCGCGACGATCGCCTTCGAAAAGTTGTCCTGCGACCGTGCCTCCCAGTGTTGTAGCAACAAGGCTCTGCAAATCAGATATGGTCAATCCGTAGCGTGCTAACGCTTCACGATCGGGTTCTATGGTCAGCACTGGCAATCCGGTAGCCTGCTCAACCGCGACATCCGCTGCCCCTGGCACTTGACTAACGGCCTCCTCAATCGCGTCTCCAAGTGCAATCAGCGTATCGAAGTCATCTCCGAATACTTTGACCGCCAATTCGGCGCGAACGCCGGCAATCAACTCATTGAAGCGCATTTGGATGGGTTGCAGAAATTCATAACGATTACCTGGTATGGGCGTTACGAGTTCCTCAAGCTCACCAACGATTTGAGTCTTTGACTTATCTGGATCTGGCCATTCGTCCCGGGGTTTGAGGATAATAAAATTATCCGCAACGCTCGGCGGTACCGCATCAGTCGCCACTTCTGCAGTTCCTATTTTGGCGAAAACCCGCTCAACTTCCGGCATTTTCCTAATCTCGGATTCCAGCTGCTCCTGAGATTGAACCGCTTGGCTGAGTGACGTGCCCGGAATGCGCAAGGCGTGCATGGCAATGTCACCCTCATCCAGATTGGGGATAAATTCGGTACCCAGCCGGGTAGCCGCCCAGCTGCTCAGGATCACCAACGCGACCGCTAAGCCCACGACGAGCCAACGTAGTTTCAATGCCGCATTTAGAACCGGCTGATAGAGTGTGCGTGCTCCGCGTACGATGACGTTCTCTTTTTCTTCGATTGGCTTGCGGAACAGCAGAGCGACACCCGCCGGGACGAAGGTTACTGACAACACCATGGCGCTAACCAGAGCGATCACGACAGTGATGGCCATTGGATGGAACATTTTCCCCTCGACCCCAGTCAGCGCAAAGATCGGAATGTAGACGGCCGTGATGATAAAGACCCCGAACAACGCCGGACGTATCACCTCGCGAGTCGCCTCAAAAACTACGGCTAATCGTTCATTGAGTGATTGAGTACCTGTAGCGCCCGTCTGACTCAACCGGCGTATGCAGTTCTCGACAATAATGACTGCTCCGTCAACGATCAATCCAAAATCGAGCGCGCCAAGGCTCATTAGATTGGCACTTGTTTTACTCTGCACCATGCCAGTTATTGTCATGAGCATGGCCACCGGAATGACAGCTGCAGTAAGCAGAGCCGCGCGTATGTTGCCGAGAAACAGTAGCAATATCACAACTACCAACAACGCACCTTCCAGTAAGTTGGTTCTTACAGTCACTAATGTCTTATCAACTAAAGCCGTCCGATCATAGACCGCGGTTGCGGTAATTCCTGGTGGCAAACTTGCCTGAATCTCACCCAGTTTTTTACCTACCGCATGTGCAACTGTTCGGCTGTTCCCGCCGATCAGCATGAACACCGTACTCATCACCACCTCGTGACCGTCTTGCGTCGCAGCACCCGAACGGAGTTCTTCGCCCAAGCCAACACTTGCAACGTCGCGTACGCGAACCGGTACTCCGTCAGTTTCATCAATGACAATCAAACCGAGATCGTCAATCGTGCTGGCCTGGCCAGGCATGCGCATGAGCCACTGCGCCCCGTTATGCTCAATGAAACCAGCACCTTGGTTGGTGTTGTTTTGTTCTAAAGCCGTCACCACGTCCGTGTAGGTGAGGCCATGGGCCAATAACTTTGCAGGCTCAGGGGCGACGAGGATTTCCTTCTTAAACCCACCTATAGGGTTCACCTCAACGACGCCAGGTACGCGGAGCAGTTGAGGCCGGATGATCCAGTCATGCACAGAGCGCAAATCCGTAGGTGTGATCGGTTGACCTTCGGCAGAGAGCGCACCCGGTTGCGAATCGACTGTGAACATAAATATTTCACCAAGGCCGGTCGCGATCGGACCTAAGGCGGGTTCTAACGATTGAGGCAGCGCCGCTTTGGCGGCATTCATCCGTTCCGCAACTTGTTGGCGCGCGAAATAAATGTCTGTGCCTTCTGCAAAAACCATCGTGATCTGGGAAAGGCTGTAGCGCGATACCGAACGCGTGTAATCAAGTTGTGGAATACCCGCCATGGCATTTTCCAGCGGGAACGTCACGCGCTGCTCGACCTCTAAAGGCGTGTAGCCCGGAGCTTCAGTGTTCACCACAACCTGCACATTGGTGATGTCTGGGACTGCATCGATGGTCAGTCGTGTAAAATTCCAGACGCCTGAACTGACCAATAGCAGGACAGCGAAAAAGACCAGCCCGCGTCGCGCGATCGACCACTTGATGATGTGTTCCAGCATGCTATCGCCCTCAATGATCGTGTGATGCGCCGGACTTTTCGATGTCGGCTTTGATGAGATAGCTGTTGGTCGTGACGTAGCGCGTGCCTGGCGCCAGGCCGCCAAGCACTTCAATCCATTGACCATCCTGACGGCCAAGTTCTAGCATGCGCACTTCGTACTCATCGCCTATCTGTGCATACACCACCGTGAAATCCCGGAAGGCTTGCAGACCACTGCGCTTAACCGCAAGCGCCACCGTATGCTCAGCAACCTGGATCTCACCGCTCAAGTACATGCCAGGCAGCAACGCACCATCCGGGTTGTCGAGTACGACTCGCGCAAGAACAGACTGATCGGCCTCTACCGCTGTATTGAGGCGATCTATGACACCCTCTCGCTGTACAGCGCCGTCAGGTGCTTGAACAACGACAGCAGCGCCGGGGTGAACGGCCATCCGATTTGAAGGGAAAATTGCGAGCTCGACCCAAACCATCGAGTTGTCCGTGATCGTGAACAGCTGGCGTCCAGCGGTCTGTTCGCCGGGGTTAGCCAGTCGTTCGGTCACTAGCCCACCGATGGGTGCGGTGATGGGATAACTCTTTAAACTTTCATTGCTCTCGACTGTCGCCAGGGTCTGCCCTTTGCGCACTGTGTCGCCGATCGAAACGTTTACAGATTGAATAACACCATCAAAGCGCGCGCTGATGACGCGTACCATCTCGGTATTGGGTACAACGCGGCCGTAGACGGCCACGGTGTCCATAATCGTGGCCGACCCTGCCATCTCAGTCTCGAGACCAAACGCTTGAGCCACGTCCGGACCAATGCGCGTACGCCCTTCAAAGTTGTCGTATTGCCAGCGGTGTGTTTGACCAGCATGCCGCGCTTCTATGGTCACGACAAACGAATGCGGTTCGTAGATCACCGCATCGCCTCGCAGAAAATCGCCTTGCTGACGAAAACCAATTTCGTCCTTGATGGCCCCCAGCCGGGTTAACGTCACTGCCAGGTTGACGTCTTTGGGAGCGATTGGTGATCCATGGTCGGTTACCCAGACCCGAAACTCAGGCGGCACACCGGTCTCGAAGATCAAGAGTTCGAGGACAAAATCCTCATCGATCAACAGACGGCCGCCGTGAATACCCCTGGCAGATTCAACCTCCGCGGCTTCGCCATGCCCGATCTGATCGGAGACACCATGTTCTATCGCGTCCCCACATCCGGTGAGCCCTATTCCAAGGGTCACGAGCCAAATGCTCTGAAAATTGTTCATTTGAAACCTCTTGGGTGCTTAACCGAAGACGTTACTACCGTCCCGGTCAGGCGTTCTATTTCGATCAGTCGTTTATGGGCATCGATGGCCGCGACGACTAACGCCATTCGAGTGGTCAGCACTTCACCTTGTACCAGCTGTAGCTCGAAGTACCCGTAACGACCCGTTGTGTACGCGTGTTGCGTGTCTGCCAATGCTTTCTCAACCCTTGGCAAGACCTGCTCGCGCAGCGTCTTCGTGCGGTGCAAGCTGTGTTGCAGCTCTTGATAGAACGCGAATAACTGAGTTTCGAGTTGTAGGCGGGTTGCCGTTCGGTCTGCTTCCACCCCAGCCAGGTTGGCGCGAGCTTCTGCTATCCGACCTTGGTTACGATTGCGCAATGCCAATGGGATTGTGATGCCAGCTACCAACGCCTGGTCATCACTTTCTTCCAGTCGACGAATACCGGCGTCCACGCGCCAGTTGGGTTTCGCTTCCGATTCAGCCAGACGTAATTCGGCTTCCCGTAGTCGTTGCTCGGTGAAATAGCGCGAGAGGTCTGGGTTCTGCTCAATCCGGGTCAGCAACTGCCTGAAGTCTTCGATCACCGGCACCTGGTGAAGGTCACCGCTGACTTTCGAAAAGTCGGGTTGTGCCTCACCCCATTGTGCCGCGAGACGATGATTTGAGGTCGCCAATTCATGTTCGACGTCCTCGCGCGCGAGCTGCGTACGGGCTAGCTGCGCTTCTGCTCGAGCCAGGTCAGCGTCGGGTGAGCGACCCGCATGCACTCGTTCACCGACGGCTTTAACCGTTGCCTGCGCAAGAGCGACCGCATCTTGCGTTTGAACGAGTTGCGCCTGATTGGCAAGACTTTCAAGAAACAGGCGCGCCGTCGCAGCAGCTGCGTCTGTTCGCCGAACTTCTGCTTCAGACTCGAAGATAGACACATTGGCGTGTGCAGCTGCCACCCGTGCTTGTCGTTTTCCGCGCTCCAGTACCCAACCCAAACTGAGCGTCGTCTCGGCTCGATCAATCCCTTTAAATTCCCCGGAACCCAGAGCATTTTCAACCCTTACCCCCAGCTCGAGGTTGGGACGGAGCTCTGATTGAATCAATCGTCCGCGCTGCGCCTCGAGCTGATAACCAAAGGCGATCAGAGACGGATTACGGGTGAGCGTTTTTTGAATGGCTTCGTCCAAGCCGACTATGGCACCTTCGCTCGCTGACGCAGCTGGTACCGGAACGGCAACGCTGACTATGAGCAGCAGGTACCACGCACCCACTCGGTACGTATGTGAATTCCACATCTGTGGTTCTCCTCGTGCGTTTGAGAGAACGCATGGGTATTTCAACCGGGGCTACGAACGGCTTTCACCATCCGTAGTCAATCTGACTGGATTGAATTACAAGGAGATCGGAGGAGCGCGAAGTGGCGGTAGCCGTCGTTCACGACGGCGAACATTTGCGGATTGCGTTGGGGATGGTTGTAATCGGGTGGGTAATCCCAGATGAAACAGGACCGCGATCAGAAATAAGATGAGTAGTGGAATCAACTTCGTCCAGCTGGTGCTCAGCTGCTCGGTCAGCGAAACATCAGTTTCTGCGCTGTGGTCATTTCCATCAGGGTTGCCATGATGACTATGGTCTTCAGGAGCAGCCGTATGCAGGTGGGTCAGATGTAGCCCTGCAGCATGCCCATGGGCATCGGCGTGCATATGTAGACCACTGATTTGCATTGCGCAAAAGCTGATGCACGCGAAAATAGCAATTAAAGTGGACATCCTGCGCATGGATGAAAATATATCCGATATTGAAGTGTTTAGACACTCTCTCTGACAGACCTGTTGAAAAACCGGCCGGAGTTCACGAGGCTCTGGCGAAATGGCTCGCATCAAATTCATGTGGGCGTCAGCCGAAGCCGATGCGCCGATCTGAATTCAAACAAGACGAGCTGTTCAGTTATAACGACGCTGGACCAGCGCATTCCGATCGATCACGCGCTGCGCCCCTTGCGCGTGTTGGTCGATATGTCGCTGGTCTCGATGGATCGGGAGTTCGACGGTCTGTACGCCACGCCTGGGCGCAGCTCGACTGCACCTGAACGATTGTTGCGTGCCTCTTTGTTGCAGGTGATCTGAACCATCCGGTCCGAGCGGCCGCTTTTCGAGCGCATCAAGTCTCTGGGCGAATGGTCCGAGTACGCCAGCAACGAGCATTTCAGCGTCGATGGCACACTGATCGACGCCTGGGCCTTCCACAAGTCTTCCGCAAGCGGATCGAGGCAGGCTTTGGTTGGCCGAAGACGGTGGGTGGTCTGCGCTGGACCAAGCTGATCGGTCGAGCGAAGCTGAGTGCTCAGCGGGTGCCTGGCTTCTCGGTCCATAACCTGATCCGGCTGGGTAGCCTGTCGGGTGGAGGGGCGCGGTTCGCATGTATCAGGGCGAACTACACCCAAAAACCGCCGAGAGGCGTCAATGCACTGCTGAAATCGCTGCAGACGTGCCGAGATCAGGGCATTTGAAGGAAGCGACAGGTCTGAATGTCTGAAAAAAATATCAACCCTGGTGGGCTCGGCCAGTTAGAGTCGAATTTTTCAACGGCCTGCCAGCCGGGATTGCCTGGGTGGGCAATTTTTTTCGGTGTATCACTTCGTTCTCATACGACCCTGCCCCTGAACTGTCTGGCAATTGAGGTAGCTCGCAACTAGAATTCGCACGAAATCCCGACAGTACGCTGATTATCCGGTCCCTTCAGTCCGCTGAGGTTCGCCTGGCGATTGACGATCATGCTGCGCGTTTTGCAGGTGGCCAGTTTGTTGGCCAGTTTGTTTGGAAGTGGGTTGGCAAGGATTGGAATATTGGCAAGACAGACGCGACATCCAAGGAGCACGTACGCCCCATGAGCACCGATAAAATGAACCGACCCGTGAACCTGAACCTGTTTGCGTTCCGGTTTCCGCTGAATGCACTGGTCTCGATCACACATCGTGTGACCGGGGTGCTGCTGCTGGCAGGAGTTGGCCTGCTGATCTATCTGGCTGACATGGCCCTGTCGTCCGCTGAAGGTTTTGCCGATGCCCGTGCCCTGATTGGTGCAGGCGGGTTCGCTACGTTCCTGCTCTGGGCCACCCTGGTTGCGCTGGTCTACCACCTGGTGGCGGGGATCAAGCATATCCTCCTCGACTTCGACATCGGCGACACGCTGCCAGTGGCATTTGGCGCCTCGATCGCCGTGATTGTCCTGACCCTCGTTGGTGCCGTGCTGCTGGGGGCCTGGCTATGGTAACCAATGCGACATCCTTTGCCCGATCCGGGCTCGCCGACTTCATCATCCAGCGCATCACGGCGGTCATCATCGGCGTTTATGCTGTTGTGGTGACCGTGTTTTTTGTCGGCAACCCGACCCTGGATCACGGTGGCCTGACTGCGTTTTTTGGTGGTTTTGGCATGCAGGTGTTCTCGACGGCTGCGGTATTGTCCACCATTGCCCATGCGTGGATCGGCCTGTGGACCGTCGGCACGGACTATCTGCTGCCGGCCCACATCGGCAAGAGCGCAACGTCCTTGCGCTTCATCTACCAGATGGGCTGTGTCGGTATTCTCTTCGTTTACCTCGTGTGGGCGATTCAATTGGTCTGGAGTCTGTAGTGGCGCAAATCAGGAAGATGGAATTCGACGGCGTCATCGTCGGCGGTGGCGGTGCAGGTATGCGCGCGGCCCTGCAACTGGCGCAGTCGGGTCTGAAAACCGCGGTGATTACCAAGGTGTTTCCCACCCGGTCTCACACGGTGTCGGCACAGGGTGGTATCACCTGCGCAATCGCCAGCGATGATCCCAACGACGACTGGCGCTGGCACATGTACGACACGGTCAAGGGGTCGGACTACATCGGCGACCAGGACGCAATCGAGTACATGTGCAGCGAAGGTCCACAAGCCGTGTTCGAACTGGAACACATGGGGTTGCCGTTTTCACGGACCGATTCGGGGCGAATCTATCAGCGGCCGTTTGGTGGCCAGTCCAAGAACTTCGGAGAAGGGGGTCAGGCGGCGCGTACCTGTGCTGCTGCGGACCGCACGGGACATGCACTGCTCCATACGCTCTATCAGGCCAACGTCAAAGCCAATACCACGTTCCTCAATGAGTGGTTTGCCGTTGATCTCGTGAAAAACCAGGACGGTGTTGTCGTCGGTGTGGTTGCCATCGAGATGGAAACCGGTGAAGTGGTGTTTGTCCAGTCCAAGGCGACTGTATTTGCTACCGGCGGTGCGGGTCGTATTTATGCCAGCACCACCAATGCACTGATGAATACCGGTGATGGGGTAGGCATGGCGCTGCGTGCCGGTTTCCCGGTGCAGGACATCGAAATGTGGCAGTTCCACCCGACCGGCATTGCCGGTGCCGGTGTGCTGGTCACGGAGGGGTGCCGCGGTGAAGGTGGCTACCTGATCAACAAAAATGGCGAGCGCTTCATGGAGCGTTACGCGCCAACTGCGAAGGATCTTGCCGGTCGGGACGTGGTTGCGCGTTCGATGATCATCGAGATCATCGAAGGGCGTGGTGCCGGCCCGGATGGTGATCACGTACTGCTGAAACTGGATCATCTGGGGGCGGAGGTGCTGAATACGCGCCTGCCAGGCATCTGCGAACTGGCAAAGACTTTTGCTCACGTCGATCCGGTCAAGGAACCCATTCCCGTCGTCCCGACCTGTCACTACATGATGGGTGGTGTGCCAACCCAGGTGAGTGGTCAGGCGCTGATGCAGACCGCCGACGGTACTGATCGACCGGTTGAAGGGTTTTACGCCGCGGGGGAAGTAGCCTGTGTGTCCGTGCACGGTGCAAACCGTCTCGGTGGCAACTCGCTGCTGGACCTGGTGGTGTTTGGTCGTGCGGCCGGCAAGCACATCGAAGATGTCGTGCGCACCGGAGTGAGCTATCGCAACGCCAGTCAATCGGATCTTGACCAGGCGATGTCACGACTCAATCGCTGGAACGAATCCACCTCGGCCGGAGAGCCGGTTGCAGTGCTGAAGAAGGAATTGCAGACCAACATGCAGAACAACTTCGGCGTGTTCCGCACCGAGAAAAATATGCAGGCGGGCATCCAGAAACTCGCTGAACTGCGCGAGCGGATCGGCAGGGGGCACCTGTCCGACAAGTCGAACACGTTCAATACCGCCCGCCTTGAAGCCCTCGAACTGGATAACCTGCTCGAAGTTGCGGAAGCCACAGCGATTGCGGCAGAAGTGCGCAAGGAAAGCCGGGGCGCACATGCGCGGGACGACTACGAAACCCGCGATGACACCAATTGGCTGTGTCACTCCATGTATTTCCCAGGCGAAAAGCGTGTGGGCAAACGCGCCGTCAACTTTGCACCCAAGACCATGCCGGCATTCCAGCCGATGGAACGGAAGTACTAACCATGCAAGTCAGCGTTTACCGATACAACCCCGACGTGGATGAAGTACCGCAGATGCGGAACATGAATGTCGATCTGCCGGAAGGCAAGGACCTCATGGTGCTCGACATCATGGAACTTCTGAAGGCGCAGGACCCGACGTTTTCCTATCGGCGTTCATGCCGTGAAGGGGTCTGTGGCTCCGATGGTGTCAACATGAACGGTAAAAACGGCCTCGCCTGCATCACGCCGGTTTCGGAAGCTGCCAAGGGTGGCAAACTCATCCTGCGACCTCTGCCAGGTCTGCCGGTAGTGCGTGATCTGGTGGTCGACATGACCCAGTTTTATCGCGCCTATCGCAAAATCGATCCATTTCTCATCAACGACAAGCCGGCACCAGCCCAGGAGCGGCTGCAGTCACCGAAGGAACGCGAAGAACTGGACGGACTCTATGAGTGCATCCTGTGTGCATGCTGCTCTACCGCCTGTCCTTCGTTCTGGTGGAACCCTGACAAGTTCATTGGTCCGGCAGGCCTGCTGCAGGCCTATCGATTCCTGGCCGACTCTCGAGATACCGCAACGGCCGAACGCCTGGCCAAGCTCGATGATCCGTTCAGCGTCTTCCGCTGCCGCGGCATCATGAACTGCGTGAGTGTGTGTCCGAAGGGTCTCAACCCCACCCGTGCTATTGGCAAGATCCGCACCATGCTGATGCAACAGGGAACCTGATGGGATATCACCGGCGCGATTTGCGCCGGTGTCATTCAACCAACCCAGGTTCTTGGCTACAGTAGTTGAAGGATCAGGAGCAGACGCTTTGGATACTTACAACGAACGCATGCGCAGAAGTTCGCACCTGGCGGGCACCAATTCAGCGTATATCGAGTCGATCTACGAAAATTACCTGAGCGATCCCAATTCGGTGTCACCGGAATGGCGCGCCTATTTCAATCAACTGCCTCATGTGTCCGGTGCGGTGCACGGTGAAACCCCGCACCGGGCGGTGATAGCACACTTCGAGCGGGTGGGCAGGAACCGGTTGAAGGCTCGACCGGAAAAAGTCTCGGCAGATATCCAGAGCGCGCATGAGATCAAACAGATGTACCTGGCTGATCTCATTACTGCCTACCGACGACGTGGGCACATGAAAGCGAATCTTGATCCGCTGGGGCTCATGTCACGACACCTGATGCCGATCCTAGATATCGGTTATCACGGCCTGTCACCGGCAGATTTTGATGAAGTGTTCGACACCGGTACTCTGGAGTTTCCATCTGCGCGCGGCAGTCTGCGAGAGATCATTGCCGTGCTTGAAGCCACCTACTGCAGTTCGGTTGGCGCCGAGTTCATGCACATCGTTGATGCCGGCGAACAGATGTGGGTGCAACAGCGACTGGAAAGGGTGCGCTCGCAGCCCGTTTATTCAGGGGCTGAAAAAAGGATGCTGTTCGAGCGTCTGACGGCAGCTGAGGGGCTGGAAAAGTACCTGCACAGCCGATATCCGGGGACCAAACGCTTTGGTCTGGAAGGCCTTGAGAGCTTCATTCCGAGTCTGCACGCGTTGTTGCAGCGACTCGGTGGACATGGGGTCAAGGAAACGGTGCTCGGTATGGCGCATCGTGGGCGCCTCAACGTGCTGGTGAATATTCTCGGCAAAAATCCCGCGTTGTTGTTTGCAGAGTTCGACGGCAAGGCTGCGCCATTGCAAGGCAGCGGTGATGTGAAATATCACCAGGGATTTTCGACCAATATCATGACGCCCGGCGGCGAGATGCATCTGGCAATGGCCTTCAATCCGTCGCATCTTGAGATTGTCGCACCGGTAGTCGAGGGGTCGGTCAGAGCTCGCCAGGATCGGCGTGGTGATCGGTACGGTCTCGAAGTGGCGCCGATCATCGTCCACGGTGATGCGTCGTTTGCCGGCCAGGGCGTGGTCATGGAAACGTTTCAGATGTCGCAGACGCGAGGTTTTCGCACCGGCGGTACCATCCACATCATCGTCAACAACCAGATCGGTTTCACCACGCACGAACAAGCCGATGCACGCTCGACGGACTACTGCACGGAAATCGCCAAGATGGTGCAGGCGCCTATCTTCCATGTAAATGCGGATAACCCGGAGGCGGTTTTGTTCGTCACCCGCCTGGCGGCCGACTATCGCCAGGAATTCCGCAAGGATGTGGTGATCGATCTGATCGGCTATCGACGGCGCGGGCACAACGAAGCCGAGGAGCCGTCGAAGACGCAGCCGATCATGTACCAGAAAATCCTGAAGCACCCGACCGCACGTACCCTCTATCTTGACAAGCTCGTCAACGAAAATGTGGTCAGCCGGGTGGACGGCGAAGCCATGGCAGAAGCCTATCGCCAGACGCTCGAGTCTGGACAAGGTGCAGCGCTCGCCATTGTCCGCGATGTGCAGTCGACCCTGGCCGCCGATTGGCTGCCGTTTCTCGGTCATGACTGGGATACACCAGTCGATACGCGTGTAAATGCTTCGACATTGCTCAATCTCAATGCCCGCATGGAATTGCTGCCTGAACACTTTGTTCTGCACCCGCAGGTAAAGAAGATCATCGAAGATCGCCATCGCATGGCTGCAGGTGCCATGCCGGTGAACTGGGGCTTTGCCGAGATCATGGCCTACGCAACGCTTCTTGATTCCGGAGTGACGGTCCGGCTGACCGGTCAGGATGTGGGTGTGGGCACGTTCAGCCATCGTCACGCGGTGGTTCACAACCAGAAGAACGGCGATCCTCATTGCCTGCTGGCCGGTGTCCGCGAAGATGTTCCCTTTCATATCTTCGATTCGCTGCTGTCCGAAGAAGCCGTGCTGGCGTTTGAATATGGCTATGCCACCAGCCGGCCAAGTTCGCTGGTGATCTGGGAAGCGCAATTCGGCGACTTTGCCAATGGTGCGCAGGTGGTGATCGACCAGTTCATCTCTTCAGGTGAATCCAAATGGGGTCGCCTGTGCGGACTGACACTGTTGTTGCCACACGGCCAGGAAGGTGCAGGTCCGGAGCATTCTTCGGCGCGGCTGGAGCGTTTCCTGCAGATGTGTGCCGAGCACAACATGCAGGTCTGTATGCCCAGTACCCCGGCACAGGTGTTTCACATGATTCGTCGGCAGTCGATCAGGCCATGGCGGGTGCCGTTGATTGCCATGACGCCCAAGAGCCTGCTGCGCCACAAACTGGCCGTCAGCACGTTAGATGACCTGGCCCTCGGGCAATTCCAGTGTGTCCTTGGTGAAGTGGATCCACATGAACCAGTCGCCATACGGCGGGTGGTGTTGTGCAGTGGCAAGGTGTACTACGAGTTGTTGGAGGCGCGGCGTGAAGCCAACGTAACGCATATAGCCATCGTTCGGATCGAGCAGTTGTATCCTTTCCCCGAGGCGGAACTGTCCCGCACGATCGCCCCTTACCAGCAACTGGAAGAGGTGACCTGGTGTCAGGAAGAACCCATGAACCAGGGCGCCTGGTACTCAAGCCAGCATCACATCCGTCGTGTGGTGCTGGAGCACAGCGAAACGTTGTACCTCACTTACGCTGGCCGTGAGCCCCACGCGGCGCCGGCCCCCGGTTATGCCAGCCTGTTCAACCAGCAACAGCAAAAACTCGTGCAAGACGCACTGTTCGGTTGAATCCCAACAAGAGCAAAGACATGGATATCAAGACCCCGCCATTTCCGGAATCCGTGAGTGAAGGCACGATTGCTGCCTGGCACGTCAAGCCCGGCCAGCAGGTTCGCAGGGACACCCTGCTGGTGGAGATCGAGACGGACAAAGTGGTGCTTGAAGTGGTCGCACAAAGTGATGGAACGCTGACGTCGATTATCAGGAATGCGGGCGAAACGGTGCACGGTGAAGAAGTCATCGGTACCTTTGCTGCGGGTAATGATGGGGTGGTGTCGCCTGGCTCGGGGGGTGATGGGGTTCGCGATCTGGAGATCGCTCCCACACGGGTTGGATTGGGAGAACCGGGCGGAACTGGTGCAGGAGCGGTCTCCGACCGCGAACCAGTCTCTGGCCCTGCTGCACGCAAGCTTGCAGACGAAATGGGCGTCGAGATTACTGACGTGAAAGGCAGTGGTCGTGACGGACGCATCACCAAGGAAGACGTCGCGCGCACCGCCGCAGAACGTCAATCACAGGTTCCGGTTGCGGCTGCGATGACGGTTCCAGGTGATAACCAATTGTTCGGTGAACAAACCGCCACCAGTGATCGGGTCGAGCGGCGTGTGCCGATGACCCGCCTGCGGGCAAGTGTCGCGAAGCGCCTGGTGGAAGCGCAGCACAACGCTGCCATGCTCACGACGTTCAACGAAGTGGACATGACCGGTGTGATGGGTCTGCGCAAGAAGTTCGGCGAGGAATTCCAGAAGGTGCACAACGGTACCAAGCTTGGATTCATGAGTTTTTTTGTGCGGGCCAGTGTTGAGGCTCTCAAGCGCTTTCCGGCCGTGAACGCGAGTATCGATGGCAGTGACATCGTGTATCACGGTTACTTCGATATCGGTGTTGCCGTCTCCACCGAACGTGGTCTGGTGGTGCCGGTCGTGCGGGATGCCGATGCCCTGTCGTTGGCCCAGATCGAGGACCAGATTTCGGACTACGGCAGCCGCGCGCGAGCCGGTAAACTTACGATCGAGGAAATGCAGGGGGGCACGTTTACCATTTCCAATGGCGGGATCTTCGGTTCGCTGCTGTCCACACCGATCCTGAATCCGCCGCAGACCGGTATCCTGGGCATGCACAAGATCCAGGATCGGCCGGTCGTGGTTGATGGGCAGATTGTTGTCCGCCCCATGATGTACCTGGCACTCTCCTACGATCATCGCTTGATCGATGGACGTGAAGCGGTAGGCTTCCTCATCGCAATCAAGGGCCTGCTGGAAGATCCGGCTCGTATACTGCTTGAGCTGTAACCAAGAGTTGTATTAGAAGCTGTGGCAGAACATATAGCCAAGTAACTGAATTAATAGATTTTTTGAGTTTCATTTGCCGGGAGCAAGGCATGAGTGAGCAATACGACGTCATCGTTATCGGCGCGGGACCGGCGGGTTATGCGGCTGCAATCCGGAGTGCCCAGCAGGGACTTTCGACCGCCTGTATCGACAAGTCGCTGGGCAAGGACGGCAAGCCGGTGCTGGGTGGCACCTGCCTGAACTGGGGATGTATCCCATCCAAGGCGCTGCTTGATGCCAGTCACAAGTACTACGACGCCAAACACGGCGGCTTCGCAGCTGTCGGTATCAAGGTTGGGGCGGTCGAGATCGACGTCCCCGCGATGATCTCGCGCAAGGACCAGGTGGTCAGCGGGTTGACCTCGGGCATCAGTGGCCTCTTCAAGGGCAATGGCGTGACCCCGTTGCCTGGACGGGGCAAATTACTGAAAGACCGCAAAGTTGAATACACCGCCCACGATGGCAGCGTGAAGATACTGGCAGCAGAGCACGTGATTCTGGCGCCTGGCTCCGTGCCGGTACAGATCCCACCTGCTCCCCTGACCGAGGGTTATATCGTCGATTCTACCGGTGCGCTGGAGTTCCAGTCTGTGCCACCTCGCCTCGGTGTGATTGGTGCCGGCGTGATTGGCCTCGAACTGGGCAGCGTCTGGAGTCGTCTGGGCTCACAGGTGATCGTGCTTGAAGCCCTCGCAGAGTTTCTGCCGATGGCTGACGAGCGGGTGAGCCGGGATGCCGAAAAGATACTGAAGAAACAGGGCCTGGACATCCGGTTGGGTTGTCTCGTCACCGGTGCAAAGGTGGTCAACGGCGCCGTCGAGGTGACGTTCAAGAATGCCGAGAGCGAGCAGACCGTTACGGTTGACAAGCTGATCGTTGCCGTCGGTCGTCGCCCCCTGACGCAGAACCTGCTCAGCGCTGACTCCGGAGTGAACCTGGATGAACGCGGCTTCCTGTTTGTCAACGATGTGTGCGAAACCGATGCACCGCACGTTTACGCCATTGGTGACGTGGTGCGTGGTCCGATGCTTGCGCACAAAGGCACCGAAGAAGGGGTGATGGTCGCCGAGCGCATTGGCGGTCACAAGCCCATGGTCAATTACAACTGCATCCCCAGCGTCATCTATACCCACCCGGAAATTGCCTGGGTAGGCAAGACGGAGCAGGACGTCAAGGCCGGCGGGGACGCGTACAACGTTGGCCAGTTCCCGTTTGCGGCCAGCGGCCGCGCTCTGGCCGCCAATGACACCGAAGGCTTCGTCAAGGTCATTGCCGACGCCGCAACAGACCGTATTTTAGGCATCCATGTGCTCGGACCCCAGGCTTCAGAGATTGTCGCCCAGGCGGTGATCGCGATGGAGTTCGATGCCAGTGCCGAAGACCTGGGGCTGACCATGTTTGCGCATCCGACCTTGTCGGAGTCTCTCCATGAAGCCGCTCTCAGTGTCGCCGGTCATGCGATTCACATGGTGAATCGAAAGAAGCAATGAATTTTCAGACCCTTACGATCAACCAGGAAAAAAGGTTTCCATGAACCTACACGAGTACCAGGCAAAGCAGCTCTTTGCCGAATATGGGTTGCCCGTCTCCACCGGGTATGCTGTGGATACAGCGGAACAGGCTGTTGAAGCGGCCAAAAAAATTGGCGGCACGCGCTGGGTCTGTAAAGTCCAGGTGCATGCCGGCGGCCGCGGCAAGGCGGGCGGGGTAAAACTGGCCGATACGCTGGATGAGGTCCGTGCGTTTGCCAACCAGTGGGTTGGCAAACGACTGGTGACGATTCAGACTGATGCGTCGGGTCAGCCGGTGTCGAAGATCTATGTCGAAAGCTGCACGGACATCGCGCGCGAACTCTATCTGGGTGCCGTCATCGATCGCGCCAGCCGGCGTGTTGTATTCATGGCCTCCACCGAAGGCGGCGTTGAAATCGAAAAGGTCGCTGAAGAAACCCCGGAGAAGATTCTCAAGGCGGCTATCGATCCCTACGTTGGCGCACAACCTTACCAGGGCCGGCGCCTGGCGTTTCAGCTCGGTCTCAAAGGCGACCAGATCAAGCAGTTCACCAACATCTTCATGGGGCTGTCTAAGCTGTTTCATGAACTCGACTGTACGTTGCTCGAAGTCAATCCGCTGGTGATCACCAGTGAAGGGAATGTGCATTGCCTGGATGCCAAGGTGAACATCGACGGCAACGCCATGTATCGCCAGAAAAAAGTGGCCGCAATGCACGATCCGTCACAAGAAGACGAACGTGAAGCACAGGCCGCGGCGCACAACCTCAACTACGTTGCGCTGGAAGGCAATATCGGTTGTATGGTGAACGGAGCGGGCCTTGCCATGGGCACCATGGACCTGGTGAAACTGTATGGTGGTCAGCCAGCCAACTTCCTTGACGTCGGCGGCGGCGCGACCAAGCAGACGGTTACCGAAGCATTCAAGATCATTCTCTCGGATGCGAACGTGAAGGCGGTTCTGATCAACATCTTCGGCGGTATCGTCAGCTGCGTGACCATTGCCGACGGCATCATTGGTGCGGTGCAGGATGTCGGCGTGAAAGTCCCGGTAGTGGTTCGCTTTGAAGGCAACAATTCCGATGCCGGTCGGGCGCGACTGAAAGAAAGCGGACTCAACATCATTCCCGCGAACTCCCTGAAGGACGCGGCTGAAAAAGTGGTAGCAGCCGCTGGAGGCAAACGATGAGCGTTCTGGTCAACAGGAACACCCAGGTTATCTGCCAGGGATTCACGGGTTCCCAGGGTACGCTGCACAGCGAACAGGCGATTGCATACGGCACCAAGCTGGTCGGCGGTGTAACCCCTGGCAAGGGCGGCACCAAACATCTGAATCTGCCGGTATTTGATACCGTGGCCGATGCCGTCAATGCCACAGGCGCCACGGCTTCCGTGATCTATGTGCCGGCCCCGGTTGCGAAGGACGGCATCCTCGAAGCACTTGATGCCGGCATCAAGCTGATCGTCTGCATTACCGAAGGCATTCCGACGCTGGACATGCTGGCGGTGAAAGCCCGGCTCGACATCTCCGACGCGCGCCTGATCGGGCCGAATTGTCCAGGTGTGATCACCCCCGGTGAATGCAAGATCGGGATCATGCCCGGCCACATTCACCTGCCCGGCAAGGTGGGTATCGTGTCCCGCTCGGGCACGTTGACCTATGAAGCGGTCAAACAGACCACGGACAAAGGTTATGGCCAGAGCACCTGTGTCGGCATCGGTGGTGATCCAATTGCGGGCAGCCATTTCATCGACATCCTGAAGCTCTTTCAGGACGACCCGCAGACCGAGGCCATCGTGATGGTCGGCGAGATCGGTGGCAATGCCGAGGAAGACGCAGCGGCCTTCATCAGACAGTATGTGACCAAACCGGTGGTCGGTTACATCGCGGGTGTCACCGCGCCTGCTGGCAAGCGGATGGGCCATGCCGGTGCCATCATCGCGGGTGGCAAAGGCACGGCGACCGAGAAGTTTGCGGCACTGGAGGCTGCTGGTGTGCGTACGGTCGACAGCCTGGCCAAGATCGGTGATGCCCTCGCCGAGATCACCGGCTGGGGTTGAAATCCGCAGGATGCAACCCTATCTAACACTCTCGTAACGCGAAGCCATCCCGCTGCCATGCAGCGGGGTGATCTTCATCGCCCACTATATTCACGCAGGATTTGTCATGGCTGAAGCGACCACACAGCAGACCTACGGTTTCCAGACTGAAGCCAAGCAGCTGCTCAAGCTGATGATTCATTCGCTCTATTCAAACCGGGAGATTTTTCTCCGGGAACTGATTTCCAATGCCTCCGATGCGATCGACAAGCTGCGTTTCCAGGCGATCAGTAATCCTGAACTGATCGCCGCCGACAGCGACTATCACATCGACGTTACCTTCGACAAGGATGCCCGCACACTGACGCTGTCCGACAACGGGATCGGCATGACGCGGGACGAGGTCATCGACCATCTGGGGACGATTGCCAAATCGGGTACCGCCGAGTTTCTTGCCAGCCTTTCTGGTGACCAGAAGAAGGACACCGCCCTGATTGGTCAGTTTGGGGTGGGGTTCTACAGTGCCTTCATCGTTGCCGATGAGGTGGAAGTGGTGACACGCGCAGCGGGGCAGACCGATGCCTTACGCTGGAAGTCGAAGGGTGAGGACCAGTTTTCCGTCGAGCCGGCCGAACGCAGTGCGCGGGGTACCGACGTCATCCTGCATCTGAAAGCCGAGGCAGAAGAGTTTGCCGATGGTTACCGGCTGCGCAGCATCGTTCGACGCTATTCCGATCACATTGCCGTACCCGTGCGGATGCTGGAAGAGAAGTTCAAGGCGGATGCTGACAAGGATGCCGACACCGAGTCACCAAAGATGGAGGTCATCAACCAGGCCAAGGCGCTGTGGACCCGGTCACGCTCGGATATCAGTGATGATGAGTACAAGGCGTTTTACAAGCATGTCAGTCATGACTTTGAGGAGCCACTGTCCTGGAGCCATAACCGGGTCGAGGGCAAGCTCGAATACACGAGCCTGTTGTTCCTGCCCAAGCGTGCGCCGTTCGACATGTGGAATCGGGAAGTGCCGCGTGGGCTCAAACTTTATGTCCAGCGTGTTTTCATCATGGACGAAGCGGAACACTTCCTGCCGCTTTACTTGCGTTTCATCAAGGGCGTGGTGGACTCCAATGACCTGCCGCTGAACGTATCCCGCGAAATCCTGCAGCAGGATGAACGTGTCACCACGATCAGGAATGCACTGACCAAGCGCGTCCTGAACACGTTGTCGACGCTGGCGGAAAAGGAGCCGGAGAACTACCAGACGTTCTGGGATGAATTTGGTGAGGTGCTGAAGGAAGGCGCTGGCGAAGATTTCGCGAATCGCGAAGTGTTGGCGGGATTGTTGCGATTTGCATCGACCAAGGGTGATGGTGACAAGAAAAATGTGAGTCTGGACACTTACCTGGAACGCAAGGCCGAAGGCCAGGACAAGATCTACTACGTGGTTGCCGAGTCGTACAACCATGCTGCCAATTCTCCGCACATCGAAGTGCTGAAAGAGCAGGGCATTGAAGTGCTACTGATGTTCGATCGTATCGATGAGTGGCTGATGTCGAGCCTGCAGGACTACAAAGACGTCAAGTTCCAGGATGCCATGCGGGCGGACCTGCCGCTGCCCGGAGAGAAGGATGACGACAAAAAAGCTGACGATGAGGAGAGCAAGGCGGCGTCCGCACTGACCGATCGTATCAAGAAGGTACTGGCTGACCGTGTCGAAGATGTCCGCACGTCGAAGCGCTTGTCAAAGTCGCCAGCCTGTCTGGTGATTGGCCAGTTTGCCATGGGAGCGCAGATGCGGAGGATACTCGCAGCGTCTGGTCAATCGATGCCCGAGTCGAAGCCGATCTTCGAATACAACCCTGAACATCCGCTGATCCAGCGGCTGGATCAGGAAGTGGACGAAGACCGGTTCAGTGATCTCACGCTGATCCTGTTTGATCAGGCGGCGCTTGCGGAAGGCGAAGCGCCAGCCGATGCGGCGGGTTATGTGCACCGGCTCAATCAGCTGTTGCTCGACCTGCTGAAAGCTTAATCTACGGGCATGTCCCGAGTTTCCTCCCGCTACCTGCTGATCCTGTGCATCACTCTGTCCGGCAACGGCTGGGGTGATGTCGCAGGTTCGCGTGATCCGGTCGACTTCCCACGCTATCCACGTGCCGAGATCATCAGTTTTTCGAGCGATTTGCAGCCCCGGGAGCACGAGTTCATCGTTTCGCATGTCGAAAAAATCCGCCGTGAGCTCAAGGTGGTGGAGCAGGTTCGTGTCAATGCACGAGAGACCGTCGCGATCTACGAGATGCCCGCCGAAACCCCGCTCGAGTCGGTCATCGAACACTACCGCAAGGTGGTTCCCGTCGACGATGTACGCTTCTCCTGTCGTGGTCGTGATTGTGGTCGCAGCGCGCAGTGGGCGAACCAGGTCTTCCGCCAGGCTATCCTCTACGGCCCGGATGCAGATCAGTTTTACCTGGCCGGGCAACGCGCTGAAGGACTGGTCTCGGTCTACATCATTGAACGGGGCAATCGGCGGGTAGTGGTGATGCTTCGATTGTTGGCCACAGAAGACAATGTTGCTGTGCCCAGTGGTCTGCGAATGGTTCAGACGCTTGCCAGCCGTGGGCATGTGATCGTGAATGGCGCGACCCCGGCGCTGAATGGCACGCTGCCTGCCAAGGCGATCGGGGTGCTCGAGGGCGTTGGCAAACACCTCGACACATTGCGCAAGGAAACCGTCTATGTGGTGTGCCATCTTTATGCACCCGGTCCCGCCGATGCCACCATTACACGCTCGTCCACCTGTGCGCAGGCGGCGGTGGCTGCGCTGAAGACTGAGGGTGGACCCACGTTGGTCCCCTTTGGGGCCGGTCCATTGTTGCCGCGTGAGGAGCGACTGGGCCGGATTGAACTTGTCCTCCCACATCGCCGGGTCAGTGAATAGCACCGGTAGTCGCCCGACTTTCATTAACCGCGCTGTGCCAAGCACAGCAGATGCGGGTCGTAATTGTCTGACAAAGAGCGCTTTGCCTCAGACCTTCTTCAGAGCAGACTTTCATTTTCAGCTGCTAGGAGAGTGACCCATGACCAGCATCCCCGAACTCCTGCAGGCTGATGACATCAGGTCCTGGAAGGACACCGCCGATGTGATCGTCATCGGTCTTGGTATAGCCGGGGGCGTGTGCAGCACTCGAGGCCCGACAGGCGGGTGCAGACGTTCTGGTCATCGAACGCGCCAGTGGTGGCGGCGGCGCGAGTTCGCTCTCGGCCGGGATCTTCTATCTGGGCGGTGGCACTGCAGTTCAGAAAGCTGTGGGGTATGACGATACACCGGATGACCTGTACAACTTCCTGATGGCAAGTACCGGTGCGCCTGATGCCGCGATGGTTCGTCGTTTCAGCGATCATGCTGCGGAACATTTTGATTGGCTGGAAGCCCAGGGCGTGCCGTTCGAGCGCACGTACTACAAGGAAAAGGCGGTGATTGCGCCCACCAGTGACTGCCTGGCTTCCACTGGCAACGAAAAAGTCTGGCCCTACTTTCTCTTCGCGGCACCTGTCCCGAGAGGTCACAAAGTGGCGAAGGCAGGTGACGGTGGCGGCGCTCTCGCCATGAATGCACTGCTAGCCCGGTGTCAGGCTGCCGGTGTTCGCATCGTTGTGGACACGCGTGTGAACGCGCTTGTCAAGGACAGGGTTGGTCGCGTGACAGGTGTCAGGATCAGACAGACAACCGGGGAGCAACACATTCGTGCCCGCCGGGCTGTGGTTCTCGCAGCCGGTGGATTTGGCATGAACCCGACGTATATGAACGAGTGGGTACCGAACTTTCCGAAGACAGGGGTGAGTCCGATCGGGATTCCGAACAACGATGGTTCGGCGCTGGAACTCGGGTTGTCTGCAGGCGCAGCTACCCAGGCCATGAGCGGTACGATTGCCACCGCCTCGTTTTATCCGCCGGCGCAGCTCATCAAGGGCATTCTCGTCAACAAGCGCGGCGAGCGATTTGTTGCCGAAGATTCTTATCACGGTCGCACGACCGAGTACATCGCCGAACAACCCGAACACGTGGCGTTTCTGATTCTCGATGCGCGGACGTTTGCCTATCCGCAGAACGCGAGTTCGGCGCATCGCCTGGTAGATGGCTTCGAAACAATCGGCGAGATGGAGGCCGGCCTGAAATTGCCGGTGGGCTCGCTGCAAAAGACGATGTACGACTATAACAAGGCCGCGGCAGCAGGCCAGGACCCTCTGTTGCATAAACACGCGGACTGGGTGCAGCCCCTGGACGAAGCGCCGTTTGCGGCATTCGAGGTGGGCTATAACAACTCAACGTATCACTATCTGACGCTCGGTGATATCCGCACAACCGCTGAAGCCGAGGTGCTGGATGCCAGTGGCAAGGTGATTCCAGGTTTTTATGCCGCAGGTGCCTGCGCCTCGAGTATTCCCCAGGATGGCAAGGGTTATGCGAGTGGTTTGTCGCTCGGGCCAGGTTCGTATTTTGGGCGAGTGGCGGGGATCAACGCCGCCCGGGAGCACTCGAACGAATAGGACAGCGACCGGACAGGACGCGGGATGCTTGCCGCCGCAGCGGCGACTTTCCATACTGCGAACCGATTCTCATCCGGCAGTTCATTGATGGCAGGCAACTCCTTTGGCCAGGCTTTTGTGGTCACGACCTTTGGCGAAAGCCACGGGCCCGCACTCGGCGCCATTGTCGACGGCTGCCCGCCAGGACTTGAGCTTAGCGAAGCAGATCTGCAAAAAGACCTGAACCGACGGCGTCCCGGCCAATCCAGATACACCACCCAGCGCCAGGAACCTGATCAGGTCAGAATTCTCTCAGGCGTCTTTGAAGGTCGGACCACAGGTACATCCATCGGCCTGCTGATCGACAACGTCGATCAGAAAAGCAAGGACTACACAGACATCAAGGATGTCTTCCGGCCAGCCCACGCAGACTTCACCTATCACCACAAGTATGGCATCCGCGACTATCGTGGCGGCGGGCGATCCTCCGCGCGGGAGACGGCGATGCGTGTTGCCGCCGGAGCGATCGCCAAAAAATACCTGTCTGAACAAGCCGGCATATACATTCGGGGATATCTGTCGGCCATCGGCCCTCTTGATCTGGAACTGCGCACCTGGGACGCCGTGGAAGACAATCCGTTTTTCTGTGGTGATCCGGCACGGGTTGACGAGATTGCAGCGTTGATTGATCGGTTGCGTCGTGATGGCAACTCCATCGGTGCGCAGATCACGCTCGTGGCCTCCGGCATGCCCATTGGTCTGGGTGAGCCTGTGTTCGGCAAGCTCGACGCGGATCTGGCCAGCGCGCTCATGGGTATCAATGCGGTGAAGGCGGTTGGTATCGGCGACGGCTTCGATGTTGTCCGGCAGAAGGGAACCGAACATCGGGACGAAATGGATGCAGAAGGGTTTACGAGCAATCACGCCGGCGGAGTATTGGGTGGAATAACGTCCGGGCAGGATCTGATTGCGCGTATCGCGCTGAAGCCGACATCGAGCCTGACCACACCTGGCAAGACCCAGGACGTACATGGAAATGTTGTTGAAGTGGTGACCAAGGGGCGGCATGACCCCTGTGTCGGCATTCGGGCGGTACCAATTGCCGAGGCGATGGCGGCCCTGGTGGTGATGGATCACTACTTGAGACGACGCGGGCAGATGGGTTGAATTGGTGTAGCAGCGGTTCGCCATCCGCTGGACAGGCAAGCGCTGTCAGGCGCTTTTGGTGCTCAGATCGATGACACCAGATGTTGATGGAGGCTCAATCTCCCTGGTCGGCTTGCCGATGAAGTACCCCTGCGCATAGTCAATCCCGATTTTCCGGATGAGATCGAATGTCTGTTCATCGCCGACAAATTCGGCCACGGTCTTTTTGCCCATGATCCTTGCAATATCCACGACCGCTCGCACGATGGTCTGATCAACTTCGCTTTCCGCGAGTTTGCGAATGAACACACCGTCAATCTTGATGTACTGGACGGGCAATCGCTTGAGATAACTGAGTGATGAGTAACCGGTACCAAAGTCGTCGACCGCAAATTCACAGCCACGATCGACCAGCGCCTTGATCTGCGGTACGGCGTCGGAGAAGCTGCCGATGGCAACCTGTTCGGTGATTTCGAAGATGACACTGGTGGCGGGTACTCGATGTTTGTCGAGCAGTTTGCCGACGAAGTCCGCAAAACCGCCTTCGATGAACGTGCTGCCGGTCAGGTTGATGCCAAATTTTACCTCGGGTCTGCTCTTGCGCAGTTCGGCGAGTTCGGCGATGGCACGGCTGATGACCCATTGATCGATTTCGGTCATCAGGCCAAATCGGCGTGCCGCGTTCAGGAACGTGTCAGGGAAAATCAGTTTGTCGCCGTCGCGCAGGCGTATCAGCGCTTCGTAGTGGCGGATGCTGTTCGTTGCGACGTGCAGGATCGGCTGATAGTGCAGTTCGAACTCATTGTTCCTGATCGCCTGCTTCAGCCGTTGTTGCCACCCCACTTCACTTTGTATAACGCCCAGGTCGTTCCCCGAGTGTTCGTAAATGCAGGCGCGGCTGCGACCTTCTGACTTCGCCTGTCGGCAGGCAAGGTCAGCGTGTGAAACTATTTCAGTGGGTGTAAACGGGCTGTTCTGTTCGACCATGGCAATACCGATACTGCAGCCGATGTTGAAGGTCTTGCCGTCCTGCGTCAGCGGATATTCCTTGAGGTCGGTGAGGATCTGGTTGCCGATGGCCAGTGCCCGCCGACTGTCGACGTTCTGGATGAACATGACAAATTCATCGCCACCGACACGTGCGATCAGGTCACCTGCACGAACGGCCTGACGGAGGCGTTCAGCGGCCTGTGCCAGTACAAGATCACCGCCAGTGTGTCCCAGGGTGTCATTCACGTACTTGAACTGGTCAAGGTCAATGAACAGGACGGCGCCACTGTGATCCGCGAACAGCTGGTGCACACGTTCGAGAAAGTACCGGCGATTGGCAAGCCCGGTCAGCTGGTCATAACTGGCCAGCTTGCGCAGATGCTGATCCCGTTCACGAATGGACGCGACCGCAGCATTCAGCGCGTTGCCGATGGCGGTAATCTCGCTGTGAGTTGAGGTCGGAACGTTAACATCAAGATCACCGGCTGCAAGGCGCTTGAGAGGAAACTCCAGTGCAGAAAGTGGCTGCAATCCGTGGACGATCACCGCCCGACCGAGTGCAGTCAGTACCATGAATGCGATCACGACACTGATACTGCCAACCAGAACACTGCCAAACAGGTCCTGGTCATAACGACTGAAGTCGAGGCCGATCTCGACAAAGCCGATCACTCTGGCTTCAGTCTGGAGATCGTCAAGACTTTGCGCGGCGAATAGATCACCACCGGTGAGCGATTCCGTGACGATCGCCTTGCTCAGTCTGACCTGAGGCGATTCTTTGGCGTCCAGTACCTGGGGTTCGTCGGTCAGGGCTTTGTCACGCAGCTCCCGTATTGCACGCACGGGCAGCGGCTTGAACGCAATGCGATCACCATTACTTTCCACATACAACGGTTCGCCGTCCGGGTTGTAATAGCGGATGTACAGCAGTTCATCGTATCGATCAAGATACGTGCGCAGAGCTAGCAGGCCGGTGTCGTCACCTTCGATGTAAAGTCCGGCGCCAAGGGTTTCCAGTTCGGCAACCCAGCGCGCGGACCACTTGGTCAGATTGTCTCGCAGCACGTAGTTGGAAATAACCCATAGACCGATCACGGCAATTAATCCAACAACTGCCGCGAAGGCCAGTTGTGTTGCCAGAATTTCGCTGACCAGGCTTCTCGGCTTGAGCGTCGGATGATTTGTCAACGGACCCGGGCCGTCCCGGAACTGATGTTCAGCCATCGATGTCGATCCTCTGGCTGCCGGACTTGTCATGCAGATAGAAACTGGTCAGCGCACGTGTCTGACGAGTCGGGTTTTTGATCAGTTGAATCAGTCCCGCGGCAACGTCTTCAGCATCCTGGGTCACCAGGTACTGTGCGCCGAGTGTTTGTAACAGCTGGTTGTAGGCGAGGAACTGGATGCCATTGCTTCGGCCATGGCCGATGATTTCCTGAATCACACCCGGACTCAGTACGCTGTCATCCGGCAAAAGGATGAAGCCATCGAGTTCTGGTACCAGGCGGCGAAATTCGAACAGGGTTTCTTTGTCCGAGCTGACCTGATGGGTAGTCATTTCCAGTCCGAGCGCGGCGCCGGCCGCCGCGAGTGCCTGCATCTGGCCGGCAAACAACGCCCCCGTGATGATGCCGATCCGGTGGATGGCGGGCTCACGCGCTATCCATGCACGCAGCTGTGCGCCGGGGTCAGGCATCGAGGCCACACCGCGTGTGGACACGTTGTCCTGAAAGGACTGTGCGTGAATGACGGGGAGACTGCTTGCATCAAGCCTGGCCAGTGCCGGCTCGCCGATGGCGACCACGGCTTGCGGTGGTTTGGCCTTGAGTTCTTCTATCAGTTGGTCAACGTCCGGTTCCTGGTCAAGCCACACGGTGCGTATTGGAGCTGCCCCCGGAACTGACCAGGCGCGAACGAACGCTTCGACAACCGCTCGATAGGCTGGTGTGTCACTGGTGACCATGAGCGTGACGGTTTCGAGAACCTGGGTGGGGAGGACAGGATCGGCTGCTTTTTCGACGGCAGGACGAGGTTTCCTGGTTACAGCTTCTGGTGTGAGGTCGGTATCAAAGACGATTGGCGTGGTCATGGGCACGGCCTGACAGCCTGCGAGCAGCAAAGCGATCCCGAAAGCGGCACCCAGCTTCTGCAAGGCGCACTTCGTGATTGACGCGCGAACGCCACATCCTGTTTTGTGTTGAGACAAGCCAGCACCGAATTCCTGTCGGCAGGTTGACAGTATCCCGTCCAATAGAAAGATCCGGCGTGACCGTCGTCTCAGTTCCCGGCAGACATCGTGTGGTGACGCCGCAGCACCGTCAAAAAAGCCTGCCCGGCATTGGAGATTGTTCGTGCCGGGTTCGTCACGGCGCCCAGCATCCGTTCGGGAACGTCAACTGTGGTGGCGAGACGGGCGAGTTGCGGATTGAGCAGGGTTCGGGGTAGCACGCTCCAGCCCAGTCCGGTGGCCACCAGCATGCCGATAGTCTCGAGGTAATTGGTGGACATCGAGGTGCGCAGGTTCAGCCCGTGCCGTTCAAAGAGTCTGACCACCAGGCGGCCGGTATAGGTCGACAGATCCGGCAGGATGGCAGGTTCAAGAGCCAGTTGGGCCAACTCCGTTTGGGGCTGGTCTGCCCATTGATGATCGCGCGCCACCACAAATTCCAGTGGATCAGGCCAGATGGGCTCGTAGGCGAGGTCCCTGGTGCCTTGCGGATCCAGGGTGACTACCGCCAGTTCCCGGCTGGCCGATCGCACCAGATCGTGTGCCGCTTCGGAGTCTTCGAAGTGGATGTCCAGGGTGACGTCGGGGAAAGCTCGGGCGAAGTCCTTGAGAACCGGCGCCAGTCTGTGCAGGCCGATGTGGTGGGAAGTGACCAGCCGCAAGGGCCCGGCGACGGTGGTTCCCAGGTCCGTGATGGCACGTCTGGCATCTTCTCTGGCGGCGAGCAGATGGCGGGCATGGCCGAGAAAGACGGCGCCAGCGGGTGAGAGTGCAAGGGTTTTGCCGACGCGGTCAAACAGCTGGGTGCCCAGCGTGTTCTCGAGCGATTGGATTCGGCGGGTGATTGCCGGTTGTGTGAGGTGCAGAAACTCGGCTGCTTTTGAGACCGAGCCGGTCTCCTGCACCGCAATGAAAGCCTGGAGGTCGGGAAATTGCATATGCGTATCCGTTATTCAAATCATGAAAATGATGAATTGGATTTATTTTAGGCCAAAGCGTATTTTGGCGCTCCTTTTCAGCACGCTGACTAAAACATGGCTCAGGGCAAGACGCTCTACGACAAGGTCTGGGACAGCCACTTTGTCGGTAATCGGGAAGACGGCGAATCCCTCCTCTATATTGACCTGCAACTGTTGCATGAGGTGACCTCACCCCAGGCATTTGGCGGTCTGAGAGTTGCTGGACGGCCGCTTTGGCGTGTGATGTCAAATCTCGCGACGCCCGACCACAATGTGCCCACCGACCATCGGGAACTGGGGCTGGCCGGCATCACGGATTTGGTGGCGTATGAACAGGTCATCACCCTGGACGCCAACTGCAAGGAGTACGGTGTCGAGCAGTTCGAGATTCTCGATCAGCGTCAGGGCATCGTTCATGTGGTTGGACCGGAACAGGGTGCCACCATGCCCGGTATGACGATAGTCTGCGGAGATTCCCATACTTCCACCCATGGTGCATTTGCGGCGCTGGCACAGGGTATTGGCACGTCCGAAGTTGAACATGTCATGGCGACGCAGTGTCTGGCGCAAAAAAAAGCCGGCAACTTTGCCGTTGAAACCAGGGGCCAACTGGCTCCTGGCGTCTATTCCAAGGACCTTATTCTCGCGATCATCGCTGAACTCGGAACTGCCGGCGCGACCGGGCATACCCTCGAATATCGAGGCGAAACCGTGCGCCGGCTGTCGATGGAAGCGCGCATGACACTGTGCAACATGGCGATTGAAGCCGGCGCCAGGGCGGGTATGGTGGCTGTGGATGACACCACGCTGTCCTATGTGCACGGTCGGCCGTTTGCCCCCATCGGTGCAATGTGGAATGACGCCGAAAGCTACTGGCGCACACTCGTTTCCGACCCTGATGCCAAATTCGACAGGGTCCTGTCGATCGATGCTACGAAGCTGGTACCTCAGGTGACCTGGGGTACATCTCCGGAACTAGGTGTCGGGATTACCGGGTCGGTACCCAATCCGGAACGGGAAAACGACCCGGTGAAAGCCGAGTCCATTCGTCTGTCGCTGGCCTACATGGGGTTGTCCGCAGACCAGCCGATCACAGATATCCGGCTCGACCGTGTGTTCATCGGCTCCTGCACCAACGCCCGGATCGAGGATCTGAGGATTGCGGCCAGAGTTGTCAGGGGCAAACACAAGGCTGCGAGTGTGAAACAGGCGTTGATCGTCCCGGGCTCCGGCCTGGTCAAGGCGCAGGCAGAAAAGGAAGGTCTGGCACAAATTTTTGTGGATGCAGGATTTGAATGGCGGGCTGCGGGCTGCTCGATGTGTCTGGCGATGAATCCGGACAAACTCGGCCCGCAGGAGCACTGTGCTTCGACGTCAAATCGCAATTTCGAAAGTCGTCAGGGGTACGGTGGTCGCACCCATCTGGTCAGCCCTGCCATGGCCGCCGCAGCCGCAATTGCGGGTCATTTTGTCGATGTGAGGGAATGGTTATGAGAGCGTTTTCGGATGTCACGGGCGTGGTTGCGCCGCTCGACCGTGCGAATGTTGATACGGACCAGATCATTCCCAAGCAGTACCTCAAATCCATTCATCGCACGGGCTTTGGCGACAATCTGTTCGACGGCTGGCGTTATCTGGACGAAGGCGCACCGGGTATGACACCCAACGAGCGCCGTATCAATCACGCCTTTGTCCTGAACGCTCCACGCTATCAGGGCGCGCGAATTCTGCTGGCGCGTGACAACTTTGGCTGCGGCTCGAGCCGCGAACATGCGGTGTGGGCACTGATGGAGTACGGCTTCGATGTGGTCATCGCCCCGAGTTTTGCAGACATATTCTTCAACAACTGCTTCAAGAATGGTCTGTTACCTGTTGTCTTGCCAAAGGATGTGGTTGATGAATTGTTCCGTCTGTCCAGCGGCGAGAACAACCTGGTTCTGACCGTGGACCTGCCGACGCAGACGATCTGCACCGATAGCGGGATGCTCCAGCATTTCGAGTTCGAACCTCTGCGCAAGGAAAAACTCCTGCGTGGCCTCGACGACATCGGACTCACGCTCGCCGCCAGAGAACGAATCGAAGCATTTGAGACGGCACATTACGCACGCATGCCCTGGTTACCGGGCGCACGGGAGGTGGAACTGTGACGAACAAGGTACTGGTGTTACCCGGCGACGGGATTGGTGTCGAGGTGATGGCCAGTGCGGTGGAGGTGATGCAGCTGGTCGCCAGGGATGCCGGGATTGATCTGTCGTTTGACTACGGTCTGATTGGCGGCGTTGCCATAGACCAACAAGGAACGTCGCTGCCTGAGGCGACGCTGGCCGCTGCAAAAACCGCTGATGTTGTACTGTTTGGTGGAGTCGGAGGCCCGAAATGGGATGGCTTGCCGATGCTCGAACGACCGGAACGTGGTCTGCTTCGATTGCGCGCCGAACTCGAACTCTTTGCCAATCTTCGGCCCGCGTTGTTGTTTGCACCACTCGCAGCGGCTTCGTCACTGAAGCCGGAACTGGTCGCGGACCTCGATATCATGATTCTCCGCGAACTCACCGGCGGCATCTATTTTGGCGAGCCCCGTGGTGTGCGAATCGAGAACGGCGAGCGGGTCGGCTTCAATACCGATATCTATCGTGAGCACGAGATCGTGCGTATCGCACGCGTGGGTTTCCAGCTCGCCGAGAAGCGCGACGGCCGTGTGTGCTCGGTCGACAAGGCCAACGTGCTCGAGGTTACCCAGCTCTGGCGGGATGTGGTGACCCAAGTGCACCAGGAGGAGTTCCCGAAACTTGAGCTGTCGCACATGTATGTCGACAACGCTGGCATGCAGTTGGTGCGGGCGCCAAAACAGTTCGACGTGA
>Ga0105050_10001771_pt1 | contig 31839 bp, 29 predicted proteins | sample FRY01_FD_78088 | JGI IMG/M metagenome (GOLD analysis project Ga0105050, IMG submission 78088) | Freshwater microbial communities from Lake Fryxell liftoff mats and glacier meltwater in Antarctica - FRY-01 | ecosystem: Environmental > Aquatic > Freshwater > Ice > Glacier meltwater ...
CTGAGGAAAGAAAGCCGGGGCGAATCATAGGCATAGATGATTCGTTCCAAACCCAGCCGTCAAGACGTCAAATTCGGCTTCTGCAGGACTCTGGGTATATCCTCTTTCCAGACACAAATATCCTCGGGGGGTCCGGGGGGCAGACAGCCCCCCGGCGCTCGACGGCTTCCCCACCGAAAGCCACAGTGCTTCGCCTCGCCGTCCGCGCCGACATCCAGGGAAACGCAGAAGCCCTGCACGCTGTCATCCAGGATATGAAGCTCCCGTCCCAAACCTTACGGTCAACCTTGGTGATTGCCTTTCCGGCCCGCCGGAACGGGATCGCAGCGCCGATAGTTCACGGCGCAAAACCGACCCACCGTGCTGTTTCATCGCGTGGTCCGACCCCCATCGTCCCCCAGGAGGCGGTCTCTCTGCCAGCACTTGCCTTGGTTGGCTGCGCACCGGGCTGCTATCCTTGCCTGTTGCCGGTTTTCAAAACGGGCAGACCGCGCGCCACGTCTCGCTTTTGCCAGACTCCGGGTGACGGAAACGCAGGCTTTCGGCGTGCAGCATCAGCCGTGAATGCGCCCGTGCCGCCCCGGTAGCGTACAGCGGATCGCCGAGTATCGGATGCCCCAGCTCCGCCATATGCACCCGCAACTGATGGCTGCGCCCGGTCAGTGGCTGCAAACGCACCCGCGATTCGGCCGCGCCATGTTTGACCAGCGTCCACTCCGTCTGCGCAGGTCGGCCGTTTTCGTGATCCACATGCTGGCGCGGGCGGTTCGGCCAATCAACGCATAACGGCAAGTCCACCAGCCCGGTCCTTGGGTCAACCTTACCCCAAACTCTTGCAACATATATTTTTTTTGTCTGCCGTTTTTCAAACTGCTGTCCCAGCGCGCCCTGCGCCGCACGCGTCAGCGCGAACACCATAACGCCCGAGGTATCCAGATCCAGCCGGTGCACCAGCAAAATCTCGGGGAACACCCCCCTCAGCCGCGCAATCAGGCAATCGGCGCGGTCCTCGCCTTTGCCCGGTACCGACAGAAGTCCAGCCGGTTTGTTGACCACCACGACCTCCGCGTCATGGTGGATCAGCGTCAGCGGCACATCCGGCGGCGCATAAACGAAGTCCGCAATGTCAGACAATCTGATGCCCCGCCGCCCGCAAAACCCTTGCCAGATGTGCAATATGGGCCGGGCCAACCTCGCAGCAGCCACCCACGATAGTGGCGCCTTGCGCGATCCAACCCATTGCAAAATCGGCATAAAGTTCCGGTGTAAGGTCGTGGCGGTGGTGCAGCATATTCACATTCGGAGCATCTGCCTTGAAGTCATCCGAAATGTGGGTAAAGCCGTTTGCATAAGCCCCGAACGGCAGACCAAAGCGCGAAACCTCTGCAAGCGCCGCCGCCATCGCCTCGGGAACCGAACAGTTTACCAGCACGGCTTCGGGCCTCCATTCCGCCAAAAGCGGAGCCAGATCGGCCAGAGGTTCGCCCGACCGCAAGCACGACCCATCGGCGTCATCGACCGTTACCGCAAGCCAAACCGGCTTGCCACCTGCTTGCGCGCCACGCAAAGCACCCTCGGCCTGCAAGACGGAAGCCATTGTTTCCAGTATAAAGAAGTCTATGTGCGGCGCCAGAAGCCCGGCTATCTCGGCATATTTTGGTTCGGCCTCGGCCACGGGCAAGGCCACATCGGCTCGGTAAGTGGCAATCAGCGGCCCCATTGACCCCGCAATCCGCCCCGACCCATGCGCCGCCCGCGCCTCAGCCGCCTGCGATACCGCCTTCAGGTGCAGCGTTTCAAAAAGATGATCCACATCAAAGCGTTCCAGCCTGTCATGGTGGATGGCATAGGTGTTCGTGGTTGCAATCGTCGCCCCGGCGGCGAAGTAATCGGCATGGATCGCGCGCACCACATCCGGGTGATCCAGCATTACCTGCGTCGCCCAGAGCGGTGTTGGCGCGTCGCCGGTGCGGGCGAGCAACTCCTGCCCCATGCCGCCATCCAGAAGCGTGATCCGCATCGTGTGTCCTTTCCGTAAATCATTATATTAAAGGTGCGTAACCCGTAGTTTATCGGCAATCTGCCTGCCGCAGCCCGTCGGTGACGGCATGGTAATCGCCTTTGTTGGCGACAAAGATCTGCACGGCCAGCCCGCCGGCCGTGCGCCCGTTTACAACTCCGGCTTCGACAGACCGCACGTCGTTACCGGCACTGCACCACAGGTCCGAACCGCAACCGCCACGAAAACCGCGCCGCGCGCCGCCGGGAGTTTCATATTCCGTCAAGGCAGAGCGCGCAGAATGGGCAAATGTCGCCTCATCCGCATCAAAGGAGGCGGAGCAATGGCCCGAAAGCCTGCGGCAGTGCGTGCCGTGGCAGATGACAACCGGGCGCAGCGGTCCGTCCACCCCAAACACCGCCTGACCGCACAGACACGCCCCCCGCATCACACCGCATCGCGGAAAGTTGCGGCCAGAATCGCCGCCAGTTGCGTGGCATCTTCATCAGTAAAGGCGGCCTCGGTGTTGCTGTCCAGATCCAGCACTCCCAAAAGCACCCCCGCCCCGTTCCAGACCGGCAACACCAGTTCCGACCGCGTGGTGGAAGAGCAGGCAATATGCCCCGGAAAAGCCTCGACATCCGGCACGATAAGTGCCGTTTCCGTGCGCGCTACTGCCCCACAAACGCCCCGCGAAAACGGGATGACAAGACACCCGTGCCCACCCTGATAGGGCCCGATCTTCAGCAATTCCGGGGCCACGACGCGGTAAAAGCCGGTCCAGTCTGACAGGAGATGTGCGTTATGCAACTCGCACACCACTGTGGCCATCAGGGCGACAGTATCCGTCTCTCCGTGGCAAAGCGCGTCGATCTGGGTGGCGAAGTGGTCATAGTCCATGGGCAAATCCTTGAAGCAGGGGGCTGTCTGCCCCCTCTGCGCCCAAGGCGCATTCACCCCCAGGATATTTGAGCCAGGATGAAAGGGAAAGGGTTCAGCATTCGATTGCGATCGCGGTCGCCTCGCCGCCGCCGATACATATGGCGGCTATACCGCGCCGCACACCCCGCGCCTCCATCGCATGCAACAATGTCACGATGATCCGCGCACCGGATGCGCCAATAGGGTGACCCAAAGCGCAGGCCCCGCCGTTTACGTTCAGGCGGTCATGGGGGATGCCAAGTTCTGCCATAAAGGCCATGGGCACCACGGCGAAAGCCTCGTTCACCTCCCACAAGTCCACGTCTTCCGGCTGCCAACCCAAGCGTGCCAATAATTTACGGGTCGCCGGGACCGGCGCTGTGGGGAAATCGGCGGGGGCCTGCGCATGGCTGGCATGGCCCCGGATCACCGCACGGACAGGCAAGCCTTCAGCAGCGGCTACCGAAGCCGAAGCCAGCACCAGCGCCGCCGCGCCATCAGAGATCGACGAGGCATTCGCCGCCGTTACCGTGCCCCCATCGCGGAAGGCGGGTTTCAGCAGCGGGATCTTGCCGGGCCGGGCAAGTCCGGGTTGTTCATCCGTAGCGACCACTGATGAACCAGCGCGCCCGGGGACGGTAACGGGTGCAATCTCGCGGGCGAAGCCCCCCGATTGCTGTGCCGCCAAAGCCCGGCGCAGCGAGGCCAGTGCGTAATCATCCTGCGCGGCACGGCTGAAGCCGAAGGTGGCCGCGCAATCCTCGGCGAATGTGCCCATCAGGCGGCCTTTTGCATAGGCATCCTCCAGCCCGTCAAGAAACATGTGGTCGATCACCTGCCCATGACCCAGACGCGCCCCGGCCCGCATCTTCGCCAACAGATAAGGCGCGCCGGTCATGCTTTCCATTCCGCCCGCCACCACCAGCCCCATCCCCAAGGCAATCTGATCAAAACCGATCATCGCGGCCTTCATCCCCGATCCGCACATCTTGTTCAGTGTGGTGGCGGGAACACCTTGCGGCAAACCGCCATGAAACCCGGCCTGCCGCGCCGGCGCCTGCCCCTGCCCCGCAGACAGAACGCAGCCCATCAGCAACTCATCCACCCGTTCCGGCGCAACCCCTGCGCGCGCCAGCGCCGCCGCAATCGCCACGCCGCCCAGTTCTGGCGCGCCTACCCCGGCGAACACGCCTTGCAGGCCGCCGATCGCCGTCCTCGCCGCCCCCACGATCACCACATTTTGCATCATATCCTCCGCTCCCGGTTACCGAATGCTAACCACTTGGCTCTAGGCTGCCCACAAGTGATCGTGAGGGGAGCGTCAGATATGGACCTAGTCGCAGAGCCGCGCGGCGATCTTTTGATCGTGCGCGCCATGGCAGACCGGATAGATGCCGCAGGCGCGATTCAGTTCAAAGACCGGATGCGCGAGATTACACAGCATCCGGCGCCCCGCGTGCTTCTGGATCTGTCGCGCGTGGCGTTTCTGGACAGTTCGGGTCTGGGGGCCGTGGTGGCTGTGATGAAGGCGCTTGGCCCCAACCGGAGCCTTGAACTTGCGTGTCTGACGCCGACGGTGGAAAAGGTGTTCCGGCTGACGCGGATGGATTCTGTGTTCACCATCTACCCAACTGTGCCAGACGGCTTGCGCGATGCAGTCTGAGTCCACCGGGGGGGTGACACGCATCATTATTCCCAGTGATCCCCTGGCTGTGCGAGAAGCGCTGCGCGCCCTGTTCGACACGCTTTTGCTGCGGTCCCTGCCAGAGGCGGAACGCGGCACGGCAGAAATCGTGCTCGCCGAGGCGCTGAACAACATTGTCGAACATGCCTATTCGACAGACCGGGGCGAGATTGAATTGACGCTGCGCCTGAGCCATTCCGAACTCGCTTGCCGCATCACCGATTCGGGCGCGCCAATGCCTGCGGGCCAATTGCCGGAAGGAGCCCTGAAGCCACTTGTCCCACCGGATGATTTGCCCGAAGGCGGCTTCGGCTGGTTTCTGATTCGAACCCTTGCGCGCGATCTGCACTACCGCCGAATAAACGGGCAGAACCAACTGAGCTTTTGCCTGAACGCAGGACAATCTTCTGCGCGAGAGATGATTGTTTCGAATTGGGACGACATGACGCAACAACGCCAGAATTTCCCCGTAAACGCGCCCCAACGATCCGCCATAAATGACTTGTAGCTGCATAAAGCTTCCCTCGGCGCTGCGATCGAAAGCCCCCACCCAGTTCGTGGCGCCGAGGCTCTCTCCCCTTGGAAATCCCGGTCCCCGCCCCTAATCTGCCACCGACAGGGGAGAAGAAAATGCGCGATTTCCATATGCCCGGCCGCTCGGCGGTCTTTGCCGCCAACGGTATCTGCGCCACGTCACATCCGCTTGCGGCTGCGGTTGCCATTGACACGTTAAAGGCGGGCGGCAACGCTGTAGACGCGGCGATTGCGGGCGCGGTGCTGCTGGGGATTTGCGAGCCGCATATGACCGGCCTTGGCGGCGATTGCTTTGTGCTGGTGAAACCTGCGGGCGAGGAACGGGTGCTGGCGCTGAATGGATCGGGCCGTGCGCCCAAGGCCTTGTCAGCGGCCGCGATGCGAGAACGGGGTCTGACCACCGTGCCGTTGCACGGGATCGAGGCCGTTACTCTTCCCGGGGCCGTCGATGCCTTTTGCCGCTTGTCCGCAGACTGGGGCAGGTTGAGCCTCGCCCAAACCCTTGCTCCGGCTATTCATTATGCCGAGGCGGGCGTGCCGGTGGCCCCCCGCGCCGCTTTTGACTGGGCCGGGGAAGTGGATGTTCTGCAAGGGGCAGCACGCGATTTTTACCTGCTGGATGGACGTGCCCCCGCGCCCGGTCAAATTTTCCGCGCTCCCGGTCAGGCAGAGGTGCTGCGCCGCATCGCATCGCAGGGCCGCAGCGGATTTTACGAAGGGGAAGTGGCCGACGACATGGTTTCCTCACTGCGGGCCTTGGGAGGCACACATACACTTGACGATTTCGCAGCTACCGTCTGCGATTACACCGATCCGATTTCCGGCACCTACAAAGAGATCGAACTGGTCGAGCATCCGCCTAACGGCCAGGGCGCGACTGCAATCCTGTTGCTCAACATCCTGTCGCATTTCAACATCGCGGCGATGGACCCGTTCGGCAGCCAACGCGCGCATATCGAAGCAGAGGCGGCAAAACTCGCGTATGATGCGCGCAACCGCTTCATCGCTGACCCTTCGACGCGGCTGGACCATATGCTCGCGCCGGATACGGCTGCCAGACTGGCCGCGTTGATAGACCCCGCGCGGGCAATGGCCAGTGCCGCGCCGCTGACCGAGGCGGTCCACAAGGACACCGTGTATATCACTGTGGTGGACCGCGACCGAATGGCCGTTTCGCTGATTTATTCAGTTTTCTGGGGCTTTGGCGCGGGCCTCGCCTCCAGCCGCTTCGGCATCGGATTTCAGAACCGGGGCGCAGGCTTCACCCTTGCCGAAGGTCACCCGAACGAAGCCAAAGGCGGCAAACGCCCGATGCACACCATCATCCCCGGCATGGTGCGCCAAAACGGCCGCGTCACGATGCCGTTCGGCGTGATGGGCGGGGCGTATCAACCTGCCGGCCACGCGCGTTTCGTCAGCAACATGGTGGATTTCGGACTGCACCCCCAAGCGGGCATAGACGCGCCGCGCTGTTTTTCGGCCGCAAATGGCATGGAAATGGAGCGCAGCTACAGCCCCGCCGTCCGCGCCGAACTCGCCGCCATGGGCCATTCTGTCTGCATCCCCGACACCCCGATTGGCGGCGCACAGGCGATCCTCATCGGCCCGGACGGCGTGCTGCAAGGCGCGTCAGACCCGCGCAAAGACGGCTGCGCCTTGGGTTACTGATCTTGTGCAATTTCAGTCTCCCGGCATCCTGCGAAGGTCCGGGGGGCTTGTAACCCTGCGCCCGCCTCGCTCAGTTCAGTTGAAACTGAAGCGGGTAGCGGCCATCCTCGAAGTCGCCAAACAGATCGGGCAGGTCGGGGTGGTCCACAGGCTCGCCGGTTTCATCGGGCACGAGGTTCTGCTCCGATACATAAGCCACATAATAGCTTTGGTCGTTTTCGGCCAGCAGATGATAAAACGGTTGATCCCGTGACGGGCGGCTGTCTTCGGGAATCGCTTCATACCAGTCTTCTGTATTGGAAAACATCGCGTCCACATCGAATACCACACCACGAAACGGATGCTTGCGATGGCGCAGCACTTGTCCCAGATGGTATTTCGCTTGTGTCTTCATCATCATGTTACTGCCCTCAAGTAAGTAAATAATCCCTTGCCATGCCTGTTGTCCACCGAACAGGTGCAAATTCAGGGAAACAGTCTGTGGACCCCCGCCGGACAGTGAAACTTGGTGTCGTGGCCCAGACCCCGTTTCGCCTTTGGTCTTGCACGTTTGCTCGCTCGCGGTTTTCTGATCTGAAAACTGTTGGCGCCCCATTTCACAAAGCTTTCATTTGCCCTATCGTGGGAAAAAATGAACGTGCGAGGGGCAAATGAGCAGATTTCTCCGTGCGTCGATCCTGTTGATGTTTCTGGCTTCTTGCGGTGGCGGCAACTTCGCGGCGCCCCGTGATCTGGAGAACGCATGCAGCATCGTCGCCGAACGACCGCAGTATTATCGCGCCATGAAGGCTACGGAGCGCAAATGGGGCGTGCCGGTGCATGTGCAGATGGCAACGATCCATCAGGAATCGAAGTTTATCGGCAACGCACGCACACCGCATCAGTTTGCGCTTGGCATCATTCCGATGGGTCGCCAAAGCTCCGCCTACGGATACAGCCAGGCGCTGGACGGAACCTGGGAAGAATATCAGGACGAAGAAGGCGGCAGTCGCTCCCGGCGTGACAGAATTGATGATGCGACCGATTTCATGGGCTGGTACATGAACCAGTCGAACCAGCGACTCGGGATTGGCAAGAATGACGCGCGCAATCAGTATCTTGCCTACCATGAAGGCCGCACTGGCTTTGCCAGGGCCAGCTATAATGCCAAACCTTGGCTTGTCGTCGTGGCGCAGCGCGTCGGAGACCGGGCGGAACGGTACCGCAGTCAGCTGACAAGTTGCGGGCGGTAGCCCGTACGAGGCCGCTGCGTCAGCCCGACGTGCCGGCTTTTTTCAACTCCGCTTAACGAATACGTTTCCGGGTCTCGTTGGTGATGCTGAACAGCGATGGCGGAAACTCGCCCCCCTTCTTCATTTCACCAAGAATAACGGTGGTTTTACCGCCGGTATCATCTGTAATAATCCACTGGCGCAGTTCGACCGGGCTGGCGGTAAACACCATTTCAATCGTGCCATATTCCGGGTTCTGCGGGTCTTGCGCGGTGACGCGGGTGGTATTGCCGTCTTCGGAATGGCCGACGACCATCTTGGCGCGGCCGAGATCAACGTTAGCGTCCAGGATCAGATTGAGCGGCGTTCGTTTCAACGGGTACTGTTCCGGCGGCTGGTTCGATTTCGCGTCGAATATTGCCACCTGACCACCACCAGCCAGCACAAGGTTCTTGTCGGGCGGCGCATATTCAAAACGCGCCCGGCCGGGGCGCTTGATGAACAGCCGACCCGTGGCGATGGACCCGTCGGCGTTCACCTGCGTGAAGTCAGCCTCGGCCGTTGTCATCCCGTTAAGGTATTGCGACAGCTGAGTCAGCGGAATTTTCTCGGCCGCAGCGGGCAGCACGAGGGCGAAAAGCGCCAGTGGCGCAAAAAGCATGCGAAAAGGTTTCATGGTTTAAATTTAACCTTTCCGGACCCGCCGTGCATCCCCCGCCCCATCACGAAGCGGGGAGGCGCCGATCAATGTTCCGGCAACAGGATTTCCCGTTTGCCGACATGGTTCGCCGTGGTGACAACGTGGTTTTCCTCCATCTGTTCCACCAGACGCGCCGCTTTGTTATACCCGATGCCCAATTTGCGCTGAATGTAGGACGTGGAGCATTTGCGGTCTTTCGCCACCACCGCCACCGCCTGATCGTACAATGTATCGTCTGCGCCATCGCCTGACCCAAGGCCAAGGACGGCGTCGATGTCGTCTGCCTTGTCATCCTCGGGGCCCTCAACGACGCCCGACATATAGGAAGGCGGGCCGAATGATTTCAGGTGGTTGACGATTTCCTCAACCTCCTCATCCGATACGAACGGCCCGTGGATACGGGTGATCTTGGCACCGCCGGCCATGTATAGCATGTCGCCCATGCCCAGCAGTTGTTCGGCGCCCTGCTCACCCAGAATGGTGCGCGAATCGATCTTCGACGTGACCTGAAACGAAATGCGGGTCGGGAAGTTGGCCTTGATCGTGCCGGTGATCACATCGACAGAAGGCCGCTGCGTTGCCATGATCAAATGGATACCCGACGCCCGCGCCATCTGCGCAAGCCGCTGAATACACGCCTCGATTTCCTTGCCGGCAACCATCATCAGGTCGGCCATCTCATCCACCACCACCACGATATAAGGGATGGTGACGGGCTGGTATTCGTCTGTCTCGAACACGGGTTCGCCGGTGTCTTCGTCAAACCCGGTCTGGATGGTCCGCTTGAACATCTCGTCTTTGGCCAGTGCCTCGCGCACCCGGCCATTGTAGCCTTCGATGTTGCGCACCCCGAGTTTCGACATCTTGCGATAGCGTTCCTCCATCTCGCCTACGACCCATTTCAGGGCGACGACCGCCTTTTTCGGGTCGGTCACTACAGGAGAAAGCAGATGCGGGATGCCGTCATAGACGCTGAGTTCCAGCATCTTGGGGTCGATCATGATCAGGCGGCATTCTTCCGGGCTGAGTTTGTAAAGCAGCGACAGGATCATCGTGTTGATCGCCACCGATTTGCCCGAACCCGTGGTCCCCGCGATAAGCAGGTGTGGCATTTTGGCAAGGTTGGCGATAATCGGCCCGCCCCCGATGTCCTTCCCAAGCGCCAATGGCAGGCGCATCGCGCTGTCGCCAAAATCACGCGCCGCGATAATCTCGCGCAGCACCACTTTTTCCCGCACGGCATTCGGCAATTCGATGCCGATCACTGTCCGCCCCGGAACGGTGGACACGCGCGCTGAAAGCGCTGACATCGACCGGGCGATGTCATCTGCCAGACCAATCACGCGCGACGCTTTCAAGCCGGGCGCGGGTTCCAGTTCATACATCGTCACGACCGGCCCCGGACGAACGGCGACAATTTCGCCCTTCACGCCATAGTCATCCAGAACGCTTTCCAGCATCCGCGCGTTTTCTTCAAGCGATTCAACCGATTGGGGATTACGCTGAATACCGGCCGGGTTAGACAGCAAAGACAGAGGCGGCAATTCATAGACAGGGGCAGGATCGTCGAACTTCAGGCGCGGCTGCGTTTCGGCCACAGCCTGACGTGACGGCGGCATGGGTTTCTTTGGCGCCTGGTGTTGCACGACGCTGCCACGTTCGGCGGTCAGGCGCAGCATGGCGGGGGCGGCCACCGGATTGTGCGCGGGAAGGAAGTCGGCTTCAGCTTCCCAATTCGCGACATCGCAATCCTGTTCATCGTCTTGATCCACTTCATCCGCCCAGACCTGCGGCGCGGGCGGAATCATCCTGGGGTCGATGATCTGCACAGCGCTGATAATCAGCGGCACGGCAACACCAACAGCCGTGCGGTTGGCGGCTATTCCGGAATGGCCGGGCTTCTCCTGTGGTGGGGCCGCGGCCACAGGCGGCTGCGGCGGCAGGTTCATTTGCTGTCCACGCCGCGTGTCGGCAATCAGGGGTTGCGGACCACGACGCTTTGCCATTGGTGGCTCGCGCCGGGCAATCGCGGCGGCAATCGGGTTGGCGGGCGGTGCGGCGGGGCGCGCGCGCGATCGGATCACGTCGTTTATCCGTGCCTTGATACGGTCTTCCGACGGTAAATCGGCATGTGCAGCATTCCATGACAGCACCGGTTCCACCAGTTCCGGTTCCGGATCTGCCATGCGACGCATGATCTGCGGCATGCGCGACAACAGGCTGGCGCGTTCTTTCGGCGCGACGGGCTCTGGTTCTGCATAACGCGGTTCGGCGCGCAACGTGTCGGGGCGGCCGTAAACCGGTGCCGCATCAGGGCGCGCAGGCTCGGAAAAAGCGGCGGCGGGGGCAAGGCGGTTCAGAAAACTCAGAGCCGCAGTTTTCAACGCCGGTGCCGTCAATGCGGCAACATGCGGGCGCACCAGGCCGCGCTTCACAGGTTCCACCAGCGGCGCGTGTTCAGCCTGCCATGCGGCCTCTTCGGCGCGGGCTTCGCGCCGCGCCCGGTGGCGTTGCTGCAACACTTGTGCAAGATGGGCAGACCCGGCCGCGCTGCGCCCGATCAGCGCAAGGATGCCGGTATAGGTCACAACCAGCCCGACCAGCAGGAATTGTGCGATGCCCCGGATCTCGCGCACGTCAAACCCGGTGACGAACAGCCCCATCGCCAGCAAGGCCACGCCCGCCATCAGCGACATCGCTTTCAACCCGAAGGCCGCCTGAAGCGGGGCCACTCCCAACAACGCTCCCAACACGGTATCGCCGAACAACCCGCCAAGCCCGAACGCATGCGGCCAATCCGCTCCCGGCACATGAGTGGCGGCAAAGACCGACGCCAACGCCACGGCGATCACGGCAAACACCACGCGGCTCACCGCCCGATCCTCGCCCTGATGCGTCACGAACCGCATACCCCAGGCAAAGAACACCACCGGCAAACCCCAGGCCCCCAGCCCGCCAATGATCATCAGCGTCGAGGCAACAGCGGCACCAAACCGCCCCAGCGTGTTCTGCGCCGCCTCGTCCGTCGCCACCATCCAGCCCGGATCTTCCGGCGAATAGCTGCCCAGCATCAGTGCAAAGCACAGTGCCAGCGCAATCAGCGCCACGCCCAGCAACTCGCGCCCGCGCCGTTCCAGCATTGCCTGCATGTTCTGATCCAGAAGCGGATCGCGGGGCTGCCTGACGTGATAGGATGCCATCTTAACCGTTCCTCACCCGTATAGGCAGTCGCGCAGCCGTATCAGCCCGCGCTGCATTTCGTCTTTTGGGGCCACCAAAGCGACCCTTACATAGCCATGGCCCGGATTTTGTCCGTCCACATCACGGCTCAGATAAGCGCCAGGCAAAACGCGGACCCCCGTATCGCGCCACAGTTTCAAAGCCGCCGCTTCGCCGTCATCTACCGGCAACCACAGGAAAAACCCGCCTTCGGGGCTTTGATACCCCTGCATTCCTGCAAATATCCGGTCAGCCAGCCTGAATTTTTCCTTATACAGAGCGCGGCTCGCATCAACGTGCGCCTCGTCGCGCCACGCATGTTCCGATACACGCTGGATCGGCAAGGGCAGGGGCGCCCCGGCAAAGGACCGCAGTTTGCGGATCTGCGCGATGCCGTCCAGACCGCCCGCCACAAAGCCTGACCGAAGCCCGGGCAGGTTGGACCGCTTGGAAAGCGAGTGAAACACGAACACCCGCTCGGGGTCCGTGCCGGTCGCTTCCGCCATGGTCAGCGCGCCAACCGGGGGGGCGGTGCGCCAGATCTCGGAATAGCATTCATCGGCAAAGATGCGGAAATCGTGCTTTTCCGCCAAGGCCATCAGCCCCGCCCAATAATCGCGCGACGCCACTGCGCCCTGCGGATTGGCTGGCGAACACAAGTAGGCAATCGCCACCCGGTCCAGCACATCGGCAGGTAAAGCGGCATAGTCCGGCAAGTGCCCGGTCGCGGCGGTGGCGGGCACATAGACCGGCTCGGCCCCCATCGCCAAAGCGGCCACAGCATAAACCTGATAGAATGGGTTCGGCATCAGTACGACCGGGCGCCGCCCGTGCTTTTGTCCCACACACAGCGCCACCGCTGCGTTGAACAACCCTTCACGGGTACCGTTCAGCGCCATGATCCGGTCCGGCGCCACAACCACGCCATAACGCCGACCGATCCAGCCTGTGATCGCATCCAGCAGTTCGGGCGTGCCGTCATTCGGCGGGTAGACGGCAAAGCCCGCAAGTGACGCCGCCAGCACCGGTCCGACAAATTCCGGCATGGCATGACGCGGCTCGCCAATTGTCATCACTATAGGCCCGCCGCCGGGCGCGTGTGCGTCAGCAATTTCCTCAGTCGCGGAAATGCATAGTCTGGCAGGTTCGAAAACCGCTCGGGAAACGTCATTGCTGCCTCATGTCACGGAGTCGTAACGCCCCATTTCGTCCACGATAGCCCCTGTTCACCCTGCGGTCCAGAAAAACGCAGCCGGTGTCGTGGGTTGTGCGGCTGCATTGTGGCGTTTTTGCCCGCTTTCCGGGCGGGCCTGCGCCTTACCCCAAGGCGCGTTCGGCGGCGAAACCCAGGCGCAGCAGGCGTTCCTCAGCCCCCGGAGCAACCATGAGGCTAACCCCGCAGGACGGCTGCCCTGTGGGCAGCGTAAGCGCACAAAGGCCAAACAGGTTGGCGATCCGCGAATTGCGCAGCGCCAGCAGGTTTTCGCTGACGTAATAGGCGTCGTCGGTCAGCAGGCGCGTGGCATCGGGCGGCAGAATCGGCGCGGTTGGCAGGATCACCGCATCGTACCCTGCGGACTTTTCCGCCCAGATTGCACGCAAGGCGTGCAAGCGCCGCCAACCCGCCACGTAATCTGCGGCCTTGATGGCAGCCCCTGACCGGAACCGCTCCAGAATGCGGGGAAACATAAGGTCGGGGGCCGCCTCGATCGTGTCGCCCCAGATGCCGTAAGCTTCAGCAGTGAACAGCATCGCGGCGAGACCGATCGCCTCCGCCACCTCCGGGATCACCCCGCGTTCCAACACCGCGCCCGCCGCCGCAAAACGGTTGACCGCACCGTCAAAGCCGCGCGCCGGGGCGTCGCGCAGATCATCCATTGCAACGGTTTCCAGCACCATAAGCCGCGTCCCCGACAGGCTGGCTCCGCGCAGATCGGCAGGCGCTTCGCCTTCCAACGCCGCAAGCAAAAGCGCGCAATCTTCCACGCTTCGCCCCAAAGGTCCAACAGTATCAAAGGTTTCACACAGCGGCACCACGCCTTGCAACGAAAGCCGGCCGACCGTGGTCTTCAGGCCCACCAGATCGTTCCACGCCGCAGGTATCCGCACCGACCCCCCGGTATCAGACCCGATTGCCGCCGCCGCCAACCCAAAAGCCACCGAAGCCGCCGCGCCGGATGATGACCCCCCCGGCACCGCGGCAGAATCATTCACGCATGGCGGCGTCGCCGTCACCGGATTAAGTCCGAGCCCCGAAAATGCCAGTTCTGACATATGCGTTTTACCCAGACACACCAGCCCCTGCGCTGTGGCAGTCGCCAGCACCTTGGCGTCCCGCGCAGGCAACCGGCCCTTCAACAGCGCCGAACCCGATTCCGTTGCGACCCCCGCACTGTCGAACACATCTTTCCAGGACACCGGAACGCCATCCAGCATCCCGCGCCGCTGCCCTGCCCTGGCCCGCGCCGCTGCTGCCATTGCCTCTGCCCGGGCGCGGTCTTCGGTCATGCGGGCATAGATGCGGGCGCTGTCGGGGTGACCCGACGTTGCATCCAGATACGCCTCGGTCAACTCCACCGGGTGAATGCGCCCCGCCCCGATATCCCGTCCCAGATCGCCCGCCGTCCGGAAAAGCCAATTGCTCATGCTTGCACCCCTGTTTTCCCGAACGCTAGCGTCACCGCAGCGCATGGACAATCCCGCCAGCACGCCCATATTGAAATCATGACCCAGGAAGCCGACATAATCATTGCCGGGGGTGGCCTGAACGGCCCCGCCCTGGCGCTTGCCCTCGCCCAATCCGGCCATACGGTGACGGTGATCGACGCGCGTGCGGCACCGATCCGCGCGGAACAGGGCTTCGATGGCCGGGCCTATGCGCTGGCCATAGCGTCCAGGCGGCTGCTGACGATGCTGGGAGTTTGGGATGATGTGTCGGCACAAAGCCAGCCGATCCTGAAAATCAAAGCCAGCGACGGACGCGCAGGCCAGGGCCCGGCCCCCTTTTTCCTGACCTTCGATCACGCCGAGATCGAGGAAGGCCCGATGGGTTTCATGCTGGAAGACCGCTATCTTTACGCAGCCTTCCTCGCGGCAATGCAGGCCGACGCACGCGTCAACTTCTTGCCCGGTGAAACTGTGGTAGCACAACAGGTTACGGCCAACGGCGTTACGGTCACCCTCGCGTCCGGCACCACCCACAGCGCCAAGTTGCTTGTCGGCTGTGACGGGCGCGGAAGCGGCACGGCCTCCCGCGCTGGCATTACGCGCAGCGGTTGGGGCTATGGCCAGACCGCCTTGGTCACCGCCATCGCCCACGAGCGCCCGCACAACGGCGTGGCGCACCAGTTCTTCATGCCCGCAGGCCCGTTGGCTATCCTGCCGCTGCCCGGCAATGTCTGCTCCATCGTGTGGGGCGAATCCGAAGCCACCGCCGCAGCAATCCAGGCTCTGCCGGACGACCAATACCTGACCGCCCTGCGCCCCCGCTTCGGTGATTTTCTGGGCGACATCGCGTTGGCCGGGACGCGCTTTACCTATCCGCTGTCACTCAGCCTTGCCAACAGCTTTGTAGCGCCCCGCGTGGCGTTGGTGGGCGATGCCGCGCATGGCGTCCATCCGATTGCAGGCCAGGGCCTCAACCTTGGCCTGCGCGACGTGGCCGCCTTGGCCGAAGTCATCACTCTTGCAGCCCGGCGCGGTGAAGATATCGGCGCGGCGGATGTTCTGGACCGCTACCAACGCTGGCGGAGATTCGACGCAACGGCGCTCGCCCTCGGGATGGATACAGTGAACCGCCTGTTTTCCAACGATAACGCGCTTTTGCGCGCCACGCGCGACATCGGCCTTGGGCTGGTCGATGCGCTTCCCGGATTGCGCCGCCTTTTCATCCGGCAAGCGGCAGGGTTGACGGGTGACTTGCCAAAATTGTTGCAGGGCAAACCGATATAAAAGCGTGACGCCCGCCGCTGCGGGTTCTGCTGCCCCCTGCGCTTTTTCCAGATGAAAATATCCGACGCGGACACGCGGGCATGGAATCCCGGGCGCGCGTGCGGCGCGGCCGTCAGGTGGTCTCGCGCGCTTCCGACACCAACATGATCGGTATTCCGTCACGGATGGGAAAGGCCAAAGACGCCGCCTTCGACACCAGTTCCGCCTTCGCCGCATCATAGCTTAATGTCGCCTGCGTCACAGGGCACACCAGCGCCTCCAGCATCCGGCGGTCGAACACTGCGCCATCGCTCATTGCATCATCTCGTCACCGGAACCACCGCGCAACGCGAACTCGATCAACGTCACCAAGGTTTCGCGCCGGGTTTCCAGCGAGGGCGCCTCCAGCAGCGCCTGCTTGTCCTCCGCCGCGAAGGGGCACAGCATTGACAACGAGTTTATCAGCAACTCCTCCTCGGCGTCCTTCAGGCTGCCCCAATCGGTTGACATGTCCATCGCCTTGAAATAGCGCCCCAGCGTTGCCAGAAACAACGGACGCTTGAATCCGCTGTCGGTTTCCACCCCGCCAAGATCGCGCCCGAACGGTGTCCAATCCACCGCACAGCGCCGATAGGGCGTGAAACCCTGCACTTCCGACGTCACCCGAAACCGCGAGATGCCGGACAGCGTGACCATATACCGCCCGTCCTCGGTTTCGGAAAACCCGGTCAGCCGCCCGGCACAGCCGATGGAATGCAGGCGCTTTTCGGCGGTCTGGCCGCCCGGCACTTCGCGCGGCTGCACCATGCCGATCAAACGGTGCGACGTTTTCATGCAGTCTTCCAGCATCTGCAAGTAGCGGGGCTCAAAGATATGCAGCGGCAAGCGCGCCCGCGGCAGCAGCAAAGCACCCGGCAGCGGGAAAATGGGAAGCGTATCGGGAAGGTCGGCTGTTTTCATCATGTCCAGGTATCTAGGCCGCGTCGCGCGCACGGCAACCACCGCTGACCGAAACCCCGCGCTCAGGCAAAGATCATCGACGACAGCCGACGACGGCCCTTCAGCACAATCGGGTCCTGCGGCTTCAGCGCGTCGAAAATGATCATCAGCTGCGCCCGCGCCGCGCCATCATTCCAATCCCGGTCGCGGCGGAACAAATCGAGCAGCGCATCAACCGCTTCATCCACCTTGCCCGCAGCATGCAGTGCAAGTGCCAGGTCAAACCGTGCCTGCGCATTGGCCGGGTCCGCCTCGACCGCCGCGCGCAACTCCGCCTCCGGCCCCGCATTGGCAGCCTGGCGCGCAAGTTCGATCTGTGCCCGGGCCGCCTCGATTTCCTTGGCTTTGGCAATTTTCGCCGGGGCGGCATCGGCAAGTGCCTGTGCCTGGTCCAGATCGCCCTGAATCAAATGGCAACGGATCAAGCCACCATAGGCGCTTGCATTCTCCGGCTCCTCCTCCAGAATGGCGGCGAAGGTCTCGGCGGCATCGGCTACGGCCCCTTCGGCCAGCATCGCCTCGGCGGCCTCCAGCGCTTCGGCCAAACCACCGTCACCGGCAAGCGCACTCGTCTTGTCGATGAATTTCTTGATATCCGACGCGGGCAACGCCCCCTGAAACGCATCCACCGGCTGACCCTGCCAGAACGCGAACACTGTGGGGATCGACTGGACGCGCAGCTGACCCGCGATCGTCTGGTTCTCGTCCACGTTGACCTTGACCATCCGGACCTTGCCGCCCGCTGCCTTTACCGCAGCCTCCAGCGCCGGCCCAAGCGTTTTGCACGGGCCGCACCATGGCGCCCAAAAATCGACGATCACCGGCACCTCGCGGCTGGCCTCGATCACGTCGGCCATGAACGTCGCCTCGGTCGTGTCTTTCACCAGCGTCGGCTGCGGTGCGGTTGTCTTGTCTCCAAGCCCGATCATGGCTGTCCCCTTCGCCTGAAATGTCATTCCCTATATGCGCATCGCGCCGCAAAAGGCCAAGAGGCAAAGCAGCTTTACGGCGCTGCCGTACCGCCCTAGCCTGCACGAAATCCAAAGCGGAGCGTCCCATGCCATCTCTTCTTACGTTCGGCGACAGCAACACCCACGGCACTCCGCCAATCGTGAACCGGGGCGAATACCGCCGCTTCGATGCCGGCACCCGCTGGCCCACCCGCACGCATGCCCTTCTTGGCCCCGGATGGTCCCTGGCCGAAGAAGGCTTGCCCGGCCGCACCGCCCAATTCTGCGATCCGGTGATGGGCGATCACATGAACGGGCAAACCGGCCTGAGGATCGCCCTGCAAAGCCACGGACCGATTGACGTGATGACGCTCATGCTCGGCACCAACGATGTGAAAACCCGCTTCGGGGCTTCACCCGAGATGGTGACGGCAGGCATTGCGGGCCTTCTGGACATCGCGCTCGGCATCGAAATGCAAACCCGTCACGACGGTTTCAAGATCCTGCTGATCTGTCCGCCCCCGGTGCAGGAGCGTGGCCCCATCGCCGCGGAATTCATCGGCTCAGCCGCCAAATCCCGCGCCCTTCCCGCCCTTTACGCCGCTATCGCCACCGCACGCGGCGTCGGTTTCCTCGACGCTGGCGCGCTGATCGAGACCAGCCCCATTGACGGCATCCACTGGCCCGCCGATGCCCACGCCACCGTGGCAACGTCTGCGGCGGAAGCCATTAAATCATTGGCCTGACACCACCGGCGCTGGCGGTGGGTTAAAGATCGAACGTCGCAAAAACCGGCACATGATCCGACGGCTGCAACCAGCCGCGCGAGGCGCGCAAGATGCGGCTGGAATGGCCGGCACTGGCGATATCGGGCGTGGCCCAGATATGATCCAGACGGCGGCCCTTGTCGGCGGAATCCCAGTCGGCTGCGCGGTAGGACCACCACGAATACAGCAGGCCATCGGGAATGTCCTTGCGCGTGACATCCACCCAGTTGCCGGATTCCATCGCGGCCATAAGATGCTCCACCTCGATCGGGGTATGGCTGACGATCTTCAGCAGGGCCTTGTGGCTCCAGACATCATCCTCACGCGGGGCGATATTCAGATCACCCACAAGGATCGCACGGTCGGGCTTTTCCCAGCGGAAGAAATCCCGCAATTCGGTCAGGTAATCAAGCTTCTGGCCGAACTTCTGGTTCACCGCACGGTCGGGAATGTCACCTCCGGCGGGCACATAACAGTTGTGGATCGTGACACCATTTTCCAGCCGCGCCGCCACATGGCGCGCATGGCCAAGCTGCGCAAAGTCACGATCCCCGGCATCCATGATCGGCAACTTCGACAGGATGGCGACGCCGTTGTAGCCCTTTTGCCCGCGTGCCACGAGATAGCGGTAGCCAAGGTTGTGAAACGCCTCCAGCGGGATCTTGTCCACCGGGCTTTTGCATTCCTGCAGACACAGAATGTCGGGGCTTTCTTCGGCCAGCAGCCGCAGCACCAGGGGTTCGCGCAGACGGACCGAGTTGATGTTCCATGTGGCGAGGGTGAAGGGCATGGCGGAACTCCTGTTGACTTGGCGGCAAGAATAGCGGGACCGTCGGCCTGCCGCTACCCGGTAATGGCGGGCCCGCAAACCTGCGACACAGACGGCGACAGCACCCGGCATGACGACCCATATGGCCACAGGCATGCCCGTGCTTACATTGTTTGCTGCAATGCGGCTTCGGCTTGACCCATAAAAAAAGGCCGGGCACGATGCCCGGCCAGGTCCAACAGGGAGGTGCCGTGTCATGACCCCGACACGGCGAGGGGAACTCGCGGTGAAACAGTTTCACCAATTACTCTGATATACCGCCCGATTCGGGCAACAATACGACGATCAGGCTACAAGCCGGTAACCGCCGGATTCCGTAACCAACAGCCGTGCATTGGAAGGATCGGGTTCGATCTTCTGGCGCAACCGGTAGATGTGCGTTTCTAACGTGTGGGTTGTAACGCCAGCGTTATACCCCCACACTTCGTGGAGCAGGACATCCCGTGCCACAACGCCTTGCGATGCGCGGTAAAGATACTTCAGGATATTGGTTTCTTTTTCGGTCAGGCGGATCTTCTTTTCCTTCTCGTCCACCAGCATCTTCTGCGCCGGCTTGAAGGTGTATGGCCCGAGCTGAAACACCGCGTCTTCGGATTGTTCATGCGTGCGCAGTTGCGCTCTGATGCGCGCCAGCAACACCGGAAATTTGAACGGCTTGGTCACATAGTCATTTGCGCCCGCGTCCAGTCCCAGAATGGTGTCAGAATCCGAATCATGCCCGGTCAGCATCAGGATAGGGCACTTGACACCCTGCTTGCGCATCCGGCGGCACAACTCGCGCCCGTCGGTGTCGGGCAGACCCACATCGAGGATCACCAGATCATAAAGGGCTGCTTTCGCCTTCTCCATGCCTTCGGCGCCGGTTCCGGCTTCGAACACGTCAAAGTCTTCGGTCATGACCAATTGTTCGCTCAGCGCCTCCCGCAGATCGTCGTCGTCATCGACCAGCAGAATTTTTCTTAAGGATGCCATTGCCTTGCTCCTCTTCCTGTGATCCCAGATGCACCTTGATGAACAATCCGGCAAGTATGCGTCAGATTTCTCACGCGGACGTGTCGCCCGGCGGGGAAATGTTTCAATTTCCTTCCGTCGCGATTAGACAGGCGGGGAAAGGATGCCGCATGACCCTTGCCCCCACCATCGTCGAACGCCTGGCCCGCGCACGGGGCGATCTGCGGATGGGGGTGCCCGTTGTGCTGACCGATGCCGGACGCGCGGCACTGGTGGTCGCAGTCGAGGTGCTTGACCCGGCACGACTGGCGGAATTGCGGGCGATGGGACAGCCGGAACTGGCGATCACCGCGCGGCGGGCGAAAACATTGAAGGCGCGGCCCTATGACGGCGATCTGGCCCGCATCGCCCTGCCACCCGATGCAGGGCTGGACTGGCTGCATGCCATGGTTGACCCGGTGGATGACCTGCGCGTGCCAATGAAGGGCCCCTTCCACAGCCTGCGTGATGGCCCCGCCGACCTGCACCGCGCCGCGATTGCCTTGGCGAAATCGGCCCATCTGCTGCCTGCCGCTTTGCTGCTGCCGGTGCCGAACGGTCTGGCTTTGGCGGGCGAACATGGCCTGACGCTGATTCCGTTGGCCGATGCGGCCCCCGAACTGCTGCGCGCCTCGCCGCTGCATCCGGTGGTATCGGCCCGCCTTCCCATGGTCGCATCAACCGCCGGGCGCGTGCACATCTTCCGCCCCGAAGATGGCGGCGAGGAACACTATGCCGTCGAGATCGGTCGCCCGGACCGTGACGCTCCGGTTTTGGCGCGGCTCCATTCCGCCTGCTTTACCGGCGATGTTCTGGGGTCGCTGAAATGCGACTGCGGCCCGCAACTGCGCGCGGCACTGGCGCAGATGGGGGCCGAGAGGGCGGGCGTGTTGCTGTATCTGAACCAAGAAGGGCGCGGCATCGGCCTTGCCAACAAGATGCGCGCCTATGCCTTGCAGGATCAGGGGTTTGACACCGTGCAGGCCAACCACCGCCTTGGGTTCGAAGATGACGAGCGTGACTTTCGCCTCGCCGCAGGTATCCTGCGCCAGATGGGTTTTTCCGCCGTCCGGCTGCTGACCAACAACCCGCGCAAGCTCGCAATGATGCAGGCCAATGGCATTGCCGTGGCCGAAAGGGTGCCGCTGCATGTCGGCCACACGGACCTTAACGCCGCCTATCTCGCCACCAAGATCGCCAAATCGGGGCATCTGTTGTGAAAGCCCACGACATCGTGGTGACCCCCCAGGGCGCGCGGTTCCTGAACCGCCGCTTCCCCTGCGCCATCGGGCGCGGCGGTATCACCGATACCAAGCGCGAAGGCGATGGGGCCACGCCGCGCGGCACGCACCGCCTTGTCGGGATGCTGTATCGCCCCGACCGTCTGGCCGCCGGCCAACTGCCCGACTGGGCTTTGCCGATCGGGCCCGGTGATCTGTGGTCGGATGACGGGGATGACCCCGACTATAACCTGATGGTCCGCGCGCCCCATCCGTTCCGCCATGAGCGCCTGACCCGTCCGGACCCGCTTTATGACCTGATCCTGATCACCGATTGGAACTGGCCACAAGCAATCCCCGGCAAAGGCTCGGCCATCTTCATCCACACATGGCGCAGCCCAAGGTTCCCGACCGCCGGGTGCGTGGCCTTCGCGCAGCCTGACCTGCTGTGGATCGCCAACAGAATTCGCCATGAAACCCGGTTGATCGTGTGCTGAAACCCCTTATCAAACCGCTTTGGACCGCCTATTCTGCCGCCAGAAGGGGGGAGTTGCATGCCACGCGTCACCGAAGACGAGCTTTTCACGCTGCGCCTGAACCGATCAGCGCCCGATCTCTGGCCCATGCTGGAGACGCTTTATGGCCACCGCCCCGACTACCCTGCCTTCCGCGACACCCTGCTGAAAACCCTGCGCAACGCATGGGCAGCGCGACCCGATAATCTGCGCCGGATGGATCTTCAACGCGATCTTGAGCCTGATTGGTTTCAGCGGTCTGACCGCGCCGGTTATGTCTTCTACATCGACCGCTTCAACCGGACATTGGCGGGGGTGCTGGATAAACTTGATTACCTGCAAGATCTTGGCATCACTTTCGTGCATTTCATGCCCTGCCTGAAACCCCGTCCCGGCGACAGTGACGGCGGTTATTCGGTGATGGATTACCGCGCCATAAACCCCGTCTTCGGGTCGATGGAGGAATTTGAAGAAGTCGCCGCCGCCCTGCGCGCACGGGGGATAAACCTGTGTGTGGACCTTGTGCTGAACCACACCGCCAAAGAACACGCCTGGGCCAGGAAGGCCGCGAAGGGCAACCCGAGGTATCAGGATTATTACCTGATGTTCGATGATGACACTTTGCCAAAGCGCTATGAAGCCTCGCTGGTCGAGGTCTTTCCCGACAATGCGCCCGGCAACTTTACCTGTTACGCCTTCGGCAAATGGGTCTGGACGACCTTCAACGAACACCAGTGGGATCTGAACTGGGCCAACCCGCAGGTGTTCGTGGAAATCGTGGACATCATGCTGAACCTCGCCAACAAGGGTGTGGATGTGGTGCGGCTTGACGCCGTGGCCTTCATGTGGAAACGCATGGGCACGCGCTGCCAGTCGGAACCTGAGGTGCACATGATCCTGCAAGCGCTGCGGGCATGCAGCCGCATCGCGGCGTCGGCGCTGATCCATCTGGAAGAAGCCATCGTTGGCCCCGCAGAAATGCTGCCCTACTTCGGGCGCGGGCAGCATGATGGGCGCGAAGGCAATCTCGCCTATCACAACAGCCTGATGGTTCAATTCTGGTCGGCGCTGGCGACGCGCGATACCACGATGATGACCCATGTGCTGCGCAGCCATTTCCCGCCGGTACTGACCAACGCGACCTATGCCACCTATATCCGCTGCCATGATGATGTCGGCTGGGCGATCACCGATGACGATGCCCGCGCCATGGGCCTGAGCGGCCCCGGCCACCGCGCCTATCTGTCCGAGTTTTATGAGGGCGGCTTCCCCGGTTCATTTGCCAGGGGTCTGCCATTTCAGGTGAATGACGCGACGGGGGACAAGCGGATTTCCGGCAGTCTCGCGTCACTGGCCGGGCTGGAAGCAGCACTTGAGGCCGGCGATACTGCGGCGGTCGATGCCGCCGTGCAGCGCATCTTGCTCGGCCATGCCCTGATCGCCGCCTTCGGTGGCATTCCTCTGATCTATATGGGCGACGAACTGGCTTTGCTGAACGATTACAGTTATCTCAACCGCCCCGATCACGCGCTTGACAGCCGATGGCTGCACCGCCCCATGATGGACTGGGCCGCTGCGGCAGAGCGCGATGTGGCCGAAACCCCCTCGGCCCGCGTTTTCCGGGGCATCCGCCACATCCTCGCGCGCCGCCGTGTCACACCTGCGCTGCACGGTGCTGTGCCGACCGAGGTTTTGGCCACAGGCATTCCCGGCGTCTTTGCCTTTGCCCGCCGCGCACCGGCTGGCACGGTGTTGTGCCTGTTCAACTTCACCGAAAGCTGGCAAAATCTCGCCGTCGGTTTTGCGCAGGCGCAGGGGGTGACGCGGATGCACGACGTGCTGTCGGATCAGCCGGTGCAGGCACATGCCGGTTCCATCGTGTTGCCCCCCCATGCGCGGGTGTGGTTGACTTAACCGTAATCCCGCGCGCCGAAAATTGCACTGCCGACACGCACATGGGTCGCGCCATGGGCAATGGCGGCTTCAAAATCGCCGCTCATGCCCATCGACAGGCCGGAAAGTCCGTTCCGCGCTGCCATCCCGGCCAACGCTGCGAAATGCGGGCTACTGTCTTCGCCTTCCGGGGGGATGCACATCAGGCCCCGCACGGGTAACCACATTGCATTGCACGATGCAATGAAATCATCCGTATCACCCGGCAGCACACCCGCCTTCTGCGGCTCGGCTCCGGTGTTTACCTGCACGAACAGATCAGGGCACGCCCCCCTGTCCTGCGCCAGACGGGCCAGTTTTTCCGCCAAGGATGAACGGTCAACGGTATGGATCGCATCGAAAAGGCCGGCCGCGACCTTGGCCTTGTTGGTTTGCAACGGGCCGATCATATGCACCGCCACTGCGCCATACCGCGCCCGCAGGCCCGGCCATTTGCCCTGCGCTTCCTGCACATAGTTCTCGCCGAACACGCGGTGAGCTGCGTCGAGCACCGCTTCCACCCGCGCCAAAGGCTGCACCTTGGACACCGCAATCAACTGCACTGATCCCGCCGGACGGCCTCTCTTTGCTTCGGCCTGTGCCACCCGCGCCAGTATATCTTCAAGCCCCATCTTCGCCCTCCAGTGCCGCGAACAGTTCGGCCAGATCGTCCGTGTGCCGCTTCCACGCGGCCAGCGACGAGGCGTAGATCGGCTGGCGCACCTGATACACGCTCAGGGTATCAACGCGACGCTTGTTTTCGTAGAAGTTCAGACAGTTGTCTTCCCATTCCAGCCCGCAGGCCGCGATCAGCTTGCGCGCCTCGGCCTCGGGGTTGGCGACCAGTGCCTCATATTCCACCTCATGGAACCAATCGGGCACCAGCGCGCGCCAGAAGTCTGTCAACTCCACGAACATCCGGTAATAAAGCCCAAGGTCGCGCAGATTGTAGGCGTAGAGATGGGTGCCATCCAGAAACACGTTGCGGTAAATCGACAGCAAGGTGTCGCGCGGGTCGCGGCGCACCACGATGATCCGCGATTGCGGCAGCGCCTGCCGGATCAGGCCCAGAAACGCATAGGTCTGGATGGATTTGTCACTCACCTGCGCCGCATCCGGGAAATCACGGCGCATCAGCGCCTCATACCGATGGCCGATGCCCGCCACATCTTCGGGCGACATCCGGCTGTAAGGGCGGGGGTGCATATGGTCGTCAAAAGCCACCTTGTAAGCCTCGCGCGCGGCATGGCCAACTTCGCCCGCACCAGTCACGCGGCTGTGGCTGGCGATGATCTGCTCCACCAGCGTCGTGCCGGAGCGCGGCATGCCTGTAACAAAGATCGGCGCATAATCGGACGAGCCGGGTGCCGGGACGCGCAACCGATCAAACCCGGCGAAGGCCTGCATGATGCCATCCACCTCACGTCGCCGGGTGGCGATGTCATAAGGATACGCCTTGTGCATCAGGTCGTTCGCGGGGCGCAAGTAGTGGAACAGGCGGGCGTGCTGCCTGGTATCCTCCATCGCTTTCGACAAGGCAAAACCAAGGTGCATGCGGTTCAGGTCGCTGGCTGCGGGATTTTCGAACTGCGCCTGCATTTCGGCAATCAGCGGATCGTCGCGGTTGACCTTGCGCGTTGTCATCAGCAACCGGTAGAAATCACCGTTTCCGGGTTCCAAAGCAATGGCACGACGAAAGCAGGCATCCGCCGCATCGAAGTCGCCCTGCCGTTGCAGTAAAAGCCCTTTGCGCGAATGAAGCTGCGCGAAATCAGGTGCCAGCGCGAGCCCCCGGTCGAAACAGGCCATCGCACCCGATTCGTCCTCTTGCGCCAGCAGCACCTGGCCCAACCGCAATTGCAAATCGGGGCCGGCCATCCCCGCTGCCGCCGCGGCATGCAGCGCGGTGCCCGCCGCAGGATAGTTGCGCGCATCATAAAGTTGCAGCCCCAGTTGGTATTGCGCCTCGGCCAGCTTCGGGTTCGCATCCACAGCACGGCGAAAGGCGGCCAAAGCCTGCACCTTGTGGGCCTTTTCAAGCCACAGGTTGCCGATGTTCAGATGCGCGGCGGCCAGTCCGGGCGCCAAAGCCACCGCTCGGGTCAACGCCGCCAAGGCGTCATCCTGGCGCCCGAGTCGCAACAGCACATGGCCAAGATTGTTCTGCGCCTCCGGCCAGTCGGGGGCCAGTCGCACCGCCTGCCGGAACGCTTCGGCGGCACCGGCGGTATTGCCCTGCGCCATGCGGGCATTGCCCAGAACATCAGCCACCAATGCGGCATCGGGGGCTTTGCGCAGGATCGCCACAGCTTTTGCTTCGGCCAGCGCCATGCGTCCTGCGTTGAAATCGGCCAGCACCGCTTTCACATTCGCCGGGTTGGCCCGCCCGATGCCCGGCGCTTTGGCTTTTCCAACCAAACGCTGCCGCAAGGCCGCCTGCGTGGCCGCGTTCACCCCAAGCGCCTGTGCCTGTGCCAGCACTCTGGCGCGTGCGGTTGCATCGCCAAGCGCAAAAGCGGCGTCCGCCCAACCCTGCCAGATTGCCGGCTCTGCGGGTTTCAGTGCGGCTGCCTGTGCGAAATGATCCAGCGCGGCAGCATCTTTGCGGGCCAGCGCGATTCGGCCAAGCTGGAACTGCACTTCGGGGAAGGCGGGGCGGGCGTCGAGCAAGCCGTGGTAGGCCGCTGCGGCATCGTCCAGCCGACCGGCCTGCTGCGCGTGCAAAGCCTGCTGGTAAAGCTGCGTGATCCGGGCGGGGCTAAGGGGGGGCATGGGCAGATATCTCGGCGCAAGGGCGTGTTGCGCAGCACCTAGCATGGGCCTTGGGGATTGTCGATTTGCCGGGTTTCAGCAGACCGCGCAAAAAGAAAAGAGCGGGCACAAGGCCCGCTCTTTGCCGCAGATAAGACAGGTCGTATCAGAACGACAGAGCCACACCGAGCGAGTACTGCTCCTGGTCGCCCAAGGTGCCGCCATCCGTGTCCGAGCCGTAGCCGAACTGAACCACAGCGCCGCCGCCGAGATCGTAGTTCACCGCGACGCCGAAGCCGTCGATGTCATCGCCAGCGCCAAGAACGTCATATTGACCGTAGTTGATCGACGCGGTCAGCGCGTCCATGGTGTAGCCAAGGCCAATGCCCATATATTTGTCGCGGTCGCCAGCAACCAAACCGTCGAGGTCGGCGTAGTTCAGGACACCCTTGAAACCGCCACCGAAGCCGGCCGCAGCCGAAACGGCAATGTAGTCACGCTTGCCGTTGGTCTGGTAGCCAAGGCCGAGGGCAATGGTGGTGCCGCCCAGATCAGCATTGTATTTGAAGCCCAGGCCGAAAACGTCATCAGAGGTGCTGGTAACAACACCGCCAACAACAACGTCGTCATCGCTGTCAATTTCAGCCGACACAGCCACTGCGAAGGCGTCGAAAGCATACTCATAACGCGCAATCAGGCCGTCACCGGATGCGCCGTTGGTCGAACCGTCAAGACCGGAGTTGCCGTTGTAACCGACGTGCGTGGTGTGATCGTCAGCGATTGCCGAACCGATGCCGATTTCGGTCAGGGCCCAGTCATAGGCGCCGTCGGTGTCGCCCATCGTCAGGGTGCCGAAAGCACCTTTGATGAAGGACGTAGCACCGTAATGGTTCAGACCATTGGATGCGCTTGCTTCGTCCAGTTCGATCGTCGCGCCGAATTCAAGACCGCTGTCTGTCGCACCGGTCATACCGAATTTGACTTCGATCGAATGCCAGAATTGCAGATCGCCGCTGCCGCCGTTGGTTGCAATGTTGCCGTCGCCGCCAATAATGCCCATTTCGGCGGTGCCGGACACGGTTACTTCAGCAGCCGCAAACGTAGCCGAGGCCAGCAGTGCGGTTGTCGCAAGTAGGATCTTTTTCATAGTGTTCCCTCGTTATCTCTGGAAGGTGACGCCCAACTCAGTGGAATCCGAGGTGGGAATGAGCCTTTTTCCATCCTCAGCGGCTTTATTGCAATCCGAACGGCCCCGAAGCCGGGAAAGACGCGGGCGATGGTGCAGCTTTGCCACAGTCGCACCGGACACCTGCCCGCAGCGGGAACCGAACAGGTGGCCCCGACGGGCTGCCGGAAAAAGCAAGGGCTGGGAAAAGCCTTGTCCGGCCCCGACCGCTCGGTTAGACAGCAAAAGACGTATATCGGGGGACCGCATGACCTTGAACCGCCTCGCGCACGCTGCCATCGTCGGCGGTATGGTTCTTTTGCTTTCGGCTTGTGGCGGTGGCTTTGCCAGCGGCGATTCCGGATTGTTCGGCGGGAACCGCAAATCAGGCGCCCCGACAGCCGATCAGCTTGACCGCGCCGCCGCAGCCGGCCGGCAGCAAGCCTTGCAGGACCGGTTTCGACCGGCACGGAAATCGACAATCTGGGATCTGTTTTCGAACAGCGACGATCCCAACGTGACGGTCGAAGTGAACAAGTATATCTGGAATGCTGCCCTGGATGTGCTGAACTTCCTGCCCATCGAATCGGTTGACCCGTTTACCGGCGTGATCGCAACCGGTTATGGCACCCCGCCCGGCGGTGGCCGCGCCTACCGTGCAACAATCTACGTGCAGGATCCCGCACTGGACGCCCGGTCACTGAAAGTGGCGCTGCAATCGCGCGGTGGCGGTGCAGTGTCGGCAGAAACGGCCCGTGCGGTGGAAGACGCGATCCTGACCCGCGCCCGGCAATTGCGCATCCGCGACAGCAAGCTTTAGGGCGGTTTTGCGGCCGGACACCGGGGCTGCCTCGCACGGGTTGCGTATATTTTCAGGCAGACCCGGGCGCGGGCCGCGCGGCTCTGGACCTCTGGTCTCCGGTCGGGTTAATTGCGCGCATCCTGTCGCCAGACCAAGAGGCCCCCATGTCGCGCTATGACCCCGCCGTTACCGAAGCCAAATGGCAAGCCGTCTGGGATGACGCCGGGGTTTTTATTGCCCGTCGCGATCCGGCCAAGCCCAAATATTATGTGCTGGAGATGTTCCCCTACCCGTCGGGCCGCATCCATATGGGGCATGTGCGCAACTACACCATGGGCGACGTGGTGGCGCGGTATAAAGCTGCCTGCGGCTTTTCGGTGCTGCATCCGATGGGCTGGGATGCCTTCGGGATGCCCGCCGAAAATGCCGCGATGGAGCGGGGCGGGCACCCCAAGACCTGGACTTATGCCAATATCGCCGACATGCGCGGCCAGATGAAACCGCTGGGCCTTTCCATCGACTGGACCCGCGAATTCGCCACCTGCGACCCGGAATATTACGGCCAGCAGCAGGCCATGTTCATCGACATGATGGCAAAGGGGCTGGTCTACCGCAAGAATGCCGTGGTGAACTGGGATCCGGTCGATATGACCGTGCTGGCCAATGAACAGGTGATCGACGGCAAGGGCTGGCGGTCCAATGCGGTGGTGGAACGGCGCGAGTTGACGCAATGGTTCTTCCGCATCTCCGACTATTCCGGCGAATTGCTGGCGGCGCTGGACACGCTGAAGGACTGGCCGGAAAAGGTGCGTCTGATGCAGGCGAACTGGATCGGCAAGTCGCGCGGGTTGCAATTCGCGTTCTCGCTGGTGGATGCACCCGAAGGCTTTGACCGGCTGGAGGTCTACACCACCCGCCCCGATACGCTGCTGGGGGCAAGCTTCGCGGCAATCTCGCCCGACCATCCGCTGGCGAAGCATCTGGAACGGCATGACCCGGACGTGGCGGCGTTCGTTGCCGAATGCCGCAAGATCGGCACGTCGGAAGAGGCGCTGGAAAAGGCTGAAAAGCGTGGGCTTGATACCGGGGTGCGCGTCCGCCACCCCTTTGATACCGCATGGGAACTGCCGGTTTACATTGCCAACTTCGTGTTGATGGAATATGGCACGGGTGCAATATTTGGCTGCCCGGCGCATGACCAGCGGGACTTCGATTTCGCCACCAAATACGGGTTGCCGATCCCTCCGGTGTTCTGCGCGGAAGGTGCGGAAGAAGCAGCACTTACCGAAGCCTATGTGCCGGTGAAATCCGAACCTGTGCGCTACCTGCGCGGTTTTGCAGGCGACGAAACCCAGACCGGCGAAGCGGCCGTCGATGCCGCCATCACGTTCTGCGAATCTCAGGGTGTAGGCCGGGGCGTCACCAACTACCGCCTGCGCGATTGGGGCGTATCGCGCCAGCGTTACTGGGGCTGCCCTATTCCGGTGGTGCATTGCCCCGATTGCGGTGTGGTACCGGAGGCCAAGGCCAACCTGCCGATCCTCCTGCCAGATGATGTGACCTTTGACGTGCCCGGCAACCCCTTGGACCGGCACCCGACCTGGCGCAACACCACCTGCCCGCAATGCGGGGCTGCGGCACGGCGGGAAACCGACACGATGGATACCTTCGTGGACTCAAGCTGGTATTACGCCCGCTTCACCTCGCCTCATGCGGCCACCCCGACCAATGCCGAAGACGCCGCCTACTGGATGAACGTCGATCAATACATCGGCGGGGTGGAGCATGCGATCCTGCACCTCCTTTACTCCCGCTTCTTCGCCCGCGCGATGCATGCGACAGGGCACTTGCCAGCAACGGCGATCGAGCCGTTCAACGCCCTGTTCACGCAGGGGATGGTGACGCACGAGATTTACCTTACCCGTGATGCTACGGGCCGGCCGGTCTATCACCTGCCCGAAGATGTGACCGACGGCAAACTGGCCGACGGCACAGCGGTGGAAATTATCCCCTCCGCCAAGATGTCGAAATCCAAGAAGAACGTCGTCGATCCGGTGAACATCATTTCTGCCTTCGGCGCAGATACGGCGCGCTGGTTCGTGATGTCGGACTCCCCGCCCGAACGGGATGTCGAATGGACGGCATCCGGCGCCGAGGCCGCGTCGAAATTCCTTGCCCGGGTCTGGCGCATCGCGGATGACGTCAGCCGCGCCGACGATGCCACCTCATCCGGGGATGACGCGCTGCACCGCGCCACTGCCCGTGCAATTGCCGATGTGACGGCCGGGATCGAGGGTTTCGCCTTCAACAAATCCGTCGCAGCGCTTTATGCCTTCACCAACACCATGGCGAAATCCACCGCCGGAGCGCCTGCCAAGACCCACGCGATGCAGACCATGGCGCAACTGCTGCAACCCATGGTCCCGCATCTGGCCGAAGAAATCTGGCAGATGCTGGGGGGCGCGGGTCTGGTAGCCCAAGCCACATGGCCAAAAGCCGACCCGGCGCTGCTGCAAAGCGATAACGTCACCCTGCCGATCCAGATCAACGGCAAGCGTCGGGCGGAAATCAGCGTGCCGAAAGATATGCCCGCCGCCGAGGTTGAAAAACGGGTGCTGGCGGATGATGCTGTGGTCAAATTCCTTGCCGGTCAGCCCATCAAGAAGCTGATCGTCGTGCCGGGGCGCATCGTCAATGTCGTCATCTGACCGCCGCAGCTTTCTGATGCTCGCCGCCCTTTCGCTGACGGGCTGCGGCTTCACGCCCGCCTATGCCCCCGGCGGCCCTGCGGCGCAGTTGCAGGGCGCGGTGCGGGTGGATGACCCCAACGACAAGAACGGCTTCGATCTGGTCGAACGCATCGAGGAACGCATCGGTCGCCCCGATGCACCGCGTTATACGCTGACCTACACCATCACCACCGCCCCGATCGGCGTTGGCATCACTCCTGAAAACGCCATTACCCGCTTTAACCTCACCGGATCGGTGGCGTGGGGCCTGAACGAAATGGGCACAGGCCAGCGGGTTACCGGGGGCCGCGTGCAAAACTTCAC
>Ga0105050_10001778_pt1 | contig 31740 bp, 47 predicted proteins | sample FRY01_FD_78088 | JGI IMG/M metagenome (GOLD analysis project Ga0105050, IMG submission 78088) | Freshwater microbial communities from Lake Fryxell liftoff mats and glacier meltwater in Antarctica - FRY-01 | ecosystem: Environmental > Aquatic > Freshwater > Ice > Glacier meltwater ...
ACCCATGATCTTTAGACTTTCGTTCGTAAAGGCAATATCCCCCAAAACATAAATTTTGTCATATGAACCGACCACAGCATTCCACCTTTGGATCATGATAGCGTCGCCTTCAGCGGCATTGGCATATGGTCTGACTTTTTCGCCATTGTACCGTGTAAACTTGTACATATTTTCATGACCGAAGTGAGGACACCCGATTAAAAATGTTGCTTTGCTCATTTGATTCTACTCTTAAGTTCTGCTTGTTTCTATATCAGCAAACAGTTTCAACCAATTCTCGATAGGGATGAACACAGGATGACCAATATGTCCCTGATCATCGGACTGCGCTAATGATGGCATTTGATTGTTGCTTTCGTCCCAGACCCACCATCCACCTGATTTGTTTGAAAAATAATCAAACGCCGTGGTGCCAGGAGAATTATCCCTCTCTGCTAGCACCAACTTCCAAAGTTCTACTTCTAAATTAGCACACCATCCCGTCCCATGATGATCTACACTCCAATCACACATCATCTGTAGCAGGATGACGCTGGATGGAATACTATTGGTGTTTGTTAGTTGTGGTTTAATATTTTCACTCATTTTGTTTTCCTTAAGTTTTCAATATGTGATATTTCGATGTCCGACAGAAAATCCTCTGCCGAACCGCTTCGCCATCCCTTTGCCTTGAGTCGTGTTTCTTTACTCTCGGACTCCATTGTTTCCTCTAGGTCGCATGGCATTGGGTAATGACGAAGACAATCCCTTGCTTCTTGTCGAATACTCATCGGAACCCTCGGTGTCATCGATGGGCGGATAAGACTGAACAAGAAATCTCTTGTTTTATTGAGTGATCTAATTCTTTCGTGTGGGAGAGTCATTTGATCCTATCTAAAACATATTTCCGAACAAACCAACAAAACAGAATGATTCCTAGAACCAGTCCGCCAATTAGTTTAAGATTTTCTGATAATTCGTCCATTATAATTTTCCTTCTCGAAACTTTGTGTTGTTGATATTTGCTTCATCAATTTCGTCTTGATCTGGTTTGTCAATACTAGAATACGCCATGGGCGAGTCTGCGAAGTGCCAATGTTTGTGTTGTGGATTCACTAAATTCTGCCGGGCACACCTCGCGGCGAATAGTTCGTTGTTTTCAATATCGTTGGATTTCATATAACCATTATATCACAATATTCAAGAATATCAAGTAAATTATTGTCTTGATATTGTATTTTCAAGTATTGTTCTGACAGCCTTCAATAATTCTATTTTCTTTGATAATATTGTCTGATGTGCAGTTAGTTGTCGAATATTTGAATCTGCGATTTCGAGTTGCTGACTTGCAACGTCCAATTGGGTTGACAGAGATTTTATTTCTGCCTGCAACTCTTCTATCTTCTTGGCGTTTTCATCCACAAGAGTATTTATGGTTGGGGGGTCGTTGAGATTCATCAGAATAATTTATCAGGATCTTGTGGAATATCAGAAGCAGTTTCACGAACATAATTATGGAGACATTCAATCTCTTCAATTTCTTCCATTGTGAATAAATGTGTTCTATTTGAAAATGCCTCAAAGAATCTGCGAAGGACTTCTGTCGCAAATCTCCATTCGTTCATTTCAATAGACGCGTTTGCAAGATTGATTGCAACTTTATATGAATCACTTGCTAATGTTTTCGATTTTGTGTTTGCTGCTCCACGGCATATCATGGTAAATTCTTTATGCCCAAGTTTATCTACCACAATTGCGGTTATTTCTCGAATACAATCAGGAACTTCTGTGTTTTTATTTTCGTCTTCGTAATTCATTTTTTGTTTCTGTTCCTATTAGTTCGATTTATAAGTCCTGCAATCCCTAACAAGACAATCGCTCCTGGCGACGGAATTGAGCACTCATCCCTTATGAAGATTATCGGATTGACATCAATCATAGTGATCACTGGATCAATTCTAGGCACAGATCGTGTGATCACTTGAGATGCACCAAGCACCATGTTGCCGAGAGCTCCTGAAACACTAGTTGGATAAATGGTCATACTGGATCCATTAGACAAGTACCAGTCTAGGTTAGGGGATAGCGTATTGTACGGGGCAACACCCCAACCAATATAGTCAGAGCTATTGTTTAGGTAATCCGTAGTAATTGGACTGGAAACGCCAGTCATGCCAGTCAATACAATTGAAATTATAGAGTTCATGATATTCCTTCTTCCGCATCTTTTTGTTTATTCACCATCGCCTCTGACAGACTCAGAATGGTTCGGTGCGCTGCGGGAATCTTGGCGACCGTTTCCGCCGAGTGTTGAACATGCCGCTGAATGGCGGCCTGCAAATCATCCGCATCTTTTTGCTTATATACCTCTTCTGTCCTTGTTAGAGGGACAGTTTCTGTATCCCACTTTGCTGCAAGTTCCACCACGGTCTTTGCCTGCTCTGATACAAATAGTGCCTCGTCTGCGGCACGGCCTGCTGACCATTCCAAATCCTCCAACAAGTACAGTAGTTGTGGTCTCGACATCATATCTGCAGCGGTCGTGTAAGCATGGCGTGCCTTTGATACAACTTCTGCTACTTCATCTGATAGACTTGCCGTTCTAGCGGCAATAACAATTGCGAATCTATGTGCCCGTTCAAGGGATGCAGTCAGTTCTTGAGTTGTGGCGGTCGAATCCGGCACCGAAGCCCATACACCACTCGGTTCAGATTTACCAATCTCGACTAATGTTTCCCAAATTGGGGATGTATCGTCGTTCATTTCAATACTCCTCTAAAACTCTTATCAAAATGATCCCATATAGGCTTGTTTCGCCTTCTGTCAGCTCGTATATGTCGCTCCCACCAAACTTTTCTTTTTGCGATCACTTCTGGCGATTCTACTTTGAGTTTTTCAGCATCCATCATCTGCTTACACGCAGCATATGACATTCCAATTGGAAAAGTTTTCAATACTCCACCTCGACTGTTTCTTCTTCGACTTTTTCTGAAATGTTAGATTTCACGAGCACAATGTGCATCTTTTCTTCCATGACCTTGAACTCAGCCTTTGCTGTTTCTACAAACTGTTGTGCTTCAAGCACATTGTCGCAAGTGAACTCTAGTCTGATTGTTATTTCTCTGCTCATTTTGTTTCTCCTAGTAAATATTTATTCGATACAACCTTGAAGGACATATCTCCATCACAGGCTTTAAACACCAGACCTTCACGGTCTTGTTTGTCGTTCAGTGCTGACTTTCCTTCTGCCCACAACAATAGTTCGTCAACGGTGCCGATACCCAAATCTTTATCCATTGCAACAATAGGCACATGAGACAGATTTATCTGCTTAATCAGCTCTTGCCTGACATCTGGCTTTAGGAATTCAGCAGTATCAATACAATACACATCATACACAAAGAAATTGTGTTTGCTTAATTTGTAGATGTTCCCTTGAACCCCAGGACCCACTAGCTCTCCTTGAATAACCCAATCGGACCCAGTGATGCGGCTGTATTTGTCAAAATGCCCCCTCATTGCTCCCTCTATATTCAGCAATCTAGTAGTCGCCCAGAAGGTATTGAATTCAGTTTCTTTTAAGTCTATGTTATGACTGCACACACCAAATTCTCCACCAATTAGATAGCAAGTCATCGAAGATCCTTCAAGTTTCTCTGTGATTTCAAATAATTTATCTTTTGCGTCAGCGATTTCGTTTACTAAATTTTGAGCCCGTTCTTGGTTTGATTTGGGAACCAAAGAAGGGTAATTTCCTTTTGTTATGCCGGCCAATTGAGCAGTCAGGGATGGGGTCCACAGGACTATTCCCAACAGTTCAGTAACATCTAGTCCCTCAACGAATTGACTTGGGTGTATCTTTGGAGGGATCCTTGTGTCGAGCATACAACCGCTATACAAATCCAGCAACAACCCCTGTGATATTTGTCCACGAAGTGTAATGGTTCGCAGTCGTTCGCCTGGCCCGGCACCCTCAAACTCGCGGGGGGTTTTGCCTTTGCTCAAGAACGGGGCAACATAATGCGGCACCCAAGAATCGATCTCGATGTGGACTGCGAGTTCGCCTACTTCAAAATCTCCTTTTTTAACTACAACACTCCATCCACCGACTTTGGCGCACTCGATGTTATCGGCGCCCTCAATAGGGTGAATGGAATCAATTTTTCTTATTGAAGCCAATTTTCTCATGTTAATTCCTCTGGCGTTCCAAGTGGATCGTACCCAACATTATCGTTCTCTGATTCTATCCAAGTCTTGTGGATAAGCAATCCGTCAAATTCAGTACTCCAATACCAGCCCTCTTCGAGTTCTTTGGGAGTTAATTCTTTGGATTCAGTTAGCATGAGCTCATCGTATCGGTCTTTTGTCATTCGTAATCTCTTACAATGACTCCCACAGGAAATCGGGGAACATTTCCGTTTGTAAATCCTTGATACCGAACAGTCAGCATCTTGCCGATTGCCAATGATGGATCCTTCAAGAATGGCTTCAAAGTTTCCAAAGCCCCTTCCATTTTGCAATTGAAGTTATCACCATCCTTGGTAACACACTCAAAGATTGCGCACTCTTCCATGCGTCCTCGACCGGCATCTAGTCCGACAATTTCGAATTCGGCATCATCGAACTCTTTGATTTTCTGCAATCCAAAGCTCCGCCGATACTCGTACATCGAATCGGCATTGCGAACCATTAGCCCTTCATATCCCTTCACACGATCATGTGTGAAATACTCCATGAGTTCACTTTCGTTTGCCACTTTTCGTGTTTCAACTGTAACCAATGGTGCCTTAAAACACAATCCCTCGATTGTCTTTGATCGGTAATTGAAGGGAAGATCATCGCAGGCAATATCGTAGATGTGATATTGAACAACTTCGTGCCCAGCCTTTGGAGTTTCTTGACGAACGAAACTCACAATCTGTTCAAACTTGTCTTTGTAAGTGTGGTTGTAAAGTTCACCGTCGAGAATCAGATTCTCTTTGTTGTCTCCCAAAGCAAGTTCAACTGCGCGAGCAATATGTGGCACTCCAGTAATAAGTTTTCTTGTGCGACTCCACAGAGTGCATTTGCCGTTCTTCACGATTGCAATACACCGAATACCATCAAGTTTTGGTTGACAGTAAGCAGGATAAACGATCTTGTGTGCATGATCTCTGAACTTCTGTGCCAACATCGGCTCGATGCCGCCAGCAATAAGTTTATCGACCTTGCCGGTCTTTGCGTCGGTAATGTTCTTCACATATCCACTTTTGAGTTTCTTTTCCCACTGAGCATATGCTTCAATGAGTGCTTGTTCACCGGCCGAAGTCTCATTGACTTTGCCAATGTGCTTTCCATCCAGAATGGTCTCACTGGTTGTCTGAAACTTTCCGCCGACCTGACCATACACTTTCGTGATGATATTGCCGTGGACGGTAATTGTCCATTGCTGGATGCTCCCATTGCTGTTCAGCGAATAGAGGGAAGGGGTCAATCCATTAGGATATTCCACGGTTTTGGTTTTTGCGGGTTTGGGGCGATGCGGGGTTTTGGGTGATGATTTCATACCCCCTAATTGTACCACATATTTGATAATTGTCAATGGGCAACGCCAAAATTCAATATTTGAATTGGGTCAGAATAAACCCATTTTATTGAAATAAACCTATTTATTTGGTATAAATGAGTTTATTTGGGGATTTGGATATTAATGGGTTTATTATGCATTTGCAACATAAACTATATTAATGAGTTTATTATGCATTTGCAATAGTAACTATATTACCAGATCTTGTCAAAATTCTAGCGTCTTTAGAACCGCAAAGTATTGAACCCGTAAAACCCGTAGCAGAAATGGTTGGTGAAAAATCAACAACAGAAGTACCAAACGCAAAAATATTTGATATTCCTAATACAGAATTAATTGGAAATTCTGAAGATGGTTGAATTGTTCCGCCGTATGAATAAATTTTACCAATACTAGAAGACCCGTTGAATAGAATTTGCCATTCTGGTCCACTTCCGGAGTTAGAGTAAATATTATTTATTGTAGTGACAGCCGCTGATATTGTTGATATCGAGCAAACCGGTGTTAGAGTTTGATTGACCGGAGGAGTTAGCCAAAGCGTTCCACTCGGAATGAGTGCCCCATCCGTTGTTCCTGCTACATTTGTACAAGTGAAACCACCGGTAGTTTTGATATCACCGTGTATAATCAATTGATCTATAGATTTCAATGAACCAACAGATCCAACCGCACCCAACAAGAATTGTTTGCAAGAACTAGTACGATCAAGAACAATTATATCAACAGCAAATCCGCTGGTGTCTGATGTGTTTATGATTGAGGAAGTATTGTTTGGGTATGCATTTCCTGAGTTTACAAATCCAGAATTCGGAGATAGATTTATAAAATTAATGTTGGTATTTTCAAAAAATATATCACCACCCAATGTGTTATTTTGTTGAACTACTGTATTCCACACGCCATTCAAATGAAGATCCCCATGACTATAATGAGATGATGATGCTGTTGGTATTGCGGCGAGGAAGGATGCTCCACCTTCCTTTAATGTCTCTGTGTTTTGTGCAGTTCCTGATTCTCTCACAATGCCCGTTTGTCTGTAATATATGTTATTAGAACCATCATACACTGCACCGGTAGCACCCGCGGTCGAACCAGTAACTCCGGAAAAATAACAGGTGGTCAACTCGGCAGCAGAGTCTATAACAGAACCTATCACCTTTATGTAAGTATCATTCAGTGCATTTGATGGTCTTTCAATTTGGAAAGTAATTCCTTCGGTAGAAGCTTCTTCTGCTGTTGCTCCTGTTGTGAATCCTGAACTTGGATCTATAACATTGACTGTGATCGTTATTCCAGTAACTCCCCATTCTGGGTTTAAAAATATTGCACCTGTCGAACCAGCAACTCCACTTGTAAGAGACCAAGTTCCGTTGTAATTAGATTTTGATGCCCATTCGTTCAAAATTGTTGTATTCAAATATCCACCAATTTGCGAGAATGGGTAGTTTGGGTGGACTGTTATGTGACAAGAACCATACCGTTCTACAGTAGTACTTCCTGCTGTTGATCCATACCACACATTACCAATAGCAGAACCGGAAGCAGAAACACCACCAAAAAGCAATGGTGAATAAATGGTTTGTTTTGTCGGCACCTGATAACTCACCGAATCTGTGATATGACCGAAATAAATCTCGTCTCCACCTATAGGAAATCTCGTAGCAGGTACTATCGTGGCAACGACCCCGGCCTCATTGGTTGAAGGATATTGCAGAACAGACCAATTTGATTGTTCTGTCCAATTCAAAGAACTTACATTTGCCGCTGTGCTGCCAATCCAATAAAATCTTTGCTGTGCCATATTAGTTCTCTTTTGTTAATAAACCTACCGATAGACCATTGCCTTGTATTTAGACATCATGGTTTTTGAAGTATTTCATCGTACATCCCACCCATTTCGCACCAATGTAAAAATAATTGATCCCATTTGTTCCCCTTGTTTGGCTAGATGAAATCCGTGTTTTGACGCGAATCTTTTAATCATTGCTTTATACAAACGGCTGCGAGAATCGTTTGAACCGCTTCCTTTGTCTGCACTAAAGGACAATTCGTTTACTGTTTCGTTTTTGTTTAAATCACCTAAAACTGCCAAAGTGGTGGCAAATATAGAACCAACATGCTTGCGAACAACTTCCATGTTTTTTTTTCTGTTTGACTGATTGGCCGCGGTCCGCGGTGATCCTACCATCCACCGTGAAGAAAAAATCCCAAGAATCAACAACTCCCGCCGTGGTGTTTTTATTTTTTTTCCTACTAGGTGTTGCTGTTGCTTCATATTCTTGTGATGGCGTACCAAATACTCCCGACCAATCCCACCCCCATTCTGATGCATTACCGCCTCTCTCGCTCATGACAACAGGAAATGGACGGTCAAACAGTTCGGTGATGTATTGAGTGAATCGTTTCATTTACTGCCCAATCGCAAGTCAAAAATGCTGTTTGGAGTATCGTCCATATCATGAATGGTATATCCTGGGAACATTGATCTCAGAGCAGTATCAACGCGTCTCTTGCCTCTTTCCAATGCTCTGTCAAACATGATACTGTTTCTTGTTCCCTTTGCGCTAATCAGAGTAACGATCTTTCGTATCTTGTCCACTCTACCTTGGTATAGCGGCATCTCGGTGCAAATATTAACTCCGGAGCAGGCTGTCTTTCCATCCTTTCGATACTGTGGAATATCATCGTGAATATCTTTCCGGTGTTTTATCTCCCACAACACAACTTCCTTGCCATTCCACCACCACAAGAAGGGCAGCATTTGGGCATCATGATCCCTCTCGATCCCCCACACTTTTCTGGCAGTTGCGTCCAACTCTCTTGCAGAAGCTGAATGACCAAGATCGATATATTGGAGTGGTACGTGTGTTCTCCACGCAAACTCCGCTTTAATTTTCTCTGCATCCTGCGACTGCCTTTTCTTCTCGGCAGCAGTCATTCTCTTGGCCCGCTTTGGCGGAGCAACTCTCATGATTATTTTTTCTAGGATGTATTGAGCGAATCGTTTCATTATTTTTTCGGGGACTTCTTCTCCGCCTGATCCTTTAATGCCCTATTGATTGCACTCGTCTGATCGCCGCGTTTCTGCACCATCTTCTGCAATTCCCCATCCTTCTTCAACTTCTTAAAAATTTGATTCCTCTCATACCATTGGTCGTAGTTGGTTCCTTCTTGATATGTCTTGGCCTTGTTTTCGGCAGCACGGCGGGATTTCATCTCCTTCTCCCTCGCGATTACACGAATCTCCTCTGGAGTAGCTCGGTCCTGTCTAGGCATGGCGCCTTTTTGCCATGTTTTGAACCGAGCTTCGATGATCTCTAACCATCGCCCCTCTTGTTTGTTCCAACGATATCTTGCTCCTCCAGGAGTTATCTTATCAGTTTGCGGGTGCACTCCTGTCCCTCCAGCCTCACGGTTTCTTTCGTAAGGACTGAGATGCTGTCCTCGGCGAGCAATAATATCTCTTGTTGTTTTATTTCGGTTTTCAAGATGTTTCGGTCTAGGTTTAACAGGAGCTTCGGTAATCTCTGATGCGCCATCAGTAGTTTCTTCGTTGACACCATTGTACCTTGCAAGCAATACTGTGCTGTATGTTGATTCATGATGGGTGCTGCCATTCTGGACATCCACACCACCGATCTCTAAATTTTTGTGGTCAAAACTCTTCCATTGCTCGGCAGTCATTATACTGAATTCGCTTTCTTCGATATTCTTGAACTTCATATTATGTTGCGCCTTATAGACAAGAACACTTCCGGGACCTTTTATTCCCTTTTCTAAATTTGTATATAATTTTTTCAACGATGACTTTTCTGCATTTGTCCATTGAAATTGTTTTACGAATTTTTTAAATTCCTTATCACTAACCCGATCTACGGTTGGTGTTGTGGACATAGTTTTATTTTCGGTCATAAATTGTGTAAAATTTTTCATATCTTTCCTTATTGTTTCTCGGTAATCATAGCGAAACACAATTCTCGTGTTTCGCTACCGGTAGAGTATTTTTCTCCACCCCATTTGACAGTGCCTTCTCCGGTCATAATCTTTCTATGAACATCATTTGGAATTGATACTCCCCATCGTTGCTTGAAATATGAATGAAATGCACTCGAATAGTATCGAAATGCAAGAGCGGTTACTGACATTACTGGATCTGCTCCGGCTGCTCTGATTTCCGACATTGCCAGATCTTGATATTGTTTTTGAGTTGTGTGGTGCCAAGTAGGAACTTCTTGTGTCCAAATACGAGTCCATTGGTCGGGAGTTGGGGATTTGGTAATTTTGGTCCACTTTGGGGGCCATGACTTATCGGTCGGGGACCAAGTTTCAGTAATAAATCGTTTATACCGTTGCATATGTGTATTTATAAATATGGGGTGCGATCCTTTTCTCAATATCTTTCGGATGCTGCAGACCCCAAGACCCGTAATTACAGAGCAGAACGCCTGAAATTTTATGGTGGTTCGACACCAACAGCAAATCAATTAAAAAATAGATCAAAAAAGGTGTCCAGAACTGTGATACGAAATCGAGCAAACAGGCAGGGCAGAACAAAAATTGGGGATGGTAAGGACATTGACCACAAAGACGGCAATGCTCTAAACAATGCCGCCGCGAATCTTCGGGTGATGGATCGATCTCGAAATCGTGGTCGAAATAATAACAAATAAAAAACTCTCCCTATTCAGGAGAGTTTGTGAATGACGAGTTTTGTGTCAAAAAAACTAGAGTCGCGTCCGATATTTTGAAAATACCAAATTAACTTGATCTTTTCCACAGGCTCTCCACCAGCGCATGAACTTTGTCCAAGGCCATGGTCTCCAGACACCGTTCTCCTTGTCTTTATAGAACTCACGGATGCGCTTCTTTACCGAAGGCAGGAGAGATTCGACTGTTTGGGTGTAGACCGCAAACTTACCATCTTCCGCTGATATCGCAATCGCGACTTGCGGAACAGGTTCACCGATGAACTCGGATACAGCGACCGCATATGCAGCAGCCTGCAGGAAGTAATCAGGAATTTCTCCGCGTGTCTTTAGACGATACGAAGATTTCCAATCGATCACCGTAAGAACTCCGTTCATACGAACAAGTGCATCCATGCGACCTGCGACTCGTAAAGTGCGACTCCACACAGTTGTTTCCAGGACCTCGTATCCACCAAGTGAATCCAAGAATGGGCGAATCTGTCGAAACAGATGTCCAGTATCGAGACCGTTTGGACTATTTGGAATTGGGGGAACTGTTCCGTCCCGCATATAATTTTCAATAAACTTATGAAACTCTGATCCTCTTCGCAACGATCCTGTGGAACCGTTCGGTCTTTCGAGTCTCCATTGTTCAAACACCTTGCGAGAATTCCATCCCATGACGGTAGTTACGCTAGGATAACGAGCACCCGTAGGGGTAACATAGATTCTGCGACCACCTTCGTTGATGCACTGTAATTCAGGAAAATCTTTCAATCTCCACCATACAGATCAGACGCAAAATCATGTCCCTCAAAATCCTCAAGATCCTCATAATCTTCTGGATCAGGATTTTGGGCTGCGGCTTGTTCATCCAAATCCCACTCATCGCCATCATCGGCAAAGGTGGTTTCGGTTTCACCATCATCCAATGGTTGATATTCGGGTGCATCATCGTGCATGAATTTAGGATCCCATTCATCTGATGTAAATAAAAGATTACTCATGAAGTTTTCTTCTTACTTGCAAACAACCCGTGTCCCATTCCAATACCCAATGCAAAAGAAACGACCAACAGGGTAGAGATCAGTACAGTATCATACAAATTTGTAGTCACCTCGGCAGCAGGCTGCATAGTTGTAGAACAAATCTGTACTGCCTTCTGTTTAAATTCTATTTGAGGAAACGGTGGTGGAACTGTGAGTTGGTGTTGAGCAACATTCGGTTGCATACCCCAAGGCACATTTCGCACAAACTCGACAGGAATTCCTGCTTCATGTGCAATACTCCAACGAGCATTTGCGCCGATCTCCCATTCTCGGAGCGGAATATATCCGTCCGAAGAAAAGGATTTAAGTTCCAACCAACGATTTAAAAGCATTGGTTCGTACAATGAAGTAATTGTTTCTTGAGAATTCAAAGAACATTCTCCGAAATTGTTGGAGCAGGGGTTGCAACGACTGGAGGTCGCCCCTTGACATTCTTTGATCCAGCCTTGCGACCACGGGTGTTGTTGTTCACCAGTGTAGGATCATTCAGCCATGTCATCGGTTGGTTCATTTCAGGAATCAAATAATTGCCTCGGCCAGCACGGCGCAACTTGTCGGATGCAATCCATGCAGGTACGGCAATATATACAGAATCAGAGTGCAAAAGAGCAATCAGATCGTCGCGGGAAACAGTACATTCGTCATACACGGTTAGTGCAGTACGATGAGCATGAACCCATCGAATGAATTCGATTTGTCCTGGAGTGTAAGAGGTGCGGAGGAGAGAGTTGTGGGTTGTTGCGGTAGAATTTACCATTTTATATAATCCTTTCAAGATTAACTTTTTGAATCGTCAGCGACAACGGATGTTGCACAAAAACTGACAGTGAAATTTTTAGAACGGGGGAGATCCTGCTGTTGCGGTTGTGTTGGTTTCCACGGGAGCAGGTGTTGCCTCCGGGTTTGCGCTCGCGTCGATCTTTGTATAGAACTCCATGAACGCAGTTTTGGTTTCGTCATCGAATCGTGAAACACACCGTTCGATGGATTGCATCTTGTCTCCGAACACGCTGAACGCGAACACAATGTCGCGCAGTCGTCGGGTGGTGATAATTTCACTCACGATTTCCTGTTTGAATGATTTGCGAATAATATCCGCCCATCCAACAAGTGCTGCAGTAAACGCAGGATCATCGACCCCGAGTGAACTCGCATATGCGTCAAGAATTTTCTTTTCTGTGGCAGGAGGAGCATAATCCTGTTCGTAGGTGAAACGATAACGATCCAAAAATGCTTCGTTCATGATGTTGGTTCCGGCAAATCGACCATCGGTACTGCCCTTACCCTTGGTGTTCGCGGTTGCGACAATAGTAAATCCCGGAGCGGGACGAACAATCGATCCGATCTTCGGAATGAACTTGCCTTTTCCCTCAAGGACACTTTGCAAGCAAAGGGTCAAATGCGATCCCAGATCCACTTCATCGAGAAGAAGAACTGCACCGCGTTGCATTGCAACCAGAACAGGACCGGGGACGAAACGAGTCTCGCCACCAAGAAGTCGAAACCCACCGAGCAATTCATCCTCGTCGGTCGCTGCAGTAAAGTTGACGCGAATACATTCGCGACCCAACTTTGCACAAATTTGCTCGATCATTGTGGTCTTGCCGTTTCCGGACATTCCAGTGATGAACAAAGGACAAAAAGCCTTGCTCTTCAACAACTGGGTAATTTCACGATAGTAACCCCACGCAATATAGTTGGGGTCAACATCAGGAACAAATGATTGCGCATAATCGTTTCCGGTGAGTTGTGTAATCATCGAAACGGTATCGGAGGACATTGAAACAGGAACAGTCGAACTGGTCGAAACTTGCGCCGACTGCGGAGCAACCACGCATCGAGTAGATCCCTTCACCTTCACGACAGTCGCCTTTGCCTTTGCGCCCGCGGGTCTGCCGCGTTTGCTGGTAGTAACGATGAACTGGGATTGGTCCGCAAACAACTCAGGAAAAGAGTACACCGCCCGGCGAACCTTTCGCTCTGGTGTGGTGACCCAAATAGGGACCGCAGAATAACCCGCGGATTTGCTCCACTTGACCAATTCTGCAAATGGAATTTCGTCCCCGTGGCTCTTATGGTACGGCTTTGCGAACGGGAGAATCGCATTAATATATGCGAGATTGGAATTCGATACGGTATACTTGGTAGTCATAATTCAATTATATCCTATATTTGACTCAAGTCAAGCCTAAAGTTCAATATTTGTCAAAAATGTCAAAAACCCCAGAATCTTGCAGAAACCCTCGTTTTTTGAAGAATAATGAGGGTTTGTTTGGGAGGGTCCGATAACCTTGTGGATAGTCCGATAACTGGTCGGTTTGCTCATCAAATAAGAAAGCACTGCTTTTATAGGCGTTTTTCACGATTTAGACGAAATGGACGGATTCCACTCAAATAAGGTTATCGGACTCACTGTCAATTTTCAATGTTGGTCGAAGTGTCAAAAATGGACGAAAAATGTCCGTTTTTGTATATGTTAGCACACAGCAACAGTCAAGTATTCCTTGACGGTTCAAATTGAGCTACTAGAGCTCGCGGCACGGATTCACCATCGGACGAATCGAATGGCGTTCCCATCCACCTGTTTCGAGAACTCCCCAGACCCCTCGGGCCTGCAGAAGATATGCCGATTCGACCCATCGCAGACTTTCACAAAATTCTGTTATTTTTCCTTCGACTGCATACCATTGAGCAGGCATTGGCTCCCCTCCCGTTGGGTTTCTGAACATAGAGCGATTGGAAGTTTTCTTTGGTACTGCGAATACAGGATGCATATCCCAACATAGAGATATAGCAGCAGTATTACTACAGACGGTGAACCGACACACACCAGTCATTCCGAGCAAGTGCACATTGACATCGGCAATAGTCAGTCCCCATTCTGAAAGAAAATCCGAAGAAATTATATTTTCCATACTAAGACGCAGCCAAGACTTTGGTATTACAGATAGTACCTCTGGTGTGAGACCGATGGATAATGATTTACTTATCGCCATCGTCAATGGAGATATTAGTGTGTAGGTAGGAACTCCCATCTTTGGTATCATTGTAGAGTGTACCTGGAGATTGCGAAGATTTGGTGTTGTTATTGTCATGGTGTTGGTATTGATATATGACCAATTGAGTCTGAAACATTTTCTTCATTCCATCCGGCGGCATTTAGATCCAGCCAAATTTCTCGCGCTCGGTCGATATTTCTCTCTTCGGTGTAGTACATACATTTAAAATATTTTATAATAAGTTCGTCATTCATCCCACCGCAGACTAATGGATATATTTCCCAATGGAGATACACTCGCGATGGGGTGTTGCGTGTTGTGGGTGTTGGTATGTATGGTAAAAATCTGCACACGACTCGCACAGTAGTATTTAATAAGTTTATTCTAAAAGATTTTGAAGTACTGGAAGGCAGAATACTAGTGGGTAACCAACTCTTGTTAGTCCAACTCGTTGTCTCTACCATCCAAGGAGTAGGCATATGCTGACGAACAGTCAAAGGAAAATATCCTGAAGAAACCGTGAGCGTAATTTTAGAAGCGCCAACTACAGGACTTGCCATAATAAATGGTTTACAGCCCCATGATCCGGCTCCTGCTTTTAAAAGAGATGGTGGAATTTGAAAAGGATTTAATTCTACTAGGGGCTGCATGGCATACTACTCATGTCGGTCGAAAATGGTGCAGAACGAGTTTCTGATTTCCACCCATGTTCATTTAGATTCGTCCATACTTGTCGTGCGATGTGGACAGGCATGGATTGTCCGACTCGTAGAGATTCTGTTAACTTTTTCACAGAATAATGATATTCTTCTGCACCGGGCACATATGGAATATCGGGATACAGTTCCCAATACAGGCAGACCATTGGTACATTAGAAATCTTCGTCATTACACAGAATCTGCACACTGCGCGTATCTTGGTGTTTGCTATGAGGAGATTCCACTCTACAGTAGTGATATCAGAATCAACTCCGCGTTGTAGTCGAATGTTGCTTGCCTTAAACACCCAGTCCAATGGAAGGGATTCGCGGAGAGAACCGGAAAATGCATCTCCTGGTTTTGTAATGTTAATTTGAATTTCGTATTCGTGTGGGTCATGATGAACGGTCATCAGGCCAGTAATCTCAGGACTAATAAGTATGTGTTGTTTTGTGTCAATACTAAATGCGTTGGTATTGGCAGGCGATCCATTTGGAGACGAGAATTGTACCGGTGTAAATTGAAAAGGTGTAAATTGCATCATATTTATTTCTCAAAAATCACATCTGCCTCGTACCCACCCATCACGACAATGATCAGTCCAGTTTCTGCGAGCGATTCTTAGAGGAACTGTACCGACCAGTTCCATAGACACACAATAATCTTCACACTCTGATGACTCCAAAGTAGGGTCTGAAAATTGGAAATAAATTTCCCAATACAACGCGGCATGTGTCGGCAACCTTTTCTGAATGGGTGAACTCCGCGACACAGTGCGGCCGCCAACTGTGAAACGAGCAACTCCATATATCGTTGAGGCGAAGGCAAGATCAGTGAGGGCAAGTCGAGTGTTCCGGTCAATGTCATTGTATTTTATTGTCTCGATGTTGGATCGAGCTCTTTCCATCCAGTTCTGTGTGTCTGTGCAGATACAGGTTGACATTTGGAGCGGAAGAGAAACTTGACTCATATACAACGGAGAGTGTAGGGTATAAGTGGTGTAAAGTCCATAATTCGGATCCCACCCTTTGGGCAGTTTGAGTTTCCGTAGTGGAGAGTAATGTTGACTTGCTGTTGTGTTCATTGTGTTCTGGTCCATCTCTCTATGGTTTCAAGGCGATTCCAAGATTCTCTCGCGTCTATTAATGGTCGAGACTCCACGCTCTGCTGATTCGCGCAACTAATCTCGATGCGATGTTGCATCTCGTCAAAATTCATTCCGCGATGCCGATCCGCAAATGAATATACAGGATATATTTCCCATAACATTGATACTGTCGGTGATGCGGCAGCGACAGAAAATCTACAGACTGCATATAATTCTACGGCATAGAGCATCATGTTTGATTCCAACATGATTATTCCTGTAACCATGTCCTGGGACAGATCAATCCATCGACGGGTTTGGGTGATGATGGGAGGTAATTGCCGATTTCCAAGACGAAATAGTGGAGACACCATCTCATAAGTGTTGATTCCGGCAGGCGAGAGCACCGACCACCAATTTGGCAACTTGAGAGGTCTTCGGAATGGTTGCGGAGGATGAAGTGTCGTTGTCATAAGATTATACTGACATTTGGTCGAGTGTGTTCCAGCGAGATGCCACAAGGGATGTCCAGGTTTCTCGCGCGCCCTCGATGCGAAGGTGCTGGATACTTTGTTTTTCTTTGCAATAATTCTCTGCTGCGTCTTTCCGACTCTGCGTCACATCGGTATTAAATACAGGATACAATTCCCAATCCAAGGAAATCCATGCCGCTGTTTGATTGGAGAGTTGGAATTGCATGGCGGTGAAACGACAGACTGCAAAAATTCCAGTCAATTCTTTGATGGTAACGTGTCTAGTAATAAGACCATTGTATCCTTGTTGGATCCATGCGGCTGTGGAAGTTGAATCACTTAACACAATAGGCACAGAACGATAGTGCACGGGAGAAACTAGCGTGTAGGTTATTAAATTATCATGGGGCCAGTTGTCGGGCACAAAGAGTGGTCTTAGTCTACTGACACCACACAATGGGAATGGTGGGGTGGTCGTTGTCATGGTGTCACGATCAGCTGAGCGATTTGACTCCATCCATCGGACACTCGGTCAGTCCATGTTGCGCGAGCAGCAAGGAGTCCGTTGGTCTGGATGGATCGTTTTTCGTCACAATAATCCTCGGTGAATTGTTGACTCCGCGAAGTATCTGGGACAGAAAATACAGGATACAATTCCCAACACATGGCAACCGTTTTTGCAAATGATGATGCAATGTCATTAGTGACAGTGAATCGACACATGATAAACATTCCGGTTAATCCTGGAGGAGCAACAAATCCCGCGGACGGATGGGAAACAAGACCATTGTATGCATTTTCGACCCATGCCTGGGTATGAAGAGATTCACTCTTTAATTTAATAGGATTGTCTCGATTGTGTACAGGGGACACCAGAGTAAAAGTGACCAAGTGGTCGAGCTCGGCAGACCACCCTGTAGGAAGTCGTAGATTGATAAGGGTTGTCGTAAGGGGTAGAAGTTTTAAAGATAGTGTCATTTTTAGTTCCGGTTTTAAAGTTCATGCTGTGGACTCTTTAAGCTGTTTGGCAAGCTGTTGGCTTGCCAAGTTTTTTTGTTTTGCTTCACACATTATATCTGCGTGTGCATTAAATTCTAGTGCCCACGTATTGCAGGATGTGTTCCAGTACCACTCGCTGTGTGCACGAAGCTTAGCACGAGTATACCCTGCAGCAAGGCACGCTTGCAAGTCTGGCTTTGTATTAGGGTCAAAATCAACTAAAACGTCGTCGCGACTTATGCTGTAGTGAATAACTGGGCGTACACCGCGCCAGGATTCCCATAGTCGTTGTACGCGGCTGTCGTCAGGAGTAATGTATTCACCTGTTGCAATCCAGTGATGATGAATATCAAGCACTAAAGCACAAGTGTCTACTAGCTCTAGCGAAGCGTCTAGTCCCCATGAAAACTCTGCGTTTTCAATGGTTAAGCAATTGCGTGCTGTTTGACTTAGTTTGCTCATAACTGCTTTAATGCCTGCAGGTCCTCCCTTGCCGCCAACGTGTACATTGCATTTAAAGTCTTGAAACTTACGGCCATAGCCCATGTAACGAATAAGGTCTGCGTGATACTCAAACTCTAGTATAGAGTTCTCTACTACGCCAGGATTCTCACTGGCCAGCACGCAAAATTGGCCTGGGTGAAAGCTTAGTCGCACATTGTGCTCACGAGCAACTGCACCGATTTTAGCAAAGCGAACTTCTAGCTCGCGTATTGTGTCTGGCTCAAAGTACCACCACATCCATGCATCGTGAGTATAGGCAGGCAATAAATCGCTGCTTAACCGTAACATACGTGCAGTGGGGGCCTGTTTAGCAAGCCACAATACTTGCGCTAATACTGCGTCTGTGTTTTTACACATAATACTGTAAAGTCGTTCTGTGGCTTTGTCACGGGTCTGGCTGTTAAGCCATGTAATAGTAGTTGTGCTGGTGTTGAGACCCACCCAAGCTTTGCCTTCACTTTCATTAACTTTGCAAGCAAAGCCAATACGTTTAACTGGAGTATTAATTGTATTCATAACCATAATTATATAAAATTTAAGTTAACAAAACAAGTAAATATTTACTTACCAAAGTTAACTAAACAAAAGTGACAAATAGGGCTACCATCTAAGTCTGGTACTAATCGTTTTTTGGGCCACCAAATACTGCAGTGATCGCAGGTATCTAGCTACCTTTTTATTTGGGGTTTTGCTGACCTTGACTTTGTTTGATTTGCGGGCGGGTGATTTCACGATAGGTTTCTTTGTTTTCTTTGTTTTCATGTTGTTTCCTCGATTGGCTTATGCTTTCCACAGGTTCGCCGATATCCGTCAGCAGTAGGAGTGCCGCAGGAACTATACTCCCAGCAGTACGGTTCGTCACACACACTCACAAGTTTGATACTACTCTTGCATTGTGGACAGCCATAGATGGATATGTTATCTTCGACATCGAATGGATTTTGAGCAGTCAGTATTTCCTCATTCATTCCTTGCCAATCACATTCATCACATTTCACTTTAAAGTTCATGAATTGACCCCACGCAGACGAGCCAATGTAGCAGCGTTGTAGTCCACAGAGACCAACACTTTAACGTACTCTCCGGTCGTCTGTATGACCTGTTGAACCCCTGCAATGGTCCCGTAGCCATAGAACTCCTCGCCGACCATGAGCATTGGTCCGCCCTCAAAGTCGAACATATTGGGGGCGACGCGAACAAAGGCAGAAACTCCACTGACTTCGAAGATTCCCTTGTCTTCGTCGATGCAAGTGATGGTTCTGGGTTCGGAGTATCTGTTGTGTGTTGTGATTGTTTCTTTCATGACTTTTTCTTTCATTTTGTTCCTTTGCGAATTTTTTCATATTGCACAGTATCCTCGGCATCTTTAACATCCTCAAGGGAGAACTGGTATTCTGCATGATCCATGGCGTGTTTGATATAGGACTTCATTGACACCTTGGCGAGTACAAGTGCACGGGAATTTGCCTTCTTCAAGGCAGCCTGTGCAATTTGTAAATAGGTTTTGCGGGAGTGGGATTTCATGATAGTAGTCTGAGTTTTGCTCATTTTGTTTGTTTTCATTGTAATAGTGTCCAGCCGTCAGAAACCAGATCGGTCCACGAAACGCGGGCGAAGCGGATGGGTTCTGTCTTCAGAGTATTTGATTTGGTGCAAACATCTGTCATGTCCTGTTGATACAATGCCCAGAGATACTCTGAAGATCTGTAGTTGTAGACAGGATATATTTCCCAGAACATGGCAACGGTTCCGATGTGCTTGTTGCGCGCAATCCGCACATCGGAAGGACAGAATCGGCAGACACCGTGAAATGCGATGACTCTAATAATTTTCAGTCCGTGTGCAGTATGATCGTTATCACTATACGGAGGTTGCTTCATAAAATTTTCACGGGCAGACAATAACCACTGATCTGTAGTATTGTTTCTCACAGTAAAAGGAGTAGGCAGGAAAGGTGCTGTACACTCTACTTGTGGAGAAATTAATGTATATGTGTTCGTGGAGTGCCATTGGTCGGGCACCTGCACAGGTCGCAGGGAACTGAGTCCGGTGGGGAGAAGTGCTGAAGTGGTCATGGTATCATTATATCACAAAAATGGGGAATATCAAGTGAAATACTCGAATATGAAATCTTGATATTTGAAAAGGTTACAGGGGTGATTTTTTTGGGGAAAAATTTTTGGAACTGTCAATATTTGAAAAGAATTAATGGATTCACTGGGACGGGCTAGCGAAAAATTACCCCCCGCCCCCAAAGTCATTTTATACTGTTGTCCGACATCAATTCCATTTCGATCATCTCGGCACCATACGCCGCAGTGAGATGCTGAGGTTCCGAGCCAATATCATTGACCTCGGCCAAGTCATCCCTGAGCGCACCCAGTCCACCTGTGAGGGCAACGAGGGCAAGCATATACTCCTTGAGTTCCGCCACGGCCTTCTTCATTTCAATAGTCGGCTCATAGTCCTCGGCATCTTCGTCGGGCACTTCTTGCTCCAAGATTGATCGCACAGCGAGTACAATTAATTTATTGTTGGTCAATCCCATGCCAAACTGCAGCAGTGTGGCTCTGAACACATCAAGGTGTCCAATTAAGATATTTGCGGGCATTGGAGATACGATAGTTTGCTTTGTGTTCATATATTTAAATCCTTAAATTCCTGCCAAGATTGATCCGATGACCGTTCCCACTGAGCGGGACGCCATGACTTGATTCTGTTGTTCTGCAAAGGCCTTGTAATAGAGGGACTTGCCTGACTTACCTGAAGCAACCTGTGCTCGCAACATTCCCCACTTCTCGTCATCCTTGCGACGCATTTGATCTTCAAATTCATCTTCACTTTGCTTTGTATAATAATTGTCCGATGCAGGAGTGCAGGACTGGAAGCGCTTGGGATCGACTACAGTACAGCTCGTCCACCCTGCGGACTTTCCAGTGATCCATCCATGAGACCATGTTTTTTTGTTTTCTACTTCAATTTCGCCAGGGACTGAAGTCAATAGACCAATCCAGTGCAATCTGGTGCCTGTGCGTCGTCGTAGAACATCTCCGGCGATCCATGCACCCCAATGTCGTACTTTTCCCTCTGGCCAGACCGATGCACCAGATCCGAGAGCCTTCTCGTATTGATCATGAGCCTGTGCAGGTGTGAGTTTCGGTTTGAGACCAGTCATCACATCAGGATGATCCGAGGTCAACGTTGGGCAATATGTCACTTTTCTGTATGTTGCACCAGTTTTTGGGTCGCGAAAGATATAATGCTCTCGATATTGATTTACAGCACCCGAATTAATAAAGTCATCCGATGGTTCACCGTCCGTCAGGACGATAGTATGGCAGACTTGTAGATTGGTTCGTTGAATGAATTTAGAAACAAAGTCCGAGCAGGCATATAATGCACCACAAGTAGGAGTGTTTGCGAGACGCCATCGTGCGTCGTGTGATTGTAGTGTTGATAATGAAGCAAACATGGTCTTTGCGGCCTTGTATGTTGGTCCTGGCATTTCACTACTCAACATCCCCAACAATTGAACACCCTGTGACGGCTGAGCAACATTAGGGGAATTCGACCAATCGCTTGGCATATTTCCATTCCCATTATCCTTCCACATATTTGTAGAGAACGCGAGGACTTCAAAGGGAATCTGGGTTCGTTTGCAAAAATCACACAAAATAAACAATTGCTCTAGCACTCCGCCCATTGTGCCGGACATAGAGCCCGACCAATCGACTAGAATGACGATGCCGTGGTTCTTACCATCCGATACGCGAGTCTGGCGGCGGAAGATGTCCTCATTCCACTTCCAACTTTGCATTCTGAGGGTGTCGAGTGTTCCCGTCTTGGCGATTGAAGTTCTTTTCCATCGTTCGGCAGCCTTCTTCTGTTCAAATGCAGTGGTCATTGCAGTAACAGCACCACGATGCCCTGGAACTTCTTTCGATTCCTTCGCAGTCGGTGCTAATGTTTGATTATGGTGTGTTTTACCTTGTATGACGCGAAGCAGTGAGTCCGGAATAGTAGTACGCCACGGAATGACAACATCATCAGGAATCTCATCGAAGTCCAGTGTAGTGATGACCGAAGTCTCATAAGAGTACTCTCGGTTTTTTTGTTTGGCAGATTGCTCAATGGCATCCTCTATCGCATCAATGGTGATTGGAGTAGTAATACCACCTGCTCCACCCGCGACTCCTTTGTCTCCAGTTCCGTCATCTTCCATTTCGACTTCTTCTCCGTCGCCACCTTCACCCTTGCCGAGTTTGACGGTCGCACCGGAGTATTCCTGGGATTCCATTTTCTCTCCCTCGTTCGTACTATCGTAATCAAGGAGGCTTTTCGTCGCGCGGACAACATCAGTCCAAGTCAGGGTGCTATTGACCTGTTCCCAGATCTTCTGTTCCTGAATGTTCCACGTGGTATTTAATGGAGTATGAGTATGTACTCCGACTTTCGCGTGCATATTCAAACGATCACCGAATTGGAGAGTAGACAACTTATCAAGAATGTCTTTAAACTTGCCGGTCTTGACCAATTCCATATATCCGTGGTAGAAATCTCGACGCATACCAGGAAACTTGGTTTGAATCAGTCTTTCGATGCGCGCATCCTCGACGATATTCAAATATCCAGAAGCGGCCTGTTCTGGAATTTTATATTCAAGGGCTAAGGCCTCGATAGTAGACCTCCATCCGTCCTTTTCAGTCCAGAGAGCGTGTCCGACTTCGTGCCCTACGAGCATATCGTATAGGTGAATGGTTGCACCGCCCCATCTTGGAAGGGTGAGCACACGGGTTGAAAGATTAAAAGACGCGGTTTGTGCCTTTGGATCGTGAACAAGTCGAATAGACTCGGCCGCTAGTAAACGGGCGAGTATACTCTTGACGGGTGTGGGTGAACCATCAGCGAGGGCGGCGGGAATAGGTATATTTTGGGCGTTTGACATATTTAAATTATACCAGAACGGGGCGGGTAGTCAAGCCAAACCTTCAAATATGCGAAAATTGTGAAAAAACGGTGTTTTCTTGCAAAGGTTATCGGACTCACTGTCAGTTTTTGCAGTTGCACAAGAGTGTCCAAGTCGTGTCCGATAACCTTGTGGATAAGTCGGGTCCGATAACCCTATATTTCAGTATGGGGCTTGACAAGCCACCCCGTTTCTGGTACACTGGTCTTATGTCAAACAAGACAACTACCGTAAAAACTCCCAAGTCCGCAACTAAGGCTCGCAAGACCCCGCTCTCGGCTGCAATCGCCGCTGCTGATATGGCTCTTCAACGAGCGACCTTCCGCAAGAATGTCTCGTATACGCGAGCGGATACAATCGTGAAGGTCGCAAACCTCAAGGCTGAGTCTCTTCGCACCGATGCGAAGCAGTACGATGCTTTGATCACGACGCTCACTGAGAATCTCTCGGCTTTGCGGACGATGGAAAATACCATCTCTAAGATGGGATTTGCCTCATAAGACCCCCAAGTCGCGCGTGCAGCGCCGCCACATGATGGCCGGCGATCTTTGCACCCCGCGGCTGACATAGCCCCGCCCTTTGCGGGGAGCCTCTCTACGAGCCGCGACGCGCTCGCGCAAAGACACAACGGTGTCCGTATGGGGGCTCCCCGCAGAGGGCGGGGTTTTTTTACGCCCATATTTAAATGTGCGAGGCGTTTGAGGCGTTTGTGAGGCGTTGCGCGACGCTTAGCCTTAGAATGCTACGAACTGCCTCGGAATTTAAACCTATTAATTTAATGACTTTATTAGATACACCGTACTTTATTAGATACACCGTTTTGATGTATACCAATGTTATCACGGTTTAGGGTGGTCAACCGACGGTTTTTGGTGTGCAAATAAAATACCAAATGAATGACTTGATTCGTCCCGTATTAATTAAATTATTTGGAACCGTCTTCCAGCAACCCGGACGTGCTCGAGAGGCGGCCCGGGTGGGGATCAAATAAAATACCGAATAAACCAATTGATTTTAATTGCTAAATTGTCTGCCTATAATAAGAACTTCGTAGTCACTAACCGGTGCTACACAAACTAAAATATGGGCATAAAAAACCCACAGATGATTTGAATCACCCGTGGATTTTAGTGCTTTTATTCGGCAACCCCATTGCACCCAAGGGATTGTCGCCGGATATCGAGGTTCTAGATCCTCGACACCAAGGGGCTTCCACAGCCTCACACCCTGATCGTTGCAGATCAAAAGTGGTCATTAGCCTAGCGGCCGCCCTTTACGGTGGTATTGTCCGCCCTGTATGCTTCAAATGGCACTACAGGGTTTCATTGAAACTATACCATAAAACGGGGAGATGTCAAGCACAATCCTTCTTGGGGAACGTCCGATAACCTTTTGGGAGTTTATGGGAATTCCCTAAACCGACTAAACTCCGCATAACTCTTATGCAGGTGCAAAATTGACAGCGAGTCCGATAACCTTGTGGATAACTGGTGGGTGTTAGGGTTCTGTTAGGTCCGATAACCATGTATTTTTGAATTCTCGACCTCTCCGCTTGACAGGACGTCCGGCTTCTGGTACACTCATTCTATGTCACAAAGGACCAATATCGTCAATTCCCCCGCTCGCCCGCTACCCGGATTCGGGTATTGTGGAGACTGGTGCACAGCACCGTATCCTACTCAACGAGCCACCGCTCGCAAAGCCGTCAAGATTCGCAAGAACGCCCTCATTCGATGGGACGATGCCATGCGGAACACTTCCAGCATGGTTCACTCCTTCGATTCGGGTAAGTTCAATCCACAGCACGACCTCTGGGATCGCGAGATCCTCGAAAGGTCTTTGTCGATCCTCCTCGGAGCCGGTCGCAATCGCTTCAACGCGAACACTGCCGAGTTCCGGACCGTTCAGGATCTGGTCGCGATGATTCGCTCGGAGATGACTCTTTGAGTAATCCAGACCGCGACAACCAAGATACAGTTCCCACGCTCGTCAATCAAGCAATGTATTTGATGCCAGTCCTCAACAACGATGACCCGATTACACTCGATGCCGTTCGCACTTTGATTCAAATTGCTTGCGACCGAGCCCACAAAGCAGGATACGAAGCCGCGACGAAAGACAAGGATGAAGAATTTGAACGCAGGGAGCACGACCTATTATGAACTACAACCAACCTAAATTATATTGGGAAGCCGATATTTCAATGTGGGGAGACATCCAAGAGGATGTGCTCGACGCAGTCGCGAAGAAGCTCGGATTCACATGGACACCAATTGAAACAGGGGTTTGCCTCCGTTTCAAGGTGACACCAGTGACACCAGTTGCTTATACAATGGGCAGGGACGAAATGGAAGAATTTCCAGTCTCCCCCGAAACCCACACTGCGCGCAATGAGGCAATCAAAGCAATTCAACACTTTTGTACTGTATTAGCAGTCGAAACCGAATCAGGCAAGGCTATTGCTTGTTGCCACGGTTATCGACCTTCGCCTTTACAATCCGAACCACCACCAGAACAAACTCACGACGAACGATTGGAAGCACACACCGTGCGTATCCATGCCGATTTAAAGAATGGAATGAAATGAAAGCCAATTCATATAACATCTTGGATCGCGTATTCGATCTTGCCGATGAGATCGAGATCGAGCTCCATGTGCCGACGATGACTCTGCACGAAATCAACACAATCAAAGAATCTATAGTGAAATTGAGTGCCAATCTCGATCTGCTCAGGGACGCGGCGATTATGAAAGGTGAGGACAATGACGGACTATAATAAAGGATTCAATATGTGGTCTCGGCCGGGCAGTGCCAAGAATGAACCACCAAAACGGACTTCAAATATTTCAAACGAACTCAGAGATGCTGCTACTGCCGTCAGGCAGGCTCGCAAGGTTACTGCGATCGCACAGGACAATCACGATGCGATGAAGAATCATGCAGTCAAAGCGCGAGCAAATGCAGAGCACGCACGACTGGACTCTGAGGGGATGCAAAAGATCCTGATTGCTGCACAAGACCATCAATCGACCGTCGAGGACGCACTGTTGAAACTCGCCACGGAATGTAACTATGGTTTTGCGGAGGATGACACGAAATGAAAACATTTATTGGGATTACTTTAATTATTATAGGGTTGTGTTTCTTCTTGAGACGCAAGGAATCATGAAAACTCATCCTGACGATTCCTATCGATTGCAATTATATGCAATTCTCTCTGCTCCTCTCGTTATTTTTGTGGTCTTCTGGGTGGTGTCGCTATGAATCGATTACCTCTATGGATCGTGAAATATAAATTGCACGGCGACCAGGTGCGAACGCTGCGCGCAATCATTGTTTCTGCGAATAATCAGAGTGATGCTCGAAAAGTCGCGCAAAATATGATTCCTGCTGCGAATATTATCGGTGGTCCTCAGCAAATTCGATAATATTTCTCGTTGTATCGACGGTCTCGATGGTTTTTTATGTCATTTCGGCAGTCTACTCTTTACCACACAATAATATATTATTTGTTTGCAACACTTTCCCCCACTTTCCCCCACGTTCTTTTCAAATATTGACCAGAACTTTCCCATTTATTCTTGACAAACTCCCTTTTTATGGTAGAATGACAATATGAACCAAATGAAATATGAATATATTCTACAGGTACGGGACGCCAATGGTGCATGGTACGAACACTCTCGCTTCCTTGCGCGCAACAATGAACACTCCCGGTTTGTTGCCCTAGACCGCGACATACCCGAGCACTGGCAGATCCTCCATGACGACACCGTGATACACGAAAAACAAACACACTTCAAATCCGAACCCTACTAAATATGAAACCCCTCCCCGCCTCTCTATTAGAATCTGTACGTGCCTTTAAAAAGGCACTCAACGAACACCCCACAAACATGAAACCCATGAAACCACCTATCGAATTCACCCTCTCATCCAAAGACCACAAAGGCATGGAAGTCGCCCTCGGCTGGCTCACCCCGCAACTGCGCCGGTGTGCCGGATTCTCCTTGCGCGATTGTGTGTTATCCAAGACCTGTCATCCATTCTCTGTTTCTTCCCAGCGTGTCGCCGACCAAATTCAGGGAGTCTACAAAGAGGTGATGTCGATCCGCAAAAAGGGTGGCGTGACCGTGTTCACCCATGATCCTTGTATGAACTCCTGCACCCTCAAGACCGGTGTGCCGAAGATCGAACTTGATGATCTGGTCATGCGTCCTCGTGGCATCTTCGGTGAGCTCACCGAGGCAGACCTGAGCAAACGCATCGACGCAAACTCCGATGCCTGCTGTCTCGCCGAGTCGCGACTGAACCACAAGTTCGCCACACAGGATGCGATCTTCCAACGCCGCATCGATGATGGGATTCGACTTGTGTTGCCAAAGCATCGTTGGTCTACCACGAAGAAGGTTCTTGATCGACTACTCTTCGTCGTTCAAGTCGCAGCCATTGCCTATGTCGTCCTCAAGGTGTTCGCATGAAGAATATCAAAACCGATTGGCTAGATAATGTGTTCATGGCTGCGATCTCCATAGGAGTGGTCGCAATGATATTGACCTTATCAGGTCTGGGTCTGGCTCTTGTGGTCTGGGTCTTTAAATTAATTCTTTGACCCTGCGCGGGTACTCAAGTGGTCAACGAGGACAGGCTGTAAACCTGTTGGCGAAAGCCTTCGGCAGGTTCGAATCCTCCCCCGCGCATTTCATGGACACTTAGCTTAATGAAAGCCCGCGCTTTGTGCGGAGATGGAAGTGTAACTCTTCCAGTGTCCCCTTTTTGTTCCCGAAACATTGAAAGCGATGTATCAGACTTTTAATCTGAAGAGGAGAGTGCAAGTCTCTACGGGAATATTATATAATACTCTAATGTTCCTCGCCTCTGTAATTCAATGGTAGAATATTTGATTTGTAATCAAAATGTTGTGGGTTCAAGTCCCTCCAGTGGCTTTGTAAGACACTTAGCTCAATTGGTAGAGCACTCCCTTGATAAGGGCGAGGTTATTGGTTCGATTCCGATAGTGTCTATTATGGAGAGGTGGCTGAGCGGTTTATGGCAGCGCTTTACTAAAGCGCCGTGCTCGAAAGGGCATCATGGGTTCGAATCCCATCTTCTCCTTTTTAAATATAGCGTTGCTGGTGAAACGGATTTATCACAGGGCTCTTCTAAGGCCTTATTCTGGGTTCGATTCCCAGGCGACGCGTTTCCAATTTCAAATATTAAATACCTTGACAAAACAATATTTTAATGATACAATACATGATACCTAATAGGGAGCATAACAATAGGAGCACAAAATGAATTATTTGTCCGACCCAAACACAAAACGATTTCTCCGAGTAGTGCGATTGCAGGCAGCAAAATGTCATGTCAGACTTGTGTTGTCAGCAGGGCACCATATCAATGCAGATGGTGAACGAGTCCAAGGAATGTTCACTCCACCTATTCATTCCGGCAACGGCAAATACTGGTCTATCGGTGGTTCAATCAAAGTTGCCATCGGTGGACGCAGATCGGGAGAATGGCTCTACTCCTTGGCTCATGAGTACGCACACTTTTTACAATGGCGGAATGATGATCCTATCTACGAAACCGAAGACTATTTGAAATTAGAAATTCACACAGAGCAGCAAGCCCTTGAACTGTGTAAAGAATTCAAACTTCCTATGCCAAGAAAACAATTACTAATCGAACGCAAAAAATATATCAGCAGACTCAAGCGAAGTCCTGACCGCACTCGATGAACAAATTATCTCACGAATATAGAATGATGGTCTGGATTGCAAACCTTGGTCTCTTACTCACCGGGATGTGTGTTATTAGTGGTATTGCTGCCCTCATCATTCTAATGATTGTTTAGTCTCCAACATCCCTACATACAGGGATGGCAAAAACATTTCCTCAATTTACTCAAGAAGCCATTCAACGAGGGCTGATTGGTTTTCTTACGCGTGGCAGTAAATCGAAGTCTCCTCCAAAACCAAAGACAGCGCCGCGGCACTGGAATTCAATCACACAATTAAAAAGAGGTGATCGTCCGAAGTCTTCCAACTATGGTCCACTTCAGCCCGTAGGAATTGATCCTGATGATGCAGGTCCGGACGGACCCCGTCGACAAAAACTTCGTGATATTAATGATCGGATTCAAAAAAAGAGAGACTCACTCAGATATCCTAAATAATTTACTTGCTTATCGTTACGAAATGTGATACATTATGAAAGTGAAATAAAATGCCAATTTATGAATTATATTGTAAATCGTGTGAGAAACATAGTGATATGTTATTGCCTGTGTCGAAACGCAGCGGCAAAGGTGTGCCCTGTGGAAGTTGTGGAGTAAAATCATTGATTCGGGAGTACATATCTCCACCTGTTACTGGGTGTGATGCCACAAAAGGTCCCGGAAAAGACTTTAAAAGATTGATGGACGGAATGAAACGGGGAGTTCCAAGGCGATATAGAAATAATCTCGACCACGCATCGTCCCTTCGTTGCCGCAAATACGGGCGAAGCTGATTTTTCATACATATAAAAGGAGTGTATCTATGGCAAAAAGAAAAACAAGTTCAATAATTCATATTGATTCTCGCCCAATGAACCCTGCAGTCGCATGGGTTCTTCGTCAAATCACTCTGCCTCATACCATCCTTGGTATAAGATCACCCAACGGATGGAATGGCATAATTGCTACTGCATCAATCATTGGTATTATCATTCTTCTTGTTTCATAAATAAAAGGATTCCTCCATGACTACACCTCACACTTTTAATCGGGATCAATTCCCTGATCTCACCACAAAAATCAAAGCGATATGGAATACTGCAAAGTCCGAGTCTCTGGATGAATCCAAAGATACAGATTCAAAGAAACTAAGGGAACGATTTTCACTGGGCCAGCTGCGCGAACCTCGGCCGCCATCGCCATGGAAACAACGAGGAGACGAAGCCAGAAAGTTGATGCAAGACAAATTAGATAAAAGTCCCGGAATCGTTGCTCGTTGGCGAAAGGATGCGGCTGCGGCACGCGCCAAGAAGAATGTGAGAGAAGACTACGATGATATGGAAGATCTCACAGAATATAAGAGTAGTAAGGGTGTCGATTTGGCGAAGGTTCATGCTGATGCTAAAAAGGCCGGAAAGAAGGTTTCCCTGTGGCACGGCGAAGGCGACACTTTGTACAAGGTCGTCAATGGCAAAAAGAAGGCATCTGGTGTGAAGGAAGATATCCAGATCGACGAGTTGAGTGGTGCTCTCAAATCCCGGTATATCAAGGCAGCCGCGCATGATGCCGTAAATCGAACAGCAGCGGAGGTTCGTGATGACACATTGGATCACAAAACAGATAAACGAGTTAGAGGGATTCGTCGGGCGGCATCATCTATTGGAGATAAAACCGGTAGTATTGTCAAAAACGTCGATAGAGCAATAAGGTTCACCGCGCAGGAACCTTTCGCCTGGCGCGGCCACGGTCTAAATCCCAAAGCAGACCGATCCATAAAAAGCGTAGGTAAGACTGCCGACCGTTTGTCAAAAAGAATCAAGGAAGAAGTCCTCGACGAAAGCGGAGTGCAAAAGCTCCGTCGTGTAATCCAGTCAATAGATAGAAAAACTGGTAAACCTTTTCTTCGTAACAACGTGGACAAGATAAAAGGATTGAAGAGTGCCGGAGGCAAATTGGATACTAAGGTTTTTGGATCAATGGCACCACGACAGCAGCGGGAATGGGAAGTAGGAATGGCTGCAAAACCAACATCCGAACTTGGGAAGAGATTCGACAAGTGGGTAAAAGGTCCCGTGAAAGAAGACTTCATCGACGAAGGCAAGATTGCAAAACTAGGTCGAATGGTCAAGGCGATGTACAAGGGAGAAGGAGAAAAGAATGCACGACTGAAGGCAGCCGTGGATCGACTCGTTCCACAAATGTATTCATCGAGTCTACATCGACGAAAGCTCAATTCTGTTAGTGAAGCAACACGAAAACCTAACACATTGGTCACAGATCGTGTGACGGGCAAACAGTATGATCCTGAAAAGGAAAGTGCCAAACTGTTCAAGAACAAAAAATTCATTGCACAGATGAAGCGTATGAAGAAAACTGACCAATGAATCCTACTACTCCTCATACATTCAATAGCGACAAGTATCCTGACCTCACCGCAAAAATTAAGGCGATATGGAATCAGTCAGTAGATCGTCTTGGTGAAGGTACCACACGCCCTAATCCCCAAGCGAACCCTGCAACCAGATTCAAACTCACAGATGCAGAAGAGCGTGGATATCAGATGAAACAAAAGCGTCTTGCTGCTCGCAAGGGTGCCATAACAATTAACTCTCCAGCGGATGGGAAACCACTTCGCTGGAATAAAGGTCAAAAACGATGGGATGATGTGAAGGAAGACCTAAACAAGTCTATCAGGCGTGGTGTGAAATATGGTATGCGCGCGCTGAGCGGATGGGGTGTATTTGATAAAGATAGTCCTGCAAAAGTAGTGTCAAAAAATAAAAGTTATTCCGATGCCACCATAAAATTGCTGTCGAGGGGGAGTGGTAAGGTATCGTTGCACAGCCCGGCCGGGCTGCAGAAACGCGTTTTGGATAGGGAGATGAAAAAACGCGGGATTGGTCTGAAGAAAACTGATCCTGGTGATGTGAAGGAATCTACGAGACCAAATCCCCAAGCGAACCCTGCAACCAGATTCAAACTCACAGATGCAGAAGAGCGTGGATATCAG